>Ga0114922_10006453_pt1 | contig 10766 bp, 5 predicted proteins | sample AartaG_FD_100975 | JGI IMG/M metagenome (GOLD analysis project Ga0114922, IMG submission 100975) | Deep subsurface microbial communities from Aarhus Bay to uncover new lineages of life (NeLLi) - Aarhus_00045 metaG | ecosystem: Environmental > Aquatic > Marine > Oceanic > Sediment | place: Aarhus...
ATCATCGCCATAAACCTCGCCGACCTCAAGGCCGGCAACCCGCGGGTGAACATCATCATCCGTGACAACGACATCATTCACGTCCCGCCGCTGACGGTAGGAGAGTTCTACATGATAGGCGAGGTGCTCCGCCCGGGCGTTTACAGCCTCACCGGCAGGCAGATCACCGCCAAGATGGCGGTCGCCGCCGCCGGCAACCTCGCCCCCCTGAGCTGGCCTAACAACTCCATCCTCATCCGCCGGGTCGGACGCCAGCAGGAGCAGACATTCCCCCTGCCACTGCAGGACATTTTCGCCGGTCGAGAACCGGACATTTTCCTCAAACCAAACGACATCATCGCCGTAGGAAGTCATTGGTCGACACCGTTCTTGGCCGTTTGGAGGAATGCGTTCAGGCTGACCTACGGGTTCGGCTTCATCTACGACCGGAACTACTCGGAGACGGACTTCGAGATCCCGTTCCTCTCGCCGGATTCGGGCTTCAGGCCGGACAGGTAGCGAGGCGACCTGGACGGGGCAACCGGCCCGCCACCGCCGGCGGGCGGGACGGCACGGATGTCTGACTTTCATGGCAAGATCGACCGTCAAAAAGGGTTCTGGCGGCCCATCCGGCTCGGGGCCGGCGCCCCCGCCGCGCGGGAGCCTCGCCGACCTTGTGGCCGGACCGAGCGAGGCGAGCTTCGCCGAGAGCTTCCCCAGACAGACGCTCATCAAGGTCGGCGTGCTCGCGGTCTTGATGGTCCTGCTGCACCTCAAGCAGATCGACTGGCTCTTCCGCAAGTGGCACAGCGACCTTAACTGGCAGCACGGGTTCATCATCCCCCTCTTCAGCCTGTACCTGCTCTACTCCCGGCGGGACGACCTCCTCGCCGCCCGGCGCAGCACCGACCGCCGAGGGTTGGCCCTGATGATCCTGTGCCTGATCGGCGAGATGCTGGCCGTCTTCCCCATACAGAACTACTGGCTGCGGGACATGTGCATGGTGGGGCTGGTCTTCGGCCTGGTGCTATACCTGGGCGGAGGAAGGGTCATCCGCGTCACCTGGCTGCCGATACTGTTCCTGATCTTCGCCATGCCGCTGCCCGGGCGAGTGTACAACGCCATCTCCCTGCCTCTTCAGAACCTCGCCGCCAGGGGCGCGGGGACCGCCCTGGGCCTGTTCAACATCGACGTCAGCAGCTCCGCCAGCACGCTCGACCTGGTCAGCATCTCCGGGCAACTGCGGAAGCTGACCGTGGCGCAGGCCTGCAACGGGATGCGCCTGCTGATGGCGTTCATGGCACTGGGCGTGGCGGCGGCCTACCTGGACGAGAGGCCCACGTGGCAGCGGGTCATACTGGTCCTGGCGGCCATGCCCATCGCGATCTTCTGCAACATCCTGCGGGTGACAATCACCTGCCTGATGTACTTCTTCGACAAGGAGCAGCTCGGGCAGAAGTTCATGCACACCGTCACCGGACTGCTGATGCTCGTGCCGGCCTTTGCCTTGCTGTGGGTGCTGGGATGGATTCTCAAGAAGCTCCTCACCGAGGAAGGCGAGCACGACGAGCAGGACGCGCCGGCCGAGACGAGCGACTCGGGAGGGACCGCGTGAGCGGCAGCGGACAACACACACCCGCCTCGACCGCAGGACCCCCCGCCGGCAAGGGCGCCCTGGCCTGGATGCGGGCGAACCGGAGCTTCGTCACCGCCGCGACCATCCTGCTGGCCGCCAGCATCTCATGGAACCTCGCCATGGGGATGCTGGGATGGACCATGGTCAAGTATCCCGTCCCCGCCCGGGCGGCCGAGACGAACGCGTACCGGCTGGTCAACTTCCCCACCCGAATCGGCAAGTACAGGCTGGCCCAGGACGGCGAGGTGGACCGCGACAGGCAGACAGGCCAGCCCATCTTCGACAAGGAGCCCGACGGCCTGATCGAGATGCCCAGCGAACAGCTCGAGGAGCTGGGCACAACCAAAAACAAGCAGAACTGGTACTATATGAGCATATTCCGGGATACGAGCAGGAGCGCCGGCGACTCCCGGGCGTACATCCAGTTGAACGTGACGTACTACACGGGCCTGCTGGACGCGGTCCCGCACGTTGCCGACTACTGCATTGCCGCCAGCGGCGGGCGGGTGGATCCCAAGCTGAGCGGGACGATCTTGGCGTCCCTGCCGGCCGGGGAGGTGCCCGAGGCGTGGCGGGAGATCACGCTCTACCGCACGGCCTATACCGGGCGGCGCGGCGAGCGCTCCGCACAATATCACGTTTTCAGCATGAACGGAGAGCCGACCGCCCACTGGCTGAAGGTCCGCTACGGCCTGATAAAGCCCTGGGTGCGGTACTGCTATTTCGCCAAGATCCAGTTGGCCCCGAGCAAACCGGGCCTCAGCATCGAGGAAAGCGATGGAGTCTGTCGTGACTTTGCACGAGCCGCCCTGCCCGAGGTGCTCAAGCTCCTCCCGACGGTGGCGGACGTGGAGAAACTAGCGGCCTCGGGCGGCTCCTAGCCGCCGCGGGGCGAGAGATATGCTATGGCTAAGCGAAGACGTCTGAATAAACGAGTGGCCTTCCTGCTGGTCGTCATCGGCGCCGTGATGACGATCGCTCTGGTGATCGGCTTCCTCGCCACCCGGAAGAAGGACCCCGTAAGGCTCGCCCGGCGCGGCGCGGCCCACATGACCAAGGGCGAGTACCATGAGGCGTCCAAGGCATACGGGGAGGCCGTCGAGGCCAGCGGCGGAACGGATCCGAACAAGCCCAAGTACCTGCTGGAATGGGGCGACGTGCTGCTGGAATGGGCCGAGAAAGACCAGCGGCTGAGGCAGTCCGAACGCCTCGACAGGTTCCTCCTGGCGCAGAAGCACTACCGGAAAGCGCTCGACTACGACCCCAACCTGGTGGAGGCCCACACCCGCCTGCTGGATATGGCCGACAGCATGCGCAGGACCGAGGAGATCATCGCAATCTGCACCAGGCTGATGAAGCTTACCCCTGAGGATCACAGCATCCGCTACAGGTGGAACTTGGCGCGGGCGTCGCTCGTGCCCGGCCAGCCGCAGACCTTGGATTCGGTCGTCAAGGAATTCCGCGACCTCGTGGAGATCGCCCCCAAGGAGGAGAAGTACTGGCTGATGCTGGCCGGCTTCCTGCACTTCCACGACCGCAAGGAGGAGGCCGAGCAGGCCTATAAAGACGCCCTGGCGGTTAATCCCGGCTCGGTGAGCATTCGCATCGGCTATGCATATTACCTCCAGCGCCTCGACCGCCGGGATGAGGCGCTGCCGATCCTGGCGGAGGTGATCCGCCTTCAGCCGAAGAAGGTGGACGGCTACCTGGTGCTGGCCAGGTTCAAGATCCAGGACGGCAAGACCGACGAGGGCATCCAGGCGCTCAACAACGCCGTCAAGGTCGATCCGGTGGACTTCCAGGCGTACACGCTGCTGGCGCGAATCAGCGCCTCGAAGAGGTCTTACGACGAGGCCCAGGCCGTGCTGGAGAAGGGCCTGGCGTCGCTCCGCAAGTTCGCCGATGAGAACCCCGCCATGGAGGGCACTACGCTCGCCAAGTATCGCGTCGGGGTAATCCAACTCAACCAGCAGTTGTGCGACGTCTGGCTGGACGATCTGCAGAGGCGCAAGCTGGAGGGGAAAGAGAAGGTCCTCAAGGCCGTCAACCAGTGCCTGGAGATCATGCGCGAGGTGGACAGCAACAGCCCGTTCATTCAGAAAGTCCTCGGCCGGGTGGCGCTGGTGGAGAACAAGGGCCTGGAGGCGGCAAAGCTGCTGCGGCTCGCCTACGACCGTAACCCGGGGGTGGACATCAGAACGGGCGAGCTGCTGGTGGACCTTTACCGCCGCCTCGGGCAGCCCGGCGACGCCGCCAAGATCATGCACAGGTTCCTGGCGATCAGCAAGGAAGACTCCCTTGCCCTGGCGACGCTTGCGCGGCTGCACGTGGATTCGCGCCAGTACGGCCAGGCCCTGAACTTGATCAAGGACTCGCTGGAGCTGGACCCGGAGAATACCTCCGCCCTGTCGCTGCGGGCGGCGCTGGAGATCGCCACCGGGCAGAGCTACCGGGTGCCGCCGGGCCTGAAAGAGGTGACCGCCCAGGCCGAGGCGCTCATCCTCGAGCGGGCCAGCCAGCTCTGGGAGGAAAGCGAGCCCGACAAGGCCACCCAACTGGCCGTGGACGTGCTGGCCAAGAAGCCCGACAGCCTCTCGGCCTTGAACTACCTGATCCGCTGGTACAGAGAGCTGGACCGGCTCGAGGACGCCCGTAGGCTCTTCCAGGGCGCCCAGAAGGCCTTTGCCCAGAACCCCGCCGCCCTGCGCGCCCTGGCGATAATAGTCGAGACGGATCCCGCCAAGCGGGTGGCGATGCGGCTGGCCTGGGCGAGCCAGGAGAAGGACCCGCTCACGCGCCACCTCCGCGTCGCGTCCGTGTACAAGAGCGTCCGGAATCAGCAAAAGTACCTGGAGCACATCAGGGAGGCCGAGAAGATCGACCCCGAGAACACGGCGGTCATCCGTGAGATGTTTTACCACCACCTGCGCAGCAATGACCTGGCCACCGCCGAGAAGTATCTCCTCGCGGCCGAGGCAAAGGACCTCGACGGGGTCGGGGGCAGGTACCTCCGGGCCGAGCTGGCCTACGCCGATAAGAAATGGCAGGAGGGAATCAACCTGGCGCGGAAGGCCCTGGAGATCCGCCCCAGGTTCACCGACGCCTACGTCCTGCTGGGCAACTGCTACCTGGCGCTGGGCAACCACGAGCAGGCCAGGAAGGAGTATCACAGTGCGCTGGAGCAGAACCGCTCCAACTACTTCGCCCTGCTGGGGCTGATCGAGATCAGCCGGGCCGCCGGCAACACGGGCGAATACAACCAGTACGTGGAGACCGCGTACAAGCAGAACCCGCGCATCTCGGCGATTCGGGAGATGTACCTTCAGATCCTGGAGAAGCAGAAGCGCATCGATCCTGAAAAGCTCATCAAGATCCGCGAGGGGATTCTCAAGGACGACCCGACTAACCGGTTGAACCTGGTGCAACTGTCGCGGCTGTACGAGCTGGACGAGCAGGTCGCCCGCGCCGAGGCCGTCCATCGCGGCCTGGCGGCACGCGCCGACGCCACCCACGCCGATTTCCAGCGGATGGTGATGTTCCTCCGCCGGACCGATCGCGACCAGGAGGCGCGGAGCATCCTGGCCAAGTACGTCGCCGGCGCCGAGGACAAGGTGGGCGCCTACCTGTTGTGGGGAGATTACCTGGAGACTGTCGACGAGCTGGCCCAGGCCGAGGCCGCCGGCCTGAAGGCCGTCGAGACCGACCCCAAGAGCCAGCGTGCGTGCCTGAGCATGGCGATGTTCTACTCCCGGCGAGGCAACTGGGCGAAGGCGGCCCAGTTCCAGGAGCAATACCTGGCCGCCGCCGGGGACGCAGCCCCCCCCAGCGCCGAGCCCACTCTCATCCGGTACATGCTGGAGGCGGGCAAGACCGCCGAGAGCGCCGCCCGGATAGAAGAGGCCCTGGCCAGCAATCCCAATGACGCGCACATGCTGGCGCTCAAGGGCCGGATGATGTTCCTGCAGAAAAAGCACACCGAGGCGGAGCGGCTCTTCGCCGGCGCCCTGGCCGTGGACGCCCAGAACGTCCAGGCGCTGCTGTACCGGGTGGACCTGCACCTGGCCCGGGGCCAGGCCGACAAGGCGGAAGCGGACCTCGAGCAGGCCCGCCGCATCAACGCCACGCCGGCGATCGTGCTTCGCCTCTCCGCCCTGTATAGCCGCCAGCAGGACTTCGTCCGTGCCCACGCGGTGATCCAGAACCTCCTGGAGGACATGCCCGACAACCTGCCGCTCCAGCGGGAGATCGTCAGGCTGTGCATGCAGTACGAGCGCTGGGACCAGATGAGTCGGAACGTGCTGGCCGCCCAGCAGGCGCTGCCCCGGGAGGTGTACTTCTACAAGCGAGAGGCGGAGATGTGGCTCTCGCAGAGGACCAAGGACCCGCGCAAGGCGATGCTCGCCCTGGACAAGGCCAGCCGGCTGGCGCCGCGAGACACCGAGACCACCTTGCTGATGGTGCACGCCCTGCTCGTCGGCGGGCGTCCGGACGACGCGGCGAGCCTGGGCGAGAGCCTGCGCGACCACAAGGCCGCCAGGCCCCAGGCCCTGGCCGTGCTGGCACGGGCAAGCCTCGCGCGAAACCAGCCCGCCGCCGCGGAGAAAGACTTCATCGCCGCCCTGAAGGAGGCCAAGGGAGGGCCGCAACTGAGCTTCGTAATCGGGCAGGTCGGCCTGGCCTATCCCGCCGACAAGGGCGCCGCCAAGTTCGCCTCCTGGGCCTCGGTCAGGCCTGACGATTGGGAACTGGCCTACCACACCGGACTGGCGTACTCCCGAATGGGCGACCCCAAGACGGCCGTCAAGTTCTACGAAACGGCCCAGGCGAGGGCCTCGACCGACCCGCAGAGAGAACTCATCCTTCGCGAGTTGGGGATGGTGTACGACCAGGTGGGCGATTCCAAGAAGAGCCTGGAAGCCTTCCAGGCCGTGCTGAAGATCCGGCCCAACGACGGGCGGACGCTGAACAACCTGGCGTGGATGCTCGCCAAGGACCCCGCCAAGCTGGACGAGGCCGCCGAGTGCGCCAAGAAGGCATCGGCACTGTTGCCCAACAACGCGCAGGTGCTCGACACTTACGGCACCGTGCTGCTGGCCAAGGAACAATACGATCAAGCGAAAGTTGTCTTGAGACGATCTACAGACAAGGAGAAGTTCCCTGCCAACCTGCTGCACTACGGCATGGCCCTGGAGAAGCTTGAGGACAAAGCGGCCGCCTACGGTCAGTACCGGCAGGGCTGGGACATGGTGAAGAAGGACCCCAGACATCCATACTATAAGGATCTGAAGGCGGGATACGAACGCCTCGGCGGGACGCCTGCCGGGAGGACCACGCCATGACAATGATAGCCACTCGCGATCAGAAGCCCCGGCTGGCCGGGACGATTCAGGGTCCCCGTCGCCCCCCCCCCGGGGGGGCCGCGGGGATAACCCCCCGCGACATGCTGCGGATCGTCCGCAAGCGGCTCCTGCTGATAATCTTCTGCCTGGCCATCACCGTGCTGGTGGCGGTGGTCGGCACGGAGCTTTGGCTGCGATACGCCCCGTTCTACACCGCCAAGGCGTACCTGGCCGTCGCCCCGCCCAGCACCAGCTACTTCGCCGGCACCACGCCGCTGTACGGCAAGGAAGTGATCGAGCGCTACAAGCGGACCTGGGCCGCAATGGTCAAGCAGGAGCTGGTCCTCCAGGCGGCCATCAAGGACAACCGCATCACGAGGCAGAACTGGTTCAAGAGGCACCGCGAGGATGTTATCGAGGACCTCGACGAGCAGCTTAAGGTCACTGACATGCCCGAGACCGAGCTGCTGGCACTGTCGATGACGGGCACGAACAGGAACGAGCTGGCGGACATCGTTAACGCCGTCGCCGAGGCCTTCGTCGCTCACGCCGGCGTGCGCGCTCGAGAGCAGCTCGACGAGCGGGTCAGGAGCCTCGAGGCGACCAACAAGAACCTGGGCCTGAAGATCAAGGATGCCCGCAAACAGATAGCCACGATGCTGGTGGACAGCCCCGTCGCGGCCATGCACGAGCGCCGCAGCGAGGTGACCATCAAGACGGACCTGCTGCTGCGCAACCTCAACGAGGCGAAGGCGGAGAAGGAAGAGGCCGAGGCGCTTGCCAGGGCTTGGCAGGCCACCACCTCCTCCCCCGGCGGAATGGCCAACGACCCCCAGATCATCATGGCGCTGGACTTTGACGGCGTGCTCCGCGGGATCAAGGCGCAACTGGCCGCGTATAGTACCCAGCAGGAGAACGCCATTCGGAAGTTCGGGCCCAAGCACCGCACGGTCAAGGACCTGGAGACGGTGATCGCCTCACTGCAACGCCAGGCTGACGATCGTCACAAGGAAGTCGTCACCAGCCAGGCCACCGCCATCGGCCAGATGCGCAAGGGCGCCCTGGACATGACGACCGCGAAGGTGGCGGCCCTGGAGGAGCAAAGCGAGGAACTCAAGAGCATCGCCAACGACGTTGAAAGGAAGCTCGGGCTGGTGGAGGCACACCGCAAGGACATCGAGGAGGCCGAGGAAAGCATCCGCATGATCAACCGCAAGCTGCTGGAGGAGCGGATGCTGCGGACCGACCCGCAGGATCAGAGGTCCCGCATGCCCGGGCCGGTGAGCATCCGAGCCCTCGCGCAAAGCCCGCGTAAACCCTCCTTCCCCCGCCGGCTGGTGATGATCCCGCTGGGGGTGGTGCTGGGGCTGGTGCTGGGCTTCGGGCTGGCGTTCCTGCTGGAGCTTTCGGACACCTCCATAAAGACCCCCACCGACATTACCCGCCGGATCGACGTTCCGCTGCTGGGGATGGTCCCCCACGGCGACGACCTGGACGAGGAGGTGGCGGATTTCCGGGTGGCGGTATTGGGATCGCCGCACTCGCTGGCGGCGGAGGCGTTCCGGCAGATCCGCACCAACCTGCTGTTCAGCGGCCCGGCCAGTCAGCGGCGGAGCATTCTGGTCACCTCACCGGCCCCCGAGGACGGGCGGACAACGGTGGTGATGAACCTGGCCGCCTCCATGGCGCAGGCCGGGCGGCGCGTATTGGTGGTGGACGCCAACTTCCGCCAGCCCGCCATCGCGAGCCTCTTCCCCGACGTGCCAAAGGCCGGTCTGTCGTCGGCCCTGGTGGGCCAGGCAAACTGGAAGGACGTCATCGCCCCAACGGGCGTGGCCAACTGCGACGTCATCGCCGCCGGGCCGCTGCCGCCCAACCCCGCGGAGCTGCTCGGATCGGACGCCATGCGCCAGCTCATCTCCGAGATGACCGCCGAGTACGACGAGGTGCTCTTCGACGGCTCGCCGGCAATGGTGGTGGCCGACGCCTGCGTGCTCAGCACCCAGGTGGACGGGGTAATCCTCGTCATCCGCGCCGGCGAGAACAGCAGCGGCATCGTCGCGAAGTCCGTCGATCAGCTCAACCGGATCGGGGCGCACATAATAGGCGCCGTGCTACAGGGCGTCCGCACAACAGCCGGCGGATACCTCCGCAAGAACTACGAGACCTTCTACGAGTACCACCAGAAGGCCCTGCCGTAGTATAATGGCCGCTGCCGGGGCCCGGCCCGGCGGCATCAGGCCGCCCCGAGAGTTCCGCCAGCGTAGCTCAACGGTAGAGCACGGCTTTTGTAAAGCCGGGGTTGCGGGTTCGAATCCCTCCGCTGGCTTGATAGGGTGTTCGATCACCTTTGGGAGTGTGCCCGAGTGGACAAAGGGAACAGACTGTAAATCTGTCGGCTATCGCCTACGGTGGTTCAAATCCACCCGCTCCCAGTAGCCCGCCGGCTGGCTCGCCAGCCGGTTTGGCTTGCGCGGCCGGTCGTGCGGGCCGGCGTGCAAGGTGAGCAAGATTCCCCGCGCCCGGGTGATATTGCCCGGCTCCGGACGCCCCTGCCGCCGGCGGCGCGCCGGCCCAGGCCGCCGGGGCGAGTTTTTTCGACCACCCAAGCCATCCCCCAAAAGCTGCTTACGTCAGGGGCCCGCCGCCATGGTCGCCTTTGCGCCTAAGCTGGCACGGCAGGTGCCAGGGGTACAAGTGCGAGCATTGGCAACCAAGCACGGGCACCGGTGATGAGGAGACCCACGATGGCGCCGGCAGGGAAAGACCGGAAGGAAGCGCCGGCGGCCGGGCGGCCCCACACCGCCCTGCACAAACCCGCTGCGAATATCGGCAGGGGAGAGCAACTCCCCCGCCGTCATGGACATCAGGGGGCATGTCGGCAGTGCCTAACGCGCCTGTTCCCTAACGAGACCGACATGCCCCCTGCGACCACTATCGCCGGAGACAGCGGCGTCCGCGCTGCCGGTGTGACAGTGCTTCTAGCCGCAGGCCGGACCAGGACAACGGCCGGCAGGGGAGGGAAGGCCGCCTGCGTGGCGCTGCGGGCGGGCGCCCGCCTCAGCAGCGCCACCAGGACGAAAATCGGAGGACCGGACGGCGGGCAGCTCGCCGCCCCCGCCGCCCCGGAGGTGCGGTGCGGCTCGGCCGCCTCTGCCCCCAACGGGGAGCAGGCCCGAGCCTCGAAGTCGGCCGCAACCTGCTGCTCCGGCCAGAGCTTGCTGCCGGCAGGCGAGGCCAAGCCCTCGCCCGCTGCCAGGGGTCGGGAAGGCCTGGGCCCGGCGCCCAGTGCCGGCAGCAAGCTCACCCGCTCGCCTAGCCCGGATGTTGCGCGATGCGCGTGCAACATCCGCCCCACGGGCTTCGACGCGAGCGACTTACGTCGCTCTTGCTCAGGGCCAGCCTTGAGCGATGCGCGAAGCGCCGAGTCGAAACCTTTGCGAGAGAACCGTCTCTCGCAAAGGTGCTTATTGCAGGAACCCGGAAATAAGCAGGCTAGGGCCTCCCGCGGCGTCGCGAGGCTCAGCCGGATGGAGGTGACCGGTGCCCGGGGCATGCAGGCCGCCCCCACTGGCGGCACTGTCGGCGCCGCCCGCCGGCCGCGCCCGACACACCTGGGCCGCTAGAGGGCCCGAGCCGGCCGCCGCGGGAGGAAAGTCTCCCCGGCTCAGGGGAGCAAAGGGCATTGGGGCTTTGCTCAGGCCCCAATGCCCGCTCGTATGGTACCCATTGCGCGGTACAATAGGGGGCGCAGCGATAGTACAGGTTCCAGCCGGCGGCCGCTCCCAGGTCGCGGCGAAAGGAGGCCCGGA
>Ga0114922_10006454_pt1 | contig 10765 bp, 10 predicted proteins | sample AartaG_FD_100975 | JGI IMG/M metagenome (GOLD analysis project Ga0114922, IMG submission 100975) | Deep subsurface microbial communities from Aarhus Bay to uncover new lineages of life (NeLLi) - Aarhus_00045 metaG | ecosystem: Environmental > Aquatic > Marine > Oceanic > Sediment | place...
AGTCTGGTTACCTCTTCATTCTGCGATCAAGTCAGGGCGGGCGATGCGCCAGCCGGTGGACGTGCGCTCGATGCCTAACCGCTGCCGCGCTTCTTCAGCCAAGCTCTCGATCTCTTGGCGGAAGGCTTCGTCACCGACCAGAAACAGGCCGTCGGCCATGACTTCCAGGGCCAGGCCGTTGGCCTGGCGCACCATCTGCCGGAACTGGTGCGGGCCATAGACGACTGGCTGCACCACACCTGAAGGATCACAGGCGACCACACGGTCGTATCCCTCGAAGGGCGAGCAAGGGGATTCGGTCAGCACCACGCAAAAGTCGGCATCGCTGCGTTGGTGATAGTCGCCTCTGGACAGCGAACCAAACAGAATCAGGGCCAGGGGATGCAGTTCCCGCGCTGCCCGTTCGACGAAACATCCCACGGCTTCAGTGTGGGTATAGCGCTTAAAGTTGGGGGCCAACGAATCCCAGGATCGTTTCTGCAAGTTCTACGGCCTCCTCGGCGGTGGGCCGGTCGTAGAAATCCATCGGCGCGCCAGCCGGAAATCCGTTGGGGTAGCGGGTGGGGATGTAATAGCGATCCAACACTCGCGCCGCATCCACGACGTGCGGCGGCACACCGCCAGCCGTTTGTAGCAGTTGGTAGACAGAATGGCCTAACTCGATGCGTCCCTGGCTTTCCAGCAGCGCCTTGGCCGCCGGTTCGGCGGCCTGTTGTGCCGAGAAGCAGGCGTCTTCGTAGAATTTCCCCCGGATATCCCATCGGGCTGAGTCTAGCTTGCGCTGGGCCTGTCTAAACCAGTCTGCGTGGCGTCGCATGTGTGTCTCCCTGGCCAAGTGGGTGCTGTGTTTCAGTGTAGTCACTATTTGAAAATCGCTACAAACTGGTGGGGTGTCACCATACGAACATCGCCCAGTGTCTCAAGTGACAGAAGGTCTTTGTCTACCGTGGCGACGTATCCGGCATCCCCAGCCAGAGCACAGGCGATGAACTTGTCGTCTTTGGGATGGCGGGTGTAAGAAGGGATTTCTCTCAAGGGGGGCAGAATCTCGGCTTTCAGATAGATGGCCTCAAGCAGAGCTTGCCCTTCCTCGGGCTGGATGAGCGCCCGGATATAGTCCCGCCTCAGCACACCCTCCAGTTCCTCGATCAGCTCTGGTGCCGTCACCATCTGCACTTCATCGTCCAGCCAATGGACTTCGATCAGCTCTTTGATGGCGGCGCTGGGCTTGATGAGGTAACGGATCAGGACGCTGGTATCTATGACGACGCGGATCACGTCGCTGACGTCTCCTCATGGGCTTCGGTGCGGGCTCGCTCGATCAGTTCTTTAACTTCTTCTTCGGTCAGGTGGGCTGCTCGGGCGGAAGCCGTTGTCGAGGCCTGTTGCAGCCGGGTGCGCAGAAGCTGCTGCTCGGCTTCGATCAGGCGTTGGTATCGCCTGTATTCGACGATGGCTACGCGGGGTGTGCCGTAGCGCTCCACAATGACATCATCTTCCATCAGGGCGCGGTCCACGGCCTGGCCGAAATTCTGCTGCACCTGGCTCGATTTCAGTCTCACGGGCATCCTATCCTCCTGAGGCCAATAGTCTTATCCCACTTATGCATCTTGCATAATTATAGCACGGGAGGGTGCGCTTGTCAAGGCATGGAATTCCTGCGCGGTCTTGTCGGGACCAGCCTGAGGCGCGAATGGCGAATGGCGAATTGCTTCACTTACGCATCACCCCGAAAGGGTCTACGTCGAGAGGGGGAGGATGGTGAGGGGCGGGGGAGAGGACCGCAGATGGAGGAATACACGATGGGCGGGCAAATCGTGTTTTTCCCAATCCGGGGTTCTCTCCGAGACATCTCATGGCCTCTCGTTGTAAGCCGGCGGGTTGACCGGCAGCGGCGTCAGTCACACCTCCTCAGGTAGCGCGGCCAGTTGCGGCTCGAAGGGCTGGCTGTTGTCGAAGTGAGTCTTGGCTTCGATGACGTCGTCCACCGGCTCGCCGGTCAGGGCCTGGATCTGTTCCAGGTGGGTGGGGGTGAGCGGAGTTGAGGATGATCATTGACGATTGCCCTCTACACTGACCGTACGTTCTGTGCCTCAAGACCTTTCTGTCCTTGAGCGACAGTATAGGTTACCCGCTGCCCCTCTGTAAGCGTCCTTCGTCCGGAGCCAAGAATGCTCGAATAATGCACAAAGATGTCTGTTCCATCCTCCTGTGTGATGAAGCCATAGCCCTTGGTATCACCAAACCACTTGACTATACCAGTTCGTGTTGCGGAGGATTCTTCGGCTGTTTGTCTCAGCGCACGCTGGCTTACGGGTGGCCGGACTGGCTCTATTGGCTCTGACTGCTCGGTCAAATACCCATACCCCGCTGTTGTCTTGGCACCGACACCCATCACATCCAAAGCCTCTAGTAGCCACACTTTCGCCTTCTTGGCAGCGTCGATGTCAGCTTCATTGTCTCGGCGGCGTGGTCCTACAGCGAAGAGGAAAGGACTACCTGATGCTACCGTCAGGAAGTAAACTGGCTTGGGGTCGTGCCAATCAGCCGGTGGCGTCCTCGGATCAGCTTTGCTCGCCTCGTTGTAGTACGGCCCGTAGTGCGGGTTCATGATATCTAGTTCAATCCGGGGCGGGGCCGTCGGCACCGCATCATAGAAGACGACCTGGCCGGTGGAGAGAGGGGTCTGACTCGGTTTGGAGCCAAACACACTCCGAATATCAGCAGCGGTGACTCGACCTTCGGGCATCAGTAACAGTGTGGCATAGGCGCGGGTCATCCCCTTGAGCGCGCTGCCAGGGATGATTGGAAATCCATAGATGCGGTGCAGGCGGATGCTGGTTTCCAGTACACTCTCCGCCCCCAGGCCCACGACGACGCGCCATTCGGGCGCGGCCGTGAACTGTAGCTCCTCAGTCACACCAGCCTGCTCCAGCATCTTCTGCCAGCGGGCAGCATGGTGGCGTACGAACTGAGGGTCGTCCAACTGCAGACGCTTGCGTCCGTCTACAGGCCATTTCACCCGTTTGTCCGCGTCAAGAGTGGTTTTCCAATGGCCTTGGGTTCCTTGGGTGTCAACACAGCGTTCGAGCCACAAGCCAAAGTTGGGCTGGTGCGACCCACGCTGGCGTAAGGCCTGCCTCGTACTGGAGGGTATCGGTTGCATGGTATCCTCCCTACTCACCCATCTCGTCAGGCTGGGGCAATGTTGCTTCGGCAAAGCGTTTAAGCCAGCCCAAGTACGCTAGTGTCTCTGTCGTCGCCCGCCTGTAGACATCCACATCTTGGTCAATAACCCACTCCAGCAACGCCAGTCGGGCACGTCCGTCTACGGCCTCGTCGTCAGCCTGCCCCATCTGGAAATTTCGGCGCATCCAGTCACGCAGGGCTTGCCGCTGTTCGTCGTCGCTGTTCAACTGCCCCATCGCCCAGGTGGAGAGATGGTTGTACAACCAGGTATGGGCGCTGGCTGCATCGTTCTTGCCCTTGGCCCGCAAGAAGGCCAACGTCTGCCCCAGCCCGGCCGTCATCACCAGTACTGCCGCGCTGCGAGCACTGTTGCGGTAACCTATTTTAAAGTCGTCATTCTCGTGGTTCTTCACATCGACCAGATTGTCCCAAGCAGATTTCGCCCGCTGTTGGCCCATCGTTTTAGCCATCGTTCTCACCCTCGCTTTCGCCCTGTGCGGCCGGTTCGTCATCATCGGTCGCTTTGGATGTTGGGGCTGTGCCTGGCTGAACAGCGACGGTTGTTTCATGCACTGGCCTAAAACACAAGCTGACCAACCCGCGGCCAACGGTCTCGCTCCCGCCCAGTTGTATGCGCTTGTTGCTGAGCGATGCCGAGGCGTGGTTAATCACGTCCCCACCGTTCAGCAAGCGATGGGTACCGCCCCCGCGTGGTCGGGTGGCGTACAGCGGCGCATAGAGCAACGTATCTACCGGCAGCGCTTCTTCGGTCCACAAGGCGCCGCTCTGTACTGTCTTGGAACCATCATCCTTCAACTTCACCCGCGTCACTACCTCAGTGGCAAGCTGGGTGAAGTCACGAAAGGCATCGTCAGGCAAAATTACCAGGTTGGCCTTTAGCTTGTCCCGCCAGGGGTCGAACTCGCCACCCATAGGCAAGGCGTTCTCGGCGAGCCACTTGGCCAATTGGGTTATCTGTGATTTGACAGCAGCTTCCGCCGTTGGTGTGTATGCGAACTCTTCCAAAACCACCTTCCCCCCAGCAGTGACGCTATCATTGTCTGGCACCAGCGCCATGCCCGCGGCCGGCGCGGCGGGCAAGCTCACATCCACTTCCTGCGCGTTCTCCTTGAGGATCAATTCGGCACCTACGGCAGCAGCGTCGCGGGCGAATCGGCTCAGCGCATCGTGGCTGGTTGTCCAGGCAAAGACGCCGGCCAGGGAGCGCACAGGGAAGAGTAATAGACGAGCGTCGCCTACTGTAAGCGCCCCAGCGTGCTCGTGGGCGGCCTCGGTGGGGGGTCCGAAGGTCGCTTCATGTCCCATTTCCTGCGCAGCCTGGCGTATGGCGATCCGGTTGGTCTCTGCATCATCCGGCTTGCCACTTGCCACCAGTTGTTGACGTTTCCGCTCGACCAGATCGCGAAAATCCTTCTTGCCGTAGGCTTCTGCCCGCAGCTTGCCCTTGATGCCACTCCCCTGCACCATCGGGTAGCCAGTTACCCGTTCGCGCTGCACCGGCAAATCAATCGCACCCAAACCGCGGCCACTACCGGCGTGCAGGGGTGTCTCCACATAGATGAACAACAGACTTGATGCTTCAAACATAATCCCACCTCCCAATGTAAATTTGGCCAAAACCAATTTGTCCATCGCATTTGTCGTCGGTGACTGGCCTTAGTACACCATTGTCTTTCTTGCGCTGCGCCGACCCGTCACACTCGAAGAAGAAGACGCTGCCAGCAGGCACGTAACGATACATTGCCTTCTGGTGATCACCTCCTTGACTTTTGGTATCCACGCGGATACCGCCAGCAGGGTAGAACCGACTGACTGCCACACTGACCAACGTCAAGTTCTTGCCGTCAAACCAGGTGCCCCAATCCGCTGCTTGCCATCCCTCTTCAAAGCGAGCCGGTGTGGCAAAATAAACTTTGAAACGAGTTTTACCACCCTTGGACCGTGATACTTTGGTGGGAGGCTCATCCGGTGGAGCTACCTTCTCAAAATGAGCCACTCGTCGCTCTCCGCCGAGAGCCAGCACGCCTGAATCTTGAGGCCAATGGAGCTTCTCGTCGCCTGCTACGAGCAGACCCGTGCCGATCCTAGGCCGAACAAATTGCACTTGGTATAGAAATCCCTCCCGGTAGCCCTTACGAGCGCTGTCGATGGCAACGCCAAAACGGTCCTCACGGGCGAAAAGATGGTGCTCGCGCACTACATCATCGCTATTGGGAGCAAAAGTGCCATTCAGACATCCGATCAGGACCGCCTTATTGACCCAGCCGGTTGCTCTTTCCAGCGGCCGGCCACTACGAATCCATAGAGGGCGCAGCTGAGGCATCTCTGACGGCCAGTTGGCAGTGAAAGGACCACCGTCCCGTAGTGGCTTCAACAGGTGGTAGATCTTTGCCTCTCGATCTTGCACCACATCAGCAGGCATAGGGAAAAGTGGTTCGACACTTCTCTCACCTGTACGCCGGGCGATGAAAGGGCCGCGCAACGCAAACGGAGGCGGCTCGCCCGGCCAGCCGATCCAGTCCTTAGCCCGTTGAGCTGCTGCTTCTTTGCAGGCAAAAGCTCTTAAGTCCACACCGCTATCGAAGAGAAGTTTCGAGCGCAGAGCTCCCTGAATCGTAGTCGGATTGGGAGGAAAGAGTGAACGGGCACGGTGTTCCGCCCCTGCATCAAATGGCTTGCCATCGCGGAACAACCACACGTCCGAGGGCTCGATGAACAGCCAAATTGTCATGCACCACCTCCTTGTTCGAGGAAACGAAGTAGCAGTAACCAGTTGGCCAACTCGGTTGGGCCAGGCTGAGGAGCCTGATCTTCGTCAAATGGATCGGGTGTTGGACAGGCACTAGTGCCGAAAGATCCGGGAGTGCAGTTGTGTCGCCTTCCCCAAGTCACTTGCCACGCATTTCTGTGTTGTTGTAGTTGCTCAGCCAGTGCCGCGAGACGGGGCGCCCAAGCACTAGCTTGAGTGTCGGCCTCATCACTTGAGAGTTCACTGTGCCGACGAAACAACAGTTTCAACAACGCCTCATGCGCATCGGGCATACCCTCCAGTGCTCGCGCCTCCTCACGGGCATCGAAGGCCAGCTTCGACGAGAGCTTCTTCTCATCGGCAAAGAACTTGCGAATGGTTTCCAGCAATCCTATCGTGTCGCCGATCATGTTTTCATAGGTCCACTGTGCGCCTACTCGCAACGCCGCACCGGAGCGCTTGAGGCCGTAAACACAGACAGCGTTACGCCCGTAGAGATTCTTGGCATCCTGTTCAGCTTGGCGGGCAGCTTCCAGAACGCCATCTAGCGGTGCTTTGTGGTGGGCAATGGCAATACCTGCGCTGGCGGTGGCCTCTGGCCCCATCGTCAACAGCAATTCATCGCCCACATGCAGGTAACCACTATGAGGATGATGAAAGTCAGGGATTACACTTGTCCAATGCTCGTCTCTCCGACCCAGCCTGTCGCCATCTACAAAGGCCTGGCCGCTGAATAGCGAACGGAGTTCTCGGCTGGCTCTGAGCGCATCCCCGGCCGGCAAAAAAGCCAATAGATCATCTCCGCCAGCGTAGACCACACGTCCCGCATAGCGCAATTCCACCACCTGGCGCACACATCGTAGAGCAAAGTTGGCTAGTGCCTGGCTGAGAGCGTCGTGCCCGGCAGCCGAGAGAGGCCGCCGACTGTCAAGTATAGGTTGCCAGTCGGCTGCATCTGCTTTGTCATTCCTACCGGTGAGTCTCGCAAATTTCGGCAGTACGGCAGGATGCAACAGATCGCGAAAGAGTGGCGAGTTGGCCCCGGCCAGCCACTTGCCCATGCGGTCCCCATCCATTAACAGTATGGCGTAGTAAGTGGGCAGAGGATCTATGCCCGCCTCACGCGCAGCGTTCAGGAGAGCGCGCAAGGTGCGCACGGCTGCCCGTGCCTCACTCCCTTTACTGGTGATCCCATGTTCGCGCTTCAGAGTTAGTTCATCGAAGGATCCCTCGTAAAGTACGTCGGCATCGTAGCGCAGAAGCGACGCAGCCAGTCCCTTTTCTGGCAGTTGCCGTTGCGTGTAGCGGGTGAAGAGGTAGGGCAGTGACTGCGCTGCCTCCGGGGACAAGTGCGGATAGCCCAGCCGTTTCAGCGCCGTCAAGTGATCTTGAAGCGCATCGGCCAAGCCAGTATCCTCCGGGAGTCTCTCGAACAGTGAGGCGACGAAGGGAGCAGCTGCAATGCGACTGGTGGACGGGAAGCCTCCTTTCAGCCCTAATGCATCTTGGAAGTAAGCGCGCTGGGCAAAGCGCTTTACAGCCACGACTGCACTGAGCCGTTCACTGCCATCGGGCTTTATCTCGTGGTAACGGTTCTCTTCTCCTCTCAGGGCGGCGGCCACCTCACCCCAGTCTTGGCCGATTTTCTCTCGCCAATCCTTGTCGCCCCAACGCAAAGCGGAGCGCGCGCCACTGACAGTGCACTTTTCCCCCTTTTCCTCTGTTTGCACAAAGTTGCGCAGTTTCTTGCGCGCACCCAGGCCATGCGAGGCCAAGGTATGTAAGCGCCCATAGAAAGTGCCTGCGTTAGTACCTCCAGGCCAAGTCTTTTTGTAAACTTTCCACATCAGATCGGCGTCAGGGTCATGGCCAAGGTACATGTCAGTAAGCTGTTTCGCTGCTTCGGCCTCAGCGTCGCTGGTGGTGAACTGATCGGTGTCAGGCCACGGTAACACGCTCCAATACACGTTCGGCCAACTATCGGCCACGTCTTGCCCAACTTGACGCCGCCAGATCCGTTCCCAAGTGGGCGTCTTGGGGATCCACCAGCCCTCATCGTAGACCGACTGTGCAACGCCTTGCCAGCACTCATGGATCTTGCTGGCAGCCTCCTCACCCCACCTCGCTACCTCGCCTTCCGGCAACAGGGCTACGAAAGTGTTGGGTAGCGTGGCAATGCTCAGCTGTTCCTCACCTGGCGGTGCGCCCCACCTCGATTCCCACCCGATCTTCATTTCCCGCAGCAGCCAACGATCCACCAATGGTTGACCACGCAACGCAGGATAGAGGATCACATCGGGGCCGAAATGCTTGGCAATGATTTTGATCCCGGCCCAGGTCATATAGCTCAGGAGCAGGCTTCCCATCCAGAGATCTTGTGTTCGCCGTGCCTCAGCGATGAAGGATTGCACCGGACCGATGGTCAGGTGCAAGAAGGCGGGATGGGGCAAGGCCGACGCCACGGCTGCGGTCGCGTCCAGATGGGGCCAGAGGGTGTGATCTGCCATGCGGCTATCGGCCGCCAGATAGCGGGTTTCGTCCCCGGCGGTGTACGGCAGTCCCCGCCACAGGCGCAGGTACTTTTGTCGGATGTCGTACCGCGGATGAGCCGCAAGCTGCTGTGCCTCATCTAGCTGTTGCGCGCCAGCGTCTTCAGCGGCATTCGTGTCCATTGTACGTACCTTGCACAGTTCCTCAATGCCTCCAGAGAAAGGATGCCGCGTGAGCGCTTGTGGCAGGTATTCGGGCGGCCAAAAGTTGGTCTCCGGACGGGGAAAAGCGGCGCGGTCGATGGCAGACGCAACCTTATCAGCCTTCTTGATGCGCTTCGCAACCTTGGAAGCCTGCAGTTGCTTTTCGAACTGATCTCGGTCCATCCCAGCTACACCGCTGAAGTGAAATACATTTTGGAAAGCGGCTGTACCTACAATCTCCTCGATGGCCTCAAAAGCCCTCTTCTCGTGGTTGGCCAGTCCCAACATCTTGCCCGGCGGGTCGTGGAGCAAAGCGGTGATTTTGAAGACCCAAAATTCATCATTCATAGGGAAACCTCCCTGACTATTGCCCGCTTGAAAGGCTTGTAGGTGCTTGACAGCGCCTGAAGAAAATCAATGACCATGTCCGTATTTGGCGCTGGGCCTTTTGCAACATCATCGTCTCCCTTGTCAAGAACAATGCCTTCTCCTTTGGGGAGCACTTTGTTGTTGAATAGAAGCAATTGTAAGAGATGGTTATCCTCCCCCATCTTAGGCAACAGCGTCACTTTAATCAAGAGTGGTGATGCGCGTCGCGATTGCTCTGCTGGTTCCAAGGTGCCCAGGGGGCCAGTGCTACGGGAGTAAAAGACAATCGGCAGGCCAAAGCCCGCCCTCCCAACCTGACTGAGTTGAGCGCCTTTCGGTTGCGCAGCCCGGATAGCTGCATAGTCGTCAGCCCCTTCGTTCTTGTGAGAACGGAACCTTTTCATGGCATTTCCCATGCCATCCAGTACCAATGACCAGTTCCGCTGAGCTGGCTCCACCACACTCAACCTGCATCGTTGCGAATGGAGCACATCGAAGTCGAATGGGGCCTGCTGACCAGCGGGCAAGTGTGTGGCTTCACGTAGCTGCTTGAGGCCAGTCTGAAGGAAGTCGAGATAGCCCTGAACACTCTCTTTGTTACACATTAACCTTGGCAAATCTTCAGGCCAGACACCGGCATCAACACTTACAACTCGTAGGTTCCCTGCTCCCCGGCGGCTGCGTCCCCCCACACCTCCGAGGTGAACGAGCAGCCACAGCGCGGCACAGGCCTGCTTGAACGCAAGGTTTTCACTCACACCTGCACGGGTCCAGAGCTTAAGAGAGAATTGCTCTCTCACTGCGAATGGATAGCGAGGTTCACCTTTCCACGGCTGCATGGAGAAGTATAGGTACTGAACTCCCCTGCTCTCGTTCTTTAGTTTAAATTGATCATCTACTGTCGGTGTTCCCCATACCCGAATTGCAATCGGTGACGCCCCACCCGTACTGCCGAAGACTTTGTTTTCCTCCTCGTGTAGCCGTTTGAGATCATCACCTATGTGCGCGCCCAGCAGCGCCCGCAGCCAGAAGCGCAGCGCGCCGCGAAAGGCCGTCGGGCGTAGCTCCGGCTGCTGGTCCGCCCCGCCCAGAAACAGCGGCGTCACCGTCTCTAGTGTTAACTTGAGTTCAGCCATACAACCCTCCTTTTCCGTAAGCCACCTTTCGCCGCGATGCACAGTGTATCATACCCTCCCCCACCAATCAACCCTTCATGAAAATTCGCTGAATTTCTCCCATTGGTCATTCGTCATTCGTCACTGTACCTCATACCACCCATGCCCAAAGGTACACGCCTTGCCTACGTGCACCAGACTGCCCAGCAACATCAGCGGCAGAAACGGTCCCAAATCTCCCTCATACTCCGCCTGGCCGATGAAGCCGCCCAGGGTCATGTGCCGCCGCTGCCGCGTGGACGTGCGCCCCCAATCCACCCACGTCGTCGCCATGCGCGCCATGGCCACCCCCTCGGCGGCGGCGACCAGACCGGGAAAGTCGGCCTCCCACCGCTCGCCGCAATGAAAGTAGGACAGCCACGACACCCGGCGCAGCGCATTGCGAAACAATACGTGAAACGGCGGCTCGGCGACGTAATGGCCATCGTACTTGATGCGGATGGGGGTCAGAAAACGCAGACCCAGGCGGTCCGGAGGGAATGCCCGAGCGGCGGTCTCCACCTCGGCGTAACCGGCGCTCAGATCGCAATCGCGGGCGGTGCCGTCGGCGGCGCGGTAGACCGTAGCCG
>Ga0114922_10006455_pt1 | contig 10765 bp, 10 predicted proteins | sample AartaG_FD_100975 | JGI IMG/M metagenome (GOLD analysis project Ga0114922, IMG submission 100975) | Deep subsurface microbial communities from Aarhus Bay to uncover new lineages of life (NeLLi) - Aarhus_00045 metaG | ecosystem: Environmental > Aquatic > Marine > Oceanic > Sediment | place...
CCAAGGACGGTAGCCCCTGCAAGATGCCTCCTCTACGGGGCCGCGACGTGTGCTTCGTGCACTGCCAAGATGAGGACGTCGTAGCCCGGCGAGCCCGAGCCCGGCGGCGGGCTGACAGCACGCGACTGGTCCCCGAGGCCTTAACCGGGGGCGGGCCCGCTTGAAGCGGTAGCTCGCGCTTCTAACCCCGGTTGGAAACTTGAGCCACACGCTCTGTTCGGCCCACTTGGCATGCCTACCACACGCCGCTCTCGTGGCCGGTCTGTGCGGTGTCGGAATTGTGATTCAGCAGCAGCGACACGTGCGTCGCCACGCTGGCAGCCAGAGCCTCGAGGTTGTACCCGCCTTCCAGCACGCCGAGCACCCTCCCAGCGCAATGCCGCTGGGCCAGGTCCATGACCCAGCGGGTCATCCACTCGTAGTCCGTCGTCTCCAGGCACAGCGGAGCCAGCGGATCAAGCCGGTGGGCGTCGAAACCGGCCGACACGAGAATGAATTGCGGGTTGTACTCCTCCGCCGTCGGGAGGATCTTCTCGACGAACGCCCGGCGGTACTCCTCACCGGTGGCCTGGGGCATCATGGGCAGATTCAGCGTGCAGCCCTGGCCCTCGCCCATACCCGTTTCCGTTTCAAACCCGGTACCTGGATACACCCAATTAGGATGCCCGTGCAGGCTGCAGACGAAGACCTCCCGCATCGGCTCGAAGGTGTGCTGCGTCCCGTTGCAATGGTGGACGTCCCAATCGACGATCAGCACCCGCTTGACCTGGTGAACCCCCAGCAGCCGATCGGCTGCCAGGGCGATGTTGTTGAACAGGCAGAAGCCCATCGACCCGTCGCGCTCGGCATGGTGCCCCGGCGGCCTGAGGGCACAGAAAGCGTTCCGCACCCGCCCGGCCATCACCGCATCCACCGCCTCCAGCGTGGCCCCGGCCGCCAGCAGGGCGATCTCATAGCTCTCCGGGCAGATGGCACTGTCCACCACGTCGACGAACGTCGCCCCCTGCCGGCAGGCCGCCCGCACCCGCTGCACGTAAGCCGGCTGATGGATTCGATGTAACTCCGTCAACTCGATCGGGCGGGGCTCGATCCGCTCGGACCTCTCGACCAGCCCGGCCTCAGCCAATCCCTGGCGAATCGCCACCAGCCGGGCCGAGCGCTCCGGATGCCCCGGCCCGGTGTCATGCCGCTCAAAACGTTCGTCCATCACCAGGCCGGTCTTGGGCATCTCCTCTGCGACTCTGCAAAACGTCGGGCTGTCTTGGCCGGTAAAACCCCCCGAACGGCCGTAATCCGGGCCGGCCGGTGATCGACAAGATCAGCCTCTATGCACCGATCAAGCGTATGCTAGAGCCGCGAGCGCCCCGGTCAAGCGTAGCCAAAGCAATCGCATCTAAATCCGTGATCGCGGTTTCCGTGCCAAGAACGAGGGTGGAGCCGATCCTAATGATACGACCCGGACTCGCCCAATCCGTGTCTCTGGTCCGCCAAGCGGTTGCGACCGGTCGCTTTTCAGCGGATTACTCAAACTGGCCGATGCTGGTGGTCGAGACATCCGCAAACGCCTTGAGCCGCGAGCTTCAGCTCGCGCGGAGCGGTGAACAAAGATCACGCCTCCGCCCGCGTGAAACACCGCGCGAACTGAAGTTCGCGGCTCGTTTGGGCACCGCGCGAACTGGAGTTCGCGGCTCGCAACGGCGAGAATCGGTCAGTCTGAGGAATCAGATGCGATTGCCCTGCCCGGGTTTCCAGCCCGTGCCCGCACCGGTTGAAAACCGGTGCCACACGCGGCAGACTGTCGGACCGAAAACGGTGTTGGCCAGGCGCGTTGCTCATAACGCCGGCCGGGGTATGATGGGGTCGGAGGTAGGCCATGCCTGATCGTCCATCTTATGACTGGCATAGCGCTCAGGAATACCTCGATGGCTTGCTTCCGGACGAGATCCGCGAGCTGGAGGCCGAAGCCAAAGGTGGCCCGGGCCTGCCCACCCAGCCCACCATCGGGCCCAGCGTGGCCCAACTGGTGGACGTGCTGATCCTGGCCACCCGTCCGAAACGTGTGCTGGAGATCGGAACGTCGGTGGGGTACTCAGCCATCGCCGTGGGCAAGGCCTTGCGGCAGGTCGGCGGCAGGTTGACCTCGATCGAGATCGAGCCCCGCCTGGCTGAATCGGCCTGCGAAAACATCCGGGCCGCCGGCCTGGAAAGCATCGTCGAGGTGCTGATCGACGATGCCAACCAGGTAATCGATAGACTGTCCGGTCCGTTCGGCCTGATCCTCCAGGACGGCAGCAAGGACGACTACCTGCAGATGCTCCCTCGTCTGGTGGAGCTGCTCGAACCTCATGGGCTGCTGGTTACCGACGACGTGCTCTTCCCGGTGATGGACCTGCCGGCCGAGGCCAAGCGATACGAATACGCCCTCAGTCTGTACAACGAGGCCCTGCAGAACCAGCCCGAACTGCAAACCGTCTGGCTGCCCATCGGGGACGGGGCGGCCGTCAGCGTCAAGGCCACGCGGGGTGAACCTTAGGCCGCAGAGAGGCTCCTACCCGCCGAATCCCGCGCCGCCGTCATCGCCAGGTCAGGCAAGCACGATGAGTTGGTGCGGAGGGGCGGCCCGTTGGGCCCGGGCGGTCCGATGCTCATTGAAGAGCCTGGCGCACCTCTCCCGCCGGGCCGGGTCGTGACTGTAGCGCCAGTGATCGACCAGGCCCAGGGCGTCCGCACAATTGGTGGCGCTGGCCGGGTATTGCCGCCAGTGCTCAGCCCCCAGGGCCCGGTGGAAAGCGGCCGGCCCACAGGCCGGCAGACCGGAACTGGCCCGCAGGACGAAGTTGTAGGCGATCCCCATCGCCGCCACCACGCCGTCGATCACCTCCCGGCCGTAGCGCTCCTTCAGCCCGGCCAGATGCTCCATCATCCGCTCGTCAGACACCGGAACAATCTGGCGACGGATAAACGTCTCCAGCGGCTGCTCCAGGCGGGCGACCCAGTCCTCGATATGCCGTGCCGCAGCCGCCCCTGCCCGGTGGGCGAAGGCCTCCAGGGCGGGTCGGTCGTACTGTTCGGTCTCGGCTAGGCGGCGGAGGGTCGCAGTGAGCTTGCGTTTCGGCGAGTAGGTGCAGAAGACGGCCCCGGCGTGGTCGCACTCCCAGCGTCTGATGGCCTCGGTCAGCAGCCGACGCCCCAGCCCGCGCCAGGCCGCGTCGGGGGTGGCCGTGATTTCGTACGCGCAAACGTAACCGGCCGGCGGAGCCGCAGGTAGCGACGGCTGGGTCGGGTCCGATAACTGGTCCCGGCTCGAGTGGAACTTCTCCGTCGCCTTCCATTTCACGTAGGCCAACAGCCTGCCCTCCTGGTCGTTCCCGTTGGCGTCGTAGAGAACGTCGGTGTGGTCGCTGTCCAACTCAGCCATGAACCGTTCCCGGCTGAGCCGGCCTTCCCAGGGGGTGGCCCAGGCCCGGCAGTGCAGCTTATAAGCAGGCTCTCGCCACCGCTCGGCAAACTCTCCGGGGCCATAGCCCGCGTGACGGACAACATCGGATTCAGTGGCCGCGTTCACCATCGCACTCGAACCGCTCGCCCGAGCCTCCGAAAAAACGCCCTCTCTCCCTCTATCTGATGGTATGCTTCCGAGCGGGCAGATATCGTGCCCCCTGTCGAAATCGGCCAGCTACCGGCGGCAGTCCACAGAAATGTGTCGGCGGCACAGGCCGGCCGATTTCGGCTGCCGTGGGCAAGCTCCGCCTGCCCGTGCTATCTCCACCCGCTGAATGCCGGGGCCGCCTGCCTGGGGTGCTCCGCCGGCTCGCGGTAGACTCTACGTTTTCTGGGACGAAGCTTCGGCCCGTCGGCTTGAAGTGCGAGGGTGGCGGAGATGACGTTTCCGGTCTCCGGCGTGGAAGTGCCGCCGTGGGTGCCGCTGTTGGCGGGGCTGGGAGTGTCCCTGTTTACCTCCATGGGCGGCGTGTCCGGGGGGTTCCTGTTACTGCCGTTCCAGGTCAGTGTGCTCGGCTTCACCAGCCCGGCCGTGAGCCCAACCAGTCTGGTCTATAACATCGTGGCTATCCCCAGCGGCGTGTACCGGTTTATCCGTGAACGGCGTATGGCCTGGCCGTTGACATGGGTGATCATTGCCGGGACGGTGCCCGGAGTGTGCATCGGGGTGATCCTGCGAATCGAGTACCTGCCGGATCCGAGGGCGTTCAAGTTCTTTGTCGGCTGCGTGCTACTCTATGTCGGCGGTCGGTTGCTGTACGACCTGAGAAGGCGGGCACGAGAGCGTTACGCCGAGAATAAGGTGCTGGCAGCTCGATCTGCGGAGCCGGCCAACGAGGCGCGGCAGGCGACGGATGCAAGCCGTAGGAACGAGGTGCCGGCGCAGTTCGTTGTGCGAACGGTCTCGTGGTCCTGGCGGCGGGTCAGGTACCAGTTCGACGGAGAGACGTTCTCGTTCACCACGTTGAGGGTCTTCCCCCTCGTTCTGCTGGTGGGCGTGGTAAGCGGGGCGTACGGGATCGGAGGCGGAGCCATCACCGCCCCGTTGCTGGTCACCTTCTTCAAGCTGCCGGTCTACACCGTGGCCGGAGCCGTGCTGACGAGCACCTTCATCAGCTCGATCGGCGGAGTGATCTTCTACCGGCTGGCGGCGGTACATTATGCGGACCTGGGGCTGGCCATCGCGCCGGATTGGCTTCTTGGGGGATTGTTCGGGTTGGGCGGCGCGGTCGGCATGTATCTCGGGGCACGCTGCCAGAAGCATGTTCCCCCACGGGCGGTCAAGCTCATGCTGTCGGCCGTGCTGCTCTTCCTGGCTGTGCGCTACATCGGCGGCTTTTGGCGGTGACACGTCGCCTGCCCGCCTAACGCCTGGGTTGGCAGAACTCGGTCAGCACGCCAGCAGTGCTCTTGGGATGGGCGAAGGCGATCTTCATGCCGTGGGCCCCGTCGCGGGGGGCTTCGTCAATGAGCTGGACCCCGGCGGCCTTAAGGGCGGCCAGGGTGGCGGGCAGGTCATCTACGCGGTAAGCGACGTGGTGCAGGCCCGGGCCCTTCTTGGCCAGGAAGCGGGCGATGGGGCTGTCGTCAGCCGTGGGTTCGAGCAACTCGATCCGAACCTCGCCGACCTGAAAGCACACGATCCTCACCTTCTGATCCGGGATCTCCTCGCTGTCGGCGGGCTCCAATCCCAGGGCGTCCCGGTAGAACAGGCTGGCCTGATCGATCGAGCGAACGGCGACACCGAGATGGTCAATCCGAGACGGCGGTTGCATACCTGACCCTCTAGCAGCCCGTTGAAGAAGTACCTGTAGCGGCCCTTCGGGCTCCCGCCTTGGTCGCCCTCAGCCCCGCAGGCCGTTGGGAATACGGTGTTCCTGCGCCTCGACGGCCGGCGGGGACGCCGGCCGCTACTTCTCAAACACGCTCTGAGAGCTCTATGTCGTGCTCTCCTCGTACTCGCCGAAGACCGTTCGCAGTCGGCCGCATATCTCGCCCACCGAGGCATATGCCTGTACGGCCTCGAGGATCAGGGGCATGAGGTTGCTGTCGCCGCGGGCCCCCGTTTCGAGAGCATCAAGGGCGCGGTTGACCGCGGCTGCGTCGCGCTCGGTGCGGACCTTGTTCAACCGCTCGATCTGGCGGCGCGTGGCTTCGGCGCTGATGGTCAGAATCTCCGGCCGGACCTCCTCCTCCGTTGCGTGGCGGTTGACGCCGACGATGACCCGTTCTCCCCGTTCGATCTCCTGCTGATACCTGTAGGCGGACCGTTCGATCTCGCTCTGCGGGTAACGTTGTTCGACGGCCCGGATCATCCCGCCCAGCTCGTCGATCTTTTGGATGTACTGCTGGGCCTCCGCCTCGATCTGGTCGGTGAGCTTCTCGACGTAGTAGCTGCCGGCCAGCGGGTCCACGGTGTGGGCCACTCCCGATTCGTGGGCGATGATCTGCTGGGTCCGCAACGCGGTCTGGACCGCCCCCTCCGTAGGCAGGGTCAGGGCTTCGTCCCGGCTGTTGGTGTGCAGCGATTGGGTTCCGCCGAGCACGGCGGCCAGCGCCTGGAGCGTCACCCGGACGATGTTGTTGTCCACCTGCTGGGCCGTCAGCGTGGCCCCGCAGGTCTGGGTGTGGAAACGGAGCATGCAGCTCCGCGGGTCCTCGGCCCCCAGGCGCTCCTTCATGATCCGGGCCCACAGCCGGCGGGCGGCCCGGAACTTGGCTACCTCCTCCAGCACATCGGTCATGGCCCCGAAGAAGAACGCCACCCGCGGGGCGAACTCGTCCACCTCGAGACCGGCTTTGACGGCGGCTTGGATGTATTCGATTCCGTCCGCGAGCGTGAAGCCGATTTCCTGGGCTGCGGTGGAGCCCGCCTCGCGGATGTGATACCCGCTGACACTGATGGTGTTGAAGCGGGGCACCTGCTTAGCCGCATAGGCAAAGATGTCGGTGATCAGCCGCAGCGACGCCGCGGGCGGAAAGATGTACGTGCCGCGGGCGATGTACTCCTTGAGCACGTCGTTCTGGATCGTGCCCGTGAGCCGGTCGGCGGCGACCCCTTGCTTGGCTCCGACGGCGATATACATGGCCAGCAGCACGGCCGCGGGGGCGTTGATGGTCATCGAGGTGGAGACCTCGTCCAGGGGGATGGAGTCGAAAACGATCTCCATATCGGCCAGCGTGTCGATGGCCACCCCGACCTTGCCGACTTCACCGGCGGCCAGCGGGTGATCGCTGTCGTACCCGATCTGCGTCGGCAGGTCGAAGGCCACGCTCAGGCCGGTCTGCCCGTTTTCGAGCAGGAAGCGAAAACGCCGATTGGTCTCCTCGGCCGTGCCGAAGCCGGCGTACTGGCGCATGGTCCAGAAACGCGAGCGATACATGGTCGGCTGCACGCCGCGGGTGAACGGGTATTCACCGGGGAAGCCGAGCCGGTCGAGATACGACTTACAGGCCGCCTCCTCCGACAGGTGCTCCGGCAGGTAAAGCGTCTCGACCGGTCGCCCCGATACGGTGACCGCGCGTTCCGGCTGCTCAGGCATTCGGGCGAGGGATCCGGTAAGCGTTCCGGCCCTCCACCGCTCGAAGTATTTTTCCAACAGATCGGCCATGGCTGTGTTCTCGCTACCCCCTCGAGGTGTCTGGAGAGCCACGGGCCCGCCCCGGCACGTCTTCGACCTCAGCCGACGCGGGCCCAGAGTCACACGCCTCCCCCTGCAGCTCAGTCAGGGCCGCGGCTGAGAGCCGACCCGCAACCGTATGCAGCGAGAGTTCGCCGCGTTCAAGTCCGGCAACCAGTTCCTTCGCGGCTGGGGCGGCCAATCCGCGCTCCAGAGCCTGCTCGCACCGCAGCGTCGCGCTGCGCTTGACCTCGCCCAGCACTCGCCGGTGTCTGTGGCGTTGTCGCTGCTCCGGGCCGCGGGCGGCCCGATCCATCTCCAGCACCTTGTCCAGCAACTGCTCCACCCCCTTGCCGGACTTCGCCTCGATTCCGACAATGTTCGGGGGCAGGCGTTCACCGGCCCAGCCCAGGTGGGCGTGCTTCGACCCCAGTTCCTCACGAACTTCGCTGAGCAGGCGGCCGGCCTCGGGCAGATCGCACTTGTTGACCGCCACCAGGTCGGCCACCTCCAGCAGGCCGGCCTTGATCAGTTGGATGTCGTCGCCGTAACCCGGCCCCAGCATCACCACGCAGATGTCGGCTACCGAGGCGATGTCCACCTCGTGCTGTCCCACGCCCACCGTTTCGATCAGCACCGGGTCAAAGCCGCCCAGCTCCAGCAACCTGGCACAGTGCAGCGTGGCATCGGACAGACCGCCCTCCCGGTGGTGCGTGGCTAGCGACCGGATGAAAACGTCCTCATCAACCGCATGCCGCATCATGCGGACCCGGTCGCCCAGCAGGGCCCCGCCCGACATGGGGGAGGTGGGATCGACCGCGACCACGCCGATCCGGCATCCCTTGCGGCGAAGCATGCTCAAAACAGCGTCAATCAGCGTAGACTTGCCCACGCCCGGCGGTCCGGTGAAGCCCCACCAGGGCACCTGTCCCGTGGAGCGACGCAGCCAATCCTTAAGCTCCTCCGCTCTGTCCCCGGCTTGATCAACCAGCGACATGGCCCGGGCCAGCGAGCGCCGATCACCCCGGCGCAGCCTGTCCGCGAGTGCGTCCATGGCGATTACGCGTTCGCTCCGCCGCCGGCGGCCGGTCTGCCGGCCAGTTCTTCTTCCAGGGCGGAAAGGATCTCCGACAACAAAGCCCCGGGGGTAAACACCCGTCTAAAGCCCAGAGACTTGAGCTGGGGTATGTCCTTTTCGGGAATGGTACCGCCGGCCATCAGGACGATGTGTTCGGCGTCTTCCTCTTTGAGCAGCTCAGCTACCCGGGCGAAGAGCTCCTTGTGAGCACCACTCAGGAGACTCAGCCCGATCACGTCAACGTCCTCGTCCACGGCGGTGCGCACGATCTGCTCAGGGGTCCTGCGGATGCCGGTGTAGATGACCTCGTAACCCGCATTGCGCAAGGCTCGGACCATGAACTTGGCCCCGCGGTCGTGCCCGTCCAGGCCGACCTTGCCGATGAGAATGCGCTTCGGTCTGGTTGCGTTCACGTCCGGTTCTTCGCCTTGTCCTGAGCCCGTGATGCCAGATTCAAAGGCCAGTATATGTCTGGCGGCGGAATCCACAAGTAGGGTCCGCTCTGCGGACCATTCTCGCCCGGCACGATGAACCGGACAGTCCGCACAGCGGACCCTTGGTTCCACCCGTCGCGCACGACTAGGCGCACACAGCATGCCGGTCACGAGCGGGACTCGTGACCGGCATTCGTATAACCCCGTCGTACCCCCATTCAACGGCCGGGTTACGATCTTGGATGAGCTTCGTCGTAGGCCTGCTTCAGACGTTTGGTGGTCAGGTGGGTGTAGACCTGCGTCGTGGAGAGGGACTGGTGGCCCAGCAACTCCTGGACGCTGCGCAGATCAGCCCCCTGGTTGAGCATGTGCGTGGCGAAGCTGTGCCGCAGGGTGTGCGGGCTGATGGTGGGGTCCAGCCCGGCCTCAGCCAGGTACTTGTCCAGCTTGCGGCGCACGCTCCTGGTGCTGAGGCGCTGGCCGTGCTTGTTGACGAACAAGGCCTCGGCGTCGGAATCCGTGGCCCGCGGGTCGGCCCGCCGCAGGTCCAGGTACTTGCGGATGGCTGCCAGGGCCGTCGGGCCCATCGGCGTGGTCCGCTGCTTCTTGCCCTTGCCCCGAACCCGCACGCACTGCCCGACAGAGTCCACGTCCGCGACGTTCAGACCCACCAGCTCGCTGACCCGGATCCCCGTCGAATACATGACCTCGAGCATGGCCCGGTCGCGGGCACCCAGGAGGGTGTTGTCGTCCGGGGTGTTGAGCAGGATCTCGATCTGCTCGATTTCCAGGAACTTGGGCAGCCGCTTGTCCTGTTTCGGCGTGCGGACGGTGGCCAGGGGGTTGCCCTCGACATAGCCGCGTCGCCGGCAGAACTTGTAGAAGCTTCGAAGCGTAGCCAGTTTCCGGGCGGTGGTGGCCTTAGAGTAATCCTGCTCTCCCAGAAAGCCCAGGAACCGCCGGATGCAGTCGGTGTCCACCGCCAGGAGCATCCGCCGCAGGTCGGTTTCCGAGGTGGTTGCGGTGGCCGTCGCCGTGGAGCTGCCGGAGGTCAACTCGCCTGCCGGACCGTACCCGGTCCGGGGAGAGTCGAATCCGTCGCCCGGTGCGGCCTCGCCCGCCCGCCGCGGCGGGCACAGGAAGTCGGTGAACTGCCTCAAGTCCGCCGCGTAGCACTTGGCCGTGTGGGGCGAGAAGTGCCGCTCGAAGGTGAGGTAGTTGAGGAACTCGTTGATCAAAGCATTCTCGGTCATTGTCGCTTGCTACACATCGGCGAAGTCCAGCACCGACACCACAACCGGCCGAGAGGGTGGGTCCAGCCAACCTCCGCGGCCTTACGTAGCGATCTGATCGAGCTCCGTCTCGAGGCGTCGACCCATCTGGTAGCTAAGCACGGCCGCGTCGAACCAGTCGAACTGGCTCGACTTGTTGCCAGCCAGGGAGGCAAACGCCTCGATGACCTCCGTCTCGTGCCCGGGCTGATAGCGGAAGACGAACCGCTCTTGCCCCTTGACCAGCGATAACTGCCGAATCGCCTTCATCGCGCTTTCACCTCTCCTTGCGAACTCGCGGCGAGCGCGCGGGTTTGGGAAGCACCGACCAGGGTTTCCAGGATTGCCGAGCAGCAGAAGCGCAGGTAATGCTCCTGGCTGACCAGATACAGCCGCCATCCGTAGGGGCTTCCCTGGGCACCGCGTCGCCGGGCGAAGCGCTTAATCTGTCGAACGACGTAGTCGTGCCTGGCGTTGAAGGTCTGCTGGGTCTGGGCGATGGGTTGGGACAACGAGCCGCCTTGCGGGCCGGACGCCCCGCCTGCGGCAGGTCGGGCCCGGCGAGACACCAGGACCGGGTCCAACTCGCCTTCCAGCCCGCTCCCAGGAACCTGGCCGTACAGTTGAGCGGAGACGCCGACGATGGGTGGGTTGTAGGGGTCATATTCCGTCACCGCAAAGACCAGGATCGCATCAGCCCCCACACGCTCGCAGATCTCGAGCGCATGACCCGGCGATCCCACTTCCCGGCGTCCTTGCTCCGCCAGGACCGCCAGGACGCGACTAACCGGGATCACGCTGATCCCGTCCACATGCCCCAGCTCGCTGGCCATCAGGTCGGCCACACGGTTTCGGTCGAAG
>Ga0114922_10006456_pt1 | contig 10765 bp, 10 predicted proteins | sample AartaG_FD_100975 | JGI IMG/M metagenome (GOLD analysis project Ga0114922, IMG submission 100975) | Deep subsurface microbial communities from Aarhus Bay to uncover new lineages of life (NeLLi) - Aarhus_00045 metaG | ecosystem: Environmental > Aquatic > Marine > Oceanic > Sediment | place...
TAAACCTAAGATGCTTAGCAAATATATAGAACTTGGATTAAAAAACACAAAAGATAGTTTTGAAATCACTATTGACAACAAAGCACCACACAATCTTATGACTCACCCTTTGAGAGTAGTACAACTTAAAACTACACTTATAAGAGATGCAAAAGAGATTCCATTAAAAACTGAAACATTTGTAAAAATAATTGGTAAAGATAAAAAGCCAACAATGCCTTGGCTCGCAGATGAAGTTGTGAAAGATACTATGATTAAAGCAAATGAAAAACGAATAGTTAAATTTGATTCGGCACTAATAAGAGGTGATAAACTCAAAGTAACTCTAGGCTACTTTCTCGTAAACCCAAAAGCTGTTAAAAAATTAAAATTAGAAGATGAAAAAGAGTTGACAAAGTTTACAAATTTTAAAACTAAATACTTTGATATAAAATAGCTATATTCTAGGGATAACTTAGCATATATAAAATTCCTATATAGGAAATATCTATATAGGAATTTTTTACGCTCTCAAAATCTATCACCTTTAACAAACTCTGCTGCTTTTTGATTCACAAAGGCGAGTTCATACCATTGTTTTTTTGGTGCTATTAGGTTTAACCTCATCGGATTTGAGCTTCTTGAGAGTGCTACATAAAATTGTGATGGTGCGAATATCTCATTAGTTTGGATGATTAAATCTTCTATACTCATCCCTTGCGATTTGTGAATCGTTATAGCAAAGGCTAGTTTAATTGGGTATTGGTAGATTGTAAAAATATCTTCCTCAACCATCTCTTTTTTTCCCTCTATTGTTTTCTCTTTCCATGCAGTTTTACTCTGAGCAACCACCTCTAGCTTAACAACTTTTGCATCTTTTTTTTGTACATAAATATAAGAGCTATCAGCATTGACTATAACACCTCTTTCACCATTAAAATAGTTCCACGCATTTCTTGTAAAAAGAACAGGTGAGCCTACTTTTAACTCTAACTCTTTCTCAATTCTAGCATCATTCATATATCGCTCTATCTCAGAATCGTTGAGAGTTTTTTGATGCTTAATTATCTGAGCCTCTTTTACAAACAACTCATCATCTATATGTTTTAACTGCTCTTTGTTATGGTGTGATGCTGAATTGTTTTTTCCAAAAAGAAAGGTAAACTCACTTAAATCTTCTGGGAGTGGTCTTATATACTCGTTGAGATGGTTATGGATAGATTCATCAATAAAGCCATATCTAACATTGTGAAGTAATTCTATGAATCTTTTATCATCAGTTCTATAGATGTGAGTAAGCTCAATTGTCTCAAAATCAAAGGCGTTCCAAGACTCAGATTCAAAGGCAAATAGCACTTCATTATAGCCTCGAACGACAGGGGGAAGTTGCAAAAAATCACCCACAAGTAAAAGTGAACCATTAAACTCACTTTGGTCTAATCTAAGCTTAATCATATCAAGTAAAGAATCACTTACCATTGATATCTCATCAATCACAACCAAGTCCATTGAAGCTATTAGCTTTTTAACTTTTTTCTTTACTTCAAACTTCCCTTTAGATTCTAACTCTTCAACATTAGAAGCGATACCAAGATCAAAAAAACTATGTAGAGTTTGTCCACCTATTAGAGTTGCAGCCATCCCGGTTGATGCAAGTTTAGCAACTTTTTTTGCCTCATCTTCATAAGCTTGTATCACATCTCGTGTGATTGTTGTTTTACCAACCCCTGCTCCACCAGTTAAAAAAACATTTTGTCTTGATTTTAGTTTATCAATAGTAACACTTAAATAATTCATAAATGGATATTAGCCATATTACTTATAAATATAGATGAATTATAGTAGAATCCAAAAAAATATCATTAAGGGACAATCAACCATCATGGAAAGAATTTTAATAGTAGAAGATAATAAAACACTAGCAAAACTTATAGCAAAGAAAATCTCAGATGCATTAAATTTTGAAGTTGACACAGCCTACAGTCTACACGAAGCAAAACTATTTTTAAGAATGCACAAATATTTTGTCACTCTACTTGATATTAATCTGCCTGATGCTCCTAATGGTGAGGTTGTTGATTATGTACTTTCGCACAATAACCATGCAATAGTTTTAAGTGGAAACATAGATAAAAATTTTAGAAAGCAAATGTTACAAAAAAATATTATTGACTATGTAAATAAGAGTGGTGTTGATGATATAAAATATATTATCAACACAATTCAAAGACTACAAAAAAATCAAAAACACAAAGTTTTAGTTGTTGATGATTCTATGATTTTTAGAAAGCAGATGAAAAATATGCTAGATAATCTTTTCTTTAATGTGATAACTGTAGCTCACGGTGAAGAAGCACTAGGGATGCTACAAACCCACCCTGATACATCTTTAGTAATTACAGATTACAATATGCCGGTAATGGATGGGTTTCAATTAACTCAAGAGATAAGAAAAAATCATACTAAAGAAGATTTAGCAATCATAGCACTCTCTTCAAATAATGAAGATGAGATAAATGCACTCTTTTTGAAAAATGGTGCGAATGACTACATCACAAAACCTTTCTCAAAAGAGGAATTTTCTTGTAGAATTAACAACACAATAGAAGCATTGGAAAATCTAAATATTGTTCAAAATCTTGCTAACCGTGACCTTTTGACAGGTCTTTACAACCGTAGATTCTTCTTTAAAATTGCACAAGATTATGCAACAGAGAGCGCTCAGGGTACTGAGAGTTATGCTATTGCTATGATTTCTATTGATAATTTTAGCACTATCAAACAAACGCATGGAGAAGATATTGCAAACCAAGTAGCACTTCGTTTAGCAAATATTTTAAACTCTATGACAAGCTACAAAGATATTACAGCAAGATTCACAGATGATGAGTTTTGTGTGGTTCTTAAAGGTGCAGATATCACTAGTGCAAACTATACACTCGATGCAATAAGACAAGAGGTTGAGAAAACTGTTTTATTTACTCAAAATGATGAAGATATAAGATTCACAATCTCTACAGGAGCAACTATTGGTCATGGTGATGAAAAAGTTGATGACACAATTTCACAAGCTGATATGATCATTTATAAAATCACTCAAAATGGGCTAAATCAGCGTCTAATTGAAGAGGACTAATTATAGCAAAGTATATAATACTAGATACAGAAACAACAGGTACAGGCGAAAATGATAGAGTAATTCAGTTAGGATATATGGTTCTAGGTGCTAAAGATATAGAGGTACACAACGAGTTTTATACTACAAATGTCCCTATCAGTTTTGGTGCTATGGAGGTTCATGGAATCACTCCTGATATGATTGTTGGGAAACCTGAGTGTAAAGATGGAGAATCGTATAAAAGACTTTTAGAGTTAAACACTCCAGATAATTACATGATTATCCATAATGCCCCTTTTGATTTAGGTATGTTAGAAAAAGAGGGTTTTGACACGCAGATGAAAGTGATAGATACTCTTAGAGTTGCAAAACATGTATTTGCTGATGAAGAGGCACATAGACTTCAGTATTTTCGTTATAAAATGGAACTTTATAAACAAGAGGAAGAGGAAGCTAAAAAGTTAAACATTGTTGTAAAAGCTCACGATGCTATAGGTGATGTACTTGTTTTAAAACTCTTTTTATCAAAATTAAGAGAAGAGGTACAAAAACAGTTTCCAAATGAGAATCCTGTTGAGAAGATGGTTGATTTAACAAATACTCCGATTCTCATCAAAACATTTAGATTTGGAAAACACAAGGACAAAACACTAGAAGAGGTAGCAAGAGATGATGCAGGTTACCTCAGATGGATGTTAAAATCTATGGATAACCTTGATGATGATATGAAATACTCAATCAACACGGTTCTAGCATAAATGAGATATATCCTCATAGTTTTTGCCCTATTTTTCATAGGGTGTAGTACAAAAAATTATGAGCATACTCAAAGTAAAATACTCATAATAAAATCCCCCCTTATAAAATTCGCAGATGTAGGCTACATAAGAAACACAGATAATAGTGTAAGCCTAGAGCTCTTCGTAGCAGGGCATAGAATCCAAAAAATAGATATAAATCATCTAGTTTGTGTAGATGAGGGTTGTATGAGTAAAAGTGGCTTTAATGAAGAGTACTTACACAAAGATTATCCCGATGATATACTTCAAAATATACTACTCTCTAAACCGATATACAATTCTAAGAATCTCATCAAAACAGACGATGGATTTGAGCAAAATATTAGAACAGAAAATTCACTCATAATCTATAAGGTAAAATCAAATTCTATCTATTTTAAAGATAAAAAGAATAAAATAATTATCAAGATAAAAAATATAAATTCAAGAGAATAAGCTTCACATTCAATGTGCCCTAAATCTAATAGATATCATCTAGTATGATATAATTTCAAATTAAATTTATTTAGCAAAAATCTACTTTATAAAAATCAAAAATTAAACTAGGAAACAATTATGAAAAAAAATACGAAATTTGTAGGTGCCCACTGTTCAGCTAGTGGTGGAGTTTTTAATGCTATTAAAAATGCAGAGGAGATTGGTGCGAAAGCTTTTGCTTTGTTTACTAAGAATCAAAAAAGATGGGATGCAAAACCTTTAGATACTAAAACTATAGATTTATGGTTCAATACTTTAGAAGCTAGTGGGATTTTACCTAAACATATTTTACCTCACGATAGTTATCTCATAAACCTTGGAAATCCTGATGAGGAAAAACTTACAAAAAGTAGAAATGCTTTTATAGATGAGTTAGAGAGATGTGACATATTAGGTCTTGATAGATTGAACTTTCATCCTGGAAGTCATTTAGTAAAACTTACTAAAAAGCAAAAAGATGATCTAGAATTTGTAACAGATATAGAAAATAACTGTCTTGATTTAATCGCAGAATCTATAAATGTAGCACTCGATAAAACAAAAAATGTAAAAGCAGTGATGGAAAACACAGCTGGTCAAGGGACAAACCTTGGTTATAAGTTTGAACATTTAGCGTATATAATTGATAAAATAGAAGATAAATCTAGAATCGGTGTTTGTATAGATACATGTCACATGTTTACAGCTGGTTATGACATAAGAACACGTGAAACTTACGATAAAACTTGGGCTGATTTTGACAAAATAGTTGGTTCTGAATACTTGATGGGGATGCATATAAATGATTCTAAACCACCACTTGGAAGCCGTGTTGATAGACACCACTCTTTAGGTCTTGGTGAGATTGGACTTGACGCTTTTAGATTCATAATGAATGATTCGAGAATGGATGATATTCCACTAGTTCTTGAAACCATTGATGATACAATTTGGAAACAAGAGATAGAGCTTTTATACTCTTTTGTGGATTAAATACTTTCATTTTATATTTTTTAGTTAAACTAATTTAATATTTTAAAACTCAGGGGAGATTCAATAATGAAAAATCAATTACTTAAAATCACAGCTTTATCGCTAATCGCTAGTGCTACTATCTATGCAGGTGGGTATAAAATACCTGAAAACTCTTCAAATTCTGTTGCACTTATAGCTGCTAATGTAGCTCATGCTAGTGGAGCTGATACAGCTTACTTTAACCCTGCTAATATGGCATTTATGAAAGATGAAAATGCCATTGATATTAGTTTAATGCTAGTAAGTGTTGAGGCTTCAAACTTTAAAGGTTCTGCTTATGGTGTGGATGATTTAAATATTGAATCAGAAGATGGACGCTCTGTTATACCATCCATAAATTATGTTTCGAGTAAATATGGAGATTTCCGTTTTGGTTTTAGTATGGTTGTCCCTAGTGGTGTAACAAAAGAGTGGAGTGTATCACCTGCTAAAGATGTAGCAGAACAATTTACTCTTGAAGTTATAGAGTTGAACCCTACCCTTGCTTATAAAGTCAATGATACATTAGCAGTAGCACTTGGTGTAAGAGCGCTTAAATCTTCAGGTATTGTAAAAAGTTCATCTTCTGCTTCTCGTGATATGGAGGGTGAAGGTTTTGATTTTGGTTATAACTTAGCACTAGCATATAAACCTACAACTGCATTAGAGATAGGTGTAACTTACCGCTCTGAAGTTACACTAAGCGAAGAGGGAAATGCTAAACTTTTTATGGGTGAGACAAAAGTATATGATGACGGAAGTAGTGTAGAGGTTCCATTACCTGCGCAACTTGATATAGCTATGGCATATACATTTGAGAGTAAAACAACCCTTGAAGTGGTTTATGAGAAAAACTTCTGGTCAGCATATAAAACACTTGATTTTAATTATGATAATACTATTCCAGAATTATTACAACCTAGTATGGATAATCCAGTGACAAAAAATTGGAAAGATACAAATACAATTCGTATAGGTTTGACTCAAAAATTAGATAATCTTACCTTAATGGCAGGTTTTACGATTGATGAAACTCCTGTTGCAGAAGAATCTTTAAGTTTCGAACTTCCAGGTACTGATTCTAAGTATATCTCTGGTGGACTAGAGTATCAGATAAATGAAAAATTAAACGCTAATTTTGGTATACTTTACTCTGTAAAAGAGGATAGAGTAGTAAATAATGATTATATTCAAGGTGAGTTTCCAAGTGGAACTGTCTATATTGTTTCTACCGGTATAGGCTATAAATTTTAAGGAATTTTTATCAAAACATTAATTGATTTTCTACAAATAAAAGAGATTGAAAAATCTCAAATTTTTCCACATCTTAAATGTAGTGATACTGAAGCATTGATGCTTCAGTATTTAGCAAATAAATATATTCAGGGTCAAGATGATGTTTTAGTTTTGGAACTTTTACAAGATCTGTATAATGAAGAAGATTATGCATACTTAAATCATCTCAATGAAGTAAAACTTCTTTTAGAGTTAGGCTGGTTAACGCAACAAAGTTTCACCCCTATAAAGGTATCAGAAGTAACACCATTAGAGCTTTTAAATACTGCTGTTGGTCTCTCTCCCTCATTTTTGAAACTACTTCAAGATGGTTATCAAGAATCAGATTTACCAGATATTAAACCTTATGAAGACCATTTAGAGTATCTTCAAGACCAATTTTTTAGAATTGAGCTGTATCAAAAGATGAGTACAATTAGACAAAATGTTCATGAGCACTCACTAGCGATTGATAGAATCCAACATAAACTTCAACTCTTAGAAAAAAGAATAGATGAAAGAATTGAGCAAACTTCTGAAAAATTGGTACTTGATAGATTCTTTAAACAAAAGAAGATGGAGATAAAAGAGCAGATAATTTTTATTGCCCTACTTCGTGAAGAGTATAGTGCAACAGACGCATCTCTTCGTGAGATGAATACACTCATCGAACTTATATCTTTAGATGAATATGAAAGAATCAAAAACCGTTCACTTTTAGAAGATGGCTCAAATCTCATAAATGCTGGGATTATTGATTATGAAGAGATGCTCAACCCTTTTGGTGGAATTTCAAGAGCTTTTTATATTGTAGATGAAGTGCTTCAAAGTATTATCCATCCAAACAAAAATAAAAAAGTAAGAAGACTAAAACTTAATGCACTTATAGAAGAACAAGATATTTTTGAGTTGGTTGAACCTGAGACATCACTTGATGATGTGGTTTTAAATGCTAAAACAAAAGTCACCCTAGAGAATCTTATGAGACAAGTTGATAAAGAGGTTATTGGGCGTTTAGTGGAGTGGGGAATCAAAGATAAGAAAAGTGGAATAGATGCTAGAATTATCTTTTATGGTCACGCTGGAACTGGTAAAACTATGACAGCCTACTCTCTTGCTAAGTCATTAAAAAGACAAGTACTTGCATTTGACTGTTCTAAGATTCTCTCTATGTATGTAGGTGAGAGTGAGAAAAATGTTCGTAAAATATTTGATACATTTTATGAGCTTTGCGAAAAAACAAAATCTGAACCAATTTTGCTACTAAATGAAGCAGATCAGTTTTTAGGAGCAAGATCAAGTGGAGTAAATAGTGGCTCAGAGCAGATGCATAACCAGATGCAAAATATCTTTTTAGAGCAGATTGAAAACTTTAAAGGTATGCTTATTGCGACAACGAATCTCTTAGAAAACATAGACAAAGCATTTTCAAGAAGATTTAACTACAAGATAGAGTTTAAAAAACCTGATGAGATTCAAAGAGTAGAGTTGTGGAAAAAGATGCTTCCTCAAAATGCACCTTATGCAGATGATGTAGAGATAGAATCTCTTGCAAAATACTCACTTACAGGTGGACAGATAAACTTAATCATTAAAAATACAGCTTATAAAGTAGCAGTTAGAGACAATGCAAAATTTTCTATGAAAGATTTCACTGAAGAGATTTCAAGAGAAAAAGATGCAAACTTTGACAGTGAAAAATCTATGGGGTTTTTGCATAAATAATATAAAAAACAACTATAAATATTATTCAATCTAATACTGTAATTAACTATCTCTTATCATTGAAAGGAGCTTATTTATTACCAATCTACACACTTATATTTGTGCAAAAATATGAGTGTTCCATTTTGTGACATAACCCACTATTTAACTCCCCCTCTACGCCATTTTTTAATACTCTTTTAGATATAGTGCAAGTAACTGTTTTTTCTAGTAACACTACTAGAAAACAAATTATCAATTAAAACTTTATTTATTGCAAATATTGTTTTAAAAAATAAAGGTAGATTTTATGGAGCATATTGCTACAGCAAATCCGTATTTTGGGTATTCGTACTGTTTATTGTAACTTTTGGTGCATTTACAGCAACGACAATTGCTGCTCGTTGGGCGAGTCGTGCGTTAGCATCAAAAGAGAATGAAAAGATTAAGTTATCTGTGTATGAGTGTGGACCAGAGATAACTAAACAACCAAATAGATTATCTCCACAGTTTTATCTATTTGCGTTACTTTTCTTACTATTTGATGTTGAGATTATTTTTATGTTTCCTTGGGCTGTTGACTTTAAGCTTTTAGGTTGGTTTGGCTTTGCTGAGATGTTAATGTTTATTTTATTATTAACTATCGGTTTCGTATACGCATGGAAAAAAGGAGCACTTGAATGGCACAACATAAAGTAGATTATACAAAAAGTGGTGGTTTACCAGTAGCACTTACTAGTATAGACAAAATAGCTAACTGGGGTCGTTCAAACTCTCTATGGGCGATGACTTATGGTCTTGCTTGTTGTGGTATTGAGATGATGGCAGCTGGAGCTTCAAGATATGATTTTGACCGTTTTGGTACTATTTTTAGAGCCTCTCCTCGTCAATCAGATGTTATGATTGTAGCTGGAACTCTTACTAAGAAGCACTCTGAGTTTATTAAAAGACTTTACGACCAGATGACTGAGCCTAGATGGGTTATCTCAATGGGTTCATGTGCAAATACTGGTGGTATGTTTAACACTTATGCAACTGTTCAAGGTGTTGATAGAATCATCCCTGTTGACTTATATCTTCCAGGTTGTGCACCTCGTCCTGAGACACTTCAGTACGGAGTTATGTTATTACAGAAAAAGATTCGTGCTAACAAAGCGTCTAATGCACAAAAACCAAAAAGGTTGATGTAATGAGAGCTTATACACCTAAAGATGATGTACAAAAAAAAGCGTACTACACTGACAGATATTATGTAGCTCCTCAAGTTCCTAAGCAGCAAGTTGAAAGTGACGCAGTATTTGCAGCAGATTTAGAATCTATAAAATCTAAATTTGAAGTAAAAGACGCTTATATTCAAGTTGAGCAAATGGTTGTTTACATTAACCCTTGTGATATTTATGGTGTTCTTGAACTTATGAGAGATGAGTTAGAATATACGCAACTCTCAGAGATGAGTGCTATTGATTGGTTAGCAAAAGATAACACTTTTGAAATCTTTTATCAGATGCTAAGTATGAATAAGCGTAAGCGTATCCGTGTTAAATTTTTCATAGAAAATGGTCAATCTGTTGATTCTGTTGAAAAACTTTTCCGTTCTGCTGATTGGTCTGAGCGTGAGATGTTCGATATGTTTGGTATCGAAGCTAATGGTCATCCGTTTATGAAAAGAATCCTTATGCCTTACGATTGGCAAGGAAACCCACTTCTTAAAACTTACCCACTAGAGGGTGATGAGTTTGCAGCTTGGTATGAGGTAGATAAAATCTACGGTAAAGAAGCTAGAGAAGAGATTGGACCAGAGATTCGTGATACTGCTAGAGTTGACCGTTACGATTCAGAACGTTTTGCTCGTTTAGGTTTTGAAGTACCTAAAGGAACTGAAATAACTGGAGATGAGCCTAAAAATACTGAAAACTATCAAGAAGATGGTGGAGTATTTATGGTTAAAAAATTCGATAAAGCGACATCAAAAGTTATTGATGATCCTCAAAGATAAGGTGGTAAAATATGGCACAAATTAAAAATAGATTAACACCATTTTTTGAAAATATCTCTTTTGATAGAGAAGATAATGAACTAGTACTAAACTTTGGTCCTCAGCATCCATCTGCTCACGGTCAACTTCGTTTAATGCTTCACCTTCAACAAGAGATGATTGTAAAAGCTCATCCAGATGTTGGATATCTTCACCGTGGTATGGAGAAGATGGCTGAGAACATGATTTATAATGAGTTCATGCCTACAACCGACCGTATGGATTATATTGCCTCATCTTCAAACAATTATGGTTTCGCTCTTGCAGTTGAAAAACTAATTGGTTTAGAAGTTCCTCGTCGCGCGAAAGTTATTCGTATGATGCTTTTAGAGATTAACCGTTTAATGTCTCACCTATTCTGGTTAGCTACGACAGCTCTAGACA
>Ga0114922_10006457_pt1 | contig 10764 bp, 7 predicted proteins | sample AartaG_FD_100975 | JGI IMG/M metagenome (GOLD analysis project Ga0114922, IMG submission 100975) | Deep subsurface microbial communities from Aarhus Bay to uncover new lineages of life (NeLLi) - Aarhus_00045 metaG | ecosystem: Environmental > Aquatic > Marine > Oceanic > Sediment | place: Aarhus...
CGGATCGCCGTGGTGATCACGTCTTCCACCGAATTCACCACGCCCGGAATCGCGGCGTCCGGGCACTGCGTCCAGCACTGGGCGCAGCCGGTGCACTTCGAAGCGATGAAGTCCGGAACCTCGAACCGGATGTCCGACATGTCCCGGACGGTGCTCGTGGCCGCCGGGATCGCGCTGATCGCGGCGAACGGATCCGCGATCACGTCCTGCTCGATGCCGCACAGCGAGCACACCTGCTCCCAGAACCGACCCTGGTTCCCGATCCCGGGCAGCTGGTTCGGATTGTCCAGCAGCGTGGGGATCGTGCCGACGGCGGCCTCGGCCATTACCTCGCTGCCGATGATCGCCTCCTCGGGGACCTCGACTTCGTACATCTCGTCGAATCCGCGACGGATCACCCGGACGTTGTCTTCCACGACCCGCTCGCCGAGGTGTCCGAACTTCTTCTCGATCTGGGCCCGGATGCCTTCGAACAGCGCTTCTTCATCGAGTCCCTCGCGCTCCATCACGGGAGATACGCGGAAGAAGGCGCCGAGGAACGCCGTGCCCTGCATCCGATACCGGAGCTCAGCGTCAGACGCTTCCTCGGAGGCGATCTTGAACGCGTCGAGGGCAAACACCCTGATGTCGTTCTCCCGGATCATCTGGCGCGCGGCCGGCGGGAAGGACGCCCACAGATCCTCCGCGCTCCGCTCGCTCTGGATGACGAACACGCCACCCGGCTCCATTCCAGCCAGCGGGCTCGAGTTCCGGAACACGTTCGGGTCGGGCGACAGTACGATGTCGACGTTCTTCAACTCGCCGTTCAACCGGACCGGCTCGGGAGACAGGATCCCGTAAAACGTCGTGGGCTGTCCCTTCTTCTCGGAGCCGTACTTGGGATTGGCCTTCACGTGATAGCCGGCCAACTCGTGCGATGTGAGCACGATGTTCTTGCCCATCGTGATCGCGCCCCAGCCACCGACGGAATGGATGCGGATCGCGATGGAGTTCTTCGGGAGGAGGTTCAGGTTCTGCTTCGGAACGGCCGCCCCTCCGGCCAGGTCCGGGTAGGCGTCGAGCAGCTTCTCCTGCCAGATCTCGAGCTTCGGCAAGTGCGTTCCCTCGCGCACGAAATCGATGCCGAGGTAGTAGAAACGGCGTCCTTCTCCGTCCGGCAGCATGTTCTCGATCGACAGCACCAGATCCGCCGGCTGAAGATCCCGGCTTCCGAAGCCGAAACCCGCCGAGTAGAACTCCGGCACATCGTCCGCGCGGATCGACGGAACGCCGGGATGGGGGGCGTGCCCGCCGTTGGCCCGGCCGTTCTCCACGGCCTTCGCCAGCGCCGCGCGAATCTCCTTGAGCAGCGGATTGTCCACGGCGAGGGGCTGATCGGTGCGTTCGAGCACGGTCACGCCCTTCTTGCCGCGCAGCAGCGCCGCGATCCGATCGGTGGGGAAGGGGCGGAACATCGTCAGGTCCAGCACTCCGACCTTGAGCCCCCGCTCGTCACGCAGATAGTCGGCGACAGCCTCGGCGTTGGACACGACCGAACCCTGTCCGGCGAGCACCCACTCGGCATCGTCCATGCGGTAGCCGGTCGCCCGCTCGTACTTCCGGCCCGTGAGCTCCTCGAACTCCCGCATCGCCTGGTCGGTCAGAGCCTCGACATGATCGAAATAGAACGGGCGCTGTGCCGCCACGCCCTGCATGTAGCTGTCCTGGTTCTGTACCGAGCCCAGCAGGGCCGGATAGTCGAGATCGAACATCTCGGGGATCCGCCGCCGGGTTTCGCCGAACGTCAGGACCTGGGCCGGAGTCGGCGAGTCGATAATGTCGGCCGGATCACCGAGATACTCCCGGATCATTTCCCGTTCCGGCAGGCGCAGCGTTTCGATGACATGACTGGTCAGGAAGCCGTCTTGCGCCACGAGACCCGGATTCAACGCGAGCTCGGCGATCCGGTGCGCGATCAGGTTGAGGTCGGCAATCCCCTGGACGTCCTTGGCGAACAGCTGGAAGAACCCGGTGTCATCGACTGCGTGGTAGTCATCGTGTCCAGCGTGCACGTTCAGCGCATGCTTGGTCATCGCGCGCGCCGCCACGTTGAGCACGTAGGTGAGGCGCTTTCCGACCGCCGCGTACAGCGACTCGTGCATGTAGGCGATGCCCTGGCCGCTCGAGAAATTCGTCGCCCGGAGCCCGGTCATGCTCATCCCGGCCGTCACGCCGGCCGCCGCGTGCTCGCCTTCCGGCTCGAAGAACAGGAGCGGACGCCCGTTCACGTTCATCTGCCCGGCGGCTCGCGCCGCGGCCCATCCTTCGCCCATCTGGGTCGATGGCGTGATCGGATAGGCACCGGCCGCTTCGCTTCCCGCCGTCTCCATGGCGACGACGGCGGCGCTGCCGTCCATCGCCGTCTGGACGCCCGGGTACCGGACTTCGACTGCCGGCGTGTCCTGCTTCTTGCGTTTGATCATCACATCAGGCTCCCTGCCGTTTCGGGCTCCAGCCGCAGCTCCTGCGCTCCCTCCACCCAGCGGATCGCTCCGGTGGGACAGCGGGCAGTCGCAGCGGGCGTGGCCCGATCGATTGCTTCATAGTCGACGACGGCGAGACCGCTCTGCATCGACACGACACCCGGCTCGTCAACCGCGCAGCGCCCGCAGGCGTTGCACGCGACGGCGCAAAGGTCGGTTGCAGCCTCGCCTTCGAGAAGATTCTTACATTGAACGATCAGCTGGTGATCCAGCGGCATCAGCACGAACAGGTCCAGCGGACATGCGTCGACGCAATCGCCGCACGCCGTGCACAGATCGATATCGACCTCGGGAAGGTCGAATTCGTTCATCCGAATGGCGTCGAAATCGCACGACACCGCGCAGTCCGACAGGCCGACGCAGCCCCACGGACATGCCTTTCCGCCTCCGCTCACGGCGACGGCAGCGGCGCAGCTTTCGAGTCCGTCGTAGATCGCCTTGCTCGGCGCGACCTGTGAGCCACCCGCGCACAGCAGGCGCGCGACACGCTTGATCGCCTCTCCGGCGTCCACCCCGAGCATCGCCGCCACGTCTTCGAGCTCACCTTCGCCCATCACGGTGCACCCGGCGGGCGCCACGGTACCATCCACGGCCGCCTCGGCGAAGGCGCGACAGCCCGCGTAACCACAGGCTCCGCAGTTTGCACCGGGGAGGATGTCGGTAACCGAATCGATACGGGGGTCTTCCCACACTCGGAGCTTGCGGTTCGCGAGTGCGATCAGTGTCCCGAACGTAAGCCCGACGCCGCCCAGAATCGCGACGGAGCCGAAGATCGCCTGAGCGGTCATGCGGCTCCCTGACCACCCTGTCCGAGGATCCAGGCGGCCAGTACGTCGGCGTCGGTCGCGGGCGCCGCATCGGTTCCGGCGGCTCCATCAGCTGCAACCCCGGCGATGGTCGCGGCACCCGTCAGGACGCGAAGCTGACGCAGCTCCTCGGCCTGTTGAAAGGCGCTGATCCGACCCAGCGATCGCTTCGGCTCATCCTCCGGCACCATCTCGACCGTGAGTCGGAGCCGGGGCGTTCCATCCCTGCCCGGCCGGTGCTCGAAGCGCGCCGCATCCGATGGCACGAGAGCGGCAATCGCCGGTCCCTCGGTATCGTCAATGCGCGCCAGGGCGGTGGGGTCGTCGGTCTGCAGGACGTGGACACCCGGCGTCAGGCAGCGCACCAGCGCTGCGGGAGGACACTTGCCCTCGATGATCAGCACGATCTTCTGCGCACCATCGAGGAAGTCCGTCAGTCCTCCTGCCTGGAAGTCCTCGCCGCGCAGTGAGACGACGAGTGGTGGTGCGATCTCCCGCTCGTTTCGGCTCCATTGGGCCGGCGGGAAGTGATCGATCCACCGCTTGTGCTCGTCAGCCTTGAACCTGCCGGTGCGGGCAAGTTCGGCCGTTCGTGCGGCGCCGTAAGCGCGTCCGGCTTCGCCGAGCGCGTGGGCCACTGTCTGGCGCAGGTCGCCGCCGGCCGGAACCTGCGCGACGAACACATCGTCGCCCGCCGCGGCCAGCGATTCGAGTGTCTCCACGGCCCGTTCCAGGTGCCCGCGGCTCGCCTCGTCCATGACCTGGTCGGAAGCGACGAGCGATGCGAATCGCTGCACGTCGATGTGGCCGGCGGCAAAGTTGCCGAGCTCCGCGGCGGCGCGGTCCAGGCCCGCGTCCGGCTCGCCGCCCTGAGCGAGCAGCATCCCGCGCAACTGGTCGGCCGTGCCCACCAGGGCCGAGCGATAGTCGTCGCGCGCCGCCGTCACGGCAGCGAGCGCATCTCGAGTCCGTTCGTCAGACGGCATATTTATCGAGCTCATCGTTCAGGATTTCGATCTTCTCGCCCGTCGTGTGGAGCGGCAGGTGCCTCGTCTCCTCGTAACGCGGACGACTCTCATCCCGGAAGAACACGCCGACGCGAATGCGGTCGGTCTTCTCCGCCAGTTCGCGCGCCGCGTCCATGTTCCGTGGATCGTGACGGGCAACGTTCTGATAGATCTGGTGCAGGTCGGGAACCTCGATTCCGTCCGGGTGCTCGAGCATTTCGATCATGTCCGGGTTCCGCACCGCGTCCTGGTACAGATCGCCCGTGAACACCGGACAGCGCTGGAGAATGCGCACGAACGCGAAGCCCTTGTGCTGGTACGCAGCCTCGAGTGTCGCGTACAGGTGAGCCGGCATCCACTCCGCCGTCTGAGCCACGAAGGAAGCGTTCGTAATACCCAGCGTCGCTTCGATCGGGTTCAAGGCCGGGAGATAGCTGCCGAGCGGCTGCGTATTGCTCGCGTATCCCTGCGGCGTGGTCGGTGACGTCTGCATCTTGGTCAGGCCGTAGATGTTGTTGTCCAGCATCAGGGCCACCATGTCGACGTTGTACCGCGTCGCGTGCATCCAATGCCCGGCACCGATCGAGGTGCAGTCGCCGTCTCCCATCACCACGAACACGTGCAGGTCCGGCCGGTTCAGCTTGACGCCGGTCGCCACCGGAAGCGCTCGCCCGTGGAGCCCGTGGAAGCCATACGTACTGAGGTAGTGAGGGAACCGGCTTGAGCAGCCGATACCCGACACGAAAACGGTCTCCTCAGGTTTCAGTTGCTCTGCCGCCAGCAGACGCTGGGCCGCCGTGAGGACGGAGTGGTCGCCGCACCCGGGACACCATCGGGCCTGCGCGCCCTCGTAGTCGGACATCGTGTAATCGTGGTCTTCTTCGACCGGGAACAGCAGAGAACAGCTATGGGAGCTCACGCGGCACCCCCCTTCTTCGGCATATGCGTTCGAATCACGTCCTGGATCACGCCGGGTCTGAGCGGCTCGCCCAGCACGCGCGTCCAGCAGTCCACGTCCACCAGCGTATTCGCCCTGAGCAGCCAGGCCAGCTGACCGCGACGGCGGTTTTCCTCGGTGATGTATGGCTCGCCCGGATCGTCACTGTAGTTGATCTCGACCGTCATTACCTTTCGGAACCGCTGAAAGATCTCCTTCAGACCAGGCTCGAGCGGTGACAGGAACCGGATATGCAGGGAGGACACGGCCAGACCTTCGGCTCGCGCGTTCGCGACCGCTTCCTCGATCGCGCCCTTGGTAGACCCCCAGCCGACGACCAGCAGATCGCCCGAGTCCGGACCGTTCACCTTCGGAGGCTGCATCGTGCTCTGGAGAACCGCGAGCTTCCGGCTGCGCATCGCCGAGCTGAGCTGATTGATGGCGGAGGCATAGGCGACGTGACTGTCCTCGTCATGCGCCAGTCCGGTCAGCGTGTGCATCCCACCCGGCTGTCCGGGGATGAACCGCTGCGACAGGCCGGTGTTCGGATCCCACTCGTACGGGCGCTTACCTTCCGGAACCGGGCTCATGTCGGGGCGAGTTCCCATCCATGCCGGGTCCAGCGTCGGGCGGGGGAACGGCTGTACTCCGGTCGCCAGGTTGGCGTCCGTCAGTACGACCACCACCGTGCGGAACGTCTCGGCGATCCTGCGAGCCGTGACGATAGCGTGAAAACACCCCTCGATCGTCGCGGGTGCCATGACGACATGCGGAGCGTCACCCGGCTGCCCGAAGATCGTGGCGAGCAGATCGGACTGCTCGACCTTGGTCGGAAGCCCGGTCGAGGGCCCGCCCCGCTGCACGTCGACGACGACGAGCGGAATCTCGGACATGATCGCGAGCCCCAGAAACTCGGTCTTCAGGGCCAGCCCCGGACCCGATGTAATCGTGAAGGCGACCTTGCCCGAGTAGCTCGCGCCGATCGCCACACCGGCCGCGGCGATCTCGTCTTCCGCCTGGTGCACGACGCCACCGAACTTGTGGAAGATCTCTCCGAGCTGGTGCGACACTGACGTCGCAGGCGTGATCGGATACATCGCGGCGAGCTCCATTCCCGCCGCCACGGCCCCGAAGGCGATCGCCTGGTTTCCGTTCATCACGACCATGTCGTCGGGGCTATGCTTCGTCGGAACGTCTACCCTGACCTCGAGGTGCTCGTCGGCCCAGGCGTATCCGAGCTCCAGCAACTTCACGTTCTTGTCGTAGACCTCTTCGGACTTCTTCCGGAATGCGTGCGCGATCTGCTCTTTCGCCAGATCGAGATCACGATCGAAAATCCAGCACAGCATGCCCAGGGCGAACATGTTCTTGCCCTTCCTGGCATTGTCCACCACGGTCAGGCACTGCTCTTCCATCGGTACTTCCACGATCCGGTAGCCGCCCGCCGACAGCTCTTCCATCGCGGCTGCCCACTCGGCCCGAATGTCCTCGTCCCGGTGGTCCTTCCACATGTTCTCGACCAGCAGGGTCGCATCGCTCGCGAGCCCGTCGAGACGGTGCCGGGCGATGAGAACCTGCTCGTTGAACGCCACGCAGACGTTCGTCCGGTCCCCCCAGTTCGTGACCTCCTCGGTCCCGATCCGGATGCGGTTGCCGCTCGCCCCGGCGGGACTGCGCGCCGGCGGCTGGATCTCGGCCGGGATGATCTCGACCGTCCACACGCCGTTCCCCATCTTCGCGCTCACCGAGCCGAAGATCTGGCCACACTTCTGCGCGCCCTCTCCGGAATCAGACACGATTTCGACAATGTGCTGATGGTCCTGGATCACCCTGACGCCGCCCGTCGTGCGGCGCTCTTCCGTCGCCGTATCCGTCATCGGGGAGTTCGATGTCATGTTCTGTTCCTCGTATTCCGGTATTACGTCAGTCGTCCTCGACCATGGTGTCTGATCGTCCCGCTCCCCCGGCCGTCTCCGGTTCCGGGACAGAAAGAGTCTCCCGGGTAGGTGCATCTTTTGTGCCAGATCGGCCCGAAGTCGGCGTCTATCTTAACGTGTTATTGCACCGACGTTTAGTGCTGCCGTTGGGAATCGCGACGAGCCCTCCGATTCGACATTGGGACAAGGTGGCACAAGCAGTCCATTCCAGGCGGACCTCGGTGAGCCAGCGAGTCTCCGGAAGGTCGGTTCACGGATGGAAAGCCGTCAGTCGAGCGTACCCGGGTCCAGGGTCCCGATGAACGGAAGCGCCCTGAATCGGTCATCAAAATCCAGTCCGTAGCCGACCACCCAGTCGTCAGGAATGTCGAAGCCAACGTAGTCGGCCTTCACCTGTACTTCCTGTGTCGGCTTTCGCACCAGCACACAACTCCGAATCGATGCGGGTTTTCTCGCCGTGAGCACTTCAAGCAAGTATGCCAGCGTCCTGCCCGTGTCGAGGATGTCCTCGACCAGCAGGATATGTCTACCCTCGATCGGAACCCGGGCATCCATGATCAGGCGCACCCCGGCCTGCCGCGAGTCACGTTCATAGCTGGACAGGGCGATGAAGTCTACACGACGGTCGATGGAAAGAGCCCGGGAGAGGTCGGCGACGAAGATGTAGGAACCGCGCAGGACGCCGAGGAGGAGGATCTCCCCGGCATCGGCGTAATCCCCGTCGATCTGCTGCGCCAGTTCCATGACACGGGAGCGGATCCGGTCCTCCGGAATCAGCTCCCGAATGCCTGCCGGAATCACCATCCGCAGGTTGGACGTGGGATCAATGGAACGCGTACCCGACGCCGATCGATGTGAACAGGTCGTTCTGCAGCTTGGCGTCCTCGAACGGCTCCGCATCGAACTGCGAAATCAGGTCTCGGACGTCGAGCCGCAGGAACCACGACTTGGACAGAATCAAGTGCGCTCCGGCCCCGACTGCGAGCACGGGCTTGGTGGAGCTCTCTACGCTGAACGTCTCCCCGTCTCCGAGATCGATCGCGCTGGACCCGAGCGACTTGATGCCGCCCCCGAGCAGGAAGTAGGGGCGCAGAATCGCCTTGTTGCCGCCGAGATTCGGTCGGTACATGGCCGTCAACACGCCGTACCAGTAATCGACGTTGCCGAGCTTCAACTCACTGGGAAACGACCCGGCGTCCTCGACCAGAAAGATCGTCATTTCTGGCTGCGTATAGCCGCCGAACGCCCCAATTCCGAACCCGCCTGAGAACCAGTAGTCGAGGCCCAGCGCATAGCTGACAGCGGTCGTGAATTCGGCCTTCAGCGTGTCACCCTGGTTGGCCAGGGTTGAGAGCGGCGTCAGCACGCCCAGATAGCCGGTAATCTCGAACCCGGCCCCCTGTTGGCTGAGATCGTCGGCCGGGTTCGCCGCCCCGGTCCATGTCTCGGCCTCCTGGGCCAGCGCGACGCGGGGCGTCGCCGTCTGGAAAACGCAGATGCCGAGCCCGAACAGAGCTGCGGCCAGAAAATGCCTGCGGTGCGCGATCGATCGATCGGTGTTCATCGGGTATTCCTTCGCTCCGGCGTGTTAGCGTTTACGGCTGAATGCCGCGCCATTGCCACCACTCCCCGCGTCCTTCGGCTCATCCTGCCCGACGAGCGCGACTTCGCGGAAGTTTCAGCTTCGTTGCCGGCTGCGAAAGACCCGGAAAGGAAACTGCCGAACTCAGAACGCCGGGGAAGAGAGCCCCGTGCCCGACTACGGCGTGATCTTCCAGAATCCGATGCCGCCAGCCTGCTTTCCCATTTCAACACGCGCCACGCCCTCACCGCTGGCGACGTCGATCACATCGACCGTCCCCGGCTCTCCCCCGACGCCCTCCACGGAGACGAAGGCGTACCGGGAATCCGGGCTGATTACCACACCGTGCGGCAGACGGCGCGAGGTGGGCACCACCTTCGAGGTTCCGGTCGCCAGATTGAAAATCCCGGTGGCCTGGTCCCCCTTGAAGGTCACGACGAGATTCAGCCCGTCGGGGCTGACCGCAAGGTTGTACGGACCCTTCCCCGTGGGCAATCGCCGCCGCACGCTTCCGTCAGCGAGGTCCAGCTCGAGGACCTCGGCGTTCTTGTTGCATGCGACGTAGACCACCTCCCCGTCCGGCGCAGCCTCCACCCACGTCGGCCCGCACCGGGCAGCGTCGTGTCCCTGGTGCTCTGCGCCCTGCATCGACGCCATTGCCGACGCATCCGCAACAGGAGCTGAAAGCAGTGCTTCACGGCCCGGCGTCAGTCCGAATCTCCGGCTCACCGACAGGGTTCGAGCGTCGATCTCGACCAGCTGGTCGTCCATCATGCAGACCGAGTACACCATCGTCCCATCCGGGCTGAGGCGCGCTCCGTGCGGCATCGTGCAGGTCTCGATCTGCGTCAACTCGAGCATCGATCCGGTTTCGATCACCGAGATCGAACTCGGCACATGGTCGCCGTGCAGGTTGAAGTTCGCCACGAACAGCAGGCCCGCCGGATCGACGGCCATCGTTGCCGGAAACAGCCCCGCCGTGACCCGTCCGACCCGCTCGTTCGTCACGGTCGAGTACGCGACCACCTCGCCGTACGGCAGGCCATGCGCAATCGACACATACCATCGCGATCCGTCGGGGTGCACGGCGATCCCGTGCGGTCCGTCGATGTCCGTCGGGTAGGACCCGACCGGAATCGCCTGTTCCACTCTGGCCCCCTCGGGCCCGAAACGGATCAGCGCGACCTCGTCCTCCGACTCTGCCGCCACGTACATCCAGTAGTTCGCCTCGGGAGGCCGGCTGGTCCCGGCCTGTTGCGCATTGGCCGCGAGGACTCCGGGCCCGACCGCGCTCCATGCGGCGAACGCGGCAACGGTCCCGATCATCGAATGGACTGCCGGTCTCACGGGACGAGCTCCCGGGCCGGGTCGAGCCGAACGGCCCACAGGCCCGAGTTGAATTCGCTGAAGAACAGGTTGCCCTTATGCGGCTGGGGGCCCCAGGTCATCGGCGAATTGGCCACGAACCCATCGGCGTCCCAGGCCCGGTAGACTGCGATCTCGCGGCCCTGCCGGTACAGGTCACCCATCAGATCACCCGAAATGTCCACCACCCGAAGACCCCCGTTGTAGTAAGCCACGTACAGTCGGTCGCCCTCGACCCAGAAGTTGTGCGTTCCCGCTTCAGGCACCTGGTACCGCGCCACCTCGACGGGCTTGTCCGGATCCGTAAAGTCGATGAAGTGCAGGTATCCCTCGGTCACGCACGGCCTGTCGGGGTCCGAGCACTCGGGCATGATCTCGTCTCCAGCGATCACATAGAACTTCCCGGTCGACTGACTGCGGAACGGAAAGGCTGCGTGGTTGCCGCCGGACGGGTACGCGTAGCTACCGATCATCACCGGGTTGGACACGGACCCTCCCGCGACTCCGTTTCCGACGTCCACCATCACTACTCCATCAGACCAGTTGGAGGAGTAGGCGATTCCATCCTCGACCCAGACGTCGTGAATCGAGTGCCCGGGCGTGTCGAG
>Ga0114922_10006458_pt1 | contig 10763 bp, 6 predicted proteins | sample AartaG_FD_100975 | JGI IMG/M metagenome (GOLD analysis project Ga0114922, IMG submission 100975) | Deep subsurface microbial communities from Aarhus Bay to uncover new lineages of life (NeLLi) - Aarhus_00045 metaG | ecosystem: Environmental > Aquatic > Marine > Oceanic > Sediment | place: Aarhus...
AGCCGATCACACCGTCGACCGTGGGCCAGTCGGCCGGCGTGGTAACCAGCGCGGTGTTGGCCGGCCGGCCGATCGGATGCGGATCGGCAGGCGCCTTGATGCCGTCGTGGCAAGACACGCAGACCGCGTCGGTCTCTTCAGGCGGGATGGGCAGCAGTCGCTCACCGTCGCTCTTGTGGCAGCTTGTGCAACCGTCGGTCGCCCAGTGCGGGTTGGCGACCGTCCAGCCGGCTGAGCCGGGGCGCCAGTCCGCCGCCAACCCCGAGAGACGCACGTCGGCTGCGGCTGGTTGACCGCCCAGCCAGGCATAGACCCGCACGCCCGGTCGATTCAGTTGCTCGGCGACCAACACGTAATACGCAGGCAACAATCCCGGCGGCGGTTCGTGATCCGTCCGCGGAGCGACGGCCGTGACGGCGATGCCGTTGGGAAGGGTGAGTTCGCCGATGCCCGAACCCGGTTCGCCGAAGGCCAGCAGCGGCTGGCCGTCGGGGGCAAACGCATGCACGCGTTGGGAAAACGCATCGGTCACGAAGACCGTGCCGTCGGGGCCGACAGCCACATCCTTCGGGCGCCCGAACGAACCGACGCTGTTCCCAGGGCCTCCGATGTCGCGGAGCCAGTTGCCACCCTGATCGAGGACCTGCACGCGGTTGTTGAGCATGTCCACGACGCACACGTCTCCATCGGGCGTCCGGGCCATGCTGCGGGGCAGGTTGAACCGCCCCGGCCCATTACCCAGCGCGCCGATGGAGCGCAGGTGTTCCCCGCGGGCCGCGTCGAAGACTTCGATGCGATGCAGGGCATCGTTGCTGACCCACACCGTTTGCCCGACCGCTAACACGCCCGTGGGTTTGAAGTCCCCAGAATCAGGCCGGTACGAGCACTGCACGTTTCCGTTTGCATCACAGCGCAGCACGCCGCCGCGGTCGCAGATCAAGCGCTCGCCGCTTGGCGCCACGTCAATCCCGAAGGGGTGCTCGAACAACGGGGGCGCGCATGCCTCGCTGAACTCTCCTGAGCCGGCATCCCAGTGGAAAATCGTACTAAGGGCCGCGTCGCAGATCAGCACGCACTCTCCGCTGGCAGCCAGTCCCGTGGGGTTCGCCAGGGTCAGTGACGGTGGGGGTTCTGCCCCGAACAGGAACCTGGCCAACTCGATCTCGGTTCTCGACGGCGGCGGAGTGCCCCGCAGGTTACCGAGTGCGATGACCCGCGGAACCTGCGGCTGAGGTGGATAGGCCTGTGTTTGCCCGTGTGGCGAGGAGGTCCAGCGGCCGCCGTGGCAGCCCACAAGGACCGCGGCCGTGACGCCGGCACCCACCAGCAGGGCCGTGCCGATGCCGCCCAGCACGAAGCGACGCCGGGCGGCCGGGATTTCGGTCAGAGGCGATGGCACGTCAAACAAATCCGACTTCGCTCGTTGGAGATTCTCAGCATGCCCTGGTACCGATGCGTGTTGTGCGCATCGTGACAGGTCGTGCACTGAATGCGCCCGTTTGGCAGAAGCAGCCCACCGGCTTCGACTGCGGCCCGCGTATGGTAACCCTCAGCCGCCAGCGGGTAGTTAATGCCCACCGGATGGCTACGCAGGCCGACGGACCCCAGGCTAGAATTCGCGAGTTGGTCGGTGATGGTCACCGCGTGCGCAGACGAGTAGACGTCCGAAGCCGTGACGCCATCATGGCATCCCAGGCATAGAAGCGACCAACCCGTCAGCTCGGTATCGAGGTGCTGGTACGGACGCAGTGGCTGGGTAGTGGTGGGCCGACGGTCGAGCCGCGGCAAGGGCGCGTTGACCAAGTGCGGCGTGTGGCAGGGCAGGCACAGGTCGCGGCCACTCTCACCGTCACGCGTAAAATCATGCTTGCTCCCGATCAATCCACTGGCCAAGTGCTCGCGGGCGCCCAGATCCGCGGTCCGAGCAATGCTGGGCTGCGATGCGGCGGTGGCTGAAGCGGTCGTCCGCTGAGACGTTGCGTTGGGGCTCCCTGCGGCTGTTTGGGCAGTCGCGCGCTCCAATTCCTGCGCAATCAGCCACCCGCTGGCTGCGAGGGCGACGACTACAGCTCCGGCCGACAACCAGAACGACCTTCCTGGCCCACCGGTGTTCATCGGCATGCTCCTGAAACAGACGCGACCGACCGACGATTGCCCGGACTATAGCGACGCCTGCTCGAACTCACAACATCCAAGGTTCCTGGAGTGTCGAAGCCCACTCAAACGCTGGACAGGGAATGCCAAGCCCGATAGCCTGCGGTACGTACGAATCCCGCTGGCGGTCGGCGGGCAACGCGCGACCTGTTCATATGATTAGAGACTCCGTTCTCGCCGGCAACCTTCTGGCTGCGGTCTGTATACTCGTTACAGCCGCATCCGCAGACATTCCCGCTTCCCAACCAGATTCGGCCGAGCCTGGACCAACTCAGGCCGCGACCAGCCAGCCGGCCCAGTCCACCGGGGCGGTGCAGTCGACGTCCCCCGATCAACCCCGTGATCGCAAGACGTTGCTCAACTTCGACGAGCTAACGTTCAACCTGGGTTTTGAGGGGGCGTACGACCAACGCAAGACCCGCGCTGCCACCACCACGTTTCTGGGAAGATCCTACCGGCAGTCAAACCGCGCCCGTCGGCTTGAGGAAACCATCGGGCTACATGGCTCCGGTACGGTCTTTGACGAGCGCCTGTTTCTGTTCGACATCGCGGGACGCTGGGGATTGTCGCAGGAGTGGTTTACCGAGACCCGACCAGGACCCGATTCACACCAGGATCCCCACGGTGACCTGCTGGAGTACGACCTCAACTTCTCGCTGTTGCCGCGGGGTAAGCTCTCGGCGACCGGCTATGTCCAGCGTCTGGACAGCCGCATCCCGCGGGCGTTCCAGCCCAGCCTCGATCGGACGCGGGAGCGTTACGGCGGGGAGTTGTTCCTGCGCAACCCGCGCCTGCCCATGCGGCTCTCATTCGAGCACATCTGGGACGAACTCGACAGCCGCACGGGAAATCTGTTCGACGACGAGCAACGGGGCCGCGATGCCCTGCGCTACGAAGCCACCTGGCAAATCGATCAACGTCATTCATTGCGGCTGGAATACGAGTACGACGATCGCCGCGAGGAGTACTCCGGCAGCGCTACGCGCTTCGACACCACGCGGAACTACATCACGCTCAATCACGTCCTGCGCTTCGGTGACCAGGGGCGCAGCTCGTGGGAAACGTTAGCGCGTTTTCAGGATGAAACCGGCGACCTGGCTCGAGACAACGCCGAAGTGTCCACGCGGCTGCGGCTTCAGCACACCGACGCCTGGGCGACCAACTACGCCGCGCAGTTCCTGCGCGACTCGTTCCAGGAACTGTCCACACGTACTTGGCGGTGGGAGGCGGGCCTGACGCATCAGATGGACGACCGGCTAACCAGCTCCCTGCAACTCTACGGTCTGCGACAGAACGCCGACGGCGGCAGCGACTTTACGGAATGGGGCGGCCTGGCGAACATCGCGTTCAATCACGAGAACAAGCTCGGACGGTTTTCGAGCAATCTGTCGTATAACCACGTCGCTACGGATACCAGCGACGCGAACCGCCGCGGGATCGTCATCGCCGAATCGCTCACCTTTCGCGACCCCTTACTGGCGTATCTGGCTCACCGGGATGCCGATTTGTTCAGTGTCGTCGTGACCGACGCCGACCGCTCCCGCACCTACCTGCCGGGACGGGATTATGTCGCAGTGCGGCTGGGACGCTATACCGCTCTGCGGCGCGTCGCGACCGGCCAAATCGCCGACCGGCAAACCGTGTTGGTGAGCTACACGTACCAGGTGTTCGGCGACTATGACGTCGCGCGCGACCGGATCGACCTGCGTTTACAGCAGGCATTCAACTGCGGATTAGCGCCCTATTACGCCGCCTCGATTCAGAACGAGGACCTCGACGATTCGCGCTTCCTGTCTTTTCGAGCCCGCAACGTGAATCGCCATCGAATCGGTGCCACGTATCGGAAAAAGCGCTGGTCGCTCGGCCTGGAATACGAATACAACGACGACGCGATCGACATGTATCAAGCGGTGCATTGCAACGGTGACGTGGTCTTATGGCAGAGCGCTCGCCATAATCTCGACGCCAAGGGCACCCTCTCGCGGTTCTGGTTCGACGGTTCGGACAATCTCGCGGGGCACGACACGACATTACTCGACCTGGGAACGTCATACCGCCACTTGCTCGCGCAGAATGTCGAGGCCAGCGCCAGTGCGATGTACCGCTATGAGGACGATTCGCTGTTCGGCATCACCCACGGCGTTGATCTGACCGGGGCAGTGCAATTGAAGATCGGGTATTTCTCACTGCGGTTTGAAGCCGAGTACGATCTGCTCGATCTGCCCGGTTCGCGTGACGACGGTTTCTCGGTGTGGATCAAGCTGAAGCGCGATATCCCTTTGCTGGCGAAGCGGTCGAGATGAATACCCCGCGACCCATGGTCATGCTGATACTCCTGCTGACCCTCGCCGGGTGCCATAGCCCCCCGGCGCCGGTTTTTCCGGCCGTCTCGCCGCCGCGCGTCTGGCCCCGGCCCCCTGACCGGCCGCGGATTCAATATGTCGGCCAGCTCCGCGGTGAGGCCAGCCTGGGCGTCAAACCGCGCGGCTGGGATGCGGTCAGAGCCGTCATCACTGGGCCACCGCCGTCGATCGAGTTCGTACGTCCGTCAGCCGTCGCCGTGATCGGAGAACGTGTGTACGTTGCCGACGCCGGCCTGGGTGTCGTCCATCTGCTGGACCTCACACAGCGGCATTACAAAGCCATTCGCGGGGCGCCGGCCGACCCGCTCCAGGCGCCGGTCGATGTGGTCGCCATGGCAGATGAGACCATCGCGGTAGTGGACCGTCGGCGCGCCGCCACCGATCTTCTCGACCGGAATGGGGAGTGGCAAACCACGTGGCGCGCGGATGAGCTGAAAGCACCGACCGGGGCTGCCTGGAACGCGCACCAGGGGCAACTCTGGGTCGTGGACGTCGGGGCGCATGCGTGTTTCGGGTGGCAGCGTGGTGAGGTTGTGCGGCGATTCGGCCAACGAGGCAGCACCCCCGGCCAATTCAACTTTCCGTCGGCTGTCACGTGGCATCCCTTGGTCGGCCTGGTCGTTGCCGACGCCATGAACTTCCGTGTGCAGGTCTTCGACGACGCGGGCCGGCCGCGGGCGGTTTTCGGGCAGAAAGGTGACGGAGCCGGCAACTTCGCCCGACCGCGCGACGTGGCGGTCGATTCCGAGGGCCACATCTACGTGCTCGACAACCAGTTCGAGAACGTGCAGATATTCGATCGCGAGGGTCAGCTCCTGATGGCGTTCGGCCAGAGCGGGCCCGGCCCCGGCGAGTTTGCCCTGCCGGCGGGTATCACAATCGATCAGCAGGACCGCATCTGGATCGCGGACAGTTACAATCGCCGCGTGCAGGTGTTTCAATACTTGCCGGAGGATGCGTTATGCGCACGGTAATGGCGGCATTACTGTGTCTGTTGCGTTGGGGCGGTCGGGCGCGCGCCGACGAGAGCGTGGTCAACTCGAAACACGATCTGTCGACATTTGGTCCCGGACCGATTCGCGCGCTGGACGAAAGCCGCGTGTGTATTTTCTGCCACGTGCCACACAACGCCAGTCCGGCCGCACCGCTGTGGAACCGTCACAATCCGACCAGGTACTACCGCATCTACCGCAGCAGCACGACCGACGCCCGGGTGGATCAACCCGGGGCGAGCAGCAAGCTTTGCCTGAGCTGTCATGACGGCAGTGTCGCTCTGGGACTCACGCTCGACCGCCCCGCCGCGGACCCCATCCTCATGACGCACCCGTACATCCCGTCGGGACCGACGAACCTGACCAACGACCTGTCAGACGATCACCCGATCGGGTTCCGCTACGACCGGGCCCTCGCGAATCGCGACCTGCAAATCCGCCCGCCGGAGCTTGTCGACCACCGCATCAAACTCGGCCAGCGCGGTGAACTGGAATGTCTGGCGTGTCACGACCCGCACAACAACGAGCTGGGCGACTTCCTGCGGATTACCGATCGTGAAGGCGCACTGTGCACCACCTGCCACGACATGACCGGGTGGCGGCTGAGCGCACACGCGCGCAGCCCGCGGAGTGTGTTAGCGACGGTCACCGGCGATGAGCAACTGCCTTACCGCTCGATGGCCGACAACGCCTGCCGCTCGTGTCACCTGTCGCACAGCGCGCCGCACCGCGAGAAGCTCCTGTATGACCGTCCCACACGCCTGTGTCTCAGTTGCCATAATGGCCTGATGGGACGTGACATACTCTCGGTCATCGACCAGCGCAGTGGGCATCGCGCAAACCGACTGTTCGGGCACCACCGACCACCGGAAAGTCGCTTTCGCGGGGCGCGGACAGTCGAATGTACCGACTGTCATAATCCTCACGCCGTGGTCGGCGGTCTGGCAATGGCGCCCGTGCGCGCCGCCGGTCTGGGGCCGCTCATCCCACCGGCCATGAAAGACGTTCCCGGCGTCAACCTGGCCGGCTTGCCAGTGGACACGGCGCGGTTTTACTACGAAGTATGCTTCCGGTGTCACGCCGACCGGGCGGTGATCGTGACCAACCGGATCCCGCGGCAGCGCGATTCGGGCGGCAATGTGCGGCGGCAGTTCCTGCCCACGGCGGCCTCGGCCCACCCCGTGACCTTCGCCAGTCGCCGAACCGGCGAGGTGCCCAGCTTGTTTCCAGAGTGGTCGACGCGGCGTTTCGTCAGTTGTCAGGACTGCCACAACAACCCGGACGCCGTCAGTGCCGGCGGGACGCTGCCCGATGGCCCGCACAGCTCACGGTTTGATCACTTGCTGGCCAGGCGCTACGAGACGCGCGACTTCACGATCGAGTCCTCCCAGGCCTATGCGCTGTGCTACGACTGCCATGATCGCAATTCGATTCTGGGCGACGAGAGCTTCGCGCTGCACAACCGGCACGTGGTGCGCGGGCGCGCTCCGTGCAGCGCGTGCCACGCCGCCCACGGCGTGAGCGGCAGCTCGTCGCAGCACGGCCACCTGATCAACTTCGACATCTCGATCGTCGGGGGACAGCGGTTCTACGTCGACACTGGCCGGTTCAGCGGAAGTTGCACGCTGAGCTGTCACGGGGTGCAGCATGTGAACTTCGCATACCAGCCGTGACTCTGATCAGTCGGATGGGTTTCCCTGCATGCGTGCTTGACAATATTACGTGAGTTTAATAGGGTACGGTTTCAGGCAGTGGGAATGCCGGTCACCTCATCCGGGAGACCGGCACTGCCAACGAATCAGGCATTAGTTGTGGGCGTTATGAAGCGCGAGTGGGAGGATTGTGCGCGTTTGCTCCAAGCGGTGGCCCATCCGGTGCGCCTCGCGATTCTCGCGGCGTTGGCTGAGCACAGTCGGTGCGTCAAGGACCTCAACGCTCTGGTCCCCATTGCCCAACCCCGTCTTTCGCAACCCATGGCAGCACTGCGCAGGTCGGAGTTGGTCGACTGCCACGTAAACGGGACACTGCGTTGCTATTACATCCTCCGCCCCGCGCTGGTCAGAAGGCTGCTCCGATTGCTGTGTGCGGAACACCCGCCCCGGCGGCGCGACCGCCGCTCTGTTCTGCGGGAGATCCGACGAGTCGACCAGGCGCGGGCCGACAGCAGGTGAGCGCGGTTCAACACAAGTTAGTACAGTCGCATGATGGTTGGCCACGGGAGGCGCGAGTCAAGTCGGACAAGCGCCCACCCGAGAGTCACGAACGGACGATACGGGAGAAGGCTTCATGAGCGAAACCATCCAGCTCATGCTCGATTTCGCCGAAGGGCCAGTCTTCCGGTTCGCATTCGCCTTGATGGTGCTCGGTGCGCTGCGGGCCGTGCTGGTGGGCCTGTCCGACACCGTGGCCGCGTACGTGACCCATGAAGACCGCCGCGTATTCTGGCACAAGTTCCGACTGCGGGTCTTGTGGCTGACGTTTCCGAGTTTCCTGCTCCGCCGGGCGCGCCCCCGCTGCAGGGGGGCCATGTTCGCCTACCACGTGGGCCTTTGTTTCACGTCGCTCGTCTTTCGCTTCAGCGCGATTCTGGTGCCCGCCTTCATGGTCGAGCACGTTTATCTCTGGGAACGCGGTCTCGGCGTCGCCTGGGGTACGCTGCCGCCCGGGATCGCCGACGGACTATCGCTCGTGACGATCCTCGCCGGCTTGGTGTTGTTCCTCGGACGGCTGTATTCCCCGGCCCTGCGCGAGATCGAGCCGCCCTGGAGCTTTCTGAAACCGCTGCTGCTGATCCTGCCGTTCGTGACCGGCATGCTGGCGATGCACCCGACCTGGAGTCCGGTGGACTACCACGTGGTGCGGTTGCTCCATGCCCTCAGCGCTGCGGTGGTCTTCGTGATGATTCCGTTCGCGCGCATGCTGACGTGTATGCACACGCCGCTGACGCGCGTGTTGCCGGAGGCGGAATGGCGTGTCGCAACCGGCGCCGCGGTTGAAGCGCCCCTCGCGTCGGCAAGTGAGTGAGTGCCCCTGTGAGCATCGAGATCGACGACACCAAGACCTACGCGATTCTGACCGACACGACGCTGTGCACCGGTTGCGAGACCTGTGTGCAGGCCTGCAAGGACACCTACGAGCTGGGACGCGATCGCGCCTGGCGCTGGAAGGTCAACGTCGACGACCTGTCGTCGACACGCTTCACCACGATCCTGACGCGCCCCGGCAGCCGCCACATCCGACAGCAATGCCGGCACTGCAAGGAACCGGCCTGCGTTTCAGCCTGTCTGGTGGGCGCCTTGCAGAAAACCGATATCGGCCCCGTCATCTATGACGAGAAGCGCTGCATGGGCTGCCGGTATTGCCTGGTGGCCTGCCCCTACGGGATTCCGCGCTACAAGTGGGAGAGCCCGGTCCCCTACGTCCGCAAGTGCATCCTGTGCTACGACCGCATCAAGCAGGGCCAGCAACCGGCCTGCACGGAAGCCTGTCCCTACGGCGCGACGATCTTCGGCACCCGGGCCGAAATGCTGGCCGAGGCCAGGCGGCGGATCGAGGCGAATCCCGGCAAGTACTATCCGAAGGAAGCTCCGAGAATCTACGGCGAGCATGAGGTTGGTGGCACCGCGGTTCTGTACATCTCGGACATCTCTCTCGATTTCCTGGGCTGGCAACCCGACCTCGGCAATGAACCGGTGCCAGCCCTGACCTGGGGAGCCCTCTCGAAGGTGCCGCCGATCGCGTTCGGCGTGGCGGCCGTGATGTCGGGAATCTACTGGGTCATTGGCCGGCGGGTGAGGCTGCAGGCCGAGGCGGCGCAGGCGAAGTTGAACGAGGCCGCCGACGAAACATCGGAAAGCTGATATGTCGATAACAACGGCCAACCCGACTCTGGAACGCGTCAAGGCCATCCTGTGGGCCGTGATGGGCGTGTTGGCCGTGGTCACGGTCGCCCGCTTCACTCATGGCTTGGGCGCCACCAGTGCCCTGACCGATGTCGCGCCGTGGGGTTTGTGGATTGCCTTTGACGTCATGGCCGGCGTAGCGCTGGCGGCCGGCGGGTTCGTGGTGGCCGCCGTCGTGTACATCTTCGGCCTCCAGAAATATCACCAGTTTGCGCGGCCGGCGATTCTGACGGCCCTGCTGGGCTACATCGCGGTTGCCGTCGGGTTGCTGTACGACCTGGGCCTGCCGTGGCACATCTGGCACCCCTTGATCATGCCCCAGCACCACTCGGTCCTGTTTGAGGTAGCCATGTGCGTCATGCTCTACCTCACGGTGCTTGCCCTGGAGTTCAGCCCGGCCATTCTCGAACACCCGTTGTTCCATCGCCCGCTGTTTCAGAAGCTCCTGAGGATCATCAAGAGACTGACGATCCCCCTGGTAATCGCCGGAATCGTGCTGTCCTGTCTGCATCAGTCGTCGCTGGGATCGCTGTTCTTGATCCAGCCGTTCCGCGTGCATCCGCTGTGGTACAGCCCGATCATGTGGATCCTGTTCCTCGTGTCGGCGATCGGGCTGGGTCTGATGATGGTCACGCTCGAGTCGCTGCTGTCGGCCTGGTTGTTCGCCCATCGGGTCCGAACGGACTTGCTATCCGGGCTGGGGCGGCTGGCCTCGTTCGTACTGGCGATCTACGTTTTGCTCCGCGTGGGGGATTTGCACTATCGCGGCGTGCTCACCGACGCCCTCGACGGTTCGTGGCAGGCCGGTTTGTTCTTGTTCGAGATCCTCTTCAGCGCCGCGATTCCCGCCATCCTGTTGGCCTTTCGCCGCGTCCGCACCAGCGTTGCGGGGCTGGCGACCTGCTCGACGATGGTGGTGCTGGGCATCATCGGCTACCGCTTCGACACCTGCATCGTCGCCTTCGCACGCCCGGAGGGCCTGTCGTATTTCCCGACCTGGCTCGAGCTGGCGGTCAGCGCCGGCGTCGTGTCGGGCGCCGCCCTGGTCTTCATCTTCTTCAACGAGAAGCTGAGAATCGTCGACCACGGCGCACACGCGGAGCCGGAGGCGCGGCCACAGGGACTCCTCGGGGCCACGCACGGTTGGCAGCCGTTCACTCCGGCCTTCAAGCGGCATTCGCTGGTCTTCGTGATCGCGGCGGCGGCGGCGATCGGGTTCCTTCCGGAAGACGCCGTTCTCGGACCGCGGCCCAGGCCGACGCCGGTCTACCACTCCCGAACGGTCGAGGCATTGGCGATCGAAGCGGACAAACCCGTTCGGCGCCTGTTTCACCTCTCGAGCCTGGCGGGCA
>Ga0114922_10006459_pt1 | contig 10761 bp, 9 predicted proteins | sample AartaG_FD_100975 | JGI IMG/M metagenome (GOLD analysis project Ga0114922, IMG submission 100975) | Deep subsurface microbial communities from Aarhus Bay to uncover new lineages of life (NeLLi) - Aarhus_00045 metaG | ecosystem: Environmental > Aquatic > Marine > Oceanic > Sediment | place: Aarhus...
CGAACAGATTGAATCCGACGGAAAGAGGCACCCCATCCAGGTCGTTGTGCGTCGCACGGGCCTCAGTTCGGACGTGCTCAGAGTGTGGGAGAAACGGTACGGAGTGGTTGAGCCGGGGCGCTCGAAGGGAGGGCATCGACTCTACTCGGACTCGGACGTCGAGCGACTGCTCCTGCTGAACCGGGTCACTTCGGCCGGCAGACGCATAAGCCGGATGGCAGGGTTCGCGACCGATGAGCTACGGCAGCTCGCCGAGGAAGATGCGGCGGCAGCCTTCGTCTCTCGATCGGCTGAGGCCGCGCCGGTCAGCTCCGAACCTCACCTGGCAGCCAGCCTGTCCGCAGTAGACCGCATGGACGCCAGGGACCTCGAGACCGCTCTCATGCGCGCAACCGTTGCCCTTCCGGCCCCTGTCCTGATCCAGGAAGTGGTGGGACCGCTACTGACGCGGATCGGAGAGCAGTGGCAGCATGGGAAGCTCACCCCGGGGCAAGAACACCTCGCGACGGCGGTAATCCGCCGGGTGCTCGAATCGATCATGAATGCGTGTGCTGCCGAGAAGAGTGCCCCGATGATCGTGGTTTCGACGCCGGCCAGACAGGTCCATGAATTCGGCGCGCTGCTGGTCGGGGCTGCTGCGGCTGCGCTGGGATGGCGAGTCACCTATCTCGGAACGAGCCTCCCGGGCTGGGACATCGCGGGTGTCGCGGAAAGTGTAGAGGCAGACGCCATCGCCCTCAGCATCGTGTATCCCGCGGACGACCCTTCCCTGCCGGATGAGCTCACGGCGCTTCGCGACGCCGTCGGAGCGGAGATGGAGATCCTCGTCGGAGGCCGTGCGGCTTCGAACTACACGGACGCCATTGAGGCGATCAAGGCGACGCAGATCACCGAATTGGCCCAGCTTACAGGCTTTCTCGAGAGTCGGACGACAGGAATCCCGGAAGCCATAGCCAGCTAGACCGGGCGCAAGCTATCGGCGTGCCCGGTAGCAGGTCGCGTGCCCCGCTACTCTCGGAAGCGCTCGAGGTACTCTTTGAGCCGAAGCTTCCGCATCGTGTTCCTGGACGTCATATAGCGGATCTTCCCGAATACCGGGCGCTCTGGCCCCCACGGCCGGTCGTATCTGCCCAGGCACCAGTAGATCCCCGAGTATGAATTCGGATCGCGGCCGTCGATCGCGTATCGATTGTTCAACTCTATCATCACGGACGCTGCCTCACGCGGTCCGACCGTCCATTCGAGGATCTTCTTCCCCCACAGCATGCGCAGGTAGTTGTGAATGATCCCGTCGCGGAGCAACTGGCGCTGGGCCGCATTCCACAGCTCATCGTGGGTAGCGGCGGCCTCGAATTCGTCGAGGCTGTACAGGTGGGGTCGGGCATCCCCCGTGTGTTCGTCGAGGGTGTGACGTGCCCAATCCGGCAGCGACTCGTACTCGCGGTGGTCGGGTCGGTTCGCGGCCATGTTGAAGCCCAGTTCCCGCCAGGTGACGACCTGATCCAGGAGTGCCTCCGCCGCCGGACTCATGCCCCACCAGCCCGTACGTTTTCCGTTCGTCGGCCGTTCGTCGAAGCCGGGGCTCCAGCCTTCGCGTTCGGCCAGCCGATCCAGGATTTCGTGGACGGACAGGTGGCCGAAGTGCAGGTAGGGGGACAGTCCGCTCGCCGCGTCTTCGTCAGGGTGATTGCGCTCCTCCGCGTATGCGGACAACCGGTATCGGAGAAACTCCTGCAACTGGCGGCCCGCCGCTCGCGCACCGCCGCGCCGCCCTACGGGACCGACCGAGTGGTCCAGCGGCAGGCCCGCTGGATCCGGTCCACCCTCAGACAACTCGCTCGAGGCGGAGCGCCACCGCTCCAGGATCGAGCCAGGGATTGCCGGTGTCGCGATTCCTTTCAGGCGCTCGATAGGATCGGCTGCCGGCGCCTGGCCGAGGTAATGCGGCAGCGACTTCTGCAGATAACGCCGGAACGTATAGGCAGACGGATACGACCGCGGCGTCGCGCGCATCGGCGCCAGCCCATTCGAGTCCACGGCTTCGAAGAGCACACCTACATGGCCCGCGGCCGCCGTCAGCATGTCCGGGATGAAGAAGGTGGGATAGTCGTCGGTTACGACGACCGCCGAGGTAGCCGCCAGCTCCGCCAGCAGCCCCTTCCCCTCACCGGGAGTTCGCTCGACGAAAGGGTACCATGCCAGACCCGCACGGCCATGCGCGTCACGTGCGTTGTCCGCCATTCCATCCAGCATGAAGCGGTGGAATCGGTCAGACGCCCACTCGTAGTCGCACCGCAGCGCCTCGAGAACCACGACACCACGCCCCAATTCCAGGGCCCATTCTGCTGCTCGGTCGAGCGCGAAGTTGCAGGTCGTCCGCCGCGCGCTCGTCATCCAGTAAAGGACAAAGCCTCCGTTCGGGTCGGCGACCCGGTCGTTCAGCCTTCTCACTCGTGCCGTCGGCACGGCGCCATTCAGCATCCTGCCTCCAGACAGGCTTCGAGTGTCCAATGTTTGTCTATGTTAGTAACTTTGACAAACACTTGACAAGTTCATCTGTGTCCACTATCATGTTCGACAGTTAGTGAACATGCGCAGGTCGCCGGGTGGCGAACTGATCGGAATAGATCGCAGCACCCGATTCGAAACAACACGATTTCAAGGAGATCTGAAATGTATCGCACCATGCTCACCTCGGCTGCCGCAGCCCTGGCACTGATCGCGACCGTCGCAACGGCTCCGGCCCAGATGGCTGACGCGCCCCTGGTTCCGATGACGGATCACTACGAGACGAAGACAATTGAGAACGACATTGTGGAAGTCGCTACCGCGGCTGGAACCTTCAACACGCTCCTCGCCGCCGCTACTGCGGCAGACCTCGTGGACGCGCTGAAGAGCGACGGTCCGCTCACGGTCTTCGCGCCGACGGACGAGGCCTTCGCCAGGCTGCCGGCCGGTACCGTCGAGACACTGTTGAAGCCCGAGAACAAGGAGAAGCTGCAGGCGGTTTTGCTGTATCACGTTGTAGAGGGCAAGGTCACGGCTGAACAGGTCGTCAAGCTTACGTCGGCCAAGACCCTGGAAGGTGACTCCGTGGACATCTCGGTGAAGATGGGGAAGGTGTACGTGGACGACGCGCAGGTGATTGCAGCCGATGTCGAAGCCAGCAACGGTGTAATTCACGTAATCGACGCGGTACTCCTCCCGTCGATGGACTGACGCTGGATTTGACGATTCGCGGGGCAGGGGACGAACACGTTCCCTGCCCCGTTTGTCTTGAATGAATGGAGTAGAAGAGATGGCTGACGCACCTGTGTACCTGGGGCTGGGCAGCGCACGGACGATGCCTCGTGCTTGAATCACGCGAGTTGACCCTGCTCACCGGCGGGACCGGTTATGTCGGAGGACGCCTGCTCGAAGAACTCGAGTCTTCCGGGGTCCCCGTGCGCTGCATGGCACGGCGGCCGCAGAATCTGATGGCTCGGGTAGGTGAGACGACTGAGGTCATTCGGGGCGACGTGTTCGACCGTGAAAGTCTGGCACGAGCGATGACCGGCGTGAGCACTGCCTACTATCTCGTTCACTCGATGAGCGACGAGGGAAAGTTCGAGGTACTGGAACGGAAGGCTGCCCGGCTGTTCGGTGAGACCGCGCGAGCCGCGGGCGTCCGGAGAATCATCTATCTGGGTGGACTCGGTTCGGGAGAAGACCTCTCGGCGCATCTCGAAACGCGCCAGGAAGTTGGTCGGATTCTGCGCGAATCAGGCGTTCCGACACTCGAGCTGCGCGCATCGATCATCATCGGCTCGGGCAGTCTCTCGTTCGAGATGATCAGGGCGCTGGTGGACAAGTTGCCGATCATGACCACCCCGTCCTGGGTGCGGGTCCTTGCACAGCCGATCGCGATCGAAGATGTCGTGGATTACCTGATGGAGGGGCGTGAGCTGGCCATCGATGGCGGTCGGGTATTCGAGATCGGTGGCGCCGATGTCGTCAGCTATGCGGACATCATGCGCGAGTATGCCGATCAACGGGGCCTGAAGCGCTTGATGATCCCGGTACCGGTCCTGACTCCGGCCCTGTCGAGCCTGTGGCTGGGAATCGTCACGCCGTTGTATGCCAGGGTCGGTCGAAAGCTGATCGAGGGGGTTCGGAACCCGACCGTCGTCCAGGATGATTCCGCCAGAACGGCGTTCAGCGTTCAGCCGCGCGGCATGTCGGAGGCGATCGCACGTGCCCTGGCCAACGAGGACCGCGAGTACGCCCGTACACGGTGGTCTGACGCCGGAAGCGGAGATGCGGAGCCCGGAAGCTCCACGGCTGCTCGAGGCCCCAGAATCGTGGACAGCAGGACTCTGCGGGTGCAGAGCAACGTGGAGAAGGCATTCGGGCCCGTGCGGCAGATCGGGGGCGACGTCGGCTGGTACTTCGGGGACTCCATGTGGAGAATTCGTGGCTTCCTCGACAGGCTGTTCGGCGGCCCGGGCCTCAGGCGTGGTCGGAGAGACCCCAGAGATCTCAGACCTGGAGATGCACTCGATTTCTGGCGGGTGGAGTCCATCGAGCCGGACCGGTGGCTCCGCCTCAAGGCCGAGATGAAACTGCCCGGACGGGCATGGCTGGAGTTCGAAGTAACGCCCGATGGCCAGGGATCGAGAATTACCCAGACCGCCATCTTCGATCCCGTCGGCCTGGGCGGCCTTCTCTACTGGTATGCTCTGTTTCCGGTCCACCAGGTGATGTTCCGGGGAATGCTTCAGCGCATTGCGCGGGCGGCAGAACTGACCTGATTGATTCGCCTCCTACTACAACTTCGCTATATTTGTTGGGGTACCATCGAGTATTCCTCCCGTGCGAATACACCTGGCCGATCGTCGTTGAGGGTTGGAGACGAGGCATGACCGAGAAGTCTTCCTACAGAACCCGGGGGGAGATCCCGGAAGCGGCAAGCGCCACTTCCATCGTCCTTCTTACGCTCGCGACGCTGGCCTCCGGCGCCGGTGCCGTGTTCTGGTCGCACGCACCCCTCGCCGTGTGCACGCTCGTCGTCGGCTCGTACGTCCTGCACCTGTTCGCCATCCGTCGCGCCGCACGTGACGCCGTTGTCGCTCACTCCGCCGAGGCGAGGCGAATCGCCGTCCTGCGTGAGCAGGAGTTCGAGCAGCAACTCAGGGAAGTCGCCCGGCTGCAGCCTGAGCTGGAGAAGGAACGGGCGAGGATGGAGGAGCAGTGGCGGCACCTCAAGGGTTTGGTGGAGGAACGGGAGGGCCGGAAGAAGACCCTCAAGGAGTACGAGGCCAGTCTCGAGTCCGTCCGCTCGGAAGCCGCGGCTGCGCTAGCGGCGGCGCGGCTCGAAGTCAGAACGCGTGAAGCATCGGAAGCCGAGCTGCGTGACCGGATCGCGGAACTGGAAGCGGACCGGGCCAGTGCGGTTAAGGCGCTGCGGGCAGCCGCGAAGCGACAGCGGGGCCAACGGGCTGAAAAGCAAGCCGAAACAAAGGCCCGGGCCACCGCCGGGGAAGAGGCCCGGGCAGTCGTGGCCGACGCCGAGGAGACGGCGCGTGCTCTGGTGGAGGTGGCAGAGACGAAGCTCGAATCAGCCCGGGTAGAGGAACGCGAACGGGAGCAGACAAGCCGGGCGCTCGCCGGGCAGATCGAGGAGCTCGAAACTGCGAGGGCCGAGGCAGAGGAGGCACTGCGGACAGTGGCCCGCGCCGGCGCGATCAGGTCGAATGACGTCTCCCCGACGAACGACACCTGGCCACGCACTCTCGACCAGCCCCGGCTGAGGGCGTGGCAGTTCATCGCCCACAAGCGGGAGCTCGCCCGGCGGCGCGAGAGCTGACTGCTCTCGCCAGTCTCCCTTACTCCCCAACCGCCGCGAGGCCGCCCGAAGGCGGCCTCGCAGGTATGTGTCCTGTTTGTCTTCCTGAACGATCGGTATCAGAGTTGGAACGCCAGTCCTGCCAGCAAGCCCCACAGCTTGGTGTCAGTCGCTCCCATGAATCGGCCCTCGCCGAATATCGAAATGGACTCAGAGACCCGGTAGCCCAGGCCGGCGCCAAACTCGTATCCGAAGTACGACTTGGACTCGCTGAGACCCTCGATATCGGTACTGTACTTGTGGACCAGGAGTCCGAGGCCACCAAACAGGTACGGCTCGAGTGCCCCTCCCGTATCGAACACGTAGTCCAGGATGCCCATCACGCCGTAGATATCGGTCTTGTCGCTATCCGCTGTGCCGGCGACAGCCGAGAAGTTGGCCGAAGTGGTCGGGATGGTCCCCAAATCGTACTCATCGTGTGAGAAACTCCCGTAGAAGACCTCACCACCAGCACCGAGACCCGGCACGTTGGGGATGTTGAACAGGACTCCGCCAACTCCGAGAAAACCGGTCTTTGCGTACTCGCTGAAGTCTCCCGACGGGAAGCCTCCTCCAGCGCCCAGGTACAGGGTCGTCTGAGCCTCGACCTGGGAGGGAACCGCAAAGACGAGAGCGGCAGCGGCGGCAAGGAACGACAAACGCTTTACCATGTCCGACCTCCTTCGAAGAACAACGCGGGGTAGGCAGGGACAGGAGAATATTGTGCTGCCGGAGAACACGCGCAACAAGAAGATTGCGAACTCCAAACGCCGCGAGGCCGCCCGAAGGAGGCCTCGCAGTCAAACCATGATTCTGCACGCTTCGCCGGTCAGCGGCTCTTCTTCATGCTCAACCGATCGCGCCACGCGCACCAGCCGCAATGTGCGAAGAGAGAGGTGAATGCGACAAGCATGCCGGAGATCGCCAGCAGCCCGAGAAAATATACGCCCTGTTCCATTGGCCAATTCATTGTTTACCCCCTGGAGCCATGTAGCGGTACGGCTTTGCCAGGACATTGTCGTGGTCCTGGAGACGGTCGTGTACCGTCGCCATATGGGGCGCGCGGACTCGCAGGTTCCATGCCGCAAGGTACGCACGCACCGGACATGCACGATTTGTCACGATGTTGCCGGGAAGTCCGCCACAGGTTGGCAGTCAGGATACGATAGCCGGTGAATATCAGCGCATAAATATGCTCTGAATCGTCAATTGAGCTTGTGACAGTCTGTCACTTGCCGGGCAGTTGCGGCGCTTCCGGCGTCAGAGTCGAGTCAGGCGGGAACGTTGTCGATCAGGCGCACGCCGCCGATCCGCACGGCCGCGAGCAGACGGCCATCCCGCTTCTCGACGTAGTCCACGTCGATGCCGAGATCTTCCAGCCGGGAGCGAACCTGCTCCGCCGAGCCCCCGGCCTGCAGCACGGCCGCGAACTCGGCCGCCGTGGCTCGTGCCCCGGCCTCGAGCCGGACGTTGCGCGAGCTCATCGCCAGGCCGTCCGCTTCACGTACGATCGGACACCCGATGATCTCGGAATCGAGGAACAGGGCGTCGGCCATGCCTCGCACGAGCTCGAGCTGCTGCCAGTCCTTTTCTCCGAAGTAGGCCCGGTTGGGGCGAAGGATGTGCAGGAGCTTGAGAACGACCGTCAGGACGCCGTCAAAGTGACCCGGGCGGTGTGCCCCCTCGAGAGACCTGCTTCGATCGGTCTCCGTGACCCTGTAACGGTAGCCGTCCCTGTAGATCGCGTCCGACTCGGGCACCAGGACCGCGTGCACTCCGGCCCGCTCCAGAATCGACGTATCTCGCTCGAGGTCCCTCGGGTAGGCATCGAGATCTCCCGGCTCGTCGAACTGGGTCGGGTTTACGAGGATGCTGACGACCGTGCGGTCGTTTTCCGCCACGCTTCGTTTCACCAGCGACAGGTGTCCTTCATGCAGCGCCCCCATCGTGGGAACGAATCCGACGCTGTAGCCGGCCGACTGCCACTCGTCCCGCAGCGAAGACCACCGAGCGACGTCATCGATGACGATCACTCGTAGGTCTCATCCTCGGAGGGGAAACTGCCGTCCTTCACCGACCGATCGAAGTCCTCGACTGCGTTCAGGAGCATGCCGTACCCATCGGCGAATGCCCGCACGAACTTCGGCTTCACCTCCCGCTGGAGGCCGGCCAGGTCGTGCAGCACCAGGACCTGGGCATCCACCTCGATACCGGCCCCGATCCCTATCGTCGGGATCGACACAGCCCGCGTGATCGCCGCCGCGGTCTCGGACGTGACCCCCTCGACCACGAGTGAGAAGCAGCCTGCCTGCTCGAGGCGGCGGGATTCTTCCACCAGGCGCTCCGCCGCATCGTCGCTCCGTCCCTGCACGCGATATCCGCCCAGCGCGTTCACGGATTGCGGCGTCAGGCCGACGTGCCCCATCACCGGGACGCCGGAGCCGGCGATGTGCCGGACGATCTCCTCGTGCCCCTCGATTCCCTCGAGCTTCACGGCATGTGCCCCCGCGGTGAGAAAGGCGTCCACCACGTCCATCGCGGCCGGGATTCCCTTCCGGTGCCATGGAAACGGCATGTCGCCGATCAGGAATTTGTCGGGAGCGCCACGCGCAACCGCCGCGATGTGGAGGCTCATCATCTCGGGTGTCGCGGGGAGCGTGGTGGAATGGCCGTGCATCACCATCGCCGCACTGTCCCCCACCAGGATGCCATCCACCGACGATTCGTTGAGGATGCGCGCCGACCACCAGTCGTAACAGGTCGTGAACGTCAACTTGCGCCCATCGCGTTTTGCGGCGGCGAAATCGTGCACGTTCACGGCGTCTCCTCAGGTTCCGGGGCGGAATCAGCGTCAATCGACAGATCCGGGCGCGCCGCCCCGACAAACGCCCTGTACACGGCGGCCCATGGATCGCCTTTCAGCGCGGCGAGGTTCTCCATGATCGTCCTGCGATCTCCACGCGCCAGCGGACCGGTCAGGGCTTCACCTCCGTGCTCGGCCACGTTCGCGCAGGTTCGCTCCAGATACGGCTGCGCCACTTCGGCCGGCAGACCTACGTCGCGGAAGATCTCCATCGCGTGCGCCCACAGCAACGTGGTGAAGTTCCCTCCTAGAACGCAGGCCGCGTGATACCGAGGCCTGTCGCGAGGCGCAATCCGCCAGCTCGGATTCTCCAGGTCCGGGAATACGGCCTCGAATTCGGGCCCGTCGTCATCACACACGAACGGGATCCGCGGATACACGTCGGCCTGATAGAGTTCGGGCCCGAACGTGTACAGGGGGTGCATCGAAGTGGCGAGCGGCGTGCGAAGGCTGCCGGACGCATGGATCAGGAGTTTGCCGGACAGGTCCACGGTTGAGAGGAACGGCGCGATAGCGTCATCCCGGATCAGCACGAGGACGACGGCGCAGGACTCGAGCGCATCTTCGACCGTGGTGGAGCTCGGAGTCCGCCTCGACCAGTGACGGACTACCTGTCCCTGTTGTGCCAGGTAGTAGCCCAGATGGCGGGCGAGACGGCCGCTCCCGACGATTCCGTATGGAGCGGCCGCGGACCCCGGCCGGCCGGTCACGATCAGGCGGGAATGACCGTCGAGGCTTCCTCGATGAGATCACGAACGAACTGGTTCCGCTCATCCACGAGGATCGCCTTCGGCTTCAGCGGAACGGAGCTGAGTTCGAAGCCCATGATGATGACTTCGTCGCCCCGGTTCACCCGGTGTGCTGCGGCGCCGTTGATCTCAACCGCGCCTGACCCGCGTGGCCCGGCGATCGTGTACGTCTCGATCCGGGCTCCATTCGTGTTGTCGACGATCAGGACCTTCTCTCCGGGCCACAGGCCGACCCGGTCCATCAGGTCCTCGTCGATCGTGACGCTTCCGACGTAATTGACGTCGGCCTCCGTCACTGTCGCCTTATGAATCTTGGAACGCAGTACCCACCGCATTCTCACATTCTCCTTCCGAGTCGTTCCCGGGACGAGTTGTTCACGTCGCCCGGAATCTATGTCCTTCACCAGCCGGTCGCCGAATCTGCCGATCGCGACCGGCGGCGCGCAAAGAAAACCCCCTGCTGACACCGAGGTTCCTGGTTCAGCGCGACCCTATCTGGCCCGGATCATGAATCATGATCTGGGGCTTCCCCTCATACAACGTAACCACTCCAGCTACACATACGTTCTGGCGCCGGTACCTGGTTTCAGGCTGCTCGTCGAACACCTGTCGGACTTCATACGGGATCACGACCGTGAATGGCTGGTCAGGATACGGTCGCGCGAGGTTCAGAAACGTCTTTCCTCTGCCGCCGAGAAATCTCGTGCTGGCGACACTGTCGCATACGGTGACGATCCGCCCCTCGTGGGCGGCTGCCTCGAACGCAGTAATCCTCTCCCCGTCACCCGGCCGTGCGGTCGCGCCTTCGCGTTTGCCCTGCACGCTTGCCGGGTCGGGCACGCACAGCGGGCCCTCTGCGAGCCGTCCATCCCAAAGGCGTCGATCGGCCCGGCTCGCCTCGCGCTCAGCTTCGTCGAGCCGGTCCTGGTGCCTGAGGTTGGGCGGAAAACTGCTCGACGCGGCGTACCCTTCTCTGACCAGCCATTCGTTGACGAGCGTGTCGGCGAGCCACACGTAGGCGAGCAGTCGCCCGTACCTGTCGCGTTCCTGGACATCGAGCTCGAGCCGGACCGTTCGGCCGCCGACCAACTCGCGGTTCGCCCCCGCGGCCTCGCGTGCCATTTCCAGCACCGCGGGCCTGGGATCGTCCATCTCGGGCGTGTCGATACCGATGTAGCGGATTTTCTCGCTGCGGCCGGAAACGAGAGCCTCGATCGTATCGCCGTCGTACACCCGGGTCACCGTCGCATCCTCGCTCGGCCCCGACCGGAGCTCCACAACCGCCA
>Ga0114922_10006460_pt1 | contig 10760 bp, 10 predicted proteins | sample AartaG_FD_100975 | JGI IMG/M metagenome (GOLD analysis project Ga0114922, IMG submission 100975) | Deep subsurface microbial communities from Aarhus Bay to uncover new lineages of life (NeLLi) - Aarhus_00045 metaG | ecosystem: Environmental > Aquatic > Marine > Oceanic > Sediment | place...
AAAAGCCGGCAGGATTATGAGGCTTGCTCGTATCCTTGATTCTAGCCTATTCCTGGAATCATCGTATGTCTAACCTTGTTTAAGGCTTGCTGTGCGAATTGTAGTCTATCGTGGGGTAGGGCCTGACTTCTGGCTCGTATAAGAACATCTTCTTTACCCAGCGCAGCATAGATACCGTAAGCCGCAATTTTTAAAGTGTTCTTAATCAACAACATTAACATCGTTACAAAGTCAGTCATTTTTTTGCAGTGACGTATGATAATTATAATATCTTCATATTTGTGCTCAACATACTTTGCAAATGAAAACCTACCTACTTCACGATAGTATAATAATGGTTTTGACATGTTTACAAATGTGAACTTTCCGAATGTGCGACACCACAGATCTCGATCCTGCGATCGATAAAACTTGGTGTCATAAAGGTTGTCGCGGAGCCAATCGCTGCGGGCAAAAACTGTTGGATGCAGGAATAACGTTTTTTCCAGGAGTATGGCAGGATTGTTGACATCGCGCAGCGAGTCGCGGTATCCAATCACGTTTGAGCAAGCATCAATGGAATAAGCGTCCGAACCAACAATGTCAGCTTGGCTTTTCTCCGCTTCGGCCAGTTGTTCAGCGATTCGATTTGGATGCATTAGGTCGTCGGCATCCATACGAGCGATAAAGGTACCTTGTGCTAACCCGGCAATCTGATTCAAACGGTAGGCTATGCCAAGATTCTTCCCGTCTGAAAAAACACGAACACGTTCATCGGTCACCTGTTGAGCCAATTGTAGTGAGCCATCGGTTGAGCCATCGTCTACGAGAAGTAGTTCCCAATCTTCGAAGGTTTGTGCGAAAACAGAGCGAATAGCATCTTTGAGAAACTCACCAGGGTTGTAGAAAGGTATTGCAATAGTCACTTTCATTTGTTTTTGCATTGGTGGTCAGTTGCTATCAAATAAACGTATATTATGAATATAATTTTTAAATGAAAAGCAATGTGCGAGGCGAGTGCGATGATCATTGTCATTTGGCTGAGTTGCCTCCTTGTCGATGAACAAGAATTGCAAGAGAAAGGATTATGAAAAGCACGATGTAGGCGGCGACCTGGCAACAACTTAACACGGTAACCGTCTGGACCAGAGTTAATCCGTATGTGTCGCTGACGAAGTAGGTAAGCACTATCCCTGAAATTGAGAGGAAATCGAATATCAGGATCAACTCCTGTTTGCGGATCGCCAACACGATGTTGCTCAATGAGCCGGAAACGAACTGGCACAAAGCCCACGGCGCCATAATCGCCGCAATGACGCCGGAAATCTCCCAAGCCTGCCCGAATGCCAGGCTGAAAAGGAACGGGCCTGCGAGAATCAGGATTGTGGTTGGGAATAACCCGATTACTAACAAAACAAGTGCCACCTTGAAGAAGAAGCCCGACAACCTTTGCGGTTCTTCTTTGAACAATGTGGACATTTTCCTCAAGTTGACATCCGCGATACTGTGTCCGATGAAAACCAGGGGAATCTTGACTATGCGCTGAACCAAGAAGAAGAAACCGGCTGAAGCTACTCCATGCAGCTGTGCAATGATCATCGGCGGCATGTTGAGTCCTAAATAGGCGATAAACGATGAAGGTGCGGTGAACATCGGAAACTTGCGGTTTTCCTTCAGTGCGGAAGTGAGGTGCTCCAAACGGAACGGGCAAATCAAATCCGTAATTTTCTCCCGGGATTTTCTGAACATTCTCAGGAGTCCGATACTCCTGCCGATAAGCTCGCCGAAAAAGAGTCCGAGCCAGCCAAGCTGCGCCGGACCGAAAGCGATCTGAGAGACCGCGCGGCCGCCGTTTTGCAGGATCACCACGCGTGCGATCAGCGGAAAGCCTTTTTCTCTGATGAACCAATAGCGGAAAGCGAAAAACAGTCCCGTGATCAGGATCAAGGGAAGTATCACGAAAGCCGACCACGCAGGTAGTTCTCCGAAACCGAGGATCGAATAACTGATCAGGACGTACAGAACCAGAACACCGACAACCGAGGAAAGGAGCACAAAAATCACTGATGCGACTACGAGGTAAGCGGCCTCCCTGTCGTCGTCGGCTCCCACAATCGCCATGTGATAGGAGAGCGAAGCTATGGCGGCGGCGACCGCCAAGAATGCCAGCAGGAGCCCCATCCTGCCGATGTCATCGGGTGTGTAGAGCCGGGTGATGATCGGAGCGGAGATAATCATCAGGCCGTAACCGACGGCCGTGCCCACGGTCAGTGTTGTGACATCCCGCGCGAATCTGCCTGTAGCAATCCTCTTGAGATAGTCGAGCAAAACTGATCCTCCTGGGCCGGGATTATAAACCAGGCAGGTTGGCAGTGGGGATTATTCAGCCCTGTCAGTCAGTTTTTACGATACAGGCAGACGATGTTGCTGGCAATCTTTCTGGTTGGAAGGAGCCTTCGGGCAAGGTTGCGCCTTTTCATGTCTTCACGCAGTTTCTTCTCTCTGGTCTTCGATGCTTCCGGAGAGTAGCCGCATTGGGGGCACATGTAGACCCTTATCGTTCTGGTCCTTCCCGTAAACAGCTTATATGTTCTCCAAATAATCTCCTTGAAGATCACCTGCCTGATGTAAACCAGTGCCGAATCGACCAGGCTGAAGCCGTCGAACAGATTTTTCATCTTCTTACGATCGAAGGTCCGCTGGTGGTACCAAGGGTTGAATCTGCAACCGCAATAGAGGCAAGTTACCCAAATCCTCTTTTCCTTGAAGGGCACGGAGACCAGGATGTGTTTTGCGGCTACCCTCTGCAGTTCCAGCAAAGCTTTTCCGTACACTCCGTAAGGTATGTGTTCGAGGGTTTCCTGCGCAGTGACCAGTTCGAAGCTGTCGTCGGGAAAGGGCATTGCCTCAAGCGATCCCTGCCTGATTTCAGCTTTGCATAAGGAGTGTTCGATCGCTGTTAAAGAGCGCTCCAGCCCTGTCAGGTTGCACCGGAAGCCGTTTTCCTTGAGCATCCTAAGGAAGTAGCCGTTGCCGCAGCCCGCGTCGAGAAGCGAGGTGGTCGAATCGGGAATCATATCGAGCACCTTTGAGAAACGCTCGAGAGCCGCGGGATCGTTGATGTACCTGTCAGCGTGCCACGCTTCGGGATTTTCGTACCAAGAAGAATCATTCATACCGGAACTCTATTGGAAGAACGCGTAATTCATAGTACAAATGTCCCGGAACATAAACAAGTAAAACCAATGATGTAAAAGCCCGGGCTAAGGCCGGATCTATTTCTACGACGGCCTCGCCCGAGCTGATATCGCTCTCAGCTTGTTTGTTCAGACCAGTTTGCGGCACTCCATGTAGAAGCGCTTTTCCTCGGCTTCGCCCATCGAGAATGTCTTGCGGGGCAGAGCGCCGTCGAGGATCACCGTCTTGAACAGGTCGTTCTTATCCATCGCGGGTAGATAGAAGCCCATGTTGCCGGAAACGCGGCCGAGCTTGTCCACTACCGAGGTGCCGTGGACGTAATCGATCTCCTCCGCTCCGCCGTCATCGATAAACTTGTCGAGGAACAGCTGAAGCGAGCCGACCGGCAGATTCGAATCTGGATTCGAGATTTCGATGATCCCGTAGCCCCCCGACCTGATGACGCCTATCTTGTGAGCTCCGCTCTGAGCGTCGACCTGCTTTTTCATTTCATCAAGCGAGTCTGCGACGGAAAATCCGAAGCGGCCGGAGTAATGAGCTTCCATTTCTTTGAGCAGGTCCCTGTCAGTGTCGAGCTCGAAGAGCACGCGGTGAATCGGCTCGAAAACGAGGGCTTCGTCATGAACGTTGACGATCTCCGCCAGGGCGAATCTGCGCGGATCGTCCCGGACGGCCTGCTGATCGGGCGCACTCTCCTTCACCTTCTCCCAGATTGCCTTGGCTGTTGCCAGGGAATGATTGCCGTCGCCCATGGCGAAGAGCAGGACGGGCGTGTCCTCGGGCAGATCGTAGTGCCTGGCGAAGTTCTGAGGTGCGGCAAGGTTCTCGAGCGCCTCCTCGACGCCGCGTTCCAGTTCGGGATCGTCGACAAGGTAACCACGCAGGCGGCCGGATTTTTTCATCAACTCGAAGTCGTAAAGCCCCTGCAAGATATCCTTACTTTGTGTCAGCGGGCCGACGACTGTGTCCTGCGGATCGTCGATGAGGATCATGATGTGAGGCAATTCGAGGCCGGCGCCTTCGCGGATTCGCATGCGCGGCGGGATACGCTCGAGGATTGTGCCCTCGGACGCGCGAATCAGGCTTGAGGAACCTGCGTGGTAGTCGTATCTATCGAGATCGACGCACAGCACAAGACCTTTTCTCGTTTTTCCGGCAGCGTCTCGCTCGACGTAGGCGATACCTTCGTAGGGTGAAAAAACACCCAGCTCGAGGTATTCGTCCATCTTGTTGCGTATCGATGCTATGCGCCGGTCGGGATCGGCTTCGTTCAAATACAATTCCGGGTAAATCAAATGGAGCGTGGAGGGCTCATCGCCGACGAGTTGCTCCACTTCCTTCCAGTACTCGGGTTCCGAGGTGAACTGATCGCAGGCGACAATCGCCCACTTAGTGGGATCGATCCCTTTCTTGGGCAATAGAACCTGGGGGATTCCTATTCCTATCGATTCGAATTTTTTCATGAGTTCCACTCCTTAAAGCTGGCATTCAAGATTATCCGTATTCCCGAGTGAAACTCAAGAATCGATTGCCGGATTCCGCCCGTTTATTCACGCGGAATCAACCTCGCTGCTATACTTCTTATCAAACCGTATGCCTTTCACGCGCCCTGCGGAAACTTCGAATCCGCTCACAGTGCCGCCTTCGTCTCTGGAGAATGTCGCCGAGATGGAGCTAAGTGTGAACACGTCGGGGGTGACGGCTTCTAACGGATCTTCGGGGGCATTGCGGAATCTCATGTAGAGCTTACCGTCCACGCTCTCAATTCTGTAAACCATATCCAACTCTTCGCTGTAGTAATCCCCGGTGTATTCTTCGAGTTGCGCTGCAGACAACACGGGAGGCGTATAACGTGTGTAGTCGTTTCTATTAACTCCGTTGACGTGGAATTCAAAGGTGAGGCTGCCGCCTGCTTCGCTGAATTTGATCAGGAGTTCGCTGCCGAATAGCTCACCCGTGAACTCGCTTGCGCTGATCGGCAACATATCGGCCTGGTATTCATCCCGAATCAGCTTAAGACCGGATTCGGTCGCGGCAATTTCCCAGAAGCTGTCGTTGTCTTCGGTCTTGTAATTGCCTGTACAAGACTCGAGATTTTCTTTCGACAGCAAGACGGTTTCGATTTTATCCGCAGTCTCGACCTCAGCCTCTTCCGTGTCGGCTTCGAATTGGTCAGCGAGGTAAACATCAGCCACCTTGCGGCAGAGAGTCGAGGGATCCATCGAGCCCAGGTTGCTAAGGCATACAACTGTGAAATGCTCATTTGGGAAGCGCAGGATCGCGGTGCGGAATCCGACGAAGGCGCCGCCGTGGGCGACCGTTTTCAAGCCCTTGTATTCGCCGTGGACCAGACCGAAGGCGTAGGTGATTTCCTCACCGCTGCTCAATTTCCCTTTAGTAAGAATCAGATCGATAAGTCCTTCATCCAGTTTGTTGTCGTAGAAATTCTGATCCCATAAATACATGTCTTCGACAGTGGTGAATACGCCGCCGTCGCCGACGATATCGAGGATCGTCTCGTTGATCACAAAGCCGTTCTCGGTCGGCGCATATCCGGTAGCCCTGTTGGGGACAATGACGGTGCAGTCATCGTGGAAGTGGGTATTATTCATGCCGAGCGGCTCGAAGATGTTCTCCCGGGCGAACTCAGCCAACGACGTGCCGCTGACGCGCTTGACGATCTCGCCCAGGAGGAAAAAGCCGGAGTTGGAATAGAGATATTCGCTGCCTTGCGGGAAATTCAATGCTTTTTGCCGGGAGATTACCTCCAAGGCATCCTGAGAGGTGTAATACTCATCGTCGCCGATACCCCGCAGCGCCTGCAGCACAAGGTAGTCCCGGACACCGCTGATGTGGTGGACCATCTGACGGACGGTGACGGGCTGGTAAGTTTCCGAGAGTTCAGGCAAGTACTCCCTCACGCCGGCATCGAGGTCGAGCTTGCCTCGCAAGTGCAGCAAAGCGATGCAGGCGGCGGTGAACTGCTTCGCTGTCGAGGCAATACGATAGACGGAGTCCGGTTTGTTGGTGATGCCGTGCTCGAGGTTGGCCATGCCGTAGCCACGTTTGTAGAAGATCTTGCCGTCCTTGATCACGGCGAGGGAGCAGCCGGGAGAAGCGGTCGAATCCCATTCCGAAAATATCCGGTCTACCTGATCAGTTATCTCATCGGCGAGGACCGCCGGCGTTGTCAACAAGCTCAGAGTCGATAACAGAATTAGAATCGTGTTCTTGGGCTTCATCCTATCCTCCTCAGAATATTCAGTGCGTGATTAATATTATTTAATGGCCTCTCTCAGAGCGGCTCGGGCTAGCAGGCGTGTAGAATCGAGCGTCGGCAGCGGCGAGACGGTGTCGTCAACGAGCAGAGGTATCTCGGTGCAGCCCAGGACTACCGCATCGCAACCGGTATCTTTTAGCCTGCCGATCACATTGGTAAAGTGGCGTCTCGCCTCGTTGGTGAAGACCATATTCACCAGGTCGTCGAAAATTATCCTGTTAATTTCGACTCGCTCTTCCGTTGAAGGGATGACATACGCGATGTCGAATTTCTCCAAAGCCCGAGGGTAAACAGGACCTTCCATCAGGTATTGCGTGCCGGTGATGCCCAGCTTTGCGAATCCGCGCCGTTTTGCCTCAGCGCCCACCTCTTCGGCGATGTGCAGCCAGGGCAGGGGAGAGCGGTTAGCGACCAGCGGGAAGGCTTCATGGATGGTGTTGTCCGGGCTGATCAGGAAATTAGCTCCTGCCTTTGCCAGCTTTCCCGCCGACGACAGCATCAAAGCGGCCACGCCCTCCTGATCGCCGGCGTCGATGTGCTTCATGTACTCACCCAGTGGGTGGGTGTGCATCGACATCTCCGGGTGCATGTGGCGGCCGAGGATCGCAGGGCCCTCGTTGCAGATCGTTCGGTAGCAAAGCGCCGCACCCTCGGCGCTGCAGGCGACTATTCCTATATGTTTGGGCATCCCATTCCCCCTGATTTGAGCGTTCCACTAAAGCTCCATCTTATCAAAAGAAAGCAAACCCGGATTCATTATCTATGTATGCATTTGTAATCATTATTTGCAGTCGCTTAGCTGTTTATTTACTATAGTGTGCGAAGAATCCAGAGATAATCAGGAAAGCACGTCATCTATGGGAACAGAGGGGGAATATCTTATCGGCATTAAGGCAATAGCCCAATATCTCGATCTCAGCGTCCGCAGTGTTTACAGATGGGAGAAAGAGTACGGCCTGCCGCTGCATCGCACTTCCGGTGCGAAAGGGACCAGGGTATTAGCGCTAAAAGAAGAACTGGATCAATGGCTGGTTAACTTCGATGGTGCGTCGTCCCGTAATTCATTGTTAAAAAATACGCTTTGGATACTCTCATTCATGGTCATCCTAATCGGCCTGATCGCAGCATTATTATTGCTGGGTGTCATCAAACTTGGGCAGGAACCATCACCAACTCACGTAAAAATCAGAGACAATCTAATTGTTATTACTGATGAACAGGGGGACGAGATCTGGTTGTTCGCTGCCAGCTCATATTCGATTGCTCAGAAAAATTTAACATCGATTATCGACTTCCGCGATATTGATGATGATGGTTTCAACGAAGTGGCAGCAGCCACATATGACATCTCGAGGGATCAATTTCGCGTAACACTATTCGACAATGACGGGACGAGGCTCTGGGATCGCCGCATGTCATCCGAGATCAGTTTTAATGGTATTAAGCTAAGATCGTTCTTCCTTACTGCGCACGTCAAGTTCGCTCAGCGGAGCAATGGCGAGACGGTCATATTGTCTCGCTGGAACCACAGGGAGCGCTTTCTGGGTGTCATCGTGTGTCACGATATAGAGGGGGAACTGACAAATTCGTATCTGCACAAAGGGAATGTCAGTTCCATGAAGCTGTGCGATCTCGATGCCGACGGTGAAGAAGAGATCGTATTCGCAGGTACGAATAATTTGCTGAATGGGGAAGGCGTGTTCGGGATTCTCTCAATTGATGATTTTAACGGCATCAGCCCCCCGTATAAGGTCGAACCGGAATATGAAGATCTAAGCAACAAGCTGATTAATTACATTGAAGATAAACCGGATCCTGGGATTCAGAAAGCCTATTTCAGATTTAAGAAACTGATAATCATGCCCGAATTGATGCCTGAGTACATTGTTGCGCGTGTGATCTATGCCGACTCAGCGTCAATGCACATCAGACTCGCTCAATGGAGGATTTCTAAGAACGAGACATTGGCTATCGATCATGTTTTCTCTTCGTCCGGTCATTTGAAAGCTGTCCTTCCTACTCCCAGCGCAGAAAAGATACTGCCGGGGTTTCTGAATTCCTACGGCGCCGAGAATTCATTGGATGAAATCAAAGAACTCTGCGGCAGGAGTGTATTGCGCTGGAGCGGAGCTGGCTGGGAGCCGGTTCAAATCGCAATGGAGGGAGAGGAGTAGCCAAAAAGACGATAAACTCATCAATCGTCATGGCATGTCGTGTTTTGCCGGATAGATAAGACCGTCTGAAAGCAGACATCGATTCAGCGCTGGATACTAATCCTGCAGTAAGGTTAGGATTAATCCAGATTCTGCGCTGGCTTAGCACCACACAAATGGTTTATAGCCATTTTTTTGATTTGAAGAAGAGGACCATCAACACACCGATCAGCCCCATGATTCCCATAGCAATGGGATAGCCCCATGGCCAGCTCAGTTCGGGCATCCACTCGAAGTTCATGCCGTAGACGCCGGCCATAAACGTAAGCGGAATGAAGATCGTGGCGATGATGGTGAGGAGTTTCATCACCTCGTTCATCTTGTGGCTGGCGACGGAAAGGTGGCTCTCCTGCAGCCCCGTGAGCATCTCGCGCACGGTTTCCACGGTGTCGGACACCTGGATGACATGGTCGTGAAGATCTCGCAGGAATTTGTGAGTCGACTCGTTTATCAGCTCTGAATCCTCCCTCTCGAGGTAGCTGACGATCTCGCGCATCGGCCAGGATATTTTCCGCAGGGAGATCACTTCTCGTTTCAACTTGTAGATCTCGTGCAGCGTTTGCGGCTCGATATTTTCAAGCGTTTCGCTCTCAAGCTCTTCGCTCTTGTCGGACACGATTTCAAGTACGACGAAGTAGTTGTCGACAATGGTGTCGATAAGCGCGTAGGCGAGATAATCCGAGCCAGCCTTTCTTATTCTGCTCCCGGATTTCTTGAGGCGCTCGCGGATGGCGTCGAACACGTCGCCCTCGCGTTCCTGGAAGGTGATGACACAGTTCTTGAAGATGATGATACTGATGTGCTCGACCACGATATCGATCTCTCCGGGCCTGTGGCGAACCATCTTCAGTGCGATGAAGATGTAATCGCCGTAGTCTTCCACCTTCGGCCTCTGATTGGTGTTGACGATATCCTCCAGCACCAGCTGGTCGATACCGAAGCGTTTGCCGACCTTCTCTATCACATCAATTTGATCGATGCCGTCGATGTTGATCCACGTGATCGACGGCCGTTCGACGAACTCGAAGCTCTCCTCGACCGACCCGACCACCTTCTCGATCAGTTCATCCTTGTTGTAGTCGATAACGGTGATCTTCGCCCTCTCGGTCGTCCTGTGGCCGACATGTAGCAGCGTGCCGGGCGGCAAACCCGTTTTCAAAGAACTCTTCCCTCGTTTCTTAGCCAAGGCACAATCCCCTATCTGACATGGGTTGCGAAATGTCGTTTCGTGTAATTGATTATACTCCACGCTGAAAGGTGATAACAAAACGAAGATAAAAGGAAAGGCCGCCGTTGTTGCTCGGCGACCTTGGGTGGGGGGATTAAGGGGGAAATCTAAGAGCTTAATTTCTTGGCAATCCCGGCTACTCGCTCTCCGAGAGCGGCTGCAAGTTTCCTGTCCTCGGCTTTGGGGCCTTCGTCTCCTCCCGGGCCGACGACAACTGAGGCGCCATAAGGGCTGCCGCCTCGAACCTTTTCAGTGCCGAACAATTCCTTGTTGGAGTAGGGCAGGCCTGCGAAGATCATCCCTTGATGGATGAAGGGGATCATGGCGCTCAGAATCGTGCTCTCCTGGCCGCCGTGCTGCGTCGCGGAGCCGGTGAACACGCCGAACGGCTTGCCGATGAGGCTGCCCTTCTGCCAGAGGCCGCCGGTCTGGTCGATGAAGTTCTTCATCTGTGCTGCCATGTTGCCGAAACGCGTCGGCGTGCCGATCACGAGGCCGTCGACATTCTCCAACTCTTCCATTGTCGCAACGGGAACATCCGACTGGGCATCCCGCGCGGCTTTCATCGCGTCGTTGAATTTATCTTCGGGAATCAGCTCGGGCACCCTTCTCAGAAGCACTTCCACGCCGTTTACACCGGACGCACCCTCGGCGACGGATTTTGCCAATTTAAAAATATTGCCGGTCATGCTGTAATGGAGAACCATCAATTTCATAATCTGATCTCCTGATTCTGATTCATTGCCTTAATCTACGGAGTGCACAACGGGAGTATTCCATGTTGCAACATATAAAATGAAAGTGGAAAGATTGATCAGAATACAAGCCGAGGCTAATAGGCCGGGCTGGAATCCCTGGCGGA
>Ga0114922_10006461_pt1 | contig 10759 bp, 8 predicted proteins | sample AartaG_FD_100975 | JGI IMG/M metagenome (GOLD analysis project Ga0114922, IMG submission 100975) | Deep subsurface microbial communities from Aarhus Bay to uncover new lineages of life (NeLLi) - Aarhus_00045 metaG | ecosystem: Environmental > Aquatic > Marine > Oceanic > Sediment | place: Aarhus...
AGGATGATTACGCTGTTTTGGGTAACCTAAGCTTAAAGAGTAATCACCTGGACCAAATTGCACCATATCTATTCCTTCTACAGAAAGAATTTCTTCTAAATTATCGACTGCTTCTTTTTTTTCAATCATTAAGGCTACTATTACTTCATCCATAGCTTTTACATATTCGGGAGAACCGGCTTCTAAATAATATCCTACATTCCTACGACTAGCTGCTCCATTAATCCCTTTGGTTTGAGGTGTTTCTGCCCTTACAATACGTACACATTCTCTGGCATCTTCTACAGTTCTAATATCAGTAAAAGGAATATTTTGTATTCCTGAGCCTAAGGCTCTCTGGGCAATAAATGCCCTGTTATTTTGATCTACTTTAATCATAGAGGACATATCAAAGAGTTCAACTGCTCTTCCAAAATTTTCTAAATCGTGGAGATCCCAGGGTGAATATTCCCCTAAAAATTCTACATAATCAAATATACCGGTATGTCCTACAATTTCGACCATCCCCGGCCACACGCTTAGAAGACGTGTTCCTAATGTAGGCTTTCCTTCTTTTAGCTTCTCTCTAAGTTTGTTTTTCTTCATTTTAATTCCCCCCAAATTTATAAAAATAATAAACTTATTTTCCCCAACAATTAATACCTTTAATATTCTACCACAAAGGAGAATAACGTTCTTTCCTAATTACGTTTACTATTTCTTTAGCTAAAAATATAATCTATCTCCCAAATCACTCCTATTTTAGAATGAAAAGAATACAATTCTAAACCATCCAAATAAAAATATTTTTATATTAATCATTATATTATCTCCATATTATAATAATACTAAAATAATTTATCTTTTGATGCTTTGGGAAAGACTAATTGTATTAATATATTTTCTATCTTTTAACATAAATAAATAAATTATTGCAAAAATTGATAACCCTCCCAATCTCACATATAACGAAGGAAATAATAATACTATGCTAGACACGAATAAACTTATTCTTTGATAGACAGGTAACTTTATGAAAAAATAACCTTCAAGTGATACCGAGATAGCAATAACACTTACTAAAGATGTGATAACAGTTATAAAAATATTAGAAAAAGACCCCAGCAACAGTAAGGAAGGATTATATACAAAAGCATAGGCTAATAAGAAAATAGGAAGCGCTAACCTCCAGGCTGTCATTGCAGTTTTCATCATCGGGGCTTTAGCAATTCCGGCAGCAACAAAAGCAAAAGGAGCCATGGGAGGGGTAAGCCCAGCCATACAACTAAAATAAAAAATAAACATATGAGCTACAAAGGGAGCAATCCCCATTTGAGTTAAAGCAGGAGCTATTAAAACAGAAGTTATTATATAGGCAGCAACTGCAGGAAGTCCCATTCCCATTATTATACAGGAAATCATGGTAAGAATAAGAAGAGCCAACAAATTCCCTCCTGAAAGCATTATGATTATCGAAGTAAATTTTAAACCCAATCCGCTTAAAGAAATCATTCCCATAGCTACTCCCGCTAAGCTTACAACTCCGATTATAGGTAAGGCGTTATAGGCAGCTTTTTCCAAACCACTAACAACCTGTCTCCAACTTATGCGGGTTGACTTTTTAAGGAATGTACAGAGGGGAATAGAAACAACTGCCCAGAAACCAGACATAGTTGCCGAAGTCCGAACTACAGCTAACATATAAATAAGAATAAAAGGGGGAATAAGAAATGGCCAACCTTCTTTAAGGGTTTTTTTAATACTAGGAATATCACTTTTGGGTAATCCTTTTAAACCCAATTTAATTGCTTCTAAATCAACTACTAAGAAAACTCCAAAATAATAAAGTAGTGCAATAGGAATAGCTGATCTAATTATAGTTATATAGGGAATGGCTAAGATTTCCATCATAATAAAAATAGACATCCCCATTATGGGGGGCATAATTAATCCTCCTGTGCTTGCAACGGTTTCCACTGCTGCGGCGAAATAAGGCTTATAACCTGTCTTTTTCATTAAAGGAATAGTTATTTGTCCGGTAGAAGCGACATTTGCCATACCAGAACCAGAAATCATACCAAAAAGAGAACTGGCTATTACTGCGGTTTTTGCTGGTCCCCCCCTAACATGGCCAGTTAAACCCAGAGCTAAATTTATAAAAAAGTCTCCACCCCCAACCTCTTTTAAAAAAGAACCAAAAAGAACAAAAAGATAAATATAAGTCGCGGAAACGCCAACTAACGAACTATAAACTCCTTGCATAGTTAAAAAAGTAGCATCCACTATTCGAGATAAAGAATAACTTTTATGCCCTAAGAGTAAAGGTAAATAGGTACCAAAGCGAGCATATAAGAGAGTAACTATCGCTATTAAAGTAAAGCTCCATCCAATTGTCCTTCTGCTGGCATCAAGAGCTAAGAAAAGAAGAAAAACTCCTAAAATGGTCTCTAATAAAGGAGGAGGTAAACCAACTAAAAGTGCTTTATGTTGATAGTTTAATATTATATAAACACTAATAATAGTCATTAATATAAAAGCCAAAATTCCGATTAAAGTAAACTTTTCAGGCTTTTTTTTACCCCATAAGGGATAAATAAAAAAAATCAAGCTAAATCCAAACCACACATGGATTACGCGAAGATACATAGTGGGAATATGCCTATATACAGTTAATAATTGAAAAACACTAAAAGCAATAGCTACAAAAGAAATAACCTGGGAGAATATTTTCCTTTTAGTTTCTTCTGTAAACATACTAGCTCCTTCCATTATTATTATATTACTTTTTTATTTATACTTAGAATAATTTGTCTATTATATCTTCGGGTTATTGCTTTATAATATTATTGAGTACAAAATATTTCAAAATTCATAAAATCTGCATGATATAAAATCTTTGATTCAATAGTTTTTCTCTGACCTTCACCTTCTTTAGAGTGAAAAGCTATAATATGCAAGATTTCTTCTGGTATCTCTTGTTTAGAGCAAAGAATGACTCCGGAAAAAGAATGATTTAGTAATGTACCTAATTTACTCTTGACAAATTTTCCTTCTTTCTTTTTATACTCCAGTAATTTTCCTATATCATGCAATAAAGCTCCAACAAGCAGATAATCTCGATTAATTTTTATTTTGCCTTGATAAAATTTTCTTAAAACTTTTTCTGATTCACTGCAAACTTGAGTCACACCCCTTGTATGTTCAATTAGACTAACAGGACAGTCTTTGATAGATAAAGCAAAAGGTAACTTAAGTAAATCACTAATTTTCCAGTTACCTAATTTTATTGCTTCTTCCCAAGTTTTTAAAACCTTTTCTTTTAAGACCAAATCTTTGATGAAATTAAATTCTGGAATCAATTCTATTAAAATATTTTTCATGATTTTACCTCATTACAATGTAAAATACAGAATATATTCATTATATAATTTTCCTAAGAAACGGTTTACCGCAAAAACTTACAAAATAACAAAAGCTCTCCCTTCAGGGATAAAATCATAAACTTTAATGCGTTAATCATTTTTTAATAATTATTCCTGAAGGGAGTTTTTTAATTCTTTGTAACTTTTAAAATTTCCACTACTAAATCAAATTCCAAAACTTGGTTTTTTATGTCAAATTTCCCCACATTAAAAATTACTTCCAAATTCCCTTTTCCTTATAATATTTTATAGCACCAAGATGGAAAGGAAGGTCCAAATTTTCGGTCCCTCTGAATACATTTTCTAAATTAAAACCCTTTGCTGCAGGCATAATAGCATCCTTTTCCTCTTGATGTTCATAAAGAGCCTTAACGATCTTATAGACCAAATCTTCTCCTAATTCTGCGGATACTAAAAATAAGCAGGGAGTTCCAATAGTAAGCAAATCATCCTTAAGGAATTTGTAAGTACCTTTAGGAATAGTAACCACAGGATAAGCGGGATATTTTTTGTAAATTTTTTCTGCTGCTTCTTTATCAAAAGGAATAATTCGAACTGCAGTGGTAGAACTAATATCCATAGCATCTGGACTTGGGGCAAAGGCAAAACTACATGCTGCATCTACAGCTCTATCTCGTAGGGCGTTGGGTGTTTCACCTTTTCCTAAATATACTGCTTTTATATCATCAATGCTAATGCCATAACCCACCTCTAAAGCAAGTTTACTTGTTTCTAAAGTTCCACTTCCTATAGAGCCCACTGCTATTCTCTTCCCAACAAAATCTTTAAGACTTTTAATGGGAGATTCTTCTCTTACAATCCACTGAACCACACTTACATATCCAGCACTAATTAAACGCAAATTGCTTAAATCAAGGCCTCTTTCTTTGGCACTTAAATAATAGGCAGAACCAGCAAAACCTAAATCTAACTGTTTTGTAGCTAATAGATTAACATTTTCAGTGGAACCAGCAGTTGATTCACCAGTAACCTGAACTTCAGGGACATATTTATTAAATATATTAGCAAATCCTGCTCCCAGGGTATAAAATGTACCACCCGGCTTAGCTATGCCAAAAGCTAAATGTTGTTGAGCAAAACTAGTGGAAAGAATTAAAAGTAGACTAATGATGAGAATGCTAAGCACCAGACTTATTTTTAAAAGAGTAACAAAACGTTTCATTTAAAATCCTCCTTTATAAATAGATTAAAATTTATTATCCTTTTTAGAGAATAAAAATTAAATTTACAGAATTTCTAGATCATATAATCCTCTACCTCCTTTGCTAACAATATTTTCTTAATTCTTTTTTCTCACCTCCCTTTTAAGAATTAGTTAGAAAATTTTCAAAAAGCTAATTAATCTAAATTTAATTTATTTCTTTTCTAACATTTCACGATTAATAAAATTGTCTACCGGTATATCTTCTTCTTTTCCTTCTAAAATTTGGAAAGCTAATTTCACTGCGGTTACTCCCATCCTAATAAAGGACTCTTTAGCAGTACCTGCAACATGAGGAGTAACTATTACATTATCTAACCTTAAAAGTGGGCTATTATGGAATAAAGATTCTTGGGTAAAAGTCTCTAAAGCTGCTCCCGCAATTAACCCTCTTTCTAATGTTTAATTAAAACAGCTTCGTTTATGATTCCACCGAGTGTTCTGTATTAGCTAAATAAACGTTGGTTTCAAGCCTAACTACAATATTTTTTGTTTTTAGATACCATTTGTTTAATTCAGTTCGGGAAGTTTAACCTGATAGGTATTACTTAATTTTTGAAGATCACTTAATATTTCAGATGTTAAAGGTATCCCCTGTTTTTTTCTTATCCGTTCAACTTCCGATTCAATTTCTCCGGGGATATATATTTTTTGAAATCCAGGGGCTACCTTTGAGCATTTAATCTCTTTTATCAACAAATCAATCTGCCGCAAGAATAGGTCAAAATCAATTATCTTTTTAATATCAACAGCAATGTAAATCTGTGACATATTGGTGGGAGTATCCGGTTTTTTCAACCATGAGTTTACCTGACTCAATATCCCTCCGCCACTTAAACCGCCTGATAAAAGTTCCAAAATAATCGCTAAAGCAAATCCTTTGTGCTCTCCAAATGGGATCAGAGAACCTCCCTGGGGTAAGTCATCGGGATTAGTCGTATCTTTTCCTTGATAATCAACAATCCAACCCTTAGGAATATTTTGTTTATTTTTAGCATAATATCTAACTTTTCCACCTGCCACTTTGCTCATGGCAATATCTAATACGATAGGATTGCTTCCCTTATAAGGTAAAGCGATGCTAAGCGGGTTGTTTCCAATAATTTTCCCTGCTCCACCCCAGGCAGCCATAACCGGTGTAGTATTTGATACTGTTAAACCAATTAGATGATGTTTTGCTATATAGTTAGAATAAAAAGAAGCGGCTCCAAAATGAGAACTATTTTTGACATTGACCATCGCAATTCCAAATTCTATTGCCTTTTTAATGGCCAAATCGCTTGCAAAAATTCCGATTATCTGCCCCATACCGTTATCCCCGTCTATTAAAGCTGTCCCTCGGTAGTCAGAAACTATTTTTATTTTTGGATTACTTTTTGTCCCTTTTTGTTTTAATCGTTCTATATAATAGGGCAGCCGAACAATACCATGAGAATCAATACCTCTTATACTGGCAAAGATTAATGAATCAGCAATGATATCAGTATGATCTTTGGGAATTTCTAATTTTATTAATACTGATTTAATAAACTTTTTTAAACTTTCGGGTTTAATGAATCTTTCTTTTAATCTTGGCATATTTATACCTTGACCCATATAATAAATTAACTTATATTACTTTATTTTCAGGAATGATTTCCTTAATTTTTCCCTAATATATAATTTCACAACTTTTTTTGGCCAATACTTTCTCTAAGATATATCCTGCATATTGTGTTAATATATTTTCATCCCTTATATAACTAAATACACATAATCAAAACCATAGTTTCCTGCACTTTGGGTAATAAATTCCTACAAGAATTGATAACCCTTATAATCTTACATTTAAAGAAAAAAAATAAAGTTATTCTTTGATGGGCAGATATCTTTATAAAAATAAGCTTCAGATAACACCGGGATAGCAATAAAAGTTATAAAAATATTAGAAAATCTTTAATAACTAACTAATTTAAATTTACTTTATTTTTTCTAGCACCTCACGATTAATAAAATTGTTTACCGGTATATCTTCTTCTTTTCCTTCTAAAATTTGGAAAGCTAATTTCACTGCAGTTACTCCCATCCTAATGAAGGACTCTTTGGTAGCACCTGCAACATGAGGAGTAACTATTACATTGTCCAATTTTAAGAGAGGACTATCCTTAGGCAATGGTTCTTGTGCAAAAGTATCTAAGGCCGCTCCCGCAATTAAACCTTTTTCTAATGCCCTAATTAAAACAGTTTCATCTACAATTCCACCCCGAGCTGTATTAATTAAATACGCATTGGGTTTCATACTATTTAATTCTTCTTCTCCTAAAAGACGATTAGTTTCTTTAGTTAAAGGACAATGAATACTCACTATATCTGCTTTTTGCACTAATTGTTTTACTGTATCAACTTTTTTTACTCCAGAAGGTAAAGCACTTTCTGACATAAAAGGATCGTAGACTAGTATTTGCATTTCTAAAGGAGAAAGTAATTGAATTACGCGAAAACCAATTCGTCCCATTCCGATTAACCCTATACATTTATGTTGTAGTTCTTCTAAAACATATTTAGATTTGGGCCAGCTCTTATTGCTTTTCATTTCCTTATCTAATAAATTTATCTTTTTAGTTATACTTAAGATCAAAGCTAAAGTATGCTCAGCCACTGATTCAAAATTAGCCAGCGGAGTATATAAAACAGGGAGCCCTAACTCTGTTGCAGTGTCTATCTCAATATTATTGTAGCCTACTCCATGTTTTACAATTACTCGTAAATGTGGAGAAGCAATTAATATTGCTCTATTGATTTTACCTGCTCGTACTATCAAAGCATCAGTTTGTTGGTTTTGTATTAAATTACTAACTTCTGCACTCGAACTTCCGGCGGGAGATAGAATAAATTCTGCGTTTGTCTCTAAAAGTTTTTGTGCTTCCTGATGAATAGGGCCAGTCAATAAAAATTTCCATTTCTTATTTAACTTATCATTCATCAATTTATCTCCTTTTAATAGTGGTAGAAAATTATTTATTTCATTCTATATATATTTAAGTTTATTTACTTATTTTAATTATTTAATTTGCTTTATTCTGCTTTCATTTTCTTTAAAGTATTTTTCCAGATGGTCTTTAAAATCGAATAATCATGACCAATTTCAATCATTTGACAACCTAAATCGATATATTTTTGCGCTTCCTCTTCCCAGGGGAAACCAACACCAATCATCACATATTTATTATTCTTTTTTGCAGCATTAATGGTTTTTTTCAGAGCATCCTGTACTTTGGGATGATTTTTCTTTGGGGCAGGTAGACCAATATTGAGTGAATAATCAGCCGGCCCAAATAAGACAAAATCTAATCCTTTTAAAGCCATGATACTATCAATATCTTTTATTGCTTCTTTATCTTCAATCATCACCCCTACTATTAATTCTTCATTGCTCCATTTGATCCATTCTTCCCCGGCGCGTGTCCCGTAACCTGCGGAAAAGCAGTTCCCGCTATACCCGCGATTACCTTCAGGAGGAAATTTTGCGGCTCGTATAATCTCTTTAACTTCGTCACTACTTTGAATATCAGGAATAATAAAACCTTTTGCTCCAATCTCATAGACTTTTCGGATAAGAAATGGATTCCCTTTATCAATTCGGGGTAAAGCAACAATATCTCCAACCACTGCTGCTCTCATCATATGATCAAGACTTTCATCCTGTCGCCAGGTATGTTCATTATCAATACGGCAAAAATCTAACCCACAAAACCCTGCTAATTCCACCAAATTTGGACTAAACACGTTAATACAGCTTCCGAAGGCAACCTTGCCTTCTCTTAGTATTTTTTTTAATTTATTTGGCTGATGTTTCATTTTGTTTTCCTTTCAATATTTTATTTTTCCCCTTTTTTCATAATAAATTACTTTTTGATCTTTTAAGATTTTTTCCTCCCTTTCCAAACGATTGATAGCCGTTTTTCTTTTCTTATAAAAAACTTGCGCAATAATGGCATCTGCTAAGGTCATTAAAGTCACGTTAGAATTATGAAAAGTTGCACTTTGCGTAGGTGCAAATAAACAAACAGAGGACAGTGGAAATAAAGGTGAAATACGGCTGTCTGTAATAGAAACGATTTTTAGCTTTCGCTGTGCTGCATATTGAGCAAAATCAATTGTTATTTTAGTGTAACGAGGTACGCTTATGGCAATAATCAAATCTCGTTGATTTAAATCTTCAAATACATCATAAAAACCATGATCGTAATCACTTAAAAATTGGACATTCGGTAGAATTTTTTTTAATTCAAAATATAAAAAATGGCCTGTTGAGTATGAACTACGGCTAGCAATAATAATTTTTTTCCGAGAAGAACATATAGCTTCAGAAAACAAATTAATACTTTCCTCATCAATATTATCAAGTAATTCAACAATATTTCTATAAGCTTTACTTAGAGATACTTGGATAATATTTTTTTCCTTGGGCTCTTTAAAGTGTTTAGCTTTTTCCAGCTGGCCAGAATATCTTATTTCATCTATTACTAATTGCCCTAAATCCCTCTGTAATTCGGGATAACCTTTGTAGCCAATACTCTTGGCGAAACGAACCAAAGTAGAAGAATCTGCATTGATTTCTTTAGCAATTTCATAAGCAGGCAAAAAGGGGGCTTCATATTTATTCGATAGAATATAACGAACAAAACGTTTTTGTGTAGCAGTAAAATACTTAAAGTTATTCTCGAAATATTTGAATATATTTTTTCCTTCATGGTTTTCTTTTAACATAATAATTCCAATATATATTGCTTTTTATAATTTTAGCAAAATATATTGCATTTGTCAATAAAATTAACATAAAAATTAAATAAAGTCTGTGTCAATACTTGGGGGTAGTTTTTTTTGGTAAAAAAATATTCTATGGCTTTGGGTAAACCTATCAAATATTACTAACAGCAAACATAATAATATAATTACCATAACTTAACCAAAAGTATAATGGTTACTGTATTAACTAAATCTAGTGTGCTGATATAACCTATCATTTTTAGATATTTAGTTTAAAATCTCAAGGACAAGCAACTAAGACCTCCATTAACCTTTCTATACTCAGATGTGTCCACTACAATCACTTTAAAACCAGCGGCTTTAATTTTTTCTTTAGTTTTAGGATAACCTGCCGGAACTAACACGTAGTCATTTACCCTAATACAATTAGCTGAATAGGTTTCTTCTTCATCAATCATTATCTTATTAAATTTTTTAAATTCTAAATTATTTATCAATTCACCTGTAACAAGAAGAACATTATCCTCTAAATATGCTAACCCACTTTTTAAATGAAGCATTTCTGACATTTCTACAATCGAACCGGATATTCCATATTTTCCCAAAGCTTTTATTAATTGTTCTGCCCCTTCTCTGTTGGTCCTCTTTGAAAGCCCGATATAAAAATGGTCTTTTACCATCATTACATCTCCGCCTTCAAGAGTTCCGGGTTTTTTTATATATTTAAGGTTATTATAATATTTTTTAATCACCTCTATTATTTCTTTTTCCTCACCTTTTCTTGACGATACTCCCGGTTTTGCTATCATTGCAAATTTTTTTGTACAAACGGCTACATCTTCAACAAAACAAGAATCGGGAAATCTTTCATCTGCCTCTAATACAGTTACTTCAACTCCGCAAGATTTTAAAGCCTCGATGTAGGCGTCATGTTGTTTTATAGCTAATCCATAATCCGGTTTTCCCAACTCAGGAGCTGATGTTATGCCATTTACCAGTGAATGACCTGGTCTTCTTAGGATAGCATTTTTAAACATTTAAATATTCCCTTCTTGTTTAATAAATTTTAAATATTTTTAAAAATGATTAGAAGTAATATGATATGAAGATAAAAGTAAAGATAAGCAGTTGGTTCTTGAAGGGGTCGGATGAATCCGACCCCTTTTTATTAAATTTGCTCTTTTATGTAGTTGTTTTTAAAATACCAAAATCTATTTTTGCTTCATTTTATTTTTCTAAAAACTTAAAAGGAGAAATTATGTCCTCTCCAAATTTTGTTTTCGTTAATTTTAATCTCTCGATCTGTGCCTTTAACTCTTCGGTAAAAGCTGCGGGCATCTGGATATTTTCAAATATCTTACTCATTCTTTCCATTTTCTCCAAATAT
>Ga0114922_10006462_pt1 | contig 10758 bp, 13 predicted proteins | sample AartaG_FD_100975 | JGI IMG/M metagenome (GOLD analysis project Ga0114922, IMG submission 100975) | Deep subsurface microbial communities from Aarhus Bay to uncover new lineages of life (NeLLi) - Aarhus_00045 metaG | ecosystem: Environmental > Aquatic > Marine > Oceanic > Sediment | place...
CTGGAGAAAAGTTCAGGGGATGGATTTTTTAAATATGATTCTTCTAAGATTTTTATCGGAATTGTATAAGTTAGCCTGATTCCAACTAAGGATTAAAAACACTACCAAAATTTGCTTTTATCTCAAAAGTTCTAAAAGCGTCCAATACGGGGAGCCATATTGTTTAAACACCTAAAAGCAAAGATATAATCCATAATGATTATCAATTTAAGATGTAAGAAATCTTAGTCTTTTTAATGTGAATCCGTATAATTAATATACTAAAGAATTCAATGACATATGGTTTTATGATATACTATGAAACTTATAGGTAACGGTACACATGATTTAGATTAAGTTGTATGATACATAGAAAAAAAACTAATAATCAACCATTTAATATTTCTACAGCAGGTATATTCAAAGATGCTATAAAAATAACATTCACGAATCCTTCACAGGCCCTTTTCTTTCTAAAGACATTTAAGTACCAGAGAGATGCTGCAGCCAGAAGAGAAGCCATGAAAAAAGAGGGGTTGGTAGTACCTCCTGTTATGATATTCAGCATAACTAAAAAGTGTAATCTTAACTGCAAGGGGTGTTATGATAGAATACTCAGGCCTGATGATGGTGAAGAGCTTGATTCTGATGATATAAGAAGGATACTCAACCAATCAAGGGAAATTGGCATGTCATTTATTGTAGTAGTAGGTGGTGAACCTCTTGTCAGGAAGGATTTCCTGGAAATAACCAAAGAATTCAAGGATATGATATTCCTGGTCTTTACCAACGGCACCCTTCTTGATGACCGGATGATATCAAGTTTTAAAAAACAGAAAAATATAATACCTGTCCTCAGTTTGGAGGGATACGGAGATGAAACCGATGATAGAAGAGGATGCGGAATATTTAACAATCTCCAAAAAGTGATAGGTAGATTAAAAAAAGAAAATATCTTTTTTGGCGTTTCACTTACCGTAACCGGAAAGAATTTTAATATCCTGACAGAAGAAAGTTATGTTCTTTACTTGAAAAAGAACGGCTGCAGCTTTTATCTGTATATTGAATACACTCCAGTTACTCCTGATACAGAAGACCTTGTAATAACCAGAAGTCAGAGGGAAGAATTAATCTTTTTGATGGAGAAGTATAGGAAAAAGTTTTCCGCTTTGTTTATGGCTGTCCCGGGAGAGGAGGATAGGTTTGGCGGGTGCCTTTCTGCAGGAAGGGGATTTGTCCATGTAAACCACAGGGGAGATTTGGAGCCCTGCCCCTTTGCTCCATACTCTGATATTAATCTTAAAAAAACTTCAGTCAGGAAAGCTCTGGAATCAGAACTTTTAAAAAAGATCAGGGAAAATGGAGAAAATGTCTGCGATGAGATGGGAGGCTGCTCGCTTTGGGCAAAAAGGGAGTGGGTAAGTTCGCTTTTAAACTAGCCCAAATATTTTAAAAATATGTTTATAATGAAATATATATCACAATAAAAGGGAAAGGATAATGATTATGGCAGATGAAGAAAGAAACAATGATGATTGTGGCAAAAGATGGAAAGGATATAAAGGAATAAACTACGGGGGTTCCGGTATGGCAGGAGTAGCATATTTTATAGGTTTTATAGCTGCGGCAGTCTATTTTATTCAAAATGCAGTCGGTGCCGGAGCAGGATTTATAGGTTTCTTAAAAGCTCTGGTATGGCCTTATTTTCTGGTCTACAATCTGCTTCAGTTTTTGCAGATGTAGAATTTGGAATACCTAATTTTCTTTTAGGATCTAAACTTATTAGTAAATATAAAACTGCTGAAAGTGCAGTTACATAGGCATCATATCAATTACTTGTAAGTTTTATATTAGGATGGATACTTGTGTCGGTGGGTAATTTTCTTTCTAGAAGGAGTATCAGGGATAAATAATAATAGTTTTAAGTAAAAAATATATCTAGAGTAGAAATAAGTTCCTGTTTATTTTATAAAATTGAGTATTAGCAATGAGATTTTATAATTTAAATTAATTCAGGAATAGAGATATCCTAATATAGAAGAAAAAACTTGTTTGAATTTTATCTACTGTCTCCAGTCAGATAATGCGAACAATTCATTATGCAAGTATGAAATTAGTTTTAATTGTATCTAAGTCCTCTTTCAGATTAGTGAATTCATTAAAATAAAAAGTTCTAAAAGCGTCCAATACGGGGAGCCAGCTAAATTTATAAAAACTTGCTTTATCTCCATACAATTATAATTTCATTAAGATTTACCTATTAAAAATTCCTGAATAGGCTCATCACTGCAAAAGAAGGTCCTTACAATATAGAATCCGTCAGGTAAGTCTACAATCAGGTTTGGATCATCATGCGGCAGGTCTGCTTCAAACACCAGGTTACCATCCATATCATATATCCTTACCCAGTTATTATTTGCATAGGTATACCAGAAGATAAACTGGAAGTTACCATCCTCATTTACCCATACCTGCCAGCAGGTCATAGGTTTAGTTCGAACCGGAGGTTGCACCGGAGGTTCTGCTTTTTTTCTAGTTATTGTGAAATAGTGTGCTTCATTTAATACCGGATTAATTGGGTATACTTCACTGTTAAAGATATCCCAATCTTCAGAAATAACTAAATTATAATGGTAATTTCCAGCAGCTAATACATTACTCATTTGCATATCCCAGGGATCATCATTAATATCAGTTACAAATTTAGAATCAATCTGCTCAGATGTATTATCGTTATAAAGCGTTATAAATTTATAATATCCCTGGTATCCAGTCCCCCAAAAATTTATTAGTGTGGACTGTCCCGCATAACCTGTTATAAGTTGATGATTGTATGTGCCCCCAACTCCAATTGCAAATATCTGCACAGGTATAATAAAAATTGTTATGAGGGCTGTTATAAATAGTAACAGAAGGAATTTAGTTAAAATCTTTTTCATATGGCACCTTTAAATTTAAGTTATAATTGTGTAATTATACTCTGTTATTTTCTTAAATAAAATATTTATTAATACTGCTGATTTTATTTGGAATTTGTCCGGATCTAAATCCTACAATTAAATTATTTTAATATCTGATTAAAATTAGTAACTTTAGGAGAGTTAAATATTATAAATATTTTTTATTTAAATACAAAATTAGATTTAATTGTCTCTAATTTATCTTTTAAATCTATGATTTCATTAAAATAATAAGTTCTAAACATTTCTACTAAGGGGAGCTACTGACTCTTCAAGATAGACGGGGGTTCTTCACCAACAAACGGGGCAACCCGCTCTCTAATAGCATAAGGCTTTGACTCTCAATCTATAGCCCTGATTTTAATTATATCTTTTAGTTTTTCATAAAATTTATTTCTTATAATTTCAATATGTAATGCTTCCTTATATTCAATAAATACCTTGTCCTTTGTCGAGTATCTTTCGGGCTCAACTTGTAGTGCAAATGAATTTACCTGTCTTTTCCAAAACCACTCTGCACATCCAAATTGAATATATTTACAGTCTATTTGAGGAACTGCACTCAATTCTTCAAACAATTTTATTCCTGATTTACTATTCTGTATACAAAGAGCTATATAGGCAATTCTGTACTCAATAGATTTGATTTTTTGAGACTTTGGGATCTTTTCAATATTATTTGTATTCCTTTGACCATCATATAAAAAGTGTCCATAGCAGCTTTGTAAAGTAAAACAATAAGGTAATTTTAAAAACCATTTAATTAGATTAACTATAGGCTTATCAATTATACCGATTTTTAGAGTATCAATTGATTTTTGTCTCTGCTCTTGGTAATAAAGATTTTTTTTAAATTTCTTTAATCTGGTAAATGTTTCCATACACTGCTTCTGAAAGCATATTTCCAATTATATCTATATCTTTGGTTCTTATTTATTTCTTCTTTTCAATAACCTTATAATACCTGCTATAAAATTCAATCTTGGTACTTTTTTCACATAATCTGAATATTCTTTTCCGAATTTTGCAATTAAATTCTGGTCTGCTCTTAAGGCATCAAAATAGACTAAGACAATAGCTAGGAAACCTATGACTATTATTAACAAGTGCTGGGAGATAAGAATGATTCCTATATTTATCAGTATCCCTGCCATATACTGGGGGTGCCTCAGAATAGAATATATTCCAAGGGTTACTACTTTTGTGGTATGCATATAGCTTTTTCCTTTTTCAACCTTGCCTTTTATTCGAAAGGTAAATATGGGAAGTATGCCAAAGATCGCAGAGAGGAAAATAAATCCCCATCCGATATGTTCAGCTACTGGTAAGTAATCTTTTTTAAAGAAAAAGGCTAATACAATCTGGGCTACCATCAATATTGACCAGATTATAGTTAATGTGGTCCACAGATTTTTCTTTAAATTTCCCATTTTTCTCTCTTAATGTATATTCTAATTACTTATAAGAAGTTTATTCTTATATCTTTTTTTATTTAAAGTTCATTTTATTCTACTCTTTAAATTTTAGATTTAAAAGTTGTTTACAAAATTTAGATACTGAAAATATTTGTTTCTGATGGTAAATGTTTATAATTATTAAATATATTTAATATTCCTGGAGTTCTAAAAGCGTCCAAGATGGGGAGCCATCTCAATACTTATATTTACAAATTTATTAATAAATTATTTATGGTTTTAATCTTTCCTGCCCAGAGATGATACAAAGTTAGAAATAAAACCAAATCTATATTATCTCCCAATTTTTCCTCCGTTGATAAATCTAAATTATAGATGTACATTTATAATGTAAAAGAGTAGTTAGTGAATCAATCTTATAAAGGAATAATCTAGGATTCGAGTCATTCTGTAGGGCCTTTTTAAATATTTTTTATGTAAAAAAACATGACTGTTGATATGTCATTTATAGATTTTTCTAGAGATAAAATTAAGAAACTGTTGACTAAAGAGAACCATATAATACTTGAGAATAAAGTTCCTTCCTATGAGAGCCTTGAATATAAGTTTCAGGATATAGATGAATTTGGGCTTTATCTTCATATTCCTTTCTGTAAACAGATCTGCCCCTACTGCCCTTACAACAAAGAGATTTATAAACCCGAGGTAGCAGAATTGTATGCAAAGGCTGTAAAAAAGGAAATTGACTTCTATTGCAGGCTTTTTGGCGGTAAACCTGTAACTTCATTCTACATTGGTGGCGGGACACCTACGACCATGCTCAATAGTGGTCTTTATGAGATTCTGGAACATATATATAATAATTTTAATATGCAGTGCGATATACATATGGAGAGCCATCTTAATGATTTAAGCTTAGATAATCTTAACACTATAAAGTCTCTTGACATAAGGTACCTAAGCACGGGCGTGGAGGCACTGCAAGACAAGTATCTAAAATTTCTTAAAAGGCCATATAATACAAAAAAAGCAAAAGCAGCAGTTAAAAGAACAGCTAATAAAGGATTTAAATGTTTTAATGTGGACTTCATTTTTGCTTTGCCTGATCAGTCCTATGATGAGGTAGAGAAAGCGGGTCATGAGTTAGTTAAGATGGGTGTTGACCAGGTAGCAACTTATCCGCTCTTTAGATTCCCATATACTAAAATGGGGGAAAATTCTGTGGAGAGCAATTACAATATATCTACGGTATTTAAAAGACGAAAAATGCTTAGCATTCTTGAGAATATTTTTTATGATGCTGGCTTTGAGAGAACTTCTGTCTGGGCATTCACAAAAAAAGAAGTTCCAAAATACTGTTCTGTAACTGTACCTCTTTATGTTGGCCTTGGTGCCAGCGGTGGAACATATCTAAAGGATATTTTTTATCTAAATACCTTCAATGTTTCTGAATATATCAGCGCGATTGAGAATGAAACGATGCCAATTGCCTTATCACTTAATCTTTCAGAAAATATGCAAATGGCTGGCTGGCTTTATTGGAGAGTCTATGAAACCAGATTTAAGAGAAGTGATTTTGAAAAAAGATTTGGAAAGAAGTTTAATGAAATTTATGGAAAATATATAAAGTTGTTTTCCTTTTTTGGCTTAATAAAAAAAGATGATGGAGACCGAATAGTTCTTACAGATAGAGGGACATATTGGCTACATGCAATCGAGGATCTATTTTCAATAAATTATATAAGTAAATTATGGGGGACTTCAAAGCAAGAGCCCTGGCCTAAAAGGGTAGGTCTGTAACAGATTTAGAAAGATGAAAAATATAATCTATGGAATCAAATATATAATCGGTAATCAAATCTTAAAAAAACACACCCCTCTTATTGCCGGATTAGCTATAACCAACAAATGTAATTTACGGTGTCAACATTGCAGAGTAACCGAACGCGAGGCAGAAGATATGAGTTTTAAAGGAATAATTTCTATACTTGATTCATTTTACAAAGAAGGAGGTCGTACTGTCTATATTGAGGGTGGCGAACCGTTTATCTGGCATGACAAACAACATAATCTTGAAGATATTGTCAAATATGCTCATAAAAAAAGATTTCATACGGTTATTATTTATACAAATGGTACAATCCCAATAGAAACATCAGCAGATACTGTTTTTATTAGTGTTGATGGACTTAGGAGAACTCACGATCTCATACGTGGGAAAACTTTTGATAAAATAATGAGAAATATTCATGAATCAGAGCATCCTTCTCTATATGTAAATTTTACAATCAATAATCATAACAAGAATGAAATAGAAGCATTTTGTGAACATGTAGATAGAATAGATCAGATACGCGGTATATTTTTTTATTTTCATACACCCTATTATGGACATGATGATTTATATATAGAATCTCCCGAAAGAAATGAAATTTTACTCAGGTTATTAGATTTTAAAAAGAAATACAAAATATTAAATTCACGAGCAGGTATAAAATCAGCAATAAAAAATGATTGGAAGCGCCCTTTAGATATTTGCCGTGTTTATGAAAACGAGGGTGTGTATGAATGTTGCAGATATTCTGGAGATGTAGAACTATGTAAAAATTGTGGATATTTGAGTTATGCTGAGATAGATCAGACATTAAAATTAAAGCCATCAGCTATTTTCAATGCATTAAAATATTTTTAGTTCCAAGTTTTTTTATTATATATGAAAAAGATATCGAGGTTCAAATATTGTTGATTGTAAGCACTCATTTGAGGCAACTAACCATTATTTGTAATAATTCTTGATTTAATTTAAAGTTTAAATGAATTGGATTAGTTCTAAAAGCTTCCAATACGGGGAACCAATTTATTTAAATACCTAAAAGTAAAAAATAAATTCTATATTAATTACTAATTAAAAAAGTAAAGGAGAAATCAATGGAAAATGAAAAATATGAAAAAGCTAAAAAAAGAGTACAAGAAATAAAAGGATTCTGGATACATTTCATAACCTACTTATCAGTGAATATTGTACTCTTTATTATTAACTTGGTAACAAGCCCAGGTGCATGGTGGTTCTATTGGCCACTTCTTGGATGGGGTGTAGGAGTATTCCTTCATGGCATGGGTGTATTTGTTTTTTCTAAATTCCCTGGCGAACAATGGGAGAACCGAAAAATAAAGGAAGTAATGAAACAGATGGATGAAGATAAATAAATATTATCAAGATTAATATAATTTTTAACAGGTAATCAATTCAGGAGTAAAAATAATGTTAAATAATATCTTAATTTATATCGGTTCGGTAATTATAATCATATGGGGAATAGCCCATATTGTTCCAACAAAAAAAGTTATCGCAGGGTATGGTGACATTTCCAGAGATAACAAATTAATATTAATAATGGAATGGATTGCCGAAGGTGCTACTTTAATTTTTATAGGGATTCTTACACTAGTAATAAACATATTGAATGGATATCAAAACGCTGTATCTTTAAATGTATTTAGAATATCTTCTGTAATGTTAATTATTATGGCTATTCTGACCACATTCACAGGTGCAAGAACTAAAGTTATCTTCTTTAAATTATGTCCCTTTGTAAAGATTATTGTTGCTGTACTATTTCTATTAGCAGTGTATTTATGATTTGCTTTAGGTGTTTTAAGGGAAGCCAATATGAATACTTATTGGCATTTAGTTTATTTTAACTTAACAAAAATTGATATATATAGATAAAATGGTTCATAAAGAAAGGGTTAGTAATGAATAAAGAAAATAAAGAAGAGTTTGAAGTAAAGGGTGAGGATTTACTGGCAAAGATTAAGGAACTGGTAAAAGAGGGAAATATTAGGAGGATTACCATTAAAAGTGAAGAAGGGAAGACCCTTATCCAGATCCCCTTAACACTGGGAGTAGTAGGAGCAGTACTCTTGCCGGTATGGGCTGCAGTGGGTGCTATTGCAGCTGTAGTTACCAAGGCTACCATAACGATTGAAAGAGAATAAAGAATTCATATACAATTCTGATAATCATGATTTATAAAATCATATCTCATTGTTTTTTCTCTAAATTTATAGAAAGAACAATACTTCTTTATTATTGATCTTATTTGATTCTGATAGTAAATGACTATAATTTTACATATATTTAATACCCTGGAGTTCTAAAAGCGTCCAAGATGGTAATCCGGCATGCCTAAATATTGATAACACTTTAAACATATAAGCCGGTTCTGTAGTCGAAAAAGCCTTGACAAACAATCAACACAGTCATAGAATATGACTTAATAGTCATATGACTATAGAGTCACAGTTATAACAGGAAGAAGGAGTCGTATGCCTAAAGAAACATTTCAAAACTTGCCCGAAGGAAAGCGGCAATTGATAGAAAAAGAGGCAATCCATGAATTTGCAGTTTTTGGTTATGATAAAGCCAGCATTAACAGAATTGTGGAGCAGTGCCAGATAGCAAAAGGTAGTTTTTATCAATATTTTGATGATAAAAAAGATTTGTTTTTGTATCTGATAAAGAGAGTCAGCGAAAAGAAGATAGAATCCATGTCTCCTGTTCTTCAAAATCCCGAGCAGTATGATTTTTTTACGCTTATCAGAGAGTTGTTTGTATCAGGACTTAGATTTGCTGCAGATAACCCTGAGATAACCCTTATGGGGAATTGGCTGCTTAAAAGCAAGAGTCATCCAATATATAACGAAGTTGTAGATATAGGATTACAAAGCGCACAAAATTTATATACCGGACTTTTAAAACATGCAATTTCAAAAAATGAGATCAGAGATAATATTGATCTTGGTTTTGTGAGTCATATTATTTCTTCAATGAATGTAATTGTGATGGAATACTACTTTCAGAATGTAAAGGGAGAAGAAGCTGATATGCGGAAGATTGAAAAAGATATAATTGAAATAGTTGATTTGCTGATAGATTTTATAAAAAATGGTATAGGAGCACAAAAAGAGGGAGGTAATGACAATGATTAAAGTGAAAGGGCTGTATCATTCCTATTTAAGAAATGACAAATATGCGGTCAAGGATGTAAATTTTGAGGTAGCTGAAGGTGAGATTTTTGGATTTCTCGGACCATCGGGCGCAGGTAAATCGACAACGCAGGGTATATTGACGGGCCTTTTGCAACTTCAGAAGGGCAATGTATCCGTGGCAGGCTATGACATAAAAAATATCTCCCGGAAGATGTTTAATAAAATAGGTATGTCATTTGAACAGTCTAATGTCTACAGCAAAATGACAGCAAAAGAGAACTTGAGTTTTTACAGCAGGTTATTTGATGTAGAAACACGCGATCCTGTAGAATTAATCAATCTTGTAGGCCTAAACGGCAAGGAAAACATAAGAACGGGCGAGTTTTCAAAGGGTATGAAACACCGGCTGACATTTGCCAGGTCCATGATCAATAACCCCAGTATGTGGTTCCTTGATGAGCCTACCACAGGGCTTGATCCGGCCATAGCGGCTAATATTAAAGACATAATAAAAGAACGCAATAGTGAAGGGGTGACCGTATTTTTGACTACCCATAATATGTTTATAGCTGATGAATTATGCAACCGCGTGGGATTTATTGTAGATGGTGAGATCAAGCTTATAGATTCACCTAAAAATCTAAAGCTTCAATACGGAGAAAAGCTGGTTGAAGTTGAGTATGTTCAAAATGGTAATGTAAAAAAGGAAACATTTTCTACCATAATGCAGGAGGATAAAGACGCTTTGAATAAAATCATAGTCGATAAAGAGATACTGACCATGCATACAAAGGAGGCAACGCTGGAGGAGATCTTTATAAAAGTCACCGGAAGGGGGCTTGTCTGATATGAAACTGCTGAGCAGCTTTAAAAAGGAACTCATTCTTGCTTCGAGGGGCTTTTACTTTTATGTTGAATTGATTTTTGCACTGGTGATCCTGGCGGTTTTATTGTTTGCTATTCCGGAAAATTTTAGCAGTACTTCGACAGAATATCTTTATTTTAATTTGCCGCAAGAGGGAAAAGAAATATTTACAAATATTATATTAGAAAATGATCTCGATTCGAAATCAGAAACAGTTGAAATAGAAGCTGATGGCAAGACATTTGATGCAAAGCTCATTGTAACTGATGAAGAAGAGATCTATATTGTTGACAGCGAAGAGGCTGTCCGCACACTTGCATACTCCGAGAAGGTCATAGGCGCAGTAATTGAACTGGACGATAATAATCAGCCGTACTATAAATACTATTTACAGGGGTATGAATCTACACGTTTAAAAAATCTAATATCTATACTGTTTAATGAAAGTACAGATGTTTTAGAAGAGCGCATTGAAAATCAGGAAGTCCGCCCGCTGTCGACGGATTATGAACCTCTAAACGACAGGGAAAATACTCTTCCGCCATTA
>Ga0114922_10006463_pt1 | contig 10757 bp, 10 predicted proteins | sample AartaG_FD_100975 | JGI IMG/M metagenome (GOLD analysis project Ga0114922, IMG submission 100975) | Deep subsurface microbial communities from Aarhus Bay to uncover new lineages of life (NeLLi) - Aarhus_00045 metaG | ecosystem: Environmental > Aquatic > Marine > Oceanic > Sediment | place...
AAAGAGAACCCATTCTCCGGGGTTGAAATGGAACCAAATATAAGTCCATAAGGCTGCTACTAATTCTAAGAAGAACGAAGGTAATATAACGACCAAAAGGGTAATAAGAAATATATAGACACCTACCAATGTCACAGCTAATAAAAGCCTGAGCGTAGTGTAATCTTCGTATTTTTTGGCTAAAACTCTATCTTTGAATAATCTTTGGCAAAGTTTTAAAATTCCGCCTCTAAATAACACATAGAAGAGAACTAGCAAGAAAAGATGGAGTACAATAATACCAACAATTATAAGAGCAACAAAACCTATTCCCAAAGCGAACAAATCATCCCATTTACCCGCCTCAATCAACCATCCTATAATTGTTAACCAGATACCCAAAATTGTTACTGCTGAAGCTATAATTATAGAGTAGTATATGGTTTTAGCTATACGTAAATCCCAGGTACTATACTGATCTAAAGGATCTGCATCTCTTGTTGGTGCTTTTCGCGATTTGCGTGGCATTTTAATTTCCTCTAATTATATTAGATTTTCCATTTTTATTATAATATTGTTATTTTAGTTTATTTGAATAATTTGCCTATATAAATATTGTGTGATTGATAAATTAGAGATCTCTATCGGATTGCTAAGGACGAATGACAATATGGGCACTTACTAATCCCCTTTTTAATATCCTCACCACAATAGGGGCAGAATGTTAGTTCTTCTACTTCTTCTTCTTCTTCTTCTAAAGGGCTCTCTTTTTCTTCCTCAGCTTTCTTCTCTTTTTCTTTTCCCGCTTTTTTAAGTATTCTTTCTCTTTGTGTCAAAGGTTCTCCGTCTTCCCCTCGTTTTTTATGGGGTTCGGCTGAAAACTCTACTGTTGTTCGACAAGTAGGACAATGATTCTTTTTCCTTTTTGCGTAAATAATCGCGAATACAATTGCTCCAATACCTATCGTAGCAATCGAAATCATAACCCAAATGACTTTTTTAAACGTATCTATTGGTTCTCTTACGGGATGTTCAACTTCTTTATCACAAATTTTGCAGTAAGCATATTTTGTCATATTATTCAACTCGATAATATAAACTAATTATTTCTTAACTTATAATAGAGGGTTTTATTAAAAAAATTTTCATAATTTCTCTTATTTTTGTCGTACATTCTTAAAAATTTTTTACAAGTACTTCATTTTATACATTACTAACTCAAAAACAATTTACAATCGCATGGAAAAGAACACATTTTACATTGAAACTTACGGGTGTGTCTCCAACAAATCTGACTCATACATTATGTCAACAGTCTTAAATAAATCGGGATATTCTTCTTCCACAATTGAAGACGCAGAGTTCATCATAATTAACACATGCGCGGTGAAACAACAAACTGAAAATAAAATAAAATCTCGTTTGAGTGAGCTTTATAATAATTTTAGGGATGAAATGAATAAACATTTTATAATTGCAGGGTGTTTACCTCACATCGAAGCTAAATATATAGATGTTGTTAGGAATTTAATACCAAATTTCTCAGCGATTATCGATCTTGATAATATAAACGATCTCCCGTTAATTTTTGAAGAAATCAAATCAGGAAGTTCAAATCTCATCTACAAATCAAAAGATTCAATTGATAAAGCTGAAATCTTAATAGATCTCCCTAAGGGAAAAATTACAGGAATTGTGCCAATATCTGAAGGGTGTTTAGGTGCTTGTACGTATTGCTGCGTCAAAAACGCTCGAGGTCGTTTGAATTGCTACAACCCTCAAAATATTATTGAAAACGTAGCACATCAATTAAAGCAAGGAATTAAGCAAGTCTATTTAACTTCTCAAGATTGCAGTACATATAATTATAAAAAGACGAAACTGGTTGATATAGTTACTGAAGTTGTGGATTTAAATTATAAATTCTTTCTGAGAATAGGTATGATCAATCCAAGGTTTTTAATTGATGAGTTTGAGCAATTACTTTCGATATTCAAACTCAAAAAAGTCTATCAATTTCTGCATCTCCCTATTCAATCTGGGAGCGACTCAATCCTGAAGCATATGAATCGTTATTATAAAATTTCGGATATCGCAGATAAATTGAAAATCCTTAGAAAGAAGTTTCCATTGCTTACTATTTCAACCGATATAATATGTGGGTTCCCCGGAGAGACCAAAGAAGATTTTAATCAAACTATAGATTTAATTAAGTGGCTAAAACCCGAAATTCTTAATGTTTCTAAATTTACGCCTCGACCAGGAACGAAAGCAAAAAACATGGAACAACTGAATAGTAAAGTCATAAAAGAAAGGTCTACAACGCTTTCTAACTTCTTCCGGCAGTCTTTACATAATATAAACTCTAAATGGGAAAACTGGGAAGGTGAGGTTTTAGTCTTACACGATGGGTTGAAAGAAGACCAGGCTTTTGGTCGAAATCTCGCTTATAAAAATATATTTATTGAGAATTTTAAAGGAACCTATGGCTCGATTGTGAATGCTCGTGTGTACAAGGTAGATGGTTTTAATCTATTTGCTGAATTAATTTGGACTTGATATATTAATAGATTAAACTTTTATACCAAATAATACTTCATATAACTTACAATTAGAAATTATTAACAATATTGTGATTAAAAATGGCATGGACACCACCTACTAAATTTATTGTGTTTATAACCTTTCTTCTTATGGGTTTTGCAGTTTTTATCGTACTTGATCAATCTGTGGCACTATGGACGGGTACTCTATTACCATCTATTCATTTAACACCCACTCTATCCTCTTTTCAATCGTGGTTGCTGGTTGCGGCAATTGTTACCTTTCTGAGTTGGTTTCTCTTTTTCCTTGGAGTTAGGTTGAAAGGTCTCTAATTTTTAATTTTTAATTTTTTTTCTTATATTTTAACGAATTTCATTATCCTTTCATAATTGAAAAGCTTCCAACGCTTTTTTAGCTACAATATCTCCCCATTCTTGAACAAAATGTCCTGCTTCTTGTATATTAAACGGTTTAGGGCATCCCGGAATAATCCCTCTCAATTTCTTCATAACTGGAGGACCAAGCACTGGATCTTGCATTCCTACCGCCATGAATGATTCTCCGGTCCATTCTTTTTGGAACCAATCTCGAGCTTTTCTTGATATTTCTGCGCCAGGTGCGTCGTGTGTTGTTGGTAACAAATTAGGAAATCTTCTTATCCCCGCTTTATAAGTTATATCTAGAAAAGGAGCGTCATACGCAGCCATTTCTTCAGGAGTTAAGTCCGGTGTGCTTCTAAGCATCAAACGACCGACATTCATATCCGGAGTTATATTGACCCAATCTCGAAAGCCTTTAAAACCTTGAGAAGGCACTCCTTCACCAGTCCCTAAAGCGGTATTCATTAAAATCAATTTTGAAAATCTACTCGGCATTTCCATAGGCAATGTAAGACCAATTAGCCCCCCCCAATCTTGAGCTAATAAAATGATCTTATTCAATTGTAAGTGGTTTATGAATTCTATTATTGAGTTTCGATGGAAATCAAAAGTATAGACTTCGTCCTCAACTGGTTTATCTGACCTTCCAAATCCGAAACAATCTGGAGCAACAACCCTATAACCAGCGTTTAAAAAGACAGGTATCATTTTTCTATATAAATATGCCCAAGTTGGCTGACCGTGAAGACATAGAAAAGTATACTGTGCATCCTTTGAACCCTCATCAATATAATGCATTCGCAATCCCTCATATCCGCTTAAATTTTCGATATATTGGGGTTGGTAAGGAAAATTTACAAGTTCAGTAAATCTCTCTTCAGGAGTTCTTAATGCTTCTATCATAATAATATTAGAAGAAAGAAAGATATAAGAATTGCTCTTATAAAATGCAATACTTTTAAATTAGGCTTAGGATTAGTAGCTGCTGATTCCCAATGATCACACCCCGATCCACTGGCTCCACTTCGAATAGTTGCACCTTTCTCGACTAGAATCACATTAGACACAAATGGCAAATGAAACTAATCCTAAAATCCGACGAAGCGTAAAATTGAAAGGACTCTTATTAATCGCATTCACGATAGGATATCCGGATGTAGCGTTTCATAGAATTCCACCTAGAACAGAAAAAGAAGTTCGATTTATTTGATTAGGACTCGTTAAAAAAAGATTAAATTTTATTACTTAATTTAATAATGAAGAATCTACTCAAATTCTATAAATTAAAAATTAAAAAATAGAATTTAAAAAAAAGGCTTATTTTGCTTCTTTAAGCCCAAACTTCTCAAGAAAACCGGATAATCGAGCCCGATGGAATTTCAAACCGAGATCTTCGTGCTTAAATCCAAAAGCCAACGCGTACAATTCTGTTAAGTATAAGATAGGGATATCGAAGGTATTATTAGATTGAGTGCCTGCCTTTTTTTGATTGGTATCTAATTGTTGGAAGCAAGCAGGACAAATAACTACAAAAGCGTCAGCTCCGGCTTTTATTGCGCTGGATAACTTATTTGCTAATATTTGAATTCCCACTTCTGGTTCAGCGTTTCCTACACCGGTACCACAACATATGAATTCTTGGTCGTAATCAACTGGTGTAGCTCCAATAGCAGCGACTAATTCTCGTAACTTCTGTGGTTCCATTGGATCATCAGTTTGGATTATTTCCGAAGGCCTGTTATAGTGACAACCTGTATGACAAGCAATTTTTAATCCTGAGAAATCGTGAGTGACGAATTCTTTAATCTTTTCAAGACCGAATTCGTGCAAAACTTCAACAAAATGTTTTATATTAATTGTTCCCTTGAATTCTTTTCCAATTTTCCCCAAAATGTCATTTATCTTTTTTTTCTCTTGATCGTTATGATTTAACTCCGAGTTCACAAGCTTTAAAGTTTGAAAACAACCATTGCAAAGAGATACGATATCTTTTCCTTCAGCTTCAGCAAGAACAAGATTACGAGCTCCCATAGCTAACCAACTGGTATGATCGATTGCGTGAAATCCAACAGGATCAGGACAGCACGAAAAAGCAGCGTCAGAAGTCTTTATTCCAAGCTTGTCAAAAACTTTACGAGAACTAACTTCAATGAACGGAATACGATTCCCGATAGTGCAGCCAGCGAACATTTTATATTCATCAACTTTTGCCATAATAAATCCTCTTTTTAATTTTGGAATAGTTATAATTATTCAAGTGCTAAATTTAATAAAAATATTGTTGATCTAATTATATCTAAATCTTTTTTTTTTCAGTAATTTTTAAAGCGTATATTTTTTTCCTTTTTCAGGTAAAATTACTTTTCCAGTTAAACCGAATTCTTTAAATGTTTCAGGGTGTTCGGTATGAACGGGAAAAATCTTATCTGCGTTTATTTGCTGAAGAAAATCTATTAAATCATCGACATTAGAATGACCAGATGAATGGATCGTTTCCGTTTTTGTAATTTTAAATCTTTCTAACCATGCATCTAATTTCTCCTCTTGAATATTCATCTCTTCATTAAATGGATCTGTAGTTGAATTTAAGAATAGGGTGCTATTCGGTTTCTGATCTATATCAATTAGTTCGTTTATCATAAAATAATCGAGGTAAAGTAAATATTTTTCTGGTTCTTTTTTCACGTCCTTATATGTAATATAGTTATCAATCTTAAATATATCGTTTTGATAGGCTAATTTATAATCTGCAGCTTCAAATTTGCCCCACCCCTTACGTGGTAAATACACTACAAAGTTTTTATCGCTATAATCGGGCAGATTATAATCTTTATAATATTGTTTTATGCGACTTTCTTCCATCTCGTCAAATTTGGTTCTAAAACTATCAATTAAATGAAAAATTTTAGGTGTAATTGCGAATCTTCTGTTAAACTTTTTAGCAAGAGAATAATATAACAGTATCCTATCGAGATTTCTAGAAGGACACCTCACAAGAATTAATCCAGAGTGATCTTCTATTTTATCAGCTGAGTGCTTTTTAACATCACTTTCCGATTGCTCTTTACTCTTATAAGTACCGTTTTTATAATCCTCAACGGAACTAACTCTTGTACCCTCAGTAATAATTGATACGGGGTTAGAATTGTGAGCTTGCTTGATGAATTCATCAACCCATTCGCTATGAAATCCGTGTCTTCTAAAATCACCAGTATAGACTATGCTTCTCCCATCATTCTCAATTATGTAAGAGCACGCACCGGGAATTGAATGATCGGTCTGAAATTGAGTAATATTTATCTCACCTTGAGATGATTTAAATCGAGAAGGCTTTCCCTCTTTCATGATTCTGATAGGTCTTTTAATGTCCGAGGGCTTATAATCTGGTTTTTTTGCTCTTTTATATTCAATTTCTTCGTTACCAATTTGCCTTTTTTTGGGGACCATCTTAAAAGATTCGTAGAAATTTAAAACTTCAGGTACCAGCGTATCGTTTGTAGTACTTATGAGATGTTGTAATATCGTATTTGAAATCCAGTTCATGTATATTGGTGTATTTTGTTTGAGAAAACCAATAAATTTGTAGTGATCAAGGTGAGCGTGAGTGAGGAAAAACGCATCTACGATATTCTCGTTAGTCGTTATAATATTGTACGGATCAGAATTCAATCTATCGGAAAAGGGAGTAATTAAATCGTTTCTGTATAGCTTATTAATCGGTGGGATGAGTCCTAAGTATAAATAATCAATAATTCCGTTAAGTTTGCGAGGATTGAGGAATTCAGAAAAATATTTTTGGTTGTCGCTAAATGAAAGTCCAAAATCAAAGAGAAACTTTTTATCACCAATATTAATGAATATCTTATTCCCTCCAATTTCACCAACCCCACCAAAAATCTCAATATTCATTTTTATAATTCCAAGAAGTCTAGTAATTTTAGAGTGTTTTAACCCTAGATCTTATTATATAAGATTTGAGATATAAAGCTTTACTATTTAGATGCATGACATACTATTTTAGATTTCCTCTTAATTTAACTGAAAATAGGTATTTAATTTATCAACAATGTAAAAAAAGAAAAGAAAGAGTTTTTTAATCGAAGTTTTTACCACATTTGTTGCAAAAGTTTGCGCGAGCAGGTAATGTTGCACCACATTCAGGACAGAACTTACTTCCGGCATTATCGGAAGAAGATTCTATTTCTTCTATTTCCTCCACCTTTTTCTCACCCTTCTCCGCTCTTTTAAATAGAAACTTACCAACAACTACAACGGCAGTTCCTGCTAAAGCCATACCTGAATCGAAATTAAAAACACCGTGAACACTGTCCAGAATCGTTTGCCATGTAGGATTAAGGGCAATGCCATAATATCCCACTGCCCACGAAACACCATAAATAATTAATCCTAAAATTCCAAAACCAGTTGCAATCGTTATGATTATTTTTCCTACTCTACCAAATTTAATTAATATCAAGAATACAGCCACAAGAATCGAATATCCGCCGTATAAAGCTATGTATCCTAAGATGACCATTATTGATGTGACGAGCGGTATGAATTCTGGACCAATGAACCCCGCCAGAATTAACTGTTCTAAGAGTTTTGTATAGAACTGGCTTCCGATTGCACTACCAATGATCATTAAAATCGCGCCAGCAATTATTACCAAAAGCCAAAAATATTTAATTTTCATTTTTTTTCTTTTCCATTATTTTAAGTATTTTACATTTAGCTAGATATGATATTATAGAAATTAAAGTTTATAATTCTATTCTAACTTGGTAATAGCGAATAAATATATTAAAAATAAAAGATTTTATTTTTTTCTTGAAAGTAGAATAGTAGAAAAGCAACCAGAAAAAAAAACATGAAATCCTATATAATAAATTCATGTAATTAAAAGAAATTTATTCCCTGAAGCTTTATTCTTTCAGGATGCGTGTAAATGTTCATCTTTTTTCCTCGAGCAAATCCAATTAGAGTAATTCCATAAGAATCAGCAAGTATTATACCAGATTCTACAGCAGCAGATAGAGATGAAACGATTGGTATTTGCGCTCTTACTGCTTTAAGAACCGAATCCCCAGTTAATCTCCCCGTGGATGTTAGAATTTTATCGTGGAAAAATTCTTTTTTAAATAGTAATTCGCCAATACATTTATCTATAGCGTTGTGTCTTCCTATGTCTTCTTTGACTGTTATGAGAGAAGCTTTGAGATCGAAAATTGCAGCTCCGTGACAACCTCCCGTTTCCTTAAATAAGCGCGTATTTTTTTGCATCTCCTTCATTGATGAAAAAATGAGTTCTGAGCTGATTGAAAATTCCGTCCCCAAATTTAATATATTTTCAGACTCAATTAATCTCTCTTTTATCAAATTACGCCAAGGAGAAGGGATCCCACAGGTAGTATCAATCACTCTGCTGATTGGTGTTAGCTCCAAAATTTCTGAATTAAAATCTATAGAGTCTACCAACTCGACGTGAACTTGACCTTCTGAATTATCAATTTTTATTATATTGATATCGTCCATTGAGTTTATGATTCCGATCGAAAACAAGAAACCTGCTGCTAATTCCTTTAAATCTTTATTGAGACAGATAATATTTACTAAAGGTTGAGAATTCACAAAAATATCAATTGAGCTTTCAATGAGAACGGTATCCAGTTCTTCCTTTTTTTCTTCATTGTGAATTCGCGTAATTTTAACTTTTTTTTGAAACACGATACCAACCTTTTCTTGACTAGGTAGATATTCAAGACTTCTTAAATAAATATTGATTTTATAATCAATAATATCAACTTATTCAAAACTGAAAAACAAAAAAAAAGTATGTGGAAGATTTAGTCCCATAAACTTTCGATTTTTCTAACTTCCTTTTCGCTGGTTCTATGAGTTTTCCGTCTTTTAACAAAAATTACTATCAAAATAATTGCTATAGTACTACCAATAACTGTAAGCACTATTGGGTCTGTTAGTAATGCAATTAAGTCAAAAGGTACATTTTTATTTACCGTAATGCTATCATATAAAGTTCTTCCAAGTGCATCGGTGGCATAGAAAGTTATTGTTACTTTTCCGTTTGAAAGAGAATTCCAGGTTGTTTGGTCAATAGTTATTACATTAGTTCCAGAATCGGGTGGAAATTCGAATGTTCTATTAACTCCTACAATAGTATACCAGTTAGTCGTGAGTGTCGTATCATTAATAGTTACAGTAATTTGTGGAGCGTTAATACCATACGTTGCATTATTTGAAGGATGCTCAATATCGACTATTGGAAAAGAAATATCTTTAATAAGATTTACCGTGTTAAGATCATTGAGACTACCTGCAGTATCGTTAGCGAATAGCTCTATTGTGAACGGACCTTCGGGTAAAGTCTCCCAGATAAATTGATTTAATAGCTGATTGGAATTGTTAGTTAACATAATAGGTGAGTATGGGTTTATAACGTACCAAATCGAATCCAAATTTGCGTCGTTTACTATTACATTAATAAAAGGTCGAATTCCTACCACGGTATTATTTAATGGTAGATTAACTAATATCGTCGGAGCTGAAGTTTTTGGGAAATCAATCTCATAATTGTAGGGTTCTTGATTAAGGCTATTCGAATTCATTGAAATGAACAAAAATGCGAATATACTAAATAAGACTAGCAATTGAAAATCTTTGTTTCTAACATTTTTTTTTTCCATTAAAAAAACACTGGTTTTTATAAACGAATTTCTATTTAAGAAGAATTTAAGAAATTTAGCAATATTAATTTTGGCTTTTTAATTATCTAAATGTCATAATAATTTTGTCTACTAATTTTTGCATGAGCAAAAACGATAAAATGATATCTAAAATAGAATTAGTTAAAAATAAAAATAACTACAAAGAAAATTAAACAGCAACATATAGCCTGCCATTTGTTTCTTTCTTAACGGTGTGATCTCCGCTATATTCAATAAATTTTCCTTTAATCACTTCTCCGTTTGGAAGTTGAACTTCCTTGACTTCACCTACTTTCTTATAGGAGGGTAGAAGTCTTGAAACTTTCCCCTTGATTACAATGCTACCCCAGGCTTGATCTGCTCCAGCACAGCGATCAACATTTCCCTCGACAACTATAGTTCCTCCATGGTTATGAACTCCCAAAAAGGATTCTGCGCTACCACAATATAGAGTTGGCCACTTATTTGCGGGTTTTGAACTCTTAGCCCAAAGCATGGATTCCACACCTACTTTTCCCTTAACTTTGATAATACCGTTCTTCATACCTTGCCAAAAGCCTCTATAAGCTGAACCAACGTAATGTCCGGCATCTCCATTTATTTCAAGTTCGCCCCCTTGGAGCATAGCACCAGCCCAATCATCGGCATTTCCATGTACAATTATTTTTCCCCCCGACATATTGTTTCCTATGTGCATTCCTACGGCACTATTTATCTCGATTTCTCCACCGGTCATTTTTTCGCCAATTCGCTTAACATTAGATAAATCACCATCCATAATAATCTTAGTATTGGTAACCTCAGTTGATTTTCCAGATACATCAAAAAAATCGCCTATCTTTACCTTTTTTGTTGCATAATACAACGGTAGTTTTTTAATCTCAGCAACTGTTTTTCCGGCAAAGTTATCTGGGGTAATACTATCTGCTTCTAATGGGAATTCGAGCTTTTTCTTTATTTTTAATTTTATTTCTTCCACGATTTATTCACCTAACTTCTCCTTAATTTTTTCAATTAGTCTTTCTAATATCTCTTTGTCAGATAAACTCTCTCCAGGTGGTTCTCTTACTTTTCTTAATCTTAAAGGCACTTTATCCATTCGGTACGCAGTTCCCTCACATTCAATTCC
>Ga0114922_10006464_pt1 | contig 10757 bp, 12 predicted proteins | sample AartaG_FD_100975 | JGI IMG/M metagenome (GOLD analysis project Ga0114922, IMG submission 100975) | Deep subsurface microbial communities from Aarhus Bay to uncover new lineages of life (NeLLi) - Aarhus_00045 metaG | ecosystem: Environmental > Aquatic > Marine > Oceanic > Sediment | place...
CGGAGTCAAAGAGCCCACAGAGAGCCCGCGTGCCACCGAGCATATCCAGGGGATGATCGATCTGATTCAGACTCTGGTCGATAAGGGCTACGCCTACCAGCGTGACGGCGACGTGTACTACCGGGTCTCCGCATTCAACGACTACGGAAAGCTCTCTGGCCGGCGCACGGATGAGCTCGAGATTGGTGCACGGATCGCCGCCTCGGACAGCAAGGAGGACCCGCTCGACTTCACGCTGTGGAAGGCGGCCAAGCCCGGTGAACCGAAGTGGGATTCACCGTGGGGTAAGGGCAGGCCCGGTTGGCACACCGAGTGTGTGGTCCTCTCGCGTCAGTACCTCGGCGAGTCGCTCGACATCCACGCCGGCGGCAACGACCTCATCTTCCCGCACCACGAAAACGAAATTGCCCAAGCAGAGGCCGCAACCGGAAAACCGTTTTTCCGGTTTTGGCTGCACAACGGGATGCTGACCTTCGAGGGCGAGAAGATGTCGAAATCTCTCGGTAATTTCGCATACGCCAAGGACGTCCTGGAGAAGTTCGACGGTGAAACGGTGTGCTACTTCTATCTTTCGCGACACTATCGAAAGCCGCTCGACTACTCCAAGAAAGGATTGGAGGAAGCGAAAAAGGCGCTTTCCCGTGTGAAAACGCTCATCGGCGATGTGGAGGCCGAACTTGGTGACACGGAAGGCAGGCCCGGCCCGGCAGGCCAAGCGTTGTTGGATTCTCTACCTGCTTTTCGTGAGTGCTATATTGCAGCGATGGAAGACGATCTGAACACCGTCAGCGCGATCGCGGCCATCCAAGAACTCGTGGCTGAGGCCAACCGCTTCCGCGCAACCGTGCAGGGTGCCGATCGCCTGGCGCTCAAGGAAGCCGTTGCACTCATCCGCAGATTGGGGTACCCACTGGGCCTGTTCCAGAGAGAAGAGGACGCCCTAGCGGGTGTGCAGGATGCACTGATCAAGATCCTGATCGAACTGCGTGCTGAGCTTCGGGAGAAGAAGGAGTTTGAGCTGGCCGATTCAATCCGCGATCGACTCGCCGAATTGGGAATCACCCTAAAGGACACAGCCCAGGGGACAATCTGGACGTGAAGCACTGCCAAGGAAGTGGGAATGCCCGAAAAACGAGGCAAGGTCGCTGGGACTCACAATACGCACCGCGTGATGTTCTATGGCCTGTCCACCTGCGTGTGGTGCACGCGGACGCGCAAGCTCCTCGAGGACCAGGCCGTGGCGTTTGAGTTCGTCTACGTCGATCTGTTGGAGGGCGAGAAGAAAGAGGCCGTGAAGGCTAAAATGCGTGAGTACAACCCCAAGGAATCTTTCCCCACGATCGTCATCGACGGTGAGTGCTGCATCGCCGGCTACAAGCCGGATGAGATCAAAAAGGCCTTGGAGCTATGAACAGCGAGATTCCAAAAGAAGAGATCGACGCGCTGTACGAACGCCTCGATCGCGAGGCCGAAGCAAGCGGCTATCACCTCAACCCTGATGAGGAATTCACCCGCGAACTCGTGGAAGGGCTGCTCGTCAACGAGCGCCGCTACGACTACTGGGCCTGTCCGTGCCGCCTCGCCACCGGCGACAAGCAAAAAGACCTCGACATCGTCTGTCCGTGTGACTACCGCGACCCCGATCTACTCAACTGGGGAAGCTGCTACTGCTGCCTGTACGTCTCCGAAGAAATCGTCCACGGAGAACAGGAGCCCCAACCGATTCCCGAGCGTCGCCCGCCCAAAGACCAACGCCCTCAGGATCAGACAACAAGCCCTCAGCTCAAAGAGATATCCTCTGCAAAGAAACTGGCCGTGCCAGGACAGGCAATGCCTGTTTGGCGCTGCCGCGTCTGCGGTTACATGTGCGCCCGCGAGCAGCCACCTACCGTCTGCCCCATCTGCAAAGCCAAACAAGACCGATTCGAACGGTTCATGTGAGAGGATCCGGTTGTCGGAAGATCCTTCGATCCTGATCCAGCAATCCAACACGAGGCGCTAGCACCCAGTGACCAACGCTTTACCTAACGTCTCAATCCCCTCGGCGATCTTCTCTGGTGCCACGTAGCTGAAGGCAAGACGCAGGAACTGGCCGGTCGGCTGCTCAGCAAAGAAGGGATCGCCGGCGAAGACCAGCCAGCTATAGTCAAGATTGGCTACTTACCCAGCTAGCTTTGGAACCCTTCTCGAAGATTTCGCATTGGCCGCTCTCTTATTGGAGTTAATCCCCAGGATTCATACTATGGTCTCAACAAGGGCCAATATTAATCTCTAGAGGATCTGATGTGCGGCCTTTTGACCGAGGCGCGAATGGAGGTGCTATCATGGCAGATGAGAGTTCGCATGTCGAACTGCTCCGCGAATGGGTCAGCTCGCTTCTCTCCAGTACCGAGGAACTGCTCGATGAGGCGACAAAGGAGCGGTTGCTGGAGTCGTGCGGACGGGCCTGTGCAATTCACTGCGGGTCCAGCGAGACGGCCCAATCCATCGCAAAAAGCGCGGAACAGATCGATGAACGACTGGATCAGGTCAACCAGAAGATCTCTTGGTGTGGAAAATGGGTGAGAGACAAAAACACGATCACCTGCGTCTGTGAAAGCTGCGGATGTCCCCTGGTCAGAGAGGGACTCGCGGCGTTGTCGCCGATCTTCTGCAATTGCTCACGCGATTATGTCAAAGCGGTTTTCGAGGTCATCTTTGGTGGCCCCGTGACCGTGGACCTCAAGCAGGCAATTGGCCGAGGCGACCCTGTTTGCCGATACCTTGTCAAAGCTCGGTAGCGCTGCAGTGATTTCAATACCGACGCGGCAACAAACACCGCAGCTTCTCGTGCGATCGCGGAGTGGCCAGAGCAAACGAGACCTCGGGCCGCGAAATTAGACGGTAGTTCCCGGACTGTTGCCTAGGAACCCCGTGGGATGGACAGATGAATAGCCTGAACATCGATTCTCAACAGGCGACGGCAGACATAGTTGCGTTCTTGAGGCAAAAGGTTGAGGAATACCGATCAGACGGCATCGCCCTGGGATTGAGTGGTGGTGTTGATTCCGCCGTCCTGGCAACGCTTGGAGTCCGGGCTGTAGGTGCATCCGCAGTTCATTCGTTGGATCTCTACGACAGAGACAGCAATTTACAATCTCTTGAGTTGGCAAGGAACCTGGCAGAGCAACTGGGGATTCGCTTCGAAGCAAGAGACATTACGGCCCTCCTGCAGGAACAGGGGGCCTACACCTCCTCGATGGTGCGGTTGGCAAGGCGCTGTCCTGGTGTGGCAAAGCGTGTTGTTTGGGCAACGTGGCATGGCTATCGCTTCCTGGCCAAAGAAAACCCGTTCAATCTCGTTCTCCGACAAGGGGAACCTCTGAAGGGCCGACTGGCTCGTGGGACCTATGACGTCCTGGCCTGCTCGATCGAACGAAGCTTCAGTGCCAGGCACATCACGAGGCGGAGGCTGTTGGAAGACTACGCCACCAAGAGGAATCTCCTGGTGGTAGGTGCCGCCAACAGAACAGAGTGGCTAATCGGTTGGTTCGTCAAGGACGGGGTTGACGACCTTCCGATCGCGCCTCTGCTGGGGCTGTACAAGACGCAGGTCTACCAGCTCGCGCGGTTTCTTGGGGTTCCCCCAGCAATCATCCAGCAAACGCCCTCCCCCGATATGCTACCCGGGCTAACCGACGAGGCCGCCCTCGGCTTCCAATACGAAATGCTGGATGCAGTCCTCAGCCACTTGGAACGAGGACCCGACAACGAAGCGGGGGTCGTCCGCGGCGTTTCGCCCCATGAGGTGAAGCAGATTCGCAAATTGTGGCAGCTATCCACGTGGAAGCGCGGCACACGGCACGAGTATCCGCTGGTACCTCAAGAAACGCCTAGAACGAAAGCACAGTGAGCTACCAGGTCTGGCCTAGCAATCCAACAGAAATTTCTGGGGTCCTCGCCCTTTTGAGTGGGTAGCCAAAGTCAAGCTTGCCGAAAGTCTGTCAATAAGGAAACCAGGAATCCAAGAGGGGAGACTGGATCGCAGTTCTGATATAAGGAAGCAGGAAGTCGATCCTTTTCCTGGACCCCTTGCTTCCTAAGAGAAAAAGGCCGTGGACAAAGCCGGCAACCTGAAGTGGGACTTGCTCGGGCATAAGCGTCTCTTAACAGGTTTCCCGTACCGACAGGATTTGGCACCTTAGGGGAGGGCGTCCAGTTTCGCGCGCGCAGCACGGCTGAGGCCGGCGACGACGAGGGTGTAGGACTCGTCGATCATCGCCTTGAGATCGTCATCGGGGATACTGCCATCGAGGGCGATCGTGTTCCAGTGACGCTTGTTCATATGGTAACCCGGACTCACCGCTGGGAACGTCTCGCGAAGAAGTTCGGCGTGGAAAGGATCGCACTTCAGGTTTAGCCGCGGCGGATCATCCTGCGCCCAAAGCAGGACGAACATCTTCCCCATCACCTTGTAGACGGGAAGATCCGGATCAAACGGCCGATCTTCCACCGCTCCGGGTTTACTCATTAGGTATTGATGTAGTGCCTCAAGATCCATAAGAACCTGCTTTTTGAGTCGGATGCTCTCATTCTAGCCAATTAGCAGAGAGACAGGAGTTTTTGTTGGTCCCGCCCTCTTTGGCTTATTGTAACGGTTGGTAATTTGACCTTCGCTTGACATCTCGGGGAAAGCTTGCTATAGTGCACTGGCCATGACAAGCAATTGTCACAGCGCTATCTGTCGTAGACGTACGGCCGGGTAGCCACCCGGACTGTGCGACGCTTTTTCTTCTCTCTTCTCAATTCCAAAAACCGCGTGTACAGCTGGGACCGCTACCCGGCCACATCACATTAAAGCCTACCCTTTTAAACGTTTAGCAGTTGATTGCTTCTCCCCGTAATGGGACCGGTAGTTTTCTAAAAGGAAGAGAGGAGAAGAAGATGGCAAAAAGCTACAAAAAAGTCGTGCTGGCGTATTCCGGTGGACTGGATACCTCGGTCATCGTTCCGTGGCTGAAAGAGAACTACGACTGTGAAGTGGTCACCTTCACCGGTGATCTTGGGCAGGGTGAGGATGAACTAGTTGGATTGGAAGAGAAGGCGCTTGCCAGTGGTGCAAGCAAAGCCTTCATTGCCGACCTGCAAGAGGAGTTCCTTACCGAGTATGCATTTCCCACCATGCAGGCGGGAGCGATCTACGAAGGGCTCTACCTTTTGGGTACATCCTCTGCCAGGCCGCTGGTCGCGAAGTACCTTGTGAAGATAGCTCACGAGGAAGGGGCCACCGCCGTTGCCCATGGGTGCACCGGCAAGGGAAACGACCAGGTGCGCTTTGAGCTCGGAGTGAAAGCCCTTGATCCAAAGCTGCACGTGATCGCCCCGTGGCGGGAATGGACAATCCGCTCCCGCGAGGACGCAGTGGCCTATGCGGAAGCGCATAACGTACCAATTGCAGCTCCTGAAAAGTCAGTCTACAGCCGCGATCGAAACATCTGGCACCTAAGCCACGAAGGAGGGAACCTTGAGGATCCTTGGAGTGAGCCGAAGGAGGAGATGTTCTGTCTCACGGTTTCACCTGAGGCTGCTCCCGATGAACCTCTTTACGTGGCGATCGATTTCGAGCAGGGCATTCCGGTGGGAATCGATGGGAACACACTGGGACCGGTGAAACTTCTCACACTATTGAACGAAGTGGCCGGTACCCACGGAGTCGGCCGAGCTGACCTCGTGGAAAATCGCTTGGTGGGGATGAAATCACGAGGCGTCTACGAGACCCCGGGGGGAACGGTTCTCTACACCGCCTACCAGGGGCTAGAGAGCATCTGTCTGGATCGGGAGACCCTGCATTACAAACAACTGGTTGCACACCGCTACGCCGAACTGGTCTACTACGGTCTATGGTTCTCCCCACTGCGGGAAGCACTGGATGCCTTTGTGGGAAAGACCCAAGAGCGGGTGACCGGATCGGTTCGGATAAAGCTATACAAAGGCAGTTGCGCTGTGGTGGGACGAAAGTCCCCATATAGCCTCTATCGGGAGGACTTCGCCACCTTTGGAAAGGACGACGTGTACGACCAGAGCGATGCGGCAGGCTTCATCAACCTCTTTGGCCTGCCACTCAAGGTCAGGGCGTTGCTCGACGCGGAAAACGGCGGCCTGGCCACCCTGACGGCGCCGGATTATTCGGCGTTCAAGAGGGACTGAGGGAGAGGGCCATGTTAGTCAAGGAGAGTGAACTATGACACTTTGGGGAGGACGTTTCACCGAAATGCCCAATGCGTTGATGCGAAAGTTCAGCGACTCCATCACCTTTGATCAGCGGCTGGCCACAGCCGATATCCAAGGTAGCAGTGCCTATGCAGAGGCTTTAGCATTGGCGAACGTTATTTCCGCAAAGGAGCGCAACCAACTGATCGCTGGCTTGGAGCATGTACGTACTGAGTTCGAGGAGGGCACTTTTCAGATTCATCCAGGCGATGAGGACATCCATACCGCCATCGAGCGGCGACTGGAAGAGGTAGCGGGGCCGGTTGCAGGAAAGTTGCACACGGGGCGGTCCCGCAACGACCAGGTGACAACGGATCTGCGGCTTTACTTGCTCGACGAGATCGGTACCCTACGCCAAGCGTTGATTACTCTGCAAGAGACCATCGTCGGGAAGGCCGAGGGGCACCTGGAGATCATCATGCCGGGCTACACCCATCTGCAACCGGCGCAACCACTGCTGTTCAGCCATTGGCTGATGGCATTCTTTTGGAAGTTCCAACGCGATCGCGAGCGTCTGGACGAGCTGGCGCAACGAGCGCGGATCTGCCCACTCGGGGCGGGAGCACTGGCCGGGAACCCGTTCGGCATCGACCGCCAAGCACTCGCTGCCGATCTGGGCTTCGATACAATCTCCGAGAACAGCCTGGACGCGGTCGAGGACCGTGATTACGTAGTCGAATTCCTGTCTTGGGCGGCACTGGCTCAGACCCACTTAAGCAGCCTTGCGGAGACCCTGATCATCTGGGCAAGCCACGAGTTTGGCTTTGTGGAGCTTTCGGAGTCGTATTCCACGGGGTCCAGCATCATGCCACAGAAGAAGAACCCCGACTCCCTGGAGCTCATCCGTGGAAAGAGCGGAAGGATCATCGGCCACCTCGTTGGGTTCCTCGGCACGCTAAAGGGGCTGCCATCGGGCTACAACAAGGACTTACAGGAGGACAAGGAGGCCCTATTCGACGTGATCGATACGCTGAAAGTGGAGCTTCCCATCGCCGCTGAAGTGATCCGCACCCTGAAGGTCAACGCCGCTCACATGGCCGCCGCACGAGACGGTGCTCTCCTTGCCACTGACCTAGCTGATTACCTCGTCAAGAAGGGAGTGCCGTTTCGCGAGAGCCATCAGCTGGTGGGGCAGGCGGTGAAACGTGCAGAGAAGTTAGATGTACAGCTGCAAGACCTCTGTTTGACCGACTATCAGTCCATCCACCCTGCATTTACCGAAGACGTGTACGCAGTCTTTGACTTCCAATGCTCGGTGCAGGCTAGGAATACGATAGGGGGCACGGCACCGGACGCAGTCCGTATTCAAATCGAACACGCAAAAGAGCTAATCCCTTAAGATGAGAACATGCTTTGAATAACCTTCGATGCTTGCCTCTTTGGGTCAATTCTTGCAAGCAGGTGAAGATTTGTCAATATCTCTTCTTGGTTATCCTATCAAGTCTTGCAGATAATGGAAGAGTAGCTATGGACCAGGAAACGACCCTTCGGAACAATCTCTGGCAGATTGCTCAATCTGCGCTGCAGGCAGTTGAACCGCAAGCGTGCATCCGCCGTACGCTGCGGCGAGAAGGTGAACGGCTTCTCACCGAGGGACAAGCAGTGGATCTCTCGCGGATCCAAAGGATCATCGTCGTGGGTCTGGGGAAGACCTCAGCCAGTATGACCGTTGCCCTGGAAGGGTTGCTCGGAGACCGAATCTCCGCTGGGCTTGTCGTCACTACAGATGGCTACAGCGTCGCCACGAAAACTGTGGAGATCGTCGAAGCCGGTCATCCGATCCCGGACGAGAGAGGCCTGGCTGCGGCAAAGCGGATCGCCACTCTCGTTGATGGTGCAGCAAAGGAAGATCTTGTCATCGTGCTCATCTCTGGGGGCGGTTCCGCGCTGTTCACCCTACCTTCTGCGGGGATCAGCCTGACTAATCTGATGAGTGTCAACAAACAACTACTGAGGTCAGGTGCGAGAATTCAAGAGTTCAACACTGTCCGCAAACATCTTTCTCAGGTGAAGGGTGGACAACTTGCCAGGCGGGCCTCCCCTGCTCAGCTTCTTGCCCTCGTGCTCTCCGACGTTCCTGGCGATCTACTGGATGCGATCGCCTCCGGACCCACTGCACCGGATTCGACAACCTTTGTGCAGGCGAAACAGACCCTCCAGCACTGCGGCTTGTGGATGAAGGTTCCCTCGTCTGTGCAGTTCCACATTGAGGATGGACTGTGTGGCAATGTCCCAGAAACGCCAAAGCCCGGTGATCTGCTGTTCGAGCAGGTGAAGAATGTCATCGTGGGCTCTGGCACCGTGGCTGCGTCAGCCGCTCAGGCTGAAGCCGAACGCCTTGGCTACCACACCCTCCTTCTCACAACCACACTGGAAGGTGAGGCCCGTGAGGTAGGAGCGAACCTTGCCTCTTTAGCCCGAGAAGTAGTCCGTTATGGTCGACCGGTAAAGGCCCCTGCTTTGATCGTTGCTGCCGGCGAGACCACGGTCACCGTCCGAGGCACCGGCAAAGGGGGTCGAAATCAGGAACTTGCCCTGTCGGCGGCGTTGGGGATTGACGGGCTTGCGAATGTAGTTATCGCCTCGCTTGGAACGGACGGGCGAGACGGCCCTACCGATGCCGCAGGCGGGATGGTCGATGGAGAAACGGTAGCCCGCATGCGTGCTCAAGGGATCGCCCCAGAACGTGCCCTAGCTAACAACGATGCTTACACCGCTTTACGAGGCTCCGGAGATCTCATCGCGACCGGCCCCACCGGTACCAACGTCGCAGACCTGTGCTTCGTGATAATCAGCCAAACAGCCTCAGGGACCCCAGGAGCGTGTAAATGAAGAAGGCAATACTCAGCCTTGCACCAAGCCGCGTTTCAATTTTCTACCTTCCCGACTGCCGCCTCTAGCACGTCCAACCCCTCGTTCAGTTGTTCATCGGTTATGACCAGGGGCAGCAACAGGCGTAGGACATTTCCATAGATACCGGCACTCGGTATGATCACTCCGTTGCGCAAGCACTCCTGCACCACGGCGGCACACTCGTCCTTAGCAGGCACCTTGGTCACTGGATCCTTGGCAAGCTCCATCCCCAGCATGGCACCGAGACCGCGCACATCGCCGATGATGGCGTACTTGCCCTTCATCTCGTCAAATCGCTTTCGAATGAGTTTTCCGATGGCTGCCGCGCGATCGAGGAGCTTTTCCTCTTCAATAATGTTCAGCACTTCAATCCCGGCTCGGCACGCAAGTGGATTGCCGACGTACGTTCCCCCGATCGATCCCCCCGGCATGGAATCGAACACCTCTTTTTCCCCAATCACACCAGAGAGTAGGAGGCCGGCCGCGATCGACTTGGCAACCGTGATCAGATCGGGTTCAACTCCACAATGCTCAATGGCGAAGAACTTGCCGGTTCGACCGAATCCACATTGAATCTCATCAGCAACAAAGAGGATCCCGTACTTGGCAGTCAGCTCGCGTAGATACTCGAGGAATCAATCCGCAGGAACGATGAACCCGCCTTCTCCCTGCAGCGGCTCAATAACCACAGCGGCAACCTCGTGCGGATCAACCAGTGCAACCAACGTCCGCTTAAAATCCCCGAACTGCATGTTGTTTCGGTACGGGTTTGGAAGAGGAAGTCGATAGATGTCCGGTGCAAAAGGCCCAAATCCCGCCTTGTAGGGCGCGGCCTTGTGCGTCATGGTCATCGTGAGCAGAGTGCGACCATGGAACGCCCCCTCGAATACACGATGGCCTTTCGCTTCGTATGCTTTCGAGAGATCTTGACTGCGTTCTCGATCGCCTCGGCCCCACTATTGAAGAACGCCACCTGTTTTGGAGAAGACCCCGGCGCAAGGTTGGCTAGCCTCTCTGCAAACGCTACATACGGTTCATAAGGCACTGCCGTAAAGTCCGTGTGAGTATACTTTGCCGCCTGATCCTGGATAGCATCGACAACTCGATTCGGAGTATGCCCGACAGTCAAGCACCCCCACCGCCAGTAAAATCGATGAATCGATTGTCATCGACATCCTTCACCAACGCTCCCTTTCCTTCCGCAACATAGAAAGGTGCAAGACTACCGAGTGCTGTCGGGACAACCCGTTCTTTTCTAACAGCGACCTCGCGTGATTTGGGGCCAGGAATCTCTGTTGTAATCGATATTGCGCCACGACTCATTCCGTACCTCCTGACAGTCGAAAATCGTGCGAATGATATCTTAACCAAAGCCCATCGCGCGCGCTATCAGTCGCAACAATTGTTTCAGTGACCCTCGAACCAGGACTTCAGATCAACGAGGAGGTCGCTGAGGTTGGCGATCCGCTGCCCCGGAACGGGTAGAGAAACGGTGAACAAGGATCCGTAGCTTCTGCGCAAGATTCGGCGGTCAGTGAGGATAACCGCTCCGCGATCGTTCCTCGTCCGGATCAGCCTACCGATCCCCTGTCGCAACTTGAGGATGGCATGCGGAACGAAAAGCTCGCGAAAGGGGTCCCGCCCGGCATTTGCCA
>Ga0114922_10006465_pt1 | contig 10756 bp, 2 predicted proteins | sample AartaG_FD_100975 | JGI IMG/M metagenome (GOLD analysis project Ga0114922, IMG submission 100975) | Deep subsurface microbial communities from Aarhus Bay to uncover new lineages of life (NeLLi) - Aarhus_00045 metaG | ecosystem: Environmental > Aquatic > Marine > Oceanic > Sediment | place: Aarhus...
GCACTGGAGTTGACTGTCGCATGAAATTCCTGGCCGATATGGGAATCTCTCCTCTTTCGCTTGCGGAATATGCAGCCAGCCAACGTGAATCGGCATCTACGAGTGATCGTCGAACAGCACCAAGAGGCATTGGAAGGCGGGGCACTGATCACCGTTACCGAAGGGCGTATTCGGGTGCGGCGGTTGCCAATCGAAAGGGCAGGGTAGGATAGAATTCGGCAGTCAACATGCGCTCTCCATTCATCCACGAGGCGCGATTGCAGAAGCGAACCGACGGCAAGGTGCACTGCCTGACATGCGAGCGGCGATGCGAGTTGGCCGATGAAGAGGAAATCTCCCAACTCGGAGATGAGACCAGGGAGCGATGGAAGCAGCTTCCCCCAGAACACCAAGCCCGGACACTCTTGGACCTTCTGGAGATATTGCCCGAAGGAGACTGGCCTGCCCAGTTCCATCTTCTCCAAAAAGAACCAATGACATTACTGGAGAAGGAGCTGGTCGTTAATCCTAGCATCACCTTTGAACACCTGGAATAAATCGCACAATTGAAATCCGGTAGATCAACCGGCTCAATTCTGTAGCTGTTATGTACCGTATATCGCAAAGTAACATCACAATCTGGCAACGATACCTGACCAATATGCTGGTAGCGTTGTGTCGTAGATTCCCTTCCAGTGAAATCCATCGCAATGCCTAGAAGCTTAGACCAAGTGGTGATACAAGGACGGAGAATGGAAACAGGCATCCTCATAGGCTATTTCGCAAAACGAGATGAAGCTCGCGGAGCCCTCAGGGAGTTGCAGAGGAGGGGTTTCCGCCGCGCCGCATTGGTGAGCAAGACCGCGGATGGAGATGTACATACATGGGACCCCTTCCTATGGCGCCGGGCTTTCGGGGGGACCATGGCTTTCATCCTGTTCGGGGTCCTCGCCGGAGTGGCCTCCATAAGCCTTCACTGGCCGGAGCCGATTCTGAGCGGAGTCCCTTCTGCCCTGATTCCGATCCTTGTGGGTGGATTCATCGGAACCCTCTTCAGTGGGGTGTGGATACGACGATCGAGGTTCGGCGTGGAACGAAGGCTGCTTGAGGATCACGCACGTTGGCTGGTGTCCGAGGAGACCGTCCTGATTCTCCAGACGCCGATCGAAACGTTGCGGTTCCCAGTGGCGGTGCTACGGGAAAGCGGCGAGATCCCGCCCGCGGTCTTCGTCCTGCATCCGAAGCGCGAGAGTCTGATCGGAGATGGGTGGAGCCCCAGGATGCCGCTCTCCCCGGCGCAGATGCAGGAGTATGCCCAGCGCCTGGCCATGGACCACCATGTGGACCCAAATCCGCAGCGGAACACCGAACTGCTCAAGCAGCTCGAACAGGCCCGTCAATGGGTCCATCAGGTTTGCCTGGATCTCGCCGAAGCGAGTCGACTGGAACAGAGTACCCCTCCAACCGCCGAGTGGCTCCTCGACAATGAGTACATCATCGAGAGCAACACCCGCGATATTCAGTTGAACCTTCCCCGGCGTTATTACCAGGAGCTGCCGGCACTCGCCAACGAGCCCTACCGGGGTCTGCCGCGCATCTACGGCCTGGCGAAGGAACTCGTCTCCCATACGGACTTGCGTCTAGACCAGGAGAACATCCTTGCGTTTATTGAGGCCTATCAATCCGTGGGCGCGTTGTCGATTGGCGAACTCTGGGCTGTCCCCCAGATGCTGCGTACCACGTTGATTGAGAGCATCCAGAATCTCGCCGTAAGAGCCCTGACAGAGCTGCGAGAGCGTGAGATCGCCGACTTCTGGGCGAACAGGCTTATTACAGCCAACCGACGAGATCCCAACCAAATCTTCTCGATCCTGGCAGAACTTGCCGAAACCCAACCCAGCCCGAGCCCTTATTTCGCCTCTCAACTGATCGATCACCTCTACGACGAAGGGGCCGCGTTGGTGCCGGTCCAGAGCTGGCTTGAGCGCACGTTCCGGAAATCCTTGAGCGATCTTAGCCTGCGTGAGCAAAACCGCCAGACGAAGGATCAGATATCGATCGGGAATGCGTTTACCAGCTTGCGACAGCTCGCCCTGTTGGATTGGAGACAGATCTTCGAACAGCTCAGCCGCGTGGAGCGGTTGCTTCGGCTGGATCCATCCGGCGTCTATCCCAAGATGGATTTCGACACACGCGATCGGTATCGTCGGGCGGTTGAAGAGCTCGCCCGTGGGTCCGGTCAGGTGGAGGACCAAGTCGCCCAACGCGCCATCGAGCTAGCGACGCAAGCCGCCCGTGAAGCGGCGGAGGATGAACGGTGGATCCACGTCGGGACTTATCTGATCGGTGAAGGAAGGCCCGAGCTTGCGCGGCTCATACGGTGCCGCGAGGCGCCACGTTTCCGCGCCTTGCAATGGGTCTACCGCCATCATTCTGCAGTGTACTTTCTTGGGCTCGGCTTTTTCTCCGCCGTATTCATCTCCCTGATCGTCCTGCTTGGCCTGCGCGGACAGACGCCTGGGATCCAGCTTTTAATAGCTCTCCTGTTGTTGATCCCCGCCAGCCAGCTTTCGCTCGAGGTTGTGAATTACCTGGTCACGCGGCTACTTCCACCGCGCACCCTTCCGAAGATGGATTTCGAGGTTTCGGGGATTCCTGACGCATTTCGAACGTTGGTCGTTGTGCCCATGATGCTGGTGGATGCGGAGACGATCCGGGCCGAGGTGGACAAGCTCGAAATCCGATATCTAGCCAATAAAGAGGCCAATCTGCTCTTTGGCCTCTTCACGGATTATGCGGATTCGGAGCAAGCACACCATGAGGAGGACAAACATCTGCTCCAAACTGTGACCGAAGGCCTCGAAGCCCTCAATCATCGGTATGGTGGTGAGCGTTTCTTCCTCTTCCATCGGGAGCGAAGATGGAGTGAATCCGAGCAGAAGTTCATCGGTTGGGAGCGCAAACGCGGGAAGCTAGAAGAACTCAATCGTCTGATCGATGGAACGCGGCCTGAAGATGCCGATCGTTTGGTATACGTCGGCGACCCGCATCATCTGTCCAACGTGAGGTTCATCATCACGTTGGACAGCGACACACAGCTACCTCGAGACACTGCCCGCAAGATGATCGAGACCCTGGCACACCCTTTGAATCAGCCGCGCTTCGATACCGAAGGCAGAGTCCTGACCGGCTCCTACACAATCATCCAACCGCGCGTGAGCCCTTGCCTGCCGAGCACGAGTGCCTCGCCTTTCAGCCGGCTCTTCGCGGACGCGGTTGGAATTGACCCATACACCAGGGCTGTTTCCGATGTCAATCAGGATCTCGCCGGTGAAGGCTCCTACCAAGGAAAGGGTATCTATGATGTGCGCGCCTTCAGTCGAGTGCTTTCTGGGAGATTCCCTGAAGAGTGGTTGCTGAGCCATGACCTCATTGAAGGTGCTCACGTTCGAGTGGGCCTGGCCAGTGACATTGAGCTCTATGATGATTTCCCGCAGAATTACCTGAGCTACACCAGCCGGCAGAATCGTTGGATTCGTGGTGATTGGCAAATCGCGGATTGGATCTTGCCACGTGTTCCCTCACCTGGAAAACAGCGGGGGCCAAACCAGCTCTCCTGGTTCGATCGTTGGAAGGTTTTCGACAACCTGCGCCGGAGCCTGGTACCCGCGACCAGCCTGGGCTTGCTCATGGCCTCCTGGCTGACATCCTCCCAGATAGGATGGATCTCTAGCCTTGTAGTCGCCATGCAGCTGCTCTTCCACCCTTTGGCGCAGCTCTTCACAATGGCGACCACCCGTCAGGGGCTGAAGAGCTTCTCCTTTTCACAAGTCGCGCACGACCTGCTGCGGGCGGTTGTTGAAGCTGTACTGCTTCCGCACCAAGCCGGGCTGGCTCTGGATGCCATTCTGCGGGTCTGGTATCGCCGCCTCATCTCTCATCGGGGGCTGCTTGAGTGGACTTCGGCCCAGGTGATGCATTGGAGTGCCCCGGATCAACTGCCCATGTTCGTGATTTCCATGGGTCTGGCGAGCATCTTCAGCGGGATCGTAGGTTGGGCGGTGCAGCGCTGGATGCCATCGAACCTTTTGATGGCCAGCCCCTGGCTCGTGTTGTGGTTCCTATCCCCTCTGATCGGTTGGCTCTTGAACCTGCGACCGCATGCGAAGCAAAGGCAATTCCTGCTTCCTGAAAAGGATCGGCAGTTCCTGAGGAAGATTGCACGACGAACCTGGAGGTATTTCTCGGACTTTGTCAACGATGAGAACTCTTGGCTTCCACCCGACAATTACCAGGTCTCCCATCAGAATCAACTGGCAACGCGTACCAGCCCAACCAATATCGGTCTCTGGATGCTGAGCGCGCTGGCTGCACATGATTTCGGGTATCTGACAGCGGATCAGGTCGTCGATAAGCTGACGCATACTATGGAAACGATCGGCAAACTGGAGCGCTATGAGGGTCATCTGTTGAATTGGTACGATACTCAAACCCTGACCCCTTTAGAACCTCGCTACGTGTCCGCCGTAGACAGCGGAAACCTGCTTGGTGCCTTATGGTCCCTGGAACATGGACTTGACGAGCTGATTCAGACACCTGTCCTGGATGTGAAAGCCTTTGAAGGCCTGCGGGACACAGGGGAAATCCTGAAACAGGTCATCGAACAGGAAGGCATTTCCGGTTCAGATGCTCACGTCCTCGACGAACTGATGCGCGCGTGGGAAGCCCCGCCGGATCGCATCGCCGACGCGCTTCGCCTGCTGCGGCGGGTGGAGGGTAGCGTAAGGGCTCTAGCCGATGAGGCGCGTGAGTCCGCCGACGTTGAAGCGGGTACGGCCTATTGGGCCAGGCAGATGCAGAGGCAGATATCGGCCTGGCTAAGGATTACGGATCGCTATCTCACCTGGATCGAAATCCTCGATGAAAAGACAGAAGAGGAGGTCTCCCAGCTGGGCCTGGATGCCCTGCTAGCTTTCCGCCAGGATCTGCATCACGCGCCTTCGCTTCTCGATCTCGCCAACGGGCACATCGTATGTATTCAGATCCTCCAGTCGATCCGAGAGGAGGCCCCCTCAGCCGCAGGCCCCCTCTTCGAATGGCTTGACCGCCTTATGCAGGCCTTCGCAAAGTCGAAATGGCTGGCCGGTGAAATGCTGGCTTTGGCCGAGCGTCTCATCCAGGACGGACGCGAGCTATCCGAATCGATCAACATGCGCTTCCTGTATGACTCCGAACGCCGGCTGTTTTCGATCGGCTACAACGTCTCTGAAGGTCGCCTGGGTAGCGCCTACTACGATCTCTTGGCGAGTGAAGCGCGGCTTGGGAGTTTCGTCGCCATCGCTCGAGGGGACGTCCCAATTGAGCACTGGTTCTCAATGAGTCGACCCTACAGCGCGATCGGTCGGCGTCGGGTGCTGCTCAGCTGGACCGGGACCATGTTCGAATATCTGATGCCGCTGATTTTCCAACGCTCATATGGGAACTCGCTCTTGGATAAAGCGACTAGAGAAGCTGTGGCGATCCACATCGCCTACGGTCGCAAGCGTCGTGTGCCGTGGGGTATCTCGGAGTCTGCCTTTGGAGATCTGGACCTCAATAAGACCTATCAATACAAGGCCTTTGGCGTACCGGAGCTCGGATTAAAGCGTGGCTTGGAGGAGGAGGTCGTTGTAGCGCCCTATGCCACTCTTCTGGCGGTGAACGTTGCGCCGAGGGAGACTGTACAGAATCTAAAACGACTGGCCAATCTGGGGCTTCTGGACGATTACGGCTACTACGAAGCGATGGACTTCAGCCGGCAACCAAGTCGTGAGGGCGAGCGTGGGGTGATCGTACGAGCTTATATGGCCCATCATCAAGGCATGGGTTTCCTATCGCTGACCAACTTCATCCATGGCAATCCTATCCAGCGCCGTTTCCATGCCGACGCACGCGTGCGTGCGATTGAGCCGTTGCTCTATGAACGCGTCCCGATCCTTCCTCCGCTGCACCACATCTCCACGCGGGAAAGAGTGCCTTCGGTGATGAGCGTCGGCGAAGTCGCGCCATCGGTGAGCAAATTCGATACGCCCCATACAACCACACCCAAAACCCAACTGCTCTGCAATGGTCGTTATGGTTTGATGCTCACCAACGCCGGCGGTGGATACAGTCAGTGGGGCGAGTTTGAGATCACACGCTGGAGGTCGGATCGGACCCTGGATCCGTGGGGAACCTTTTGCTATATCCATGATGTCGATTCGGATCGATTGTGGTCCAACACCTATCACCCGATCGGCGGGAAGGTTAAGGCGTATTCCGCTAACTTTGCGCTCGACCGTGCCGTGTTCCGGCGCACCGATAACGGTATTCATACCGAAACCGAGGTCATCGTCTCGCCAGAAGATGACGTTGAGATTCGGCGGATCACCCTGATCAATCGGTCCGTTCGCACCCGCCACCTCAATCTCACGAGCTACGTTGAACTCTCGATGGCGCCGCACAACGCAGACCGGCAACATCCGGCCTTCAATAAGCTGTTCATCCAAACCGAGGCGGTGCCTCAACATCAAGCGCTCCTCGCGTACCGCCGCCCTCGTCGGGAAGACGACCCACCCATTTATGTTGCGCACCGCTTTTCGCTTGAACAAGCCGAGGATGAAGCCCTGCAATTCGAGACCGACCGGCGCCGATTCATCGGACGAGGACGGACGCTCGCGAATCCGATGGGCGTTTTTCAGGAGCTCAGCAACAGCCAGGGTTTTGTCCTTGACCCGATCCTCAGCCTGCGCCAGAGCCTGAGTCTAGGTCCAGGCCAGCGTATCCAGGTTACCCTGGTTCTCGCCGTCGGCGAAACACGCCACCAGGTTTTGAGACTGATGGGTAAGTACAGCGATCCCCATGCGATCGACCGGGCGATGGATTTCGCTTGGGCATCTGCCCAGCTTGAGTTGCGATTGCTTCGCATCCAGCCCGACGAAGCTCGCCGCTTCCAGCAGTTGGCAAGCCACCTGCTGTTTCCCAATCCCCTTCTGCGCCCTCCCGCCGAACGCATCGATGAGAACCGCAAGGGTCAAGCTGCCTTGTGGCCCTACGGAATTTCGGGCGACTTGCCGATTGCCCTGGTCGCCATTGGCGAGGCGCGGGATATCAGCCTGGTCCGTCAAATGCTCCAGGCACATGCCTATTGGCGAATGCACGGGTTGATGGCAGACCTGGTGATCCTCAACGAGGAGGTAAGCGGCTATGAGCAGCCGCTACGTGAACGACTCGAGCGCCTGATCCAAGCGCATGCGATGTACACGGGGATTGATCAGCCTGGTGGGATCTATTTGCGCAGTGCGGATCTTATCCCGGAGGAAGACCTGACGCTACTCAGAGCAGCGGCGAGTGTGGTGCTGGTGGCAGCCCGCGGCACATTGCCCCAGCAATTGGGCGCGCCTGTGGAGACTGCCGAGCTGCCGGAACCCATGGCCAAGAAACGTGCTCCCCGGGAGCCTTCGGCTGTGCTCCCCTTCATGGAGTTGCCCTACTTCAACAGCCTAGGTGGTTTTACCCCGGATGGGCGTGAATACTCAATCTATCTCGGCTCCAACACCCACACGCCTGCGCCCTGGGTGAACGTCATCGCCAACCCGACCTTCGGAACATTGATCAGCGAAACGGGGGCTGGCTCTACCTGGTATGGCAACAGCCAGCGCAATCGCCTGACGCAATGGTCGAACGACCCCGTGATGGATCCACCGTCTGAGGCGTTGTACATCCGGGATGAGGAAACTGGTGTCTACTGGACGCCGACCCCTTCGCCGATCCGCGAGGAGACCGCCTATCGGGCAAGGCATGGAGCGGGGTACACGCTATTCGAGCATAACAGCCATGGGATCGAGCAGGAGCTGACGGTCTTCGTTCCAATGGATGAGAAAGGGGGAGAGCCGATTAAGCTGCAAAGGCTGCTGTTGAGGAACGACTCCTCTAGGCATCGCAAGCTGTCGGTTACGTATTATGTGGAGTGGACACTGGGCGAGCACCGTGAATCTTCCCAGATGCACGTCGCGACCTACTGGGATGACGAAGTGCAGGCCTTGCTCGCTCGGAATCGCTATCACCCTGAGTATGGGGATCAGGTGGCCTTCGCGGCCATCAACCCGCCTCCGGAGTCATACAACGGCGACCGCACGTCCTTCCTTGGGCGCAATCGCTCGATGGGAAACCCGGCGGCGATGGAGCGAACCAGGCTTTCACGTCGGACGGGGGTGGGATTCGACCCGTGCGCCGCGTTGCAGGTCACGCTTGAACTAGCTCCTGGCGAGAGGTCTGAGATCACGTGCATGTTGGGCCAAGCCGAGTCGGTGGAGGAGGTCCGTGAACGGGTTCTTACCTACCGGGAAGGCTTGGCGCTCGAGACCGCGTTAAGCCAAACGGAAGCGTGGTGGGATGATCTGTTGGGTACGATCGAAGTGCACACCCCCGAACTCGCAGCGGACTTCCTGATCAACCGTTGGCTTCTGTACCAAAGCCTTAGCTGTCGGATCTGGGGACGTTCCGCCTTCTACCAGTCCGGCGGTGCATTCGGTTTCCGCGATCAATTGCAGGACGTTATGGCTTTCCTATACGCGTATCCCGAGCTGGCGCGCGAACACATCCTGCTCGCGGCGAGCCGTCAGTTCAAGGAAGGCGATGTCCAGCACTGGTGGCATCCACCGAGCGGCGCGGGAATCCGCTCGCGGATCTCCGATGACCTCCTGTGGCTTCCCTACGTCGTCGCTCACTACATCAGGATCACCGGCGATGTGGACATCCTGCACACGGAGGTCCCCTTCCTCGACGCACCCACGCTGGAAGACGATCAGCACGAAATCTTCTTCACACCGGAGGTCGCGTTAGAACGCGCCACGCTGTTTGAGCACTGCCAGCGCGCTGTCACGCGTAGTCTGACCTTTGGGCCCCATGGGTTGCCCCTGATGGGGACAGGGGACTGGAACGATGGGATGAACCTTGTGGGTGCTGGGGGCAGGGGGGAAAGCGTTTGGCTGGCGTGGTTCATGGTGGATGTGCTTCAGGGTATGGCCGAGTTGTCTGAGCTACTGGGTCGGCCAGATCTGAGCCAGACCTATCATCAAGACAGGAATGCGCTGATTCAGCGTGTCGAGCGAGCAGCATGGGATGGGGAGTGGTATCTTCGGGCGATCTTCGACGATGGCACGCCCCTTGGTTCCTCGGCGAATGAGGAGGCGAGGATTGATTCCCTGCCCCAATCTTGGGCTTGGCTGAGCAGCGCCGCCGACACGGATCGCGCAGATAGGGCTTTGGAATCAGCGTGGAGACATCTCGTTCGCGAGGATGAAGGTCTAGTGCTGCTCTTCGCACCTCCCTTTGACAGATCGGAGCCGTCACCCGGATACATCAAGGGGTACCCGCCGGGGGTGCGGGAGAACGGAGGCCAGTACACTCACGCCGCCCTGTGGTTCGCCATGGCCATGGCGCGTCGAGGGGATGGTACACGTGCAGCGAAGATGCTGCGCATGCTCAACCCGATTGAGCACGCGCGCGAACCGGAAACGGTCTGGCGCTACGGGATTGAGCCCTACGTGGTCGCAGCTGATGTGTACCGATTGCCCGGGCGGATCGGTCACGGTGGTTGGTCTTGGTATACGGGTTCGGCTGCGTGGATGTACCGAGCCTGGGTCGAAGAGGTCTTGGGCTTGAAGGTGCGAGGGGATCACATGCAGTTGAATCCGGTCATCCCCGGATGGTGGGAGGGCTTCCGCCTGCGCTATCGTCACGGTGAAGCGATATACGAGATTCAGGTCGACAACCCGGAAGGCTGTGAGCGAGGCGTGTCCTGGGTGGAGATGGATGGTCAGCACCTGCGGGATGGCGTGATCCCGTTGCATCGGGGCCTGGTCAAGCACCGGATCCTCGTACGCATGGGGAAGTCGTAGCAAGCGGCTTGAGATGTCCATCAGATAAGCATTGGCATCAAACCAGGAACTGAGACAGGTTTGCTTGCCTTATCCAGACAAATCAGGTTGAAATCGAAACAGAATAGAAGAGACCAATTCCAGTGTCAATCTATCCACCACAATGCAAGCGTCATAGCTACCCGAGCTCTTACGCAGTTGGCTAACATAGAGTGTATCATATGGCGCAGAAAGACGTAACCAAACAGGCTACTTCAAGGATTGCATCTGTGGTAGAGCATAGCAAAAGACCCCCGTCACACAGCGGGAGTCTTGTTGTTTTTATTGTCTGTACGCTGGTCAGCGCCGTTGCTCCTTGTCCGCCTGCCCGTACCGGGCTCAGAGCTTGCCACAGGATGCCAGTCCGAGTACAATACGGGCAGCGAAGAGGTAGGATGTCCGTGCTATGGGCTCCCCATTCATCCACAGAGCACTACTCCAAGAAGCAGTCAACGACAAGGTCCGTTGCCTGACCTGCGAGCGGCGCTGTTTTCTGGCCGATGGGCAGGTGGGCTGGTGCCGCACGCGCCAGAATTGGGGTGGCCAGATTCACACGCTCATCTACGGCCTGGCCTCGTCCCTTTCGTGCAATCCCATCGAGAAGAAACCGCTGTATCACTTCTACCCTGGATCGGTCGCCCTCACCACTGGCTCACTCTCCTGTAACTTCAATTGTCCCTGGTGCCAAAACTGGCACATCAGCAAACAGGCCCCTCCTGCTATAGAATCAGAGTCGTCACAAAGCCAGTCGGATTGCGACCACTTGGCCTGTCCTTGGTGCCAGAACTGGCACATCAGCAAGCGCTCCCCCTCCGGGGGGGCGCCATCTGATGGGGCGA
>Ga0114922_10006466_pt1 | contig 10756 bp, 12 predicted proteins | sample AartaG_FD_100975 | JGI IMG/M metagenome (GOLD analysis project Ga0114922, IMG submission 100975) | Deep subsurface microbial communities from Aarhus Bay to uncover new lineages of life (NeLLi) - Aarhus_00045 metaG | ecosystem: Environmental > Aquatic > Marine > Oceanic > Sediment | place...
CAGCATTATAATAAGAACCTAAATTTCGGAAATTAAGATACAAACCTAAACCTAAAGTTATAGAAGAAGTAGCCATCGGTAAAATAATAATATAAGAGACTAGACTCTCAGAGATTGACTTTTCGTATTTCTTTATCCTCTGATATCTATTCCTTAAAACAAAAACTATCAAAATTGAAAGCAGCAAACTAATAACTGATGCAACTAAAGCAAAGAGAAAAGTATTTCCAAATAACCTCACTGTAGTTGTGTTCAGAGGAGTAATTTTTTGTTGCGTAAATATCTGAGAATAACCCCAAAATGGAGATGAAAGGGGATTATCTGGAATAAATGACTTAACAATGATAGCTAATATAGGAGCAAAAGAGAATATTATTACAATTAAGATAACTAGCAAATATGAAACCATAACAAGTCTTGCTTTCCAGTCACTATTCCTAAAAGACAGTTTTTCTGTTTTAAGTCCTGTTTCCTACCTTCTGCCATCTTTCTTGACTTTCGCTCAACTATCAAATAGAGTATGATTGTTATGCTGTTAATAACGAGTTGAATAATAGCAAGTGAGGCACCTTTAGAAAGCGAGGAAGTTTTAATTGATTCGTAGATTAATACTTCTAGTGTATAATAGTTGAAATTTCCAAGTTTCATAACAATTGCGAAACTATTGAAAGTATAAATGAAAACCAACAAAGATGACGATATTATAGCATTTTTTATTTGAGGAAATATTATCTTTCTGAAGATTCTTCTCTTTTTCGCACCTAAAGTTGATGAAACCTCAATCTGCTGGTAATCGATATTTTGCCATGCAGGAATTGTCAGTCTGATAATCACAGAAAGATTGTAAAAAACATGAGCAAGGATTATACCTTGAACAGTTCCATCTATTGTGATCAAGCCACTGCTCGAATTAGTAATATTCTGCCAAAGAAGATTTACCCATCCTCCTTCACCATATGTAACAGTAAATCCTATAAGAACAATTACAGGCGGTAAAACAAAAGGAATCGTTAGCAGATTAACTATCAGTTTTTTTCCTCTAAACTCATATTTAGCAAAAAAATATCCTACAGGTAATCCAATTAGAAGACAAAGAATAGTTGAGAGAAATGCTTGCAAGAATGTAAAACCTATGAATTTAAGATTAAACGGATCACTTAATGTTTCCCAGAAAATTTGAAATCCATTCCCAGTTTCAGAGCTAAAAGCTGTTTGGAATATGCGAATAATGGGTATATAGAAGAAAGCCAAAAGGAAAGAAATTAGTGCAATTATTGATAAACCAATTATGAACTTGTTAGATAAACCTTCCAAATTAGGAGTTTTCTTCTGAATAGTTCGGTGCATATCTCATTTGCCTACTTAGTTTCTTTGTTTCTTAATCAGAATATAAGCTATTGAAGCAGTCAACAAAGCTAGAATAAGACCTGAAAAATTACTAAAAGGAGCAACTTCAGTTTTCCAATCACTCTTCCACCTTTCAAGATTGTTTTTTAACATTTCAGGAGATATTAAATCATTCAAAATATCAACATCATTTGGATTAATAGAATTATCTATGAAACAGCTAGAGATGGTTGCATTATTATGTACTGGATACATCCAATTATTGAGAGGAATATTATCCTGTAATTCAGTGCTTAAGAACCAATCAATAAACTGTTTACCTTCATCAGGATGTTGAGAGTTATTTACTAACCCAATACCTTCTATTTGAAGCCAAGCATTGTCTAATCCTTGTTCATGAGATAATAGAGCAGCTGAGGGAGGTGGATTACCTTCTCCAACACCATATAGAGGGTGACAAACGTCATAAGCGGGACTAGTTCCATATGAAACCATCATTGGTCGGTTCTCTTCTTCTGTGTAATATATACTGAATGCATCTCCCCAACTTGATGCTATTCGCAGATCTTTCTTAGCTTCTTTCCACCAATCTCTCCAATCTTGACTTAATAATCCATCAAAATCTATTGTGGAATCACCATATACTGCAATTGTCCACAGAAGAAATCCAAGCCCTGGAGAACTAAAATTGGGATTTTCAACCACTAGTTTTTTATCTATATCATAATCTAAAATATCCTGTAATTCTAAACTAACTAGCTCAGGATTTGTTGTTGAGTTCATCCTACTAATTGAATGCCACAGAGCTATTACTCCCATGTCATACGGGATAACGAATTTTTCAGGATCTAAATTATCTATTATATTTTGAGATATGTTAACTAATGCTGGAGAATCATAGATTTGAAGAATTCCTTCTTCTTTTGCAGTATGAATTAGAACATTGTCAATTCCAATAAATACATCTGCAACAGGATTATTCTTCTCTAAAGCAGCTTGAGTAACAACTGAATTAGCATCATCTAGAAGAATAACTTGTATCTCTTCTTCTGGAATTCCACTGAAATTAGAAAATCCAGAGATATAATCATAACCAGGATCTGCTAGAAGTGATTCATAAGTATAAATAACTAAAGAATAATCTTCTATGGCATAATTATATCCTTGTGAATTCATTCCTACTGGTAATAGTATCATTAACAAGACTACACCTAAAGTAATGCTCTTTCTCATATTATCATGCAAACTCAGCATCATTAGATTTTAAATGTTAGGTTCACTATATAGGCGTCCTATATTATTTTTGTAGTATGTTTAGAATATCAAAGAGATCTTTCTTTTCTTTAGCAAACACATAGGAAATTGATTCAAAACCTGGACTAGCTTTATCAATTAAAACTCTGACATCAACTAAACGATTTTCTTTTTCAATCTCTGAAAGAATCTGGTTTTTTTCCAGGTCTAAATGTTCCGTCTCAATATATTTAATTTTATTAGTCTGAAGGATTTTCTTCAGTTCATCTTTATTTTTCAAACTCAAAATCCATTGAATATCTGGACGATTTTTCTTCATCCACAATAATAAAAGTGAAGAAGTTTTAGAACACCCAAATTCTGGAAGACTAACAGCTGTAATCTGTTCTTTAACCTTAATAATCCTTCCTGGGAAGCTAGCTACATCATCTAAATCTTTTGCGTCAATTTCACAGTAAGCTAGTTGAGCTCCGATTTCAGGTATCCATTGATAAAAATCTTCTAATTTCTTCATCTCTTCAAGAGCATCATTCAAATTCTGAAGAATCTCAGATCTTGTAGCTATCGAAGGAACTGTGTCAAATCCTGAGCATATACTACAGTTTTTAATATCACTAATTTCAGGCAACATTTGTTTGTGAACTGAACAAATAGGTCCACTTACTCTTAGAGATTTACATTTAGTACATATTGTCCGCATCACATAATCTATGGATTCTTTTGAAATGAGCATATCAGAAATCATAATTGATAGCGAATCTAAATGTGGGTTGACTCTTTTATCTCCAATTTCTTTTAGATCTTTCTGTAAATAAGAAACCACTACAGGTTGTTTAACACCTAAGATATTCGCAATTTTGTTTTGAGACATTCCTTTATCTCTTAAATCATGAGCAACTCTGATTCTTAGATTAGGTAGAAATGATGAAGCAATAAACTCACATGGAAAACGCACATTATCACCTATACGGGTACTATAGAGGGCCCCTATTTAAATCTTTCAAGAAAATAGTTTATTGAGTTTCGACAAAACAGATATAAGCATCTAGTATTTCTTATGTTTGTAATAAAAATGGTAACTGTCTTAAATGCAATTCTTGGAACAGTAGTTTTTCTAGCTATTAGTGCAGTGATAACTTTCATAGTCTATATAATGTTTAAATTTGCGGCTAAAGAAGAAGGAGAAAGTGCTGAAGGGAATTAGATTTTTGCATAACCATTCAATCTGATTAGAATCAACAAGTAAACTAGTCTAAATAACCTTAATAAGGGCATCAGCAATAAAATAAAGTATAAGTCTAATAATTAGATTTGTAAATCTAATCAGAAGGTGAGCTTAAAAATGGCAAGTGATGAGAATTCTGAGACTCTTGGAACACCTTATCTTGAACAAATATTCAAGATAGCTCAAGATAGAAGATATTCTACTGCCATTGATGTTTGGGCTATTATTCTAGATGCAGAATTTTCAAATAGAAGATATGAAAGTCTAGACGGAAAATCTATCATGGGGATCACAGCAGCTGATATAGCTTCTAGTCTTAATATGCATTTGAGCTCAGTTTATCATAATCTAAAGATATTACAGTCAGAAGATATGGAACTTCTAGAAACTGATGATCTACTCATCTATAATGAAAAAGGTCGCAGAGTTAAACAGAAAGTTTACAGAATCCCCAGAGTCTACTATGATGAATTCAGGCAAATCTTGGATGAATTGCACCATGAAGGTTTTAGGGCACCTCACAGAAAATTTACATTTTTCAATCTGCTAAAAATCAAGGGTATGTTGTCTCATTATACTGCACTTTTGCATAAGGATAGAGTACTTGTGGACAGTGAAACTGAAGAGCAAAAAGATTGGTATCTAGATTGGATGAGTCCAATAAATTTACGCAATAATATTATTACACCTGGAGTTCTGTACAAATTCGCTGAGGAAGATATGAATAAAATTCTGAATAAAATTGGTGATATTCTTGAGGATTACACTGATAGTTATAGTGAAGAACATGAGGAAAAAGGAATTTTGCCTGTATCGTTTACTTACTTAGTTTTGGTCCCATATACTCAACAAATGAGAAGTGGAGAATGGTTAAATCGAGAAGAATATGATGAAAGAATTGCAGAATCTATTGCTAGAACATCAAGAGATGACTTTCAAGAATGCAAAAAGGATCATGATACATTTTTCAGATATGGTTTAGCATGTCCTGTTTGTGGTGAGACAGCATAAATTTCCTTTTTTCAAATTAACCAAGAATTTGTCCTGAATCAATTCTAATAACTTGACCTTGAATATGGCTTGTTGTTAATAGTACCTTAATGAGAGGATAGATATCTTCGGGATCTAATTGTTGTCTCATTGGATTTTTGCTTTTAATTTTATTCTTAATATTTTCAAGTGAATCTTCAGTTTCAGTTGCTTTGTTCTTAAGTTCATCAATATGTCTATCTGTCATAACATACCCAGGTGCTATAGCATTGGTGATAATTTTATACTCAGCTCCTTCTTGAGCAAAAGATAGAGTTAAACTGTGAACAGCAGCTTTAGCCACGCCATAGGGCATTTTCTTCAATGAAGGTTTTAGGCCAGTTGTAGAACCAAAGAAGATTATGTTTCCACCATTCTTTTCTTTCATCCAGATATAACCTTCTCGACCAATTAAGAAAGTTGAATCAAGATTAACTGCTAAAACTTGTCTAAAGTCACTGTAACTAATATCATCAATTGTTTTACTAAACAAGCTTCCTCCTACAAAAATTATCAAACCGTCAATTTTAGGTGTCAGAAGTTTAACTTCATTGAATGCTTCAATCACACTACTCTCAGAGGTATAATCGCATTCAACAAAATCAATTGAGTATCCATTTTGGTTAAGAACATCAACAAATTCTTTACTATTCTTTCCACCTATACCAATGACTCTGTAGAAATCTTTCACCAATTTCTCAGTAACTATTCTTCCTATTCCACTCCCAGGAGCTGCAATTAATACAGTTTTTTGATACTCTTGTGCCATTTTATTCAAATATACTTAATTTCCAAGATGTTAAGTTTTGTTATAAATCAAATTTGAGGACAATACTTAAGGAGAAGGAGAATTTACGTAAACACAAATCTTGAGTGATTAATCATGGATACAGAAGTATTTACAGTAAATATTGATCATCTAAATATGGATAAGATTCGAGATGTAGCTAATGCTGTTACTGATGGTCAAATTGTTGCATTTCCAACTGACACAATCTATGGTATGGGGTGTGATGTTTTCAATGAAGATGCTGTAAAAGCATTATATGAAATTAAAGGGAGACCTACTGATAAACCGATTAATGTTTTGATATCAAATGTTGACCAAGTATACGATTTAGCAAAAAATGTAAAACCTTTATTCTTCGATCTTGCTGAGAAATTCTGGCCTGGCGCTTTAACAATCGTAGTAGAGAAGAATACATTAGTTAGTGATGTTGTAACTTCTGGTTTAGCTTCTGTAGGAGTTCGTTTTCCTGATAATAAAATAGTACAAGAACTAATCAATATCACACATACTCCTTTAGCTACGACTAGTGCAAATATTGCAGAAGAACCAAGTGCAATTAAAGCAAAAGAAGTTCTAAAATATTTCAATGGAAAAATACCTTACATTATAGATGGAGGAGTAGTAGAGATAGGGCAACCATCAACAATAGTTGACATATCATCAAAACCTCCAAGAATTGTTAGACAAGGTGCTATTCCTTATGCTGAATTAAAACCACATATCAGAGGTTTAAGAAAGGAATAGGAAAAAAAGTACCAAATACAATCTTTTTAAAGAGCAAGCAGAATATATTAAGTTGATTTAAATGACAACAGAAGTCGTATTTTGGGATGTTGATACTCAGGTTGACTTCATGAATCCTGATGGAAAGTTATATGTACCCAGTGCTGAAAATCTTAAAGAGAATTTGGAGAAACTAACACAACATGCGAGAATGAATAACATCCGAATTCTTGGTTCTGTTGATTTTCATACAGACACCGATCCAGAAATTGAATCGGAGAATCCAGATTATGATAAGACTTTCCCTCCTCATTGTATGCAAAATGATCCTGGTCAAGAAAAGATTATAGAAACAAGATCTGATTTAACACAATGGATAGATCCTGTAACTTATTCCGATGAAAAACTAGAAAGAATAATTGCATCTAAAGGACCAATAATCATTAGAAAAACATCTTTGAGTGCATTTTCGAACCCAAATTTAATGCCACTAATTGGATTAATTAAACCACAAAAAATCGTCATTTATGGTGTAGCTATAGATTACTGTGTTAAAACAGCTATTGAAGGTTTTCTTAATTTCGGAAATTTGGAAATTTATCTTGTTATAGATGCAATTGAAGGGATTAAGGAAGAAGAATCTAGAAGATTAATAGAAGAATGGATTCAGAAAGGAGTTCATACTGTAACAACTGAAGCAGTACTGCAAGGGTATATCTGAGAGGATATTAGAAAGTTAATTGATACCAACCATCTTTCAACATTTCAGTAACGAAGGTTCCAACATATCGAACATCTATACCTATTTTTTCAAGTTCATCACTTACACCAAAATTATCACTGCAAGCTTTACATGCAATAACTTCTACACCTGCAACCATAAGTAGCATAACTTGCTCTTGAAACTCTTTATCTTCCACAACCATTTTTTCAGTTGGTCCCCAGAGAATTACTCTGACCTCGTCCATCCAAGCTTGCTTCTTTGAATTATATGCATAGGGAAAACTTAATTCTCTATGAACAACATCATCAGCACTACTCAAAATCATGAATACTCTATGCATGTTCTAATTCAAAATCAGTTTCAATATAATGGTTTTCATATAACAAAGATAACTTCGTTACGAAATAATTTTAAATACTAAAGATACTGCAACATCGATATAAATGGATGATTTAATTTCAAAAGCTATATCCAAAGCTGAATCAAAGGGAGCTTCTTTTGCTGAAGTTCGAGCTTTTGGTTACAAAAACGAGAATATTTCCACGAGAGATGGTCAAATCGAAACATGTGGATTATATGACGACAAAGGGTATGGTGTAAGAGTTATAAAAAATGGTGCATGGGGTTTCGCTTCAACAGCTGTAATTGAAGAAAGCACAGTAGATGAAATCACTAGCCTTGCAATAAAGGAAGCAGAAGCGACTAGCAAAGTTCAAAAGAATCCTGTTGTACTAACTGAAGAACCTATTATTAAAGATAAATACAAAACTGCTTTCAAAATTAATCCTTTTGATGTTCCGATTGAAGAAAAAATAGAGATACTAAAACTATCTGATGAAATCATAATGGAGAAGGGAGACATAATCAAATCACGAAGTAATAGTATGAGTTTTTACGAAGTTTTCTTAGATTATGGAAATAGTGAAGGTACAAGAATTACTCAAGAAGAGCTTTTTTCAGGTGCATCAGTTTCTGCAATAGCTATTGCTCAAGATAATCAATCTCGAAATGAAGGATTATTTGAGATGAGAGGTTATGAATATATAGAAAAATTCGATTTTGAAACAAAATCAGATCAAGTTGCAAAAGAAGCAGTTATCTTGGCAACAGAAGCAAAGGCTCCAAAACCTCAGAAAACAAATTTTATCTTAGAACCTTTTCAACTTGGATTAACTATTCATGAAAGTGTAGGTCATCCCACAGAACTCGATAGAGTTCTTGGATGGGAAGCTGATTTCGCTGGAACAAGTTTTCTAACCCTAGACAAACTTGGCTCAAATTACAAATATGGTTCTGAAAAAGTAAATCTTGTATGTGATCCTACAATGCCTAATGTTTTAGGTCATGAGAAATATGACCATGAAGGTGTTGCTACCAAGAAATTTGATGTTGTTAGAGAGGGTATATTCAAAGGTTACCAATCTGATAGACAAACAGCAAAAATTGTTGGCTTAGAGCATAGCAACGGCAATGCTAGAATAGCTAGATACAATAGAGTTCCCTTAGTTCGCATGAGCAATCTTTACCTTGAACCTGATCCAGAAGGTCCTAAAAATATTGAAGAACTAATAGAAGAAACTGATGAAGGAATTTATGGTATTGGTTGGAAGTCACATTCTATTGATGATAAAAGAACCAACTTCCAATTTGCAGTTCAGATTGCTTATGAAATAAAAAATGGTGAAATTGTAGCACCATTGAAGAACACACTATACCAAGCTGCAACTCCTGAATTTTGGGGAGGACTAGATATGATGACTAAAGAGTGGTCAATTGAAGGACTTGGACCAAGTTGTGGTAAAGGAGCACCACACATGCAAGCTATGTGGGTTTCACATGGAGGACCTCATTCTCGGTTTAAGAATGTAGATATATTTTCAGGGTGATAAAAATGAGTATAGAACAACAAAAAGAATTACTTCTTGAACTTTCCCAATTAGCAATAAAAAGAGTGAAAGAGCTTGGTGCAGAAGCCTATGTAAATGCAAGTATTGCTAAGCAATATGCTTCTAGATTCTCTAATTCAGAAATATTACAAAACTACGTAGATTTTATGCGTAATTTTGAGCTAACAGTTGTATATCAGGACAAACAGAAATCAACTTCAGTGACAAATGATCTTTCTGAGAAAAGTATACTAAAATTAGCTAACTATGTTACAAAAGTAGCAAAATTGGTTCCACCTGATCCAATGTATCCAGGTATCTTGAAAGAAAAACAGCAATTTTCAAAACTTAATTTAAATGATCCTAGTGCAATAAATCTTCAACCTGACGATATAGTGGATAAAATTGAATCTGGAATTATTGCTGGAGAAGCTGTTGATCAAAAGGTTGCTGGTGTATCTGGTAATTTCCTCTTATCTGATGGTCATGTTTTGTTTGCATCTTCTTCGGATATTGAAGTAGATTATCCCTCAACCAATATTAGTACTACTCTAAATACACAAGCTTTGAAGGATGAAGAAGAGAGTAGATCAAATAGTAACTTTGGAGCAAGGTTTTTCAACAAACTTGACATAGAAAAAGAATCAATTGAGGTTGCAGAACGAGCGGTCAATGGATTAGGTGCTAAATCAATTGAGCCTGGTGATTACGAAGTTGTTTTTGATCATCAAGCAGCTGCAGATATTATTAGAATGACTGCATTTGCTACATCTTCAATGCAATTAATAACTCGAAGAAGCTTCTTAAATGATAGAATTGGCCAACAGGTTTTTGATGAAGATCTAACCATTTTGAATGATCCACATAATCTTGATCTGCTTAGTGCAAAACCTATAGATGCTGAAGGTTTAGCCACTCAAGGATTTCCTGTAATCGAAAATGGAATATTAAAGAATTATTCATATACAAGACTTCATGCAGCCAGATTAGGGGCAGTACCTAAAGGTTGCGGATTTTCATTCTTTGGTCGAACTATTGGAATTCCTTTTGCAATGATCATGAAACCTGGTGGTGTATCAAAAGAAGATCTGATTTCTAATATTGATAATGGATTGTTAGTTACTAATCTTCATTATACAAACTACGTAAATCCACCAGTTGGTTCTATTACTGGTATGTCAAAAGATGGCCTCTTCATAATCAAGAATGGTGAAATTGTTGGTTCTGCGAAGAACATGAGATTTACTGATGAACTACCAAGGTTCCTGAAAGACATTGAAATTGGAAGTGAGTTAAGACAACCAGCTTCAATGATGGGTATAGGAAGTATGGTTGCACCAATCAAAGCTAAGAGTTTCAAATTCACAAGTAAAACAGAACATTAAATTCTTTTTACTCTCTTTTTTTTATTTCAAAAGTATATTTTTCCTTATCAATAATAGGACAAACAGCACAATCATTACAAGAACCACTACAGCTCCCTTGCGATAAAAAGAATCTTGCAATACGTCTTCTGGTCTTACTCCAGAAAGAAGGTTCAGTTTGATCTTGTTTTTTTGTCATTCTATTCACCTACATAAATGCTGAAAATACCTGGAATACAATCACAGTTAGTATTATTGTAACCAGCATTGGATAGTAGAAACCAAGTGCTGTCATTTTCCAACTTTTAGTCTCTGATTTTATAGTAGCCAAAGTTGCAAAACATGGAGCATAAGTTAGTTGAAAAAGTAAAAAGGAAATTACTTGAGGAATTGACCAACTAACTTTCAATGCTG
>Ga0114922_10006467_pt1 | contig 10753 bp, 7 predicted proteins | sample AartaG_FD_100975 | JGI IMG/M metagenome (GOLD analysis project Ga0114922, IMG submission 100975) | Deep subsurface microbial communities from Aarhus Bay to uncover new lineages of life (NeLLi) - Aarhus_00045 metaG | ecosystem: Environmental > Aquatic > Marine > Oceanic > Sediment | place: Aarhus...
AAACGCATTGATACTTCAGCTTACGGCAAAAACATTGTAAAGGTTTACAACATAAGGGGTTAGTAATGACAAAAATGAAAAACGCTCATAAAAAACAAGGAGTTGCAAGATAGTATTACAGAGGAATATTTTGGTTTTGGGTTCCAGGTCCACTAATTCCTTGAGCCAATTGGTGAGTTCCCCGAACAGAGGAGGTTCCGCTTTATCGTACCCTTCGATCCACGACAGGATATATGGGAACTATCATTGGACTCATTATAAGAAGGAAAAGGAGAGTATTCGTTTCCTCGACAGATTCATAGAAGCACCGCCGGTTCGACGGGTACGCATACCGAAGGGAGGCGGCCCTACGACCCGCCCTATCGGGATACCCACGTTTGAAGACAAGGTTTTTCAGCGTACGGTAGCTATGATCCTGGAATCGGTGTATGAACAGGACTTTCCGGACTGTTCGTACGGATTTCGACCGGGCCGTAGTCCGCACCAGGCCTTTCAATGCCTTTCAATTCGCGATCAGTTGATGAAAAGGCTTTTGGAAGAAAAGTCAGGATCGGAAGTGAGGTTAACTCCCAGTTTTCTTAGTCCGGCCTCGTCTCCGGTGGTGGGAATATGGGTGATATGCACTTCGCAGCGCTGGAGTTGCTTTAAGTGCTCGACGGCCATTTGGGCCGCCGGATTCGATATGGCACTGATGCTCAAGGCGATTAATGTTTCTTCCAGGTCCATGCTAATCATTTTCCCGTTGAGGACTTCCTTTTTCAGATATTGCACCGAATCGGTAATATTCTTCGGCAACAGGTGCATTTTTTTCGGCAACCCGGCCAGATGCTTCGTAGCGTTGATAATCAGGCAGGAGGCGGCGTGCATGAGCGGAGAATTCTCGCCTGTAATAATCGTTCCGTCTCTAAGTTCGATGGCCGCTCCGCAAAAAATACCCTCATTGCCTTTGCCTTTTTTCTGTGCGTTTTGGGCCGCCTGTCGAGCCGGGACTACCACGGCTCTGTCTTCCACGGCGGCGCCCGTGTTTTTCATAATCAGTTCCGACCTCTCCAGTATATCTCTTTCCACGAATCCCATGGCGTATTCGCAGGCACACCGGAAATAGCGCCGGATGATCTCCTGGTGGGCGGCTTGCTGGACCGCTTGGTCATCCACAATTCCGGACCCGGCACAGTTGACCCCCATATCCGTCGGCGATTGGTAAAAGGATTTCTTGCCGGTGATTTTTTCCAGGATTCGTTTGAGCAGCGGAAATGCTTCAATATCGCGATTGTAGTTGACCGTTTTTTCGCTGTAGGCTTCCAAATGATGATGGTCGATGCAATTAACGTCCTTGAGATCGACGGTCGCGGACTCATAGGCCACGTTTACCTTATGCTGCAAGGGCAAATTCCAGATGGGAAACGTTTCGAATTTGGCATACCCGACCTGGTTCCCGTTTTTGTATTCATGGTACAAATGGCAAAGGCAGGTGGCGAGTTTACCGCTTCCCGGTCCGGGTCCGGTCACCACAACAATGGGATGTTGGGTAGGAATCGGTTCATTTTCCCCGTATCCTTCGTCGCTGACGATGGTATCCACATCGGTGGGATATCCCTTGGTAAATTTGTGGGTATAGACGCGTATGCCCCTTCGTTCCAGCTTGTTCTTGAACGCCCTGGCGGAGGGCTGATTGGCGTAGCGTGTAATAACGACGGCGGTCACGTCGATGCCCCATTCCTTGAAGTCGTCGATGGTTTTCAGCGCGTCGGAATCATAGGTAATCCCGAAATCGGCCCGCACCTTCTTCCTCTCGATATCGCCGGCATAAATACAGAGAATGACGTCGATCTGGTCGTGTATGTTCTGTAACAATCGCATTTTGACGTTGGGATCAAAGCCGGGAAGCACCCTCGCCGCATGGTAATCGAACAGGAGTTTCCCGCCGAACTCCAGATACAACTTGTTGTCAAATTGATCGACCCGCTTGAGGATCGCCTTGGTCTGTTCCCGAAGATAGGTTTCGTTGTCAAATCCGATTTTTGCCGGCATGTGAGTCCAGTCCTCTTTCCTTGCGTTTACAATATTGCAGTTTCACAAAATGCAAAGTATCTTCAGTTAATTGCGTTTTCGAAGACCTTGACGCCATCGACTACCTTGCAGACGTGGACGACGTATTTATCGGCGTAGGCCGGGCAACTGCGGGGATAGGCGATATCGACCGCGGCCTGCAAAGTTTCGATGGCTTCGGCGTTGACCAGTGCACCGGAAGCGCCTTTGTCGCCGCCGCCGAGCATGCGTTCGCCGAGTACGCCGGGGATGGTGCGGACAATATCGCACATGGTCTCCAGTTCAGGCCCGGAAATCTGATAATCGTCTCTCAGGCCGTGGCCGTCGGTGCGGAAGATACGGCCTACCGTTTCCACGTCGCCGGTTTTCCAGGCCTCCAGCATGGTGTAAAATCGCTGCTGGGCGTGGAAGATGTAATTCAGACGGTCACAGAAAAAGGGATGGGAATCGCCGAACTGACTGATAATTTTGTCATAAAGGTTCTGTTCTTTCACATCGGCGAGGCACCGGACCGGATAGCCGTTTTGAGCGATTAAGGTTGCAAAGCGTTCGCATTCGTCCCGGCGGATTTTATAGGTGGATTTTTCCAATCCCGGCCGGTCGGTACCGGTATCCATCACCACCAGACGGAAATCTTCCGCCCCGACGCCCAGCGGTACATATTCGACTTTCCGTGTTTTCGGATCGTAATGGGTTCCCATGCCTTGGCGGGCGAACAGGATCATGGTCTGATCGAGTTGACCGCAGGGCGAACCGATATAGATGTTTTCCACTGCCTGGGCCATATCCACGATTTTCAGCGGATCGGGCGCCGGGATTTGGTTGGCATCCAGTAGTGAAAGTATCAGATTCAGTGTGAGAGACGCCGACCGAGACATCCCGCCGCCGGGAATGTTTCCGTACAGTACGCCGTCGATGCCCTGTTCGAGCGGAAATCCTTCCTTTTGCAGGATGTAATCCACTCCCAGTGGGAAACGGGCCCAGGAGTGAGCAATCTCCGGCGTTTGGGGTTCGGGGATTTGGCCAATATCGAATTCGACGATCCCGTCATCGGGGAAATTCAGGCTGTACAGTCGGATTTTCCGTGTGCCGTTGGGTTTGGCCGCGAACCAGATAAACCGGTCCGTACCGACGCCAAAGAGTTCCGTACCGTTGTAGTCGCCGTGCTCCACGCCCAGACAGAATCGCGAAGACGTGCGTCGGACGTGCCCCTGCTGAATGTCTAGGCAGGTTTTACCGGCGGCCTGGATGATCTTCTCTATCGCCTGGCGGTCTTGGATTTCCAAGGTCATATTTCGTAACTCCTCTGATATTTTACGAATTAATTTTCACTTTAATATAATGGCAACAACGGCAGTTAAAAAGGGTAAAATTGTATTGGTACATTGGTTAGAATATTGACTATAGTAGGGCTATGAGCGTTGAGATAACCTTTTTAGGCACCGGGACCAGTCAGGGAATTCCAATTATCGCGTGCGATTGTTCGGTCTGTCATAGTGAGGATCCCTGCGATAACCGGATGCGGACCAGTGCCCTGGTCAGTCTGGACGGACATCACGTTCTGATTGATACGACGCCGGATCTGCGCTTTCAATGTCTGCAAAATGACGTTCGGCGTATCGATGCCGTCTTGATTACCCATACCCATGCCGATCACTTTTTAGGTCTTGATGACATACGACGGTTTACGCAGATTCAGCAGAGCCCAATCGATTTGTATATTCATCGGCAGCATTACGCCTCGCTGGAGAAGGTATTTGGTTATGCGCAGGCGGAGCGGGCCGGCAGCAATCCCGATTTGCCGCATCTGAACTTTCATTCCGTGGAAGAGCCGTTTTCGCTTTTCGGGTATGAGGTGATACCGATTCCATTGGCTCACGGTCGAGCCGTGGTGGCCGGTTTTCGGATCGGGCCGCTGGCGTATTGTACGGATATCAGCGATATGCCGGCAGAGGCGTCGGCTCAGTTACAGGATTTGGAGCTTCTGGTTTTGGGCGCCCTACGACCGAAGCCGCATCCGGCGCATCTGACGATCGCTCAGGCGGTGGAAGTCGCTCAACGGATCGGCGCCAAACAGACCTTCCTGGTCCACATGAGCCATCAGGTCCGCCACCGGGAACAGGACGATCTTCTGCCTCATACGATCCGTCTGGCCTACGATGGTCTAAAAATTCGAATTTAGGACTGCTGCGCCGGAAGACAGGCTATGTGTAATTGCTGTATTGGTAATATGTTATGTCGATCTTTCCGGCCAAATAATATCCTTGACTTTATCCTTTGGAATTTGTAACCTCGCCTTGATATCAAAAGCATTTGTCTTGGCGCCTAACGTTATTCTTAACGGGCCAAGGATGGGAGAGAGTAAGTGAGAGCCGCGGTCATTGTGGGTTTGAGTTTTGGGGTATTCCTGGCTATGGGAACGTACTGCCGTGCGGAACCTCTGGTGATTGGCAGCAATTTTACCCATCGTATTCCCGCGCAAGGCACCGGCGAAGCGTTTATGGACGATGCCGTTCTAACGGTTATGCAGCACGCACATATCATGGACTTGGACGTCTATTTGGATATCACTCATGAAAATGTGATTGATCTTAAAATCTATCTAAGTTCGCCCGCCGGTCAATGTATCGAACTTAAGGATGATACCCTGATGGGTTTGTATTTTAAGGAAGAAGAACCCTGGTCCAACATGCACGGCACGATCTTCGATGATGAAGCAAATTTGTATATGTCGGATGTTTCGTCACCCTACACCGGTCGGTTTCGACCGGATGGGGGAGCCTTGTCCGTATTTGACGATCAGGACGTCTATGGCGATTGGACCCTGGAGATATATGACATGGCGTATGGCAATATCGGCATCCTCGATCGCTGGGAACTTCATTTTGATGTAATCCATACCCCGGAACCATCATCCCTAGGTTGCTTTGGATTGTTGGTTATTTATGGTATGCTGCGAAAACGTCGTTAAACCGTCTCGCCTTAATAAACCGAGGTAATGAGGATACGGATTGCTTTTTTGCCCCTGTCATGATATTTTCCGATCATGCAAATTCGTATTTTACTGCTATGTACAGATTTGGAAGTAGGGGGCGTGCCGTTATTGATCCGGAATTTTGCTCGCGGCTTGGCGGCCGCTTCGGCGGATTCGACGCCAAATCGCAACCGTTATATCGTTCAGGTGGCGTCTCTGGCGCCGGAAGGCCCCATAGCCGAACAAATCAGGCAGCACGGAATCACCACCCATTGCCTGGGCGCCTGCTGTCAATGGGATCTGCGTGTGTTCTATCAGTTGGCCCGGGTAATCCGGCAATTCCAGCCGCATGTCTTGCACGCACAACTGGTCCATGCCAACGTGGTCGGCCGCCTTATGGGATCTCTTTTAGGCGTGCCGAAGGTGATCGCTACAATTCAGACGGTGGAAAAAGGAAAGCTCTGGCATAATAAAGTCGAAAATCTCACCTGCCGGCTCAGCCATAAGACCACTTGTGTTTCACCGTCCGTCTATCGACACGCTGCTTACAATATCCATATCCCGGAATCGCGCTTACAAGTAATCCCCAACGCCGTTGATGTCGCTCGATTTGCCGATGCGGAACCGATCGATTTGGCCGAATTCCATCTCGATCAAAACAAAACCACCCTGGTTTTTGTCGGCCGCCTGGACCCGGTAAAAAATGTGGATGTCCTGCTTCGAGCCACTGCCCGGGTTTCTCAGGAACAGGATGTTCAATTGTTACTCGTAGGCGATGGCCCGGAACGGGGGCGATTGGAAACGCTTACCGAAACGTTGAACCTGTCAGACCGGGTGCGTTTCGCGGGACAGCGCCTGGACGTGGATCGGATTCTCAAAGCCGCGTATATATATATACTGCCAAGTAAATGGGAGGGCATGCCGATGGCCGCCCAGGAGGCGATGGCCGCCGGCCTGCCTGTTATTGCCAGCCGCACGGAAGGAATCATCGACGTAATCGAAGATAACATCACCGGCCTGCTCGTTGCTCCCGGTAGCGTAGATCAGTTAGCTCACGCCATCTCCCGGTTAATCCAGAATCCCCCCCTGGCCCAGCAACTCTCCCATGCCGCTCAACAGAAAGCCCGGGCCTTGTTTTCTATGGAATCCATTGTCCAAAGTTATGCTGAACTTTATACTCAAACTAAGTAGAAATGCAAAATGAATCATATAATCAGCTTTCAGCGGTTAGCAATCAGCCTTCAGCGTTTTGACGTTATTATGCGCTGTACGCTATACGCACTATTTCTGAGTTCCTTATGGATTGTCGCAGCAATTGGGCAAAGCAAGAATGTTATATTAGCTCAGGGGGATAAAGGAAGAATTCGGGTTGAAGAAAGAAACGGGCTGCGGTTGCTTATAATTGACGGTGTAGTGCAGGGCGGTGTGCCGAGTGGGCTGATTGCATCGCAGAGAGTTATTGATCCGATGGTGGAATTGATTCGTGCAGTGAAGCCGGAAGCTCGAACCGTTCTCGTTATCGGCTTGGGCACCGGTAAAACTGCCAACGATCTGGATTCGATGGGTTTTTCTGTAGATGCAGTGGAGTTGGAACCGGTAGTTATTGATTTTGCGCGGCGATTTTTTGACTATAAAGGGGAGGTAGTTGAAGCCGATGGGCTCGAATATTTGAAAAAGACCAAAAAATGCTGGGATGTAATATTGATGGATGCATTTTCCGGAGGGGAATTTCCGGTACATTTAGTGAGCCGGGAGGCATTTACACTCATGAAGCGGCGTTTAAGCAGTGTGAACGGTTTGTTGGCGATCCGATTGCTTTCTCGTCCGGATGATCCTGGAGTGCAAAACATGCTTCAATATGGAACCATGGGTGTGTATCACAAACAAATGTTTGGCAGTGGCATCGGGTCGGAAAAGCAGAATCTGTATGTCCTGGCTTCCCCAAGAGAGCTTGAGATTGAGAATCCTCCCGTGGGATTGCCTTTACCGGTAACGACGCGAGGCGGTGAGTTATTGCCCGGCCGTCGCAGGTCGCTTTTTGGCGATCGGAGTATAAGTAATAATGGCCAATCACGGAAAATGGTTGTGTTGGGCTATTTAATTCGAGCAAAAGAAACGGGTGATATTTGTATCGACCTACCCCATTGCGAGATGGGAGCCATCCGGTATCGGATCCAAGGAGACGCTTTGCCTGAATTGAGCGATTTAATTAAAGGTAACACTTACTTTCCTACCGCCTCGGAGATATCCGGTGACGGCGACAGGTCAGAAACATTTGATTTTATGTTGGGCGGCGGCAGGGTCTTGAGAAGCGATGTGCGGTTTTCGAGGATTCTGGTTGCTGTTGAAAGCAACGCTCGTCTGCGCTCGATAATCGATCCCGATTCGCTATTGGAAGGTAAGGACTCAGAAGCACTGCTGCCCTACGGCGGTATTCTTTATGAACTTGAAGTTTCCAGGGTACTAATGAGCTTAGACTACAGGAGTTGGCAAGAGTTCAGGCAAGAGAAGCTGGCGCCAATAATCAATCGGATTACGTGTGCTTTCGCCGCAAATGATATTGGGACGGCAGCAACCTCAATTGGAGACTACCTGAAAGAACTGGATGCAAGATTGAAGGGTTTTGGCAGTAAATGCTCATTTTATATCGACTTAGCCAAATTCAAGTTGGTTTTGGAGATGGAGAGAAAATTTCTTGGAGAGCGCAACTCTCCGTTTGAGGTTGCTGTAGCATGCGATTTTGCGGAAAGTTTTCTTTATTGGATCCGGAATTCTCGAGATGTTGAGTTTATAAAAGTAGCGACTAGAGAGTGTGCGGAGCAAAATTACACAAAGGTTGCCAACCATCCTGATGATCCCAATGCTCCGTTGGCGGCGTCGCGATTGCTGTATCTGCTGTCACGGGAATGGCACATATCCGGATCTGAACAAAAGGTGAAAGAATTACAAAAGCGGTATAAAAATCTTAAACCCACATTGCAGGTTCCGTTTGAAAAAGAATGTCATGAAGAATTGAATCGCTCTATTAAAGCTCTTTATGAGAAAACTACGAAATGATTATTACGCATTCTAACAAAACCTTTATTATGTCACCCTGAGCGTAGCGAAGGGTCTCCATTCGACCCTAAGAACGAGATTCTTCGCTTCGCTCAGAATGACAACCAATGGATAGGCCGAGAGATTTAAATCGCTCTCGGCCTTTTTAAACTCAAATAGAGCTTTTTCGTTCCATTATATTTTGCCGGCTTACCAGAAGATTATATAGAGAATCACCGTCAGGATGCAGACGAAGATTCCGAAATAGACCGAACCTTTGGACCAGTCCATGGCGATCTTAGATTGCGTCGGTAGTACAATCGGTTTATCCAGTGGTTTGACCACGGTGATGACAGCCAATACCGCGGCGATAGCGCCGACGGTAATCGCCATGCGGTTCAAAAAGGCTATGTCGCCCCACCCAAAGTAGAGAATACCGTAGATGATGGGGCTGAGAATCAATCCCAGAACGCCGCAGTTGCGTGGCGTCTTCTTAATGAACAGGCCAAACAGGAAAATCGTCAAAACGCCAGGTGATATGAAACCCTGAAATTCTTGAATATAGGTAAAGGCGCCACCGAAATTGGGATTAGCCAACTGTGGCGCGATCAGACAGCCGATCACCACGCACACTGGTACGCAGATACGACCCACCCAGACGAGTTTGGCCTGCGATGCCTGCTTATTGAACCATTCCCGGTAGATGTCCATGGTAAAGATGGTAGAACAGGCATTAAGCAAGGAAGCAAGCGAACTGATCACCGCTCCCATCAGAGCCGCCAGGACAAAACCGCGAAGACCATTGGGTGTGAGGTAACGGATTAACAACGGGAACGCACCGTCATAATCATAGCCCACTAATTCTTGTTTTTTATCCACGCCGTATTTTCCCCGGAAAATTCGGTGAATGACGCGTTTCCAGAGTGGACGATGCTCCCCGGTCGCCAGGGCCACAACTTCGGAATTCAGATCGGTAATACTAAGATTCTCAAGTCCTTTTTCATCCAGCTTTTCCTTGAAGGCAGGATCCTTATCCGCACAGTAATCAGCGGTTTTCCGTCGGAGGATTTCCGGTTCTTTACCGGCAGGGACATCCACGCCTAGTACGGCAACATTGAATCGGAAAATTTTGTTGGTGGTATTGGGATCGATCGCTGCAAAATCACCGTCAAAGGGAAACACTACGTTCGCTGTAGCCGGATTGCCCCGGACCTCTTCAAACGCCTTGAAAACCGGTGCGTTAAATCGTTTGCCGGTTTGAGCATTTTCCTGCATTTTGGGAGCGTAGAGAGAAAATGCAATGATACCGGGTATGCAGACAATAAAAGGAATAATCAGCTTGAGAAAGGCGGCGAATACAATCCCTTTTTGCCCCTGCGCTAATGTCTTGGCACCCAAAGTTCGCTGCATGATAAATTGGTTCAGGCCCCAGTAGTAGAAATTGGGAATCCAAATCCCAAGCAGCAGCGCCGTCCAGGGCAAAAAACTGCTGGACCGCGGCAGCACCATGTGCATCTTTTTCTCTTTTAGTTGCGCGAACTTTTCGCCAAACGAGGCCTCCTCGCCGACCCCTAGGGATTGTGAGACCTGGGCGGCATCGATTCCATCGTATTTACTCGGACTATCCAAAGCCATAAACGCCAGTACCATGATAATAGCGCCGCCGACAATCAACGCGGATCCCTGGATCAGGTCGGCCCAGGCGCAGGCCTTCAATCCGCCGGCGATTACATAGAGGGCCGCCAAAATCCCCACAAACCAGGATAGGGTAGTTATGTTAATTGCTTTGATGTCGAACATAGGCTCCAATACTTTTGCCCCCATATAAATCACTGCGGTGATGGATACTCCCGCGTAAATAATTACCATCAACAAAGACATAATCAGGCGAGCGTTATGATTAAATCGATACTCAAGGTATTCCGGAATCGTAAAGATTCCGCTTTTGAGAAACTTGGGCAGGAAGAAGAACGCCACAACGACCAGCGTGATCGCGGCGATCCACTCATAGCTGGCGACGGCCAACCCGATCGAGTCCTTAGCCGCTTGGCCGGACATACCCACAAACTGCTCGGCCGATATGTTTGCTGCGATCAGCGAAAATCCGATCAGTATCCAATTCAAACCGCGGCCGGCAAGGAAGTAGTCCTCGCTGGTCTTTTCCTTACGGCTCTTGGATAGGCCCAGCCCAATGACGCCGGCGAAAAACACCACAATGATAATTACGTCGAGAAAATTCAGTTCCATAGTCATTGCCCTCGGTTAGAAAACCACATATTGCTGCCATTTGGGCAGGGATTGTATCCCGGATGGCACCGACTTGCAAGCGGAAAACGGACCCGTTCCCGCATGGGGATGGCGTGTCTGCGCGTAGCGAAGGGATGCGATAAGCGTCCGATAAACCACGCTGTATCAATACTGATTGTAATATGTAAGGCGAAATTCTGAGGAAAATCGCGCTTTTTATCCCCAAGTCACCCCATCCAAACGACCGATATTACTAAACATCAAGGCGAAAGGACCTGGCAGTGGATCGGGGTCCTATAATAAAAATGCACCTACCCACGCGGGTAAGCCAGGGGAGAAAATTGATGTTAGAGATGTCCGAAGTGCAAGCTACGAGTAAAGATCTACCTATAGATCCGATGGATATAGACACGATGTTAGCCAAAGAGTGGCTGCTGGTCAACCGCC
>Ga0114922_10006468_pt1 | contig 10753 bp, 8 predicted proteins | sample AartaG_FD_100975 | JGI IMG/M metagenome (GOLD analysis project Ga0114922, IMG submission 100975) | Deep subsurface microbial communities from Aarhus Bay to uncover new lineages of life (NeLLi) - Aarhus_00045 metaG | ecosystem: Environmental > Aquatic > Marine > Oceanic > Sediment | place: Aarhus...
CTCAGACGTTCCTGGCCCATTGTCTGCATTAGTGGTAGAGGCAAGCCATCTCTCGTCAATGCCTCCTCTATCAACACCCAGAGCATAAATATCCCTTGTATCTAGCTTCAGTCGCCTACCCGGCACCAAAAATGACCTGGGGACCCAAGCTGGAGCCAGACCTAAAATCCCTTGATTTTTTTGTAATGTCTCTCTTAGTAACTTTCTTTTTTCCAAACCTGTCATTTTTCTACCTTTCACCCTAAGTTGCCTTAAGGGCTAATCTCATTCATTGCATTCATCCACGCCTAAAAGAGGTGGGACTCTGTCCGTTGTATAACCTTCTCAATTATTCTTACTATCTCCCGGAATATACACTTTTATCCCAACAAAGTCAAAAACATAGCTAACACTGTCCTCGGTGTGTTCAGGGTGCACAGCACCTTATCTTCATATCCTCAACTACTTTAGTTTCTCTTCGGTTGATCTGGATTATTCTATCCTTTATTGGCCCCCTTTATTGTTTCTTAGGAAAAACCTCCTTTTCTCAAGGCAGCCTTTACTATATTATTAATTTAAAATCAAGCAGTCTAGGAGTCCCTTGACTTTTCACAAGAACTTTGTAGGATAAATAAGAAGTCAGATAAAGAGACTGTCTTTAATCGTTAGATTGACACAAGTTTCTAAAGAGAGGAGGTGAACTATTTGTAGAAGATAAGATTGGGAGAGGTTTAGTTTTGCAAACTAGGTAAGGAGGTATATGAAGTGAAGAATAAATGGATGTTGATATTAATAGTTGTTAGTGTGCTTTTAGGTATGGCAATAGCAGGATTGGCCCAAGAGGTAAAGAATCCTGATACTCTGATTATAGCGGACTACGGAACAGTAAACTCACTGGACCCAGCCTACGCCTATGACACCGCCAGTGGATCGAAAATCATGAATATCTACGAACCTCTTGTCTTTTTTGACGGTGAAAAGACCGGCGAGTTCGTCCCGATGCTGGCAACCAAGGTTCCCAGCATAGACAACGGCCTGGTCTCTGCCGACGGGATGACCTATACATTCCCCATCCGCAAGGGCGTAAAATTTCACAACGGAGAGATACTGACTCCGGCAGACGTCGAATACACCTTTGAGCGGGCCATGGTTCAGGACCGAAGCGGTGGTCCAATCTGGATGTTTTTCGAGCCCCTGCTGGGAATCGGAGGAAGTCGCGACGGCGATGGGATTTCGATTGATTTCGCCGATATTGACAATGCAGTAGAAGTAACGGGGGACAGCGTCGTCTTTCATCTTCCGGCCCCTTATCCACCCTTCCTGGCTATTCTGGCCAGTAGCTGGGGTGGAATCGTCAATAAGAAATTCGTAGTGGAAAACGGGGGTTGGGATGGAACGGCAGAGACCTGGCAGGATTTCAATGGACCGGCTCCCGGAGAAGAGATACTCCACGCAGTCACCTGCGGCACCGGACCCTTTGAGCTGGAACGATGGGACCCGGCAGTAGAAACGGTACTTATAAGAAATGACAATTACTGGAGAGAGCCGGCTAAGCTGGAAAGAGTGGTCTTCAAGTATATAGAGGAGTGGACTACCCGCAAACTAATGTTCCTGGCCGGTGACGTAGATGTAGTGCAGGTTGACACCCAGTACATTCAGGAAATGGAGGGAATCGAGGGCATCCGTGTCCACACGGACCTGCCCGGTCTGGTGGTCGGTGCAGCCTTCTACAATTTCGAAATAAATACCGAGGGCAATACCGATATCGGCAGCGGACAATTGGACGGTCAGGGAATTCCGCCTGATTTCTTCAGCGATAAAGACGTACGACTCGCCTTCTCCTACTCCTTTGATTGGACTAGCTTCTTACGGGATGTCTATTTTAACGAGGCCTCGCAGCCTTCCAGCCCGATCATAAACGGGCTCTCTTATATCAATCCGGAACAGCCGGTCTATAGCCGTGATCGAGCCAAGGCGGAAGAACACTTCAAAAAGGCGTGGGACGGCAAATTGTGGGAAAATGGCTTCAGATTTACCATTCTCTACAATACAGGTAACGCTCAGAGGAGAACTGCTTCCCACATTTTTGAGGACAATGTTGAGGCGCTCAATCCCAAATTCAGTATCGAGGTAAGACCGGTGGAATGGGCGACTTATCTGGACGAGCTCATTGCCAATAAGCTGACTCTGTTCATTCTCGGTTGGGCAGCGGATTATGCTGATCCTCACAATTTCGTCCATCCGTTCATGCACACAGATGGCTCTTTCTCCGCCTTCCAGAGCTACAGCAATCCCGAAGTGGATAGGCTGATCGCAGAGGGCATCGGTACAGTGGATCCGGCAAAGAGACAGGAGATCTACTACCAGCTTCAGGCAATCTACTACGAGGATGTTCCCAGTGTCGGTCTGTATCAACCTTTAGAGCGTAGATACGAGCGCGACTGGGTGCACGGCTGGTACTACAATCCTGTCATTCCCAATTCCAATACCTGCTCATATCTCTATTCCATCTCCAAGGGATAAACTCAATAATTCAATGAACTAACCAAGGCGGCCCGTTCAAAAAGAGTACAGACCGGGCCGCCGAACTGGTTTGTGGAGACCACAATGGATGGCCGCTGCTTATACGCCGCATCAACCACCGAAAAATGTGGAACCTTTGAGCCCCAAGGAGAATCGACCTAAATGAAAGCCTACATCATCAGAAGACTGTTGCTTCTATTTGTGGTGCTTTTCGGCGTCAGCATCCTAGTATTTGCCATTCTCTCTCTTTTCAGCCCCGAGCAAAGAGCCAGCGTATTCATAACCGACGTTAAACAACTAAGAGACCTGCAGGAGATAATTCAGACCCATCACCTGGATGCTCCAATACATATTCAGTATTACTATTGGGTCAAAGCCCTGCTTCGTGGGGATCTCGGCTGGTCGATAACCGCCCAGAGACCGGTACTGGAGGCTTTCTTTTACTTCTTGCCTAATACAATCGAGCTGGCCCTTTTCTCTGCCCCGCTGATTATCATAATAGGCATCTGGCTGGGAAGTGTCTCTGCGGTACATCAAAACAAACTGATAGACCATACTACCCGCACTCTGGCCATCATTGGCTGGTCCCTGCCTACTTTCTGGTTTGGCCTGATGCTCTTGATGATTTTCTACGGGTACTTCCGGGGTCTACTTCCGCCGGAAGCCTTGAGCACCAAGAGCAACCTCTACGTCCAGTCGGCAGAGTTTGTTCGTTATACCAGAATCAACACCCTTGATGCCTTGCTGAACTGGCAGCCGTGGATCCTCTTTGATGCTCTCAGACACCTTATATTACCGGTTATTACCCTTACTGTGGTACAGTGTGCCCTGGTAATGCGCATTATGAGATCAAGCATGCTGGAAGCGCTGGGAAGAGGCTACATCACTACTGCCAGGTCTAAGGGGGCCAGTGAGACTACCGTTGTAAAAAGACATGCCCGCAGGAATGCACTGATTCCGGTAGTGACCGTCTCCGGCTGGTTGATTGCCGGTTTGGCAGGCGGTGTTGTTATCACTGAGACCATTTTCAGCCGTAAAGGGCTGGGATGGTGGTGGGCTAGAGCGGCCGTTCAACTGGACATTCCAGCGATCCTATGTGCAGTCCTTTTTAATGCAATCCTTTTTGTGGTCACCAATCTGGTAGTTGATTTGCTCTATGCCTATATAGATCCGCGAGTTACATTAAAATGAGAGAAGCGAAATCGAAATACCATTTCCGGAATGAAGTTCGCAAATCATTGAAGCCGCGAGTGGAGGAGCTCAAGTTTTCGCTTCATCGAATAACCAGGAGCCCCCTCTCCCTGATAGGACTTACTCTAATCCTGGTCTTTGCCACGGTCGCAATTCTAGCCCCTCAGCTCGCTCCACCCAAGCGTCTGTATGAACCCTACCAAATTCCTCGCGATGGTTATGCCGCCACACCGCAGCCACCGTCGACGGAGCATGTGTTTGGGACGACAGAGGGCCAATACGACATCTATTACGGCGTCATCTGGGGAACCAGAACTGCCTTTCGAATTGGCTTCATGGTTGTAGGGGCCACTATGCTCATTGGTCTATTCCTGGGTAGTTTGGCTGGCTACTACGGCGGACTAGTAGACGAAGTTATCATGCGACTGGTAGATATTTTTATGTCGATTCCTACTCTAATTCTGGCCATGGCGATTGTTACTGCCCTGGGCCACAGCCTTGACAATGTGGTCAAGGCTCTCATTATTGTAGGATGGCCCATCTACGCCCGATTGATTCGTGGGGAAATACTACAAATCAGAGAAGAGGACTATGTCTCTGCTGCCCGGGCAGTAGGATGTCCCAATGCTCTTATTATCTTGAAACATATTCTGCCAAATTCTGTCTATCCTATGCTTATTCTAGCTTCCTTAGATATAGGAGCAGTCGTTCTAGTTGCTGCGGCATTGAGTTTTCTTGGTCTGGGGGCTCCGGTGGGCTATGCTGATTGGGGCCAAATGGTGAGCTTCGCCCGGAACTGGATCGTAGGTCCTCCGCAAAACCCTCTTGCCTATTGGCACACCATCACCATTCCGGGACTGTTCATGCTCTTTTTTGTTCTGGGGTGGAACCTCCTGGGAGACGCCTTTCGGGACATTCTGGATCCCCGCTTGAGAAGGAGATAGCCTTTGTTAAAACTGATTGAAATCAAAGATCTTAAAACCAATTTCTACACCTACGAAGGGATTGTGCAGGCCCTGGATGGAATCAACCTCAGTATGAGAGAAGGAGAAATACTGGGCTTGGTGGGAGAGACCGGGTGTGGAAAGAGCGTCACTGCCCTTTCTATCCTCAGACTGATTCGCCCACCGGGAAAGATCGAGGCAGGAGAAGTAATCCTGCGGCTTCAGGATGAATCGAGTCAGTCAAAAGATCCGATTGATCTCCTGGATCAGACTGAGCCGCTTATGCAAAAAGTGAGAGGAAATGAAGTCTCGATGATCTTTCAGGAGGCCAGCGAGGCTCTAAATCCTGTTTACTCAGTAAATAACCAGGTCTCGGAGAGTTTCCTTCTTCATAGACAAAAGGAACTTTGCCGGGACGTTTTAAAAAAAATCGAGCAGGACCTTGGAAAAGCGACATCATTTCTTAGACGAATTATCCTTAAGATGGAAAGAAGGATCTACCTCAGGATGAGAGAGAATCCCTCCTCTTCTTGGTTGGCAATACTCTCTTTTCTTCCCATAGTGAGAAGCTATAAGAGAAGGATGGTTAATCAGGCGAGAATAGAATCGATAGAACTTCTGCGAATATTGGGAATACCGCATCCGGAAGAAGTCGTCAGAAGATATCCACACCAGTTGAGCGGCGGCATGCAGCAGCGAATAGTCATTGCCATGGCACTGGCCTGTTCCCCTACTCTTCTGATAGCAGACGAGCCTACTTCCAATCTCGATGTCACCATCCAGGCACAGATTCTCGATCTGCTGCAAGGACTGAGGGAGAAACTGAAGACGTCCATTCTCTTCATTACTCATGATCTGGGAGTGGTAGCCGAAATATGTGAAAGAGCAGCAGTTATGTACGCCGGTCACATAGTGGAGGTAGCTCCGGTTCATCCTCTCTTCCGGAAACCCCTGCACCCTTATACTCAGGGGCTGCTGAAGTCAGTCCCTCGACCAGGAGAAAAAGGTCGCCTCCAGAGTATCGAGGGTAACGTACCCAATCTGATACATCCTCCCCCTGGATGTCGTTTTCATCCACGCTGTCCCTCTGTGATGGCCAAGTGTTCTGAAAGGAAGCCTGCTCTAAGAGAAACAGAACAGGGTCGCTTCGTGGCCTGTTATCTTCACCATCAGGAAACAGAGAAAAATGATACTTGAGACGCAAAACCTAAAAAAATATTACCCCATTAGGGGTGGAGTACTAAAAAAGGAAATAGGGCAGGTCAGAGCTGTAGATGGAGTCAGCCTGAAAATTAGAAAAGGAGAATGCCTGGGATTAGTTGGCGAGTCGGGTTGCGGAAAAACCACCTTCGGTAAGACACTTCTGAGATTACTCGAGCCGACTTCCGGACATATCTACTTTGATACTCCCGAGGAGGTGAAGGTAAGGATAAGCGAAAAGGGAAGAAGGAGTGATCCTGATTTGAGAAAGCCTGAGGCATATCCCAACAGGTACGATCTAGCCACCTTCAGGGGCTCCAAACTGAAGAATATGAGAAAGAGAATGCAGATAGTCTTTCAAGACCCTTCCTCTTCCCTAAACCCGCGCATGCTCATTAAGAACATTGTCAGTGAACCCCTGAAAGTCCACCGCCTGGCCAGGGGCCTTCAACTAAGGAAACAGGTACTAAGCCTTTTCGATCGAGTTGGTCTCACCCCTGACCATCTTTTTCGCTATCCGCATGAATTTAGTGGTGGCCAAAGACAGAGAATCGCCATAGCCCGAGCTTTAGCGACTGATCCAGAGTTCATTATTCTGGATGAACCAACTTCTGCTCTCGACGTTTCAGTCCAGGCTCAGATTCTTAATTTGCTCCAGGATCTGCAAGCAGAGTTCAATCTCACCTACCTGTTCATTACGCATCATTTGTTGGTGGTAGAGCATATAAGCAACCGAATAGCGGTAATGTATCTGGGAAAGATTGTTGAATTGGCAGATACAACTGAATTATTTAAGAAGCCTATCCATCCCTATACTCGTGCTCTTCTCTCCTCTATCCCTATCCCGAATCCAGAAATAAAAAAAGAAAGAATTCTTCTTGAGGGTGATGTACCCAGTCCTGTTTCTCCACCCTCCGGTTGTCATTTCCACCCCAGATGTTGGCTGGCAATGAAAAAATGTAAGGAAAAGGAGCCTTCTCTGATGGATGTAGGCGGAAATCACTATGTTGCCTGCTATAAAGCATCTAGTCGTTAGGGAATGGTCAACCAAGAGAGCTCTGAAAAATGCAATTTGAAAGTAAAATTGGAGTTTTTCAGAGGTCTCAATCGAGAGAATTTGACACAAACCAGCCAATTATGTTATAATCGCAAACGAGGTTAAAGTACAGGAGAAAAGATTATGTTTCACCTCTCAAGCGCCGGAGATATCAAAAAAGGTAGAATCACTGATATTTATTTTGAAAGGACATTAAAGATTATCAAGGAAAAAAATATAGACAAAAGAGTTGTTGTTGAGATAAGGGCCAGGACTCTTCCTTCTCCTTATCAATGGGCAGTTTTGGGTGGCTTAGATGAAGCACTCTCTTTACTAGAAGGTTTAGAGATTGATGTCTGGAGCATGTCTGAGGGCACCATCTTTCATCCTTTTGAGCCAGTTTTAACTATAGAAGGTAATTACAGCGAATTCGGCAGATACGAAACTGCTCTTTTAGGTCTAGTTTGTCAGGCTTCCGGCATAGCCACTCGCGCGGCCCGCTGCAAAAAATCCTCCCAGGGAAAGACTGTCTATCACTTTGGAGCCAGAAGAATGCATCCCGGGATAGCTTCTATGATAGATAGGGCTTCCTTTATAGGGGGATGTGACGGAGTAGCTGTCAGAAAAAGTGCGGAAGAATTAGGAGAGAAACCAGTCGGGACTATTCCCCACGCTCTTATTTTATTGGTGGGAGATACAGTCAAAGCTACCCAATTTTTTGATGAGGTTATTGAACCTGAAGTGGGTAGAGTGGCTCTAATAGATACATTGGGAGATGAAAAGTTTGAAGCTCTCAGAGTGGCAGAAGCTTTAGGCAAGAACCTTTTTGCCGTCAGGATAGACACTCCCGCTTCCAGAAGAGGTGATATTATGGAACTTTTAAAAGAAGTTCGATGGGAACTCGACCTACAAGGATTCAAAAAAGTAAAAATATTTGTTTCCGGTGGAATAACCGAAGAGAGAATAGCTCTTCTTAATTCTGTAGCCGATGCCTTCGGAGTAGGAACATACATAAGCAATGCTCCGGTAATAGACTTTTCTTTAGACATAGTTGAGATAAATAGTAAGCCCCTGGCTAAAAAAGGTAAACGCTCAGGGAAAAAACAAATTTGGCAATGTTCTTCTTGTTTGACTCGTTCCATCCTTCCCTTCAGGGAAAGAATAGTAAAGTGTTCATGTGGAGGAAACTTTATTCCCTTAACAGAACAAGTGATAAAGGAAGGAAGAATAGTAACAGACCTCCCTTCCCCCCAAGAAATCAAAAAATATGTACTGGAACAATTAAATAAGATTTCTTAGAGGTGCCGGTGCCATGTCTTTACATGATACACATACTGGCGTACAGCGTTTAGCGGATAGCAAAAAACCATAATTGAAAATCTTGTTCGCAGTTCATCGCTAAAACAGCAATAAGATGGTAAGTAGTGAGTGGTTAACCAACAGGTAAATACTCAGTGAACCACGTCATTGGAGAAGTCCTGAAAGCCTTCAGGACGACGTGGCAATCCCAAAAAACTGAGATTGCTTCGGGACTTTGTCCCTCGCAATGACAGGAAGGAACGTATTTCACTGAACATTTATACCAATAGAAAAATGAACTTGAGGAGTAAGAGATTGCCTTTGATCATACAGAAATATGGAGGGAGTTCGCTTAATTCACTGGAAAGAATTAAGAAAGTAGCTCAAAGGGTTCTGCAGGCAAAGAAAGAAGGAAATGATATAGTAGCGGTAGTTTCAGCTATGGGAGATACTACTGATGAATTATTAGCTCTTGCCTTACAAGTTCATTCTCATCCCCCAAAAAGAGAATTAGATATGCTTTTATCCACAGGAGAAATTGTCTCGTCTGCTCTGTTATCCATTGCTCTTCATTCCCTGGGGGCTAAGGCCATATCTTTCAGTGGTTCTCAGGTAAGAATAATCACCAATGAAGCTCATACTAAGGCTCGTATTTTGAGAATTGAAACAGAAAGGATTTTAAGGGAGATCAAGAAAGGTGGAATCGTGGTAGTAGCTGGTTATCAAGGAATTAGTCTACAGAACACTATTACTACCCTGGGAAGGGGAGCGTCAGACACTACTGCGGTAGCGTTAGCTGCAGTATTAAAAGCGGACTTATGCGAAATTTATAGTGATGTAGAGGGGGTATACACAGCTGACCCTCGCATAGTGCCTCAGGCACAAAAGCTCAAGCATATTTCTTATGCGGAAATGCTGGAGATGGCTAGTTTAGGAGCCCAAGTTATACATCTGCGAGCGGTAGAAATAGCCAGGAGATATAGAGTCTCTTTGCATATACGCTCTAGTTTCAGTCAAAAGGAGGGAACAATAATTGATCAATAACGATTATATGGAACGATTTGTCGTATCCGGAATCACTCTTGATGAAAAGGAAGCTAAGGTAACCATTAAGAAAGTACCTGATGAACCAGGAACGGCTGGTTTTATTTTCACCCAATTAGCCGAAGCTAGCATTAATGTGGATATGATTATTCAAAGCAGCACAAAGCAAGGAAAAAATGACATTTCCTTTACCATAAAAGAGGAAAGTTTGGAGGATACAAGAAGAGCGATGGAGAAAATAGGGGAAAAATTGGAAATTGAAGAGATAATTTACGATTCGGATATGGCTAAGGTTTCCTTGATAGGTGCAGGAATGCAATCCCACCCTGGAGTTGCTGCCCGTATGTTTGCCTGCATTGGAGAGAGAAAAATAAACATTGATATGATAAGCACCTCAGAGATAAAGATATCCTGTGTAGTCAGAAAAAATGAAGGAAAAAAAGCAGTAAGAGCTATCCATCAGGAATTTAAACTGGATAAAGAGGAGGATTTTGAAACTTAATGAAAAATGGATGAAACTAGCCTTGAGGCTGGCAAAAAAAGGCGAAGGAAAAGTCTCTCCCAATCCTATGGTAGGAGCTGTTCTTATCAAAAAGGAAAAAGTGATTGCTACTGGATATCATAGATACTTCGGCGGACCGCATGCCGAAGTCGAAGCTATTGAAAAGGCAAAAAGTGAAGCTCAAGGCACTACTTTGTATGTCAGCCTGGAACCATGTAATTATTATGGGAAAACCCCTCCTTGCACAGAAAAGATAATTCAAGCCGGCATCAAAAAAGTAATAGCAGCCACATCAGACCCTACTTCTAAAGGAGGACTAGAGCGTCTGGCAAGAGAAGGCATCGAAACCGAGCTGGGAGTCTGTCAGGAAGAAGCAAAGAAGTTAAATGAGGCTTTCTTCAATTACCTAAGGGAAAAGAGGCCTTTTGTCATAGTGAAGGCAGCAATCAGTCTGGATGGAAAAATTGCTACCTCCGGCGCAGAATCTAAGTGGATAACCGGTCAAAAATCACGTAGATTGGCTCATTCCCTCAGGGATAAAGTGGATGCTATTTTAGTAGGAATAAATACTGTAATCAAAGATGACCCTTCCCTACTTCCTCCTTCCTCCAAAAGAAGATTTGTTCGGATTATCCTGGATAGCAGACTAAGAATTCCCCTAGAAGCACGTCTCTTAAACGACCAGGAAAAAGCCGGTACGTTTATCTTCACTACCTCTCAGGCAAATAAGAAGAGATTAGAAGAGTTAAAAGAGAAAGGAATTAAGGTAGTGGTAACAGAGGCGAAACAAGAAAAGGTAAGTCTAAAGGAAGTCCTAAAAAAACTAGGAGAGCTTGAAATAATGAGTCTTCTAATAGAAGGAGGAGGAGAGGTGATCGCTTCTTTTTTTGAGGAAAAAAGAGTCGATAAGGTATTCCTTTTTCTTGCCTCTCGTATAATAGGAGGAAAAGAAGCCCCTACCTGGGTAGAAGGAAAAGGAGTCAATTTATTAAAGGAGACTCCCTACATAAGCATAGATTCATTGAAGAAAATAGA
>Ga0114922_10006469_pt1 | contig 10752 bp, 12 predicted proteins | sample AartaG_FD_100975 | JGI IMG/M metagenome (GOLD analysis project Ga0114922, IMG submission 100975) | Deep subsurface microbial communities from Aarhus Bay to uncover new lineages of life (NeLLi) - Aarhus_00045 metaG | ecosystem: Environmental > Aquatic > Marine > Oceanic > Sediment | place...
CATTGGGATCAGACGGTGCAATGGCCAGTGATCCGATGGACGAGACATCCAGGCTGTCAGACATCGGCTTCCAGTGAATGCCACCGTCAGCGGTCTTGAAAACACCACCGGATGCCGCACCGCAGTAGTAGACATTGGCATTTCCCGGTTCGCCCACAACGGCAATGATCCGGTTGCCAATGGGTCCGATATAACGGTACTGGAGCGATTTGTAGATAATGGGTGTGATTTCCTGGGTCAGGGCGGGTAATGCCCAAATGAGTATAATGAAAATAGCGAGGTGCTGTAGGAACAATTTTTTTTTCATCGTATTTCTCCTTTTAAATGAAATATTAAAATTCAAAAAGAAAAATGACAAATGAAGATGTAAAATGATAATAACCTTTCAAGAATGCCATTTTATATATTGATTTGTCATTTTCCATCTTGATGTTTGATTTTTGCATTTTTTATGTTCTGTGGGTCAACATTTTTCGCATTTTAACAAGTCTTTTTATACCTCCCTGTGCCACACTGATACCAAAGAAGATAATGGCCATTCCGATGAAGGAGCGGATCGGGATGATTTCTTTAAATGCCAGATAATCTGCGATGAGGGCCACTACAGGAGTAATGTAGATGATCAGAGAAAGTGATGTCGCTTTCATCTTTTGTAGCATCCTGTAGAAGAGGACGAAGGCGAACGCCGAGCCCACGATTCCCAGATAGGTCACAGATGCGATCACTTCATTATCCAGTCGGATGTGGTGTATGTCTTCCATTGCAAATCCAATGAGAAAGAGAAAGAGGACGCCAATATACAATTGATGAAAAGTCAGAGTGATCGGGTTCATTCGTGTTAGATATTTTTTAATTATCACGAGGGACATGGCGCCACTGGCTGCACTCAGGATCACAGCAGATGAGGCCAGGAGTACCAATCGATTGAAATGGGTTGATGCGAGTTGGTCATAGAAAACGATCACGATGCCCGTGAAACCGATAAAGAGACCGATGAATGTGTTCCAGTGGAAGGATTCATTGCGAAACAGGAAATTGGTCCAGATACAGGTAAAAAGGGGAAATGTCGCAAAAAAAATGGCAGCCACGCCGGCCGCGATGTACTGTTCGGCCCAGTAAATCAAGCCGTAATCCAATGGGTACATGAGAAAGGCACTGATGATCAGGATACCAAACTCACGACGATGGACCCGAAGGGGAATCCTTCTCAATAAGACATAGAGAAGCAAACACAACCACGCAACTGTAAAGCGTATCCCTGCACCGAGGAGGGGGGGCAGTCCTTCCAGGGAAAATTTAATGGCCAGCCATGTGGTGCCCCATACGAAGCAGAGGATAACAAATCCGAATAATATCATAGGTTCAAATTTCCTTCATTTCCTCATGGTCTGAAGATAGGTCGATATTGAATAGGATTTTTCATTTTACGTACTTTGCGTCACACATCTTGTGCAATTTCAGTTGCTCGATGAAGGTAATAAAACAAAAATTTCGAGACAAGGAAAATCAAGCTAGTATAGTGGAAATTTGTCTCGCCTATATTGAGTACATATCCTTCGGATTTATTTTAAAGGTGAAAATTTCTCTGGCGGCCTTCGATGCTTCGTTCCCTGCTCGTAAGCATAGGCAAATTTTATCAATTCAGGCTCGCCAAATAGTTTCCCTATTATTTGTAATCCCGCAGGAAGATGGCCGTATGTAAATCCCATGGGTACCGTGATTGCAGGCAGCCCTGTGTGGGGTGAGAGGATCTGGCTGTTATCACCGGCAGGGCTTTCCATGTCACCCACTTTTCTCGGCGGATTGCTCCATGTGGGAAAGACAAAGGCATCGACGCCCTGGTCGTCCATGGCCTTGAGTGCGGCTTCGCGTAAGCGTATGTTACGGGGATCGCGAAAGAGGTCGAGGCTGGGCGGGTCACGCTCCTCGGGTGGAGTGTCTTCTTCAAGCGCACGTTTTAGTCGGCTTTCGATATAGGGTGAGTAAAGACCTGCGTTGAATATCTCCTCGATGGTTTTGTAGGGGGCTTTCTCTCCCAATGAGGCCAGGTAATTATTGACATCGTATTGAAAGTGGTTACTCCAAACACCTCTCCGGAGTTCATCGAAATCGGGGATGACAAAGGGATCGACGATCTTGGCTCCCAGTCTTTTCAGGTCGGTGATGGCTTTTTCTGTCAGGGCCTTAACCTCGGAATCGATGGTTTCGGTCTCGATGTAGGTCCTGAATACGCCAATCGTTGCCCCTTTTAAGCCCTCTTTGTCGAGGAACTGGGTATAATTAGCAGGTTTCTTTTCTCTGCCATGTTGAGTAATGGGGTCGGCAGGATCGTACCCGGCAATGACTTCAAATACACGTACGGCATCCTCGACAGTCCGGCACATGGGTCCGCCGATGTCGTTACGAAGGTAGAGAGGGATGATCCCATCCCGGCTGGTGAGTCCCATGGTCGAACGGATGCCCACGAGACAGTTGTGAGACGAAGGTCCCCGGATGGAATTGCCTGTATCTGTTCCAAGACCAACCGCACCCAGGTTGGCCGCTACGGCGGCTGCCGTTCCGCCGCTGGAACCGGCGGGAACCCGTTTTAGATCGTAGGGATTCCTGGTTGTTCCCAGGATGGAGCTAACCGTCACATAGGGACTGAAGGCCCATTCGGCCATGTTCGATTTGGCCAGGACGATGGCTCCGGCTTCCCGAATTTTCCTTACCTGAAAGGCGTCGTCGGGTGGCAAGGACCCTTTAAGTGCGATAGACCCACCTGCGGTCTGGAGGTCATGGGTGTCGTAGTTGTCCTTCACAATGACGGGGATGCCGTGAAGGGGGCGGAGTTTTCCTGTCCTTTGAAACTCCTCATCTAACTCATCGGCCCGCTTGAGTGCGTTGGGATTGATCACCACAATGGCATTTAGATTTGTTGATTTATCGTAGGCTTCGATGCGCTTGAGATAGGATTCGACCAATTGACGGCATGTTAATTGACCTGCTTTTAAAGCCTGATGAATTTGGGTGATGGTCGTTTCTTCTATCTTGAAATGCGACTTGTCCTTTTTAATATTACACGATAGAAGGACGAGGGTCATTAAGATAAACATTAGGATGATTCTAAAAGAAACGCTTTTTTTCATCATGGTCTTTTCTCCTATCGGTTATGATTCATGCGACATTTTTCTATCGGTTTGACCTCATCTGACGCATCCTCTCCCGCATTTTTTCACGATCATACGTATTAGCTATGCTTTCGTACCCTTCCTTATTCACCGAGGCCAGGCCGAATATGTAATAATCCTGATCCCGGTTTTGGAGACGGATTCTGTGAACTTTACCCCAGAGTCGATGGTCTTCTTCTTCCGGTACCGGGGAAAACCTGGATTCTGTCCAATAACCGGAATCGGTTTCCCGCATAAAGAGTTTAAATCCTTTGAGATTCTCTTCTGGTTCGTCACAGATGAAGGAGATCACGGTCTGATAAACCGAATCTCTTGAGATGGCCACGATTGAAGGCGGTGTGGGTGAATTGGCCCAGTAGGCTGCGATGGCCGCATTGAGCCGGGTCGTTCGGGTGAAAAATTCGAAGGACATTTTATCTGGCGTGTCCTTGGTTGAATGTTGTATTTCATAATTCTCATAAGGTTCGGTGAATCGAACACCTGCGAAACCCTGCCGGATGAAGGGTGAGTGATCGCCGCCGCGCCCGAAGCGATCCAACCTGAAAATCATTTTTAACTTTAATTGGGGGAAATAGTCTTCACTGATTCGATTGAAATAGCGAGCCAGGTTTCGAGAAGGGGAATCGACCGGATCGGGGGAGAAACAGCGTAGAATGGTGTTGTCGGATTTACCGTCACCGCCCTGAATGTTGCCAATCATATCGTTGGCAATAACGCCTTCGATATGCATATCCTTCGCCTTTGCAGTTTTTGCGATATGAGACGAACCCATTAAACCCTGTTCCTCACCGGTAACGGCGGCCAGCATGATCGTGTTGAAAAATTTTCCCTTGGATAAGACCCTGGCCAGTTCCAGGAGAGCTACCGTGCCGCTGCCGTCATCATTGGCCCCTGGAGCAAAACCTTCGATATCCATCCCGGAATCGTTGCGGGAATCGTAGTGTCCGTTGATATGGAGAATCCGATCGGATCGAGTCCCGGGAATTACGGCGATGACATTGGCCATCATCACGGAGTCAATCCCCAGACTGCGTTTCAGTCGGGAAGAGAGTTTCTGGTAAAAATAATCATAGTAGACCTTCATTCGTCCACCATTTTCTTGATTGATTTTCTGAAATTCGCTGTAAAGCCATCTTCGGGCCGCTCCGATTCCACGGGTATTGGATACCGTATCTGAAAAAGTATTGCGGTTGTAAAAACTGACGAGTTTCACAACATCCGCTTTCAATCGGTTCGTTGAGATTTGTGATGTGATACTATCGGTTTTTTGTCTTATTTGATTTTCCTGGGATATTGCAGAAAGTGTAAAAATGAAAAGACATGTGAGGTGTAGGATAATACGGAGCTTCATCTTTTAGTCCTCCAATTTTATTCGTGTTGAAAGGTAAGAGATCCTATTCCAAAACGATATATTGAAAAATGTTTTGGTTGAACATAAATATACTAAAATATATTGGGGTAAGAAAAGAATTTTCACAATATTTTTGAAATATCGGAACAGATTTTGTAAAAATCTGTGTAATGAGTGGTCAATAAATTTGAGGGCCGAAATTTGTCATACCCCGAATTTTTCCTTGATTTATACAAAATAAAACAATATACTTAATTAAATAACAAAAGTGATTCTGTATGAAAATGGGAATAAAATGATTTTGACAGATAAGGAAGGCCGATATGATTGATGATATTCTAGAAAAGAAAATCGCCGAATGGTCAAAAGATTTCGATCCTGAGAAAATCGACCGTATCGACAAGAAGATCGTTCATAAAGTGAATGAAGAAAACAATTTTGTCGCGCGTATCGAACAGATCCAGGAAGGGGATTCGGACATATTTTTAAGTCAATTCGCGATTAACGGTAAACACCCCTACTTTTTTGAGCATGCATATGATCATGTGCCGGGATTGATGATAATCGAAAGCGGCAGGCAGGTAGGAACTGCTATTGCTCATCTTTTTTATGATGTTGCTTTTGATATCGTATTCATATTGAATGAAATGAATATTCGGTTTTTCAGATATGTGAGCCAGTTAAAGCCGCTTTTTATACGATCCATGGTTCGGAATAAATTAATCCGAAAGAACAAGTTAATACAGATGGAGCATGATGGCTATTTCATTCAGGGCGGACAGGAAGTGGCTTATATGGGTGGCACCTGGCTCATGTACGAAAAGAAAATCATTGAGCGTTTTCGGAGATCGGCAAAGGATATCAATCTGAGTGTCGAATAAACCATGAAGCGCTGTAAATATAGCTATTGTAAAAATAATTTCGAAGCGTTACTTACCCATTGTCCCATATGCGGCTATCCTGTTGATGATTCAAATATCGATGAAATCGATTCTGTCCGAAATGACATTCCCGATCTGCCTGTACCTGCCATGATCGATATGCATCAGATTTTGGTGAACAGAGAAGGTATTCTTAAAAGTCAAATGGTCATGATGGATGAACTTGGGATTGAGTGGGTCCTTCTGCAGTCGGTGCCTTCAAAAGTATCATCAATCTGGGGCAATGGGAAACTACTGGAAGTCCAGAACAACCATGGTGACAGGTTTTTGGTCTCCCATTTTATGGATCCCAGGCATCCTCTCGCGCGAAGGCGGCTGAGACAGTACAGGGAGAGGGACGTGAAAGTCATCAAACTGCTGCCCTGTCTGGGGTATCAACCCGATGAGAGGCGATGGAACCGCTTCTGGAAAACGATGGAAGATCTTCAACTCATTGCCATGGTTCATACCGGTTTTATCACTGCACGCCACAAAGATGAGGAACGGCGTTCCGGAGTGTATCTCCATTCGAAATACGGTCGACCGATCTTCTTTGACATTCTGGCGCGTCAATATCCAGGGATACAATTCATTCTCTGCCACATGGGAGGCTCGATCTGGGTCGAGGAGGCAGTAGAGATGGTCAGCCAGCATGAAAATGTTTGGGGAGACATTAGTGGATCTGGCGTCTATGCCCTGAAGAGAATTGTGAAGGGTGGTCTCCCAGTTGATTGGTCGAAACTGTTCTGGGGCAATGATTCGTCTCCGTCCTGTTATCCCTATAATTTGAGACTGCTCTTACACTATCTAAAGGCCGGCGATCTTTTCGATTCAGCCCCTTCACTGCTTTATGATAATGCCAAACGTTTTATTGAAGAATTCCTGATATGACATCGACCGTAAACCACCCGTTTTATCTGTCTCTCAGAGCGATCTTAAAATTGAAGGCTAAATGGATTCTCTTGATAAAAGGATACAGGATTGAAGGAAATCAGAACCTGCCCACTACCCGGAAACCGTGTATCCTGATAGCCAACCATGCCGCATTTATGGATTCTATTTACATCATTTGTTCGGTTCGTCCAAGATTTACCATCTGCGGTGCGAAACCAAAATATTTCACGACGTTTTTCAAACGATTAATATTCAGAACTGCCAACATCCTCAAGGTCGAGAGTAAAAATCAGTTCATACGCGATTGTGGAGAATTGTTGAAATCCGGAGAAATCATTTTGATTTATCCGGAGATGGGGAGAAATCCAGGAGGGTTGGGCGAATTCAAGACATGGGCTGCAGAGGTCGCTATTGCCCAAAAGGTTCCGGTGATTCCCTGTTACCTGTATGGAACGACACAGGGTCAAGCCGGACCCAGGAGGCTGTGTGTCGGCAGTGCCATATATCCGCGGGGCAATGCGATTGAATTAACTGAGGAATTCCGAAAGACGATTTTAAACCTGATGCCAGAGAATGGGAAAGGGCAATAAACGATGATTCTGATTACAGGAGGTACGGGTTTTATTGGACGTCATGTTGTGCGGGTTTTGATGGATCACGTAGGACCAGAACATATTCGTGTTTTGCTGTTAGAGTCGGAACGGGATAAGGTGGAAGACTTTCCCGGCCTGCAGATACTGCTCGGTGAACTCTCTGATAAATCAATTGTTTACGAGGCCGCGTCAGGAGTCGATACGATCGTACACCTCGCCAGTAAAAATGTTGATTTTGATGGGACCGGATTTACATTGATCAACGTCGATGGTACGCGAATTCTATGTGATGCAGCTGTTGCAGGTGGTGTAAAAAAGATGATCTATATCAGCTCGGTGGGTGTCTACGGCCATCACAGGCATCGTGATGCCGACGAGACGACCTCCGTGATGCCGGACACCTCCTTCTCAAAATCTAAGGCTGAAGCCGAAAAAATCATCCTCGAACATCACCGTGCCGGTCATTTTAATGGAATCATCCTGCGACATCGATTTGTCTATGGTGAGGGTGATGTTTATGTCCTGAGTCGAATGATCAAGGCCGCACAGAAATATCCTTTTCTTATCAACAATGGGCATGCGAAGATATCGATGATACTCGTGGAAGAACTTGCCGAAATCGTGTCGATCTTTGTACGGCAGGAGCTCCCCATTCACGCTCATCCGGTATATCATGTCACCGATGGCATTCCTATCAGTTATCGTGATATCATCGAAACGATCTGTGAGACCTACGGATTCAACCGTCCGGAGCGCTCGGTACCGTTCTGGCTCTTGAACGGACCTGTTCGGCTTTTTGAAAAACTGACGGGTACGGATCCTGAGACGACAAAATCGTCCCTCTCTTCAATGCGTCTGAAGTTAGTGGGGCAGGATAACTATTATTCCAACAGGAAATTGAAGCAGCTTATTCCCGACTTCACATTCACGCCGTTTAAGGAGGCATTTCCGAAATTGATCGATTATTATGCTCAGTTTAAATAAAGGAGTTTATGTCGATCGGTGTATACTATTGGTTAGAATTACCAATGTGGAGAGTTCCATGGAAGAAAAAGTAAGCTTGATTACAGGAGCCTCTTCCGGTATAGGCAGGGCCGTGGCCGTTGAAATGGCGCATCACGGCTTTCATTTGGCTCTTTTTGCGAGGCGGTCTGATAGACTTGAAGAATTAAAAACACACATTGAAGAAAAATACAGCAGTCAGGTTATCGTCACGTCCTGTGATGTTCGAAAAACGAAGGATATGGAGAAGGCTGTACATGACGTCATCAAGCAAATGGGAAAGATCGATGTCGTTATTGCCAATGCGGGTTATACGATTCCCGGGAGTTTCGACAGTCTGTACGTCGATGATTATAAGAATATTTTCGACACAAATTTTTTTGGCATGCTCAATACCATTTATCCTGCTTTACCTTCTCTGAAAGAAAATAACGGAACGATTGTTATCATGGGCAGTGTTCTGGGAGAATTAGGCATCATGGACCGCTCCACTTATTCATCTACCAAGTTCGCACTCCGGGGCTTCTATGAATCTGTGCGGTATGAACTCAAAGAAAAAAATGTTTCTCTCATGCTGGTCGAACCGGGTTTTGTGAAGACTGAACTCCGGTTTATGGACAGGAAAGGAAATCGTTTAAAGGTCGTTACCGATACGGTCAAGAAAAAAACCTCCCACTCGATTGCTGTGCCTCCTGAAGATATTGCAAGACCCATCGTTAAGATGCTGACCCTGCGTGGTTATCGGAAGAAGATACTCCCCGGCCATGCCAAAGTGTTTGCCTTTTTAAACTGGCTTTTACCCGGGATCCTGGCTTCTCTCATTTATAAACATCGGGATTTTCTCAGGAAGAAAGTGATTAAATAGGGTATTCAAATTATTCTGTTATTTACGCAAACGCGTCATCTCACTTACAAATCATCTATTAAATACCCGAAAGGGTATAATCTTTATTAAACTACTTGACATTATACCCGAAGAGGTGTATATTTAGTTGTATTTAAGTAAATATACCCGATAAGGTACAATTATGACAGATGAACTCATGGTTTTTTGTAAAAAACGAAGGAAACTTTTGGGATTGACTCAGAAAGAACTGGCCCAACGAGCCGGTGTGGGACTTCGATTTGTCCGGGAGATGGAACAGGGAAAACAGACATTGAGAGTGGATAAGGTAAACCAGGTCCTGTCCCTATTCGGTCATCGATTGGGTCCGGTTCCTGTTCAACGTGAGAATTGGCATGGTCCGTAGAGGAAAGGTTATTATTCATAAACAATTGGCCGGTTGGATCACAGAATTTGAGGATGGGTATATTTTCGAATACGACGAAACATATCTATCTCATCCCGAAGCAATACCAGTCAGTCTTACATTGCCATTGCAAAAAGAATCCTTTAAAAGTAAGACGATGATCCCTTTTTTCGATGGTCTGATACCGGAAGGGTGGTTGCTGGAAGTTGCACATCAGACCTGGAAAATCGATCCGCGTGACAGGATGGGACTGCTTTTGTCCTGTTGCAAGGATTGTATTGGTGCGGTATCGGTCCTTCCGGTAGAGGATGATGAGAATGGTTGATTCCGGACAATGCCTTGCATGCTACCTACCTCTAGAGGAGGATGAAGTACTATATCATCCCGGATGTGCCAGGAAGGTGTTTGGTCACAAAAAGCCGCCCGAACTGTCTTATGGGTATGATGAATTGGGTGAGTTGGCTCAACGCGTTATTCGAAGTAAGGTCACTGTGCCCGGTGTACAGAAAAAACTATCGATTCACCTTGGCAGAGGTGAGGGAGGTGTTCATAGATTTACCCTTGTCGGCCTCTGGGGAAATTTTATACTTAAACCGCCTACTGTAGACTATCCGTCGATGCCTGAGATTGAAGATTTAACGATGCATCTTGCGGAAATTTTCCAAATAAAAACCGTACCCCACTGTCTCATCCCGTTGCAGACCGGAGAGCTATCATATCTCACGAGTCGGGTGGATCGTCTCCCGAATGGAGAAAAGCTATTAATGGAGGACATGTGTCAATTGACCGAACGATTGACCGAATATAAATATCATGGCTCAATGGAACAAATCGGAAAGGTGATCAAGACCTATTCCTCCAATCCTGGATTTGATAGTCTGGCTTTTTTTGAAATGATCCTCTTCACCTTTTTAACAGGAAATGCAGATATGCATTTAAAAAATTTTTCATTATTGTATCCTGTCGACGGTATGGTTCAATTAGCACCCGCATATGATATGTTGGCAACGCGGCTGATTCTTCCGGAAGAGGTCGATCCGGAAGAAATGGCGCTGACGGTGAACGGAAAGAAATCCCGGCTAAAGAAAAGAGACTTCGATCAATTTGCAAAAACCATGGGATTGACATCCATTCAGGTACGTAATGTCATGCAGCGGTTTGGGATTGATCTACCACAGGCTCTATCTTTCGTTGAAAAAGGCTTGATACCGTATGAAAAACAACAGGAGCTGATCCGACTGATGGAGGAGAGGTTTGAAAGATTGAGTTGGGATAAATAGATTAATAGTAGGCGAAAGGATGCTCAATTAAGCAGATTTCTTTTCAAATCTTTTAGGTAGTTTTACTGGATAAAAAATTCCATATGGTTTAAAAAGTAATATCTCCTATTTGGTACATATGTATTATACCGATTTTGAATGTTAATGGCCTGTTAAATTAAAAGATGCTACATAAAAGTTAGGATCTACTTCAAATTTTGAAATTGAAGTAGGTAACTCCAACGTACTCCATTTAGTATCAGGATAAAGCCATTCAGCTTTTTCATCAAGGATAACTTTTACAGGCATATTA
>Ga0114922_10006470_pt1 | contig 10751 bp, 12 predicted proteins | sample AartaG_FD_100975 | JGI IMG/M metagenome (GOLD analysis project Ga0114922, IMG submission 100975) | Deep subsurface microbial communities from Aarhus Bay to uncover new lineages of life (NeLLi) - Aarhus_00045 metaG | ecosystem: Environmental > Aquatic > Marine > Oceanic > Sediment | place...
CAGGCATACGCCTGGTTACTGTCATCGTGCCTTAAAGGACGTCATAACGGATGCCCTCAAAGATAATTTTTTGAGGAAAAACCATTTTTTAATTTGACTTTGTTCTCTTTATAGGTGGCAAAATAATTAATTCTATTATGAGAAGTTATCGCGAGGTATTTGAGAATAATAGCGGGGCGGTGTTGATTCCGTTTTTTGTATTGGGCGATCCGGATGAGGATCGGTCGCTTGACTACATCCGTACGGCGATCGATGCGGGGGCGGATATCCTGGAATTGGGAGTACCGTTCAGCGATCCGATAGCGGACGGGCCGACGATTCAAAAGGCGGACATCCGTGCGTTGGAAGCGGGCATGACCTGCGGACGGGCGCTGGAGATGATCCGGAAAATCCGTGCGTACAGCGATATTCCGATCGGATTGCTTATGTATTACAACCTGATCTGGCATTACGGTCGGGACTCGTTTTATCGCGATGCGGCATCGGCGGGAGTCAACAGCGTTTTGGTGGCGGATTTGTGTGTGGATGACGCCGATGAGGTTCAGCTCCTGGCGCAACAAAATGGTTTGGATTCAGTCTATATGGTGACGCCGAACACCAGTGCCGAACGTCGCGGCAAGATCGCCCAATTATGCAGCGGATTTATCTATACCGTCTCGGTTCTGGGCGTGACCGGGGCGCGTACGGAATTGGGAGCGACGGTCAAACCGCTGGTGAAATCGCTCAAGTCGGAGACAAACGTTCCGATTTGTGTGGGTTTTGGGGTCAGTAAACCCGAACACGTCCGGCAATTGGCCGAGGCGGGTGCGGATGGAGTGATTGTGGGCTCATCGGTGGTGAATATCGTCGAGAAAAACCTGGACGCCCCGGATGGCGGTAAGGCGGAATTAGCGGACTATATCCGCAGGATGAAAGAGGCACTGTAAAAGTTGGGATAACCCTCTGAAAAATGACGTTTCCAAGTCCCGACCGTAAAGTAGGGGATGAGGATAATAGTTGTGAGTGGATAGTTGTGAGTTGTGAGAAAGAGATTCTTCGCTGCGATCAGAATGACAATGACGAAATCCGAAGTTCGAACGAACATCTGTTTATTAACAGTTTTCATATCCGCTTACTAACGTGCGCGGCTTGGAAGGGGAGTCGGTTTCTTGGAAGGGGAGGCGGTTTCCCGGAAACATTGTTAAGTGCATTGTGTTCAATAGCTTACGAAAATTCGCCCGTGCATAAAAAAAGACTTGCCAAATGTGTAAAAATGCTCACAATGGCTCATCTTTGAATTGGTAATAGGAGATAGAGCTAGTGTATGCGATTATAGACGATGGCGGAAAACAGTACAAGGTAGAGCAGGGCGAAACGGTTTGCGTCGATCTGCGGGAATTGTCGGAAGAACAACAGGAGATCGAGTTCGACCGGGTTTTGTTCTATTCTGATGACGATACGACCTTGGTGGGTCAGCCTCTGGTCAAGGGGGCCAAGGTGACCGGTAAGATCAATGGGGTAGCGGCGGGTCCGAAATTGCACCCGATGCAGTTCCGCCGCCGTAAGGACTCCCAACGTCGGATCGGACATCGCCAGAAATATATTGAGGTGGAAATAACGGATATCCAGAAACCTTCCTAATGATGAGTTTGTAGGATTATGGATGGGCGTAAGAGCCCGACGAGCCGTAGGCGGCGGCAGTCGGGCTCGTTTTTTTTGAGTGCATGGGTAGAAGAGTAGATGAGTGAATGAGTAGATGGGGGATATAGAGTCCACAGTCTTCAGTCCACAGTCCACAGTAAGAAAAAAGAATTGGTTTACGGCAAGAACAAAGAATAATGGTTGCTCAAAAGCGAATTTTCTTTGAATGCTAGGGGTTGGACGGTACTATGGCCGATGAGATAGATGACGGCAGGAGTACGTATCGATGGATATGGTATTGTTGGAAACGCAGGATCTGGTCAAGCAATATTCCGGCCGAACCGTGGTCAACAAGGTATCCATCGAGGTGCACGAGCGTCAGATTGTGGGACTTCTCGGTCGGAACGGCGCCGGTAAGACGACTTCCTTTCGGATGATCATCGGCATGATCCGACCGGAAGGCGGTAAGGTGATTTTTGAGGGTCGCGACGTAACCCAGATGGCGATGTACCAGCGGGCGCGGCACGGGATGGGGTATCTCTCACAGGAGCCGAGTGTGTTTCAACGGCTATCGGTGGAGCAGAATCTACTGGCGATACTGGAGACGATGAGCCTGACGCGGCGGGATCGGCATCGCCGAGCGAACGGGCTGATCGAGCAGTTCGGGCTGGAAACCGTCCGGAAACAGCATGGCCGATTGCTCAGCGGCGGGGAGCGTCGTAAGCTGGAAATCGCCCGGGCCCTGGTGACGAATCCTTCGCTGATCCTGCTGGACGAGCCGTTCAGCGGTGTGGACCCGATCGCGGTGCAGGACCTGCAGGGGGAGATCCATCGGCTGCGGGAACGGGGCATCAGTATCCTGATTACCGACCATAATGTGGAACGAACGCTGGAAGTGGTGGATCAGGGGTATATAATCAATGAGGGGAAGGTGCTTAGTTGCGGTACGCCGCATGAACTGATCAACAACCCCATGGTACGTAAAGCCTATCTGGGCAGTACGTTTCGGGGCGACGAGTTTAACGAGGATTAATGCGATGTGGGATAAGGTGATTAGCTATCTGCAATACCTTTACAACTCCTACAATCCGGTTCTCATCCTGATTGAACTTCTGCTGATCGGGTTCGTGGTCTATTCGGTGATGCGGTTTCTGCGCGGCACCGGGGGCGAGAAACTCTTCAAAGGGATCGTCGTGCTGCTGCTGGGATTCTGGATGATCCGCTTTTTGACGGGTTCGCTGGGTCTGGAACGGATAGATTTTCTTTTTAATTACTTTTTTGTCGGTGTGTTGGCGGTGGCGGCGATAGCGTTTCAACCGGAACTGCGGCGGGGGTTAATGCAGTTGGGGGGCACGCGCTTCGGTCGGGAAACACTGCCGGAGATGGAGGAAGTCATCGAAAAGATAGTCGATGCGGCGGCGACGCTGAGTCGAACGCAAATCGGCGGCATCATCGCGATCGAACGGGAGGTCGGCCTGGGCGATTTGATCGCCGGGGGCGTAAAGCTGGAGTCCAGGGTAACGGCGGAACTGTTGAACACGATTTTCTGGCCGGGTTCGCCGCTGCATGATATGGGCGTAGTGATTCGCCGAGGTCGGCTGGTGGCCGCGGGCGTGCAGTTTCCCCTGGCCGAACATGGCGAATATGATCGGCTACTGGGATCGAGGCATCGGGCCGCCATCGGTTTGAGCAAGACCACCGATGCCATCGTGGTTGTGCTCAGCGAAGAAACCGGCAATATCGGCCTGGCGGCAGACGGCAAACTCACACGGTTTCTGACGATCGAACAATTACGGGCACAATTGTTTGACTTGCTAATTCCGGTAGCGGCCGGCAAAGGCAAAAAGGCGCGAAAGGCGTTAGCCCGGTTTTGGGAGCAAAAGAAAAGGCAGGAATCAGTCAAACAAAACCTGGTGGCTCAGGAAAAGAAAAAAATCGAACCGATTCGTTCGACTTCTTCGACGGAAACAACAGCGAAATCAAGTGAGTAGGATATGCAGATCAATGTCAAGACCATTATCGTAGTCGTATTGCTCAGCGCGTTGGTCTGGATCTTTGCCGAGCGGGCGGTGGTCAAAACAGCAATCGTGGATGTCGAGATATCGTTGTTTTCCAATAATGCCGAGTTTATGGTGCAATACCTGGACGGACAGGGTGAACCCACTGCCGAAATTTCGCGGCGAGTACAGGTCAACGTGAAAGGTCCGGCAAGTCTCATTCAGGCATTGCAAGAAGGCAAATTGACTCCGCGAATAGTGCGCTCGGACATTGAGGCCGAGAAGTTTACGAATTTAGCCGGTCAGGACTACCGTGATTTTACACCTCGGGTACTGGATTTATTGGACGGGAAGGTAACCTTCGAGGATCAGGATGGGTATCTCGTCGCGGAGGAAGTCAACCCTGCCGTATTGCCGATTCGGGTCACGAAATTGTTGCCTGTGTCTTTACGCGTCCAGGTAGTGGGCGAGAACGATATTCCTTTGCCTCAGGAACGCATTGAATCGATCGAGCCGGCGCAAATCCAGGCCTATGTCGCCGGGGGTGCGACCAATGATGCCGTGGCGATCTTGAATATTTCTCAGCAGCAAAAAGCGACTCAGCAGCCCGTAACGGTTAGCGCGAGGATTCCGGGACTGGCGCGTCCGAAAGACGTCGAAGTCAAAATCAAGCTGATGGAGGAAACGACGATCTGGCCGATCAATCAAATCGACCGACTCCAGGTGGGTATATGTAAACCCTATAGCATGGAAGGGGAATATCGTGTGATAATTGAAGATTTGGAGGCCCGAAAGGATTCGTACTCCCCCATCCGTTTTCAAGGGCCCCTCTCTGCCGTTGACGCATATAAAAACGAGCCTTATCCTCTGATCCTGGTGGTTAAGGAGGAAGATCTCAAGACCACGAATCCGGCCCGTCCACTCCTCTATAACCTGCCGAAGGGGGAACCCCAGTTTACGATAATCGATCCAGTCAGTGAACCGGTGCGATTTCAGTTGAAAAAGATTGAAGAGTAAATAACATTTTCTGCCTTGGGCTAAAGCACATCGCGAGTATGTCCGATAATATTCAAAGAGTGAATTGGCGGGCAGAGTATATCCATACTTTGCTGTAAGTGCTGTATTTATAGCAACTTATGAGATATTCTATCGCTTAACGGATATAATGGCAAGAGAGAAATTATGGCAGATGTACTCGATCAAGATGAAGTAGATGCTCTATTGCAGGCGGTGGCCGGCGGCGAGTTGGGAGAAGCCACGGAAGATGGCTCAGCCGCCGATGTCGAATCCGAACAGGATAAGTCCCGCGAAGTGCATACCTACGATTTCAAGAGGCCGGAGCGGGTCAGTAAAGACCAGATGCGGGCATTTGAAGGGCTGCATGAACGGTTTGCCCGGAACCTGGGAGCGGCGTTGAGCGGGTATCTGCGGACGATCATCGAGGTGAAAATCCGCAGTACGGAGCAGTTGACCTATGCGGAGTTTACGTATTCGCTGCCGACGCCCACGTCCTTTTCCCTGTTGAGCTGCGCCCCGTTGGAAGGCCAGGTCTGCCTGGAGATCAGTCCGCTGATCATATACCCGATAATCGATCGTATGCTGGGCGGCAGTAATGCCGAATTGTATATTCCCCAACGGCCCCTGACGCAGATCGAACAGCGTTTGGCCAACCGGATCATCGAACGGGCCTTGAGTGCGCTGGAGGATGCCTGGAGCAATATCGCCGACGTGAAATTTGAGGTGATGCAGCACGAATCCAATCCGCAGTTGGTCCAGATCGTCGCGCCGAACGAAGTGGTGATTGTCATCGGATTCGAGATCAAAATGGGCAACCGCGCCGGCTCAATGAGTTTGTGCATTCCCTTTAATGTCGTCGAGCCGGTGATCCATCGGCTCGCCAGTGAGGACTGGTTCAATTATCGCAAACAAAGTGATAAGGAAGATCAGCGTCCCCGGCTGCTGGAGAACATGGCCGAAGCGAAGTTGAAACTGCGCGCCTATCTGGGCCAGGCGACTATCAAAGTAAGTGACCTTTTGGCCCTGGACGTGGGAGACGTATTGAAGATCGACAAAGAGGCGAATGAAGATTTGATTCTGCAGGTCGAAGATAAAAGTAAATTCGCCGGCCGCATCGGCCAGTTCCGAGGCAATAAGGCCTTCAAGATCGCGCGCCCCGCGAAACCCGGCGAAAAAATCTAATCCCGAATCTTGCCGTTCACCGCTTCTGTTCGTAATCTGTCAGCACATTCTATGCGAAGTAGAAATGCAAAAAGAATCGTAGAATACGGGTAAGCTCTACCCCCAAGCTCGCGGGCTCGCTTGAGGCTGCCACCCGACGCAATTCGTTAGGGTAAGCGTTGCCTGGCAGTACACCTTAAGGCAACCTCTAAAAATTCGATTTGTCTAAAGGAAAACAGCGTTTTTTACCCCTCCCTCACGGTCGGGGCTTCGATAATTCAATTCGCAATTATATACTTGACAAACCCAAATTCTTGTGTCATAATTATAATAGACAATGGCTTTAAGTTGGAGTTATAATTATGAACAGTGAAGCAAGATTTCTTGAATTAGCCAAATTAGATCGAGACGAAGCTAGGGAATATTTAGAGAAGTTACGTTGGCCTGATGGCCCGTATTGTCCGCACTGTAAGTCTGTAAACTGTTATCAATTAAAACCCAAGCCGGATTCTAAACGACCTGTAAGGAAAGGCGTTTATAAGTGCAAAAAGTGCCGTAAGCAGTTTACCGTCACTGTGAATACAATATTTGAAGGAAGTCATATTCCCCTAAATAAATGGCTTATGGCAGTTGCTCTAATGTGTCGTTCTAAGAAGGGGATTAGCGCCCACCAGTTACATAGACAACTTGATATTACCTATAAGTCTGCGTGGTTTATGGCCCATCGGGTTAGATATGTCATGAATCAAGGGCCTTATGAGACAAAATTAAAAGGAACTATAGAGGTTGACGAGACTTACGTAGGTGGCAAGGCCAAAGGGAAACGAGGCCGGGGCGCTAAGAAAAAAACGGCTGTTGTGTCCCTGCTGCAAAGGGATGGTAAAGTCCGAAGCAAAACTATGAAACGGCTTACGGCAAAGAATTTGAAAGGTTATGTAAGGCAAAACGTCGATAAAAGTGCTATAATAATGACGGATGACTTTAAGTCCTATAATGGACTTGGCAAAAAGTTTATACAACATAATGTAATTAAACATAGCGAAAAAGAATATGTGCGTGGTGATGTTCACACGAATACTGCCGAAGGATATTTCAGTTTGCTAAAACGCGGGATTACCGGTGTTTATCATCACGTCGGCAAAGAACATTTACCGCATTATTCGAATGAATTTGATTTTCGGTATAATATGCGTAAAGTAGAAGGTGGCATTAGAACAGTTGCCGCCATATCTTGCGTTGAAGGAAAGAGGCTGATGTACCGGGACTCATAACTATAGGTAAAGCAATGAGCAAAAGGAAGATACAACCTAAATCTATAACTTTCAAGCTTAATGGCCCAAAGATTAATGCTGAATGTTTCACTAAGGGCATAAATACGTTTTTTGATCTTATAGAAGATGTAGCTTATGAAGTCGGTGGTAATAAGAAAGTAATAGATTGGATAGTTAGTGTAAAACCGGGAAGTATTATAATTGGAGCTACGCCCGAATCTGTGGACGGAAAAAGAGCACAGCTTCAAAATACAATTTCAGCGGTTCAGCGAGGGATTGAATCCCTAACGAACAAACAAGTTAAGCCTAGATATTTTAGTGATAAAGCACTAAAAAAGCTTTATGACCTATCTATGTTAAGGCATACATACAAAGATAATATCGACGAAATAGGTATAATAGTTAATAATAAGCATACGAGTATTACTCTAGAATGCGCTGCTAATATAGATGCTATTACTGGAGTTTCAACTAAATCGTATGGAACTATCGAAGGTAATTTAGAAGCGATTGATATCCATAAAAAGCCAAAAATATCTGTTTATGACGATTTGACCGACAAACCTGTAAAATGTTATTTTTCCGATGATATTTTAGAATTGATAATTTCTGCTATTGGCAAACGAGTAAGTGTTTGTGGGTTAATAAAATATAGAAAAAACGGCGTTCCTATAAGTGTAGATATAGAAGAAATAGAGATATTTCCCCCTAAAGAATCACTGCCTACTTTTAATGATGTATTAGGTATATTAAATAATTAAAATCTATGGCGAGCATAAAAGTATATTGGGATTCAGATTGTTTTTTAGGTTGGTTCTTAAACGAACCAGATAAAGTTCCTAAATGTAAAGGGACAGTACAAGGTGCGCAAAATGGAAATGTCCAAATAATAACGTCAGCGATTACTTTAACCGAAGTTATTAAATTAAAAAATCGGCCAAAACTAAAGAAGGCTAATGAGAAGATGATAGCCGATTTCTTTAAGAATGATTTTATAATAATCAGAAATCTTGACAGGAAAGTCGGAGCTTACGCAAGAGAATTAATCTGGCGTTATTCAAAATTGAAGCCGAAGGATTCTATACATTTAGCCACAGCTATATTATGCAAAATACCGGAATTAAATACTTTTGATAAAGAATTACTAAGCTTGGACGGAAAAATAACCAGAGCTTCGATTAAAATATGTATGCCTAATATTCCATATCAGGAAGAAATGAAATTTTCAGAAGATGAAGAATAAAAAGAGTAAACATGAAAAGCCAATTTCATTAAACCACCTTACGACAGATGAAGCCTTAAAAGTACTCCTCTCAACCCCATCTCCAACCAAAAAGACCCCAGAAAAAGACAAATCTGACAAAGATAAAGACTCGGATGATTAACCCTTGGGTTTGCCAAATATACATTCACGATTCAATTTTTAGAGATTGCCATAATTTATAATAGCAGGTTTTTCGCCGTCGAGAGATACCCGAGAGCGTTCTTTTTCCAATTCCTGCACAATCTGTATGACATAGCGTGCCGAGTTGTGCGCCGCCAGGCGATAGAACGTGAGGGAGTCCATATCGATATTCGAGTCGGCCGTATTGCTCAGGCTGCGAACGACCAGGCAGGGCACCTTTCGCTGATAGCAGATCTGTGCGACGGCGGCGCCTTCCATTTCCACGGCGTCGGCCTGAAGCCGGCGTCGTAATTCCGCCTTCTTTGCCGACGAGGCCACAAACGCATCGCCGGTTACGATAATTCCCGTATGGATATTCGGATCTCGCTTGCCCTGGTGAGTCAGAATCGGATCCAGTTTCACATTGGTTCCGGCCTGGGCGGCGACTCGCAGGAGTTTCTTATCCGCGGGAAAAAACGTGGGATTCAGATCGCCCGTAAACGGATTGCGAATCCGGTACTTATCAAACGAATCCTCGGAATAGATCACAATGTCATGCTGAGCGGTCTTTTCCGCTATGATCAGATCGCCCGGCAGCAGGTGAGGATGGATACCGCCGGCGATTCCGGTAAAGATCACTTCCGAGGGTTTAAAATGATGCAGCAGCAGCGTGGTCGTCATGGCGGCGTTGACTTTGCCGATACCCGATTTGGCCAGGACCACATTTCTACCCTTTAATTCTCCCGTGACAAAATAGGCGCCGAGCAAACGATGCGTTTTCGGATTCCGTATCTCCCGTCGGATGATTTCCACCTCCTCCTCGAACGCGCCCAGGATGCCGGTAAGTGATTTATTTTTAGATTCCGCCGATAACACCGGAGGCGCTACGGGCAACAACAGTAAAAGACAGTATAGCAAGCGCATGATAGTCATAATTTTATCCTTGCAGGACTTGTTCTTCCCGCTCTTGAATTAACTCGACCACTTCCTCGGCAGAGTCAGCAAACCGAATGGCGCCGGCGAACTTGCCGTCGCTGAGCATTCGACACAAACGGGCCAGCACGTGCAGGTGATGGTGGTCGTCCTGGCTGCATGTCATGAAAAACAGGTTCGTCAGGCCCCCGTCGGGTGCGCCAAAACCGATTCCCTGACCGGTCAAACCGATGACGAGGATCGGCTCGACGACCGTGTAGGGCAGCGGTCGGCGGGGATGAGGAATCGCGATACCCCCTTCCAGCGCCGTACTGCACAACTCCTCGCACCTGGTCAGGGCCTCCAACAGCGTCTCGCCGTCGTATAGCAATTCCGTATCCTGCGCCAGGGCGACCAGTTCCTTTAGAACGCTGTTTTTCGTCCGGGCGGGCAGGGCCAGTGAAATCGCTTCCTCCTTCAGCATCTTCGAAAGGAACAAATCCTCTTCGAGTTGGCGGTGGGCGGTGATCCCGGAATCCATCTCCTCCAGGTGCTCGTTTTTTAAGTTCGGCATCTGCTGCTGCATCCACTCGGTGATTTCCGCCCGGTTGAACCGAAGCTGTCCGCCGACCTTCTGGCAGGGAATCCGGCCCCGCCGGGCCATTCGTTCAGCCCGCCGCAGATCGATCCCCAGAAACTTTGCCAACGCCTGTAGGTTCATAACTCCATGAGGCATATATTCTTCCTATGCCGGATAATACGTTTTGCCCGTCTGTTCTTACTTGATATTGTACCGGCAACTTGAAGTCTGTAACAGATAAAATGATGGGTGTCATGCCCCCCGTCATCTTAGCGTGGATAGATTACTAGCAACTATCGTCCGAGCCAGCGGATCAACAGTACGTCCGCGATGACGGCGAGAACGACAGCGGTAGTCAGCACAAGGCGTTTCATTATCGACCGCTGTCTTCGTGCAGGTTGTTTTAACGCCATTTCAGCCGGCGCCGGTTCATAGAGTTTATGCTGCCGGACGGCCTCGACGATCTGCGCCATCAGCATATTCGCCCGAAACAGTTGGATCTTCCGATCGCGGGCGATCTGCAGCAGTTCCCGCCGACTGTCATACCGCAACAGGTCCCCTTCCAGCCGATAGATCACTTCGCGGCAGAATTCATCCTCGATCAACGCCTGGCGGCGCCGGGCCAGCTTCGCATCCGCCTGAGACAAATCCTGCTCGGTGATGCGATTGCTCTGGCATTTTTGCTTTTCCTGCCATTGAGAAACGCGGCGCGCCGCAAGAGATATTGGTTTTGCCGACAGAATCGGTTTGGGATGCAGTCGGGCCTCGGAAAGAACCCGCGTTTTGAGAGCATCCAGCGCCCGCTGCCG
>Ga0114922_10006471_pt1 | contig 10748 bp, 8 predicted proteins | sample AartaG_FD_100975 | JGI IMG/M metagenome (GOLD analysis project Ga0114922, IMG submission 100975) | Deep subsurface microbial communities from Aarhus Bay to uncover new lineages of life (NeLLi) - Aarhus_00045 metaG | ecosystem: Environmental > Aquatic > Marine > Oceanic > Sediment | place: Aarhus...
CCCATCGCAACGATCCCGGATCTCGACAACATGCGCGTTGCCCTGGAGCTGTCCCAGCAGGAATCGGCGATGGTCAAGCAGGGCCAGGAGGTAGTGATCAGAGCGCCTGGCCTCCCCGGTCAGACCTTCCCCGGCGAAGTAAGTGACGTCGCACAGACCGGCAGAGACTCTACGTTTCCGGGCACCGGCATGCCCCGGGGCGAGCGGGCCTTCCCGGTGAGAATCCAGGTGAAGGACCGCAAGGGTGCCCCACTCCGGCCGGGTATGACCGCTCTGGTCCGTATCATTGTGGAGCAGATCCCGGATGCTGTCAGCGTGCCACTCGAGTGTGTCTTCGAGCGCGATGACAGGCATATCGTTTACGTTCGGCGCGGCAGGGACTTCCAGGTGCTGGAAGTGGTCCTCGGCCCGGAGAGCGACGACGAAGTGGTGATCACAGCGGGCCTGACGGGCGGGGAAGAGATAGCCTTGCGCGACGTGAGGGCCGCCACCTCAAACTCCCAAGGGACCGGCAGCGCGGGGTCCCCGTCGGCATTGCCACTCTAGGAACGAGCTAGCGTGAAGATCTGGTCTGCCATCCTAACCGGAATCAACGAGCTGTTGGCTCACAAGTTGCGCTCGCTGCTGACGATGCTCGGCGTCATCTTCGGCATCGGCTCGGTGATCGCCATGGTGTCCATCGGCGCGGGCGCGCGGCAAGAGGCCCTCAGGCAGATCAAGCTGATGGGAGTGAACGTCATCCAAGTCAACCGCCGGGCCCTGACGGGCGACCTCGGGATCGAGGCCCAGCGGGAATCGCCCCGTGGTTTGACCTATGGCGACGCCGATGCCATCGAGGCCCTCTATTCTCCGGCCCGCCGCGTCGTTCCGCTGTGCCGGGTCTTCGGCGATGTCCGCAGGGCCGGTGAAGCCGCACCCGCGAAGGTCTTCGGAACTACTCCCGACTACCGCGACGTGTCGCGCCTGGACGTCGCGGACGGGCGCTTCCTCGACCAGCACGATGTCGACGAGCGGGCGCGCGTATGCGTGATAGGCTCGGAGGTCAAGCGAGCGGCCTTCTTCCTCGAGGATCCTATCGGCAAGTATCTCAGGATCGGAACCCAGGAGTTCCAGGTTGTCGGCGTGATGGCCGAGCGCGCGGTGAGCACGGGGAGGAACGTGTTCTCGCTGCGCGACCTGAACCAGGACATCTACCTCCCGATAACGGTAGCGATGGAGGACTTCCAGATCTACGTAGAGCAGGCGATCCCTGTGGACATCGGCGGCCTCAGCAAGCTGCTGGCGAGGATGTTCGACCGGCCCCGTCTCGAGAAGCGGCCGGTCACTCAGATAGTTGTGCAAGTCGACGACGAGTCTCAGACCTGGGAGGCTGCCCGAGTCGTGCGGCGCATTCTGGAACGGCGCCACAAGGGGATCAACGACTTCGAGATCGTCATCCCGGCCGAGCTGCTCCGGCAGAGCCAGCAGACACAGCGCATCTTCAACATAGTGATGGGCGCCATCGCCAGCATCTCACTCGTTGTCGGCGGTATCGGTATCATGAACATCATGCTGGCCACCGTCAGTCAGCGCGCCCGAGAGATCGGCATCCGGCGGTGCGTTGGCGCCAGCCGAGCAGACATCGCTCGCCAGTTCCTGCTGGAGTGCCTCGTCATCACCAGCATCGGCGGTCTGCTCGGCATCGCTCTGGGCGTCGAGATGGCCACGCTGATCTCCCGCTACGCGGAGTGGCGTACCATTGTATCCGGACAGGCTGTCCTGCTGTCCCTATGTGTCGCCATCACTACTGGTGTTGTCTTCGGACTCTATCCGGCCGTGCGGGCGGCCAACATCGAACCCATGGAGGCACTGCGAGCGGAGTAGAAGTGCTGGGCCCGTCTCATTGCTGCTTGACAGCAACAGCGTGTCCCATCGCCATTTGACACCGACATGGCGTCGCCTTCCGAATCCAGCCATGCAGGGCGCTCTCCTGAGCCCCGGATGAGTAATTGCGGAGTACAGTGTGAAGTGGCCAGCAGGAGGGTCGGGGTCGCCTTCCGAATCCAGCCATGCAGGGCATCTCTCTTGAGCCCCGGATGAGCAATTGCGGAGTACACCGTCTGTGGGCGATTTCTGATACCTGTCCTCGGAAAGATACCTCGTGCGGCGTCTTCTCCTGACACTTGGTCTTGTCGTGATCGCGGGACTGGCCTATCGCGTGCTCGGCCAGTCAGCTCGGCCGCGGCTCCTGTGGCCGGTCAGCGGACGTGTGGTCTCACCCCTGGTCGCCGACGGCCGGTGGATTGGCTGGCTTGAGGAGGATGACGACGCGTGCCACCTGGTGATCGCCCCACGCGGGGGCGGGGCGCACCGGACTGTCCTGTCCCGCAAAGGCCTTTCGGGGCTTGCCATGGACGGCGATTATGCCTTCGTCGCACAGACAGAAGCCGGGCCGGACAAGATTGGCGGCGCGCTTGTCCAGGTCGCGCTCCCCGGCGGCAGCACCGCCAAGATCGCTTCCCTGGCCAGTGTGGCGGACGAGATCATCTCCTCGGAAGGTTGGCTGGTCTGGCGCAGCACCCGTGGGCCGGCGCTCCCGGGCGTTCGCTTCGTCGTCGCCGCCGTGCCGCTCACCGTCATCCACGCCCGGCGGGTAGAGGGCGGGAGTCTCCACGTGGTCGCTGTCGTTCCCTGCGACGACATCTCCACCGTCACAGAAGTCGATCTTCTCGGCGTCCTCAGCGAGGAAGCCTACTGGCTCGAGCGAGGCAATTCGGCCCGGGGGCCTCGGACCCGCGTGCGACGCGCGCCCTGCGAAGGTGGCGATCCCGACACCGTCGTGGAAGAGCCGGGCCGCAGGACCGCCGCCCTCGAGAGCAACACGCTGGGTTGGACGGCACCATCGCTCGACGCAGGCGAGGACAACTCCTGCGCCTCCGTCAAGCGGCTGCGCATAGATGAGTCCGAGCCCCAGGTTATCGCTGACTGGCTCGGCCCGAGCGCGGTTGTGCTGCTCTCCCAGGGCCGTGTTTACGCCCAAGACAGCAGTGGCCTCTGGCGCCTCGGGAGCCAGCGCAAAGACCAGCGACGTCTGTTCTCTGCCCCTGTCGGAGTGCGCGCGGTCTCCGCCATCGGCGACCAGGAGTTGTTAGTGATGTGGCAGCAGGGCAGGTCTGCTGTCGCAGCGCGACCGCTTACGTGGTGGGCGAGAACAAAGGCAGCCGTGTCGTTCTAAGGATTAGAGCTGTGCAGCGAATGAGAAAAGAAGTTCCTCCTCTCCTCGGAGTCGCACTAATCTTGATTGCGCTCGCTGCGGCGCAGCTTCTCTACTGGCGCGCCCTCATGACCGATAAGAAGTTGCTCTCGCCGGGCGGCGGCCGTGGAGGCGGAACCGGGGCCGAGGCCGATTTGCCTGGGGGCCTGCCCGATGTCACTGTCGACACGGTTGCCGGCCAGGGTGATCCCGGCTATCGCGATGGCTCCGCGTTGAATGCCCTTTTCGACGGACCGGCTGCGCTGGCCCTGGCTCCTGACGGCGCGGTCTATGTTGCCGACAGCCGGAACCACGTCATCAGGATGGTCTCGCCCGGAGGCCAGGTCTCCACGGTCGCCGGGGGCCCGGGAGAACCGGGCTGTGCCGACGGATCCCGCGCGGAAGCACGGTTCTCCGCTCCGGCCGGAGTCGTCGTCGGACCCGACGGCAGCCTGTTCGTCGCGGACACTGGCAACCACCGCATCCGGCGAATCGATCGGGACGGAACCGTCTGTACCTACGCTGGCGCCATGACACCAACCGATGATCTTGGCCGCGAAGTCGGCGGCTATCTTGACGGACCCGCCGCCCAGGCGCAGTTCCGTTACCCGGTCGGCCTGGCCATCGATTTAGCCGGCTCGGTCTATGTCGCCGACGCGGGCAACCGATGTGTCCGCCGCATCTCGCCGGGCGGCGAGGTGGCGACGCTCGCCGTCGAAGGTAAGGATTCCCTCCAGAGCCCGACCGGAGTCTGCCTGACCTCCGACGGTCGGATTTGGGTCGCAGACACCTCTGGGCATCGGCTGTGGAACGGCCCGAAGGGCGGGCCGCTCGCGCCATGGCCGGGAAACGCCACTGACGCCGGGAAGGGTTTCGCGCCGGCCGACATCGCCGCACTGCGAGAGGCATCCAGTCAGGAATGCGTCTACGTGGGAGACTCGGCGGCCGGCGGTCTGTGGCGCATAGACAGCGGGCGCCTGACCCTCATCGCCGGCCAGCCAGAGGCAGGAGTCTCATTCCAGGACGGTGCCGGCGACGTCGCCACGTTCAACTGCCCCGCCGGACTCGCATCCGGCGCGGCAAGCGCGCTCTATGTCGCCGACTTCGGCAATCAGCGCATTCGCCGCGTGACATTGCCTCCGGCCCCAAAGGAGAAGGACTGAGTGCAAGTAGAGATCACCGGACTGCGCAAGGTGTACCCTGGGGGCGTGGTCGCGCTCAAAGGCCTGGACCTGACGATTCCTCCCGGCATCTTCGGCCTACTCGGGCCAAACGGCTCGGGCAAGACGACGCTCATGCGCATACTCGCCACTCTGCTGGAACCCACAGCCGGCAACGCCCGAGTGGGCGGGTACGACGTCCGCACGGAGAAGGCGTCCGTTCGTGAACTCCTGGGCTACTTGCCCGAAGAGTTCGGCTTTTACCCCAACCTCACCGCCTACGAGATGCTCGATTACCTCGCTCTCCTCGGCCGGATCAACGACCCAAAGGAGCGTCGGGCACGGATCGAGCAATCTCTCCATCGGGTCGATCTCGACCAAGTGACTGGCCGCCGCGTCGGAACTTTCTCCAGTGGCATGAAGCGCCGCCTCGGAATTGCCCAGGCGATCCTCAACAACCCCCGGGTCCTCATCTTGGACGAGCCGGCCTCCGGCCTCGATCCAGAGGGCCGGGTCCGCCTCCGGGATCTCTTGGCGGAACTAGCCGGCGACCGTGTCGTGATCCTCTCCACACACATTGTGAACGAGGTCGCCTCAATCGCCCAGCGTCTCGCCATACTCCGGCGCGGCCAATGCCTCTTCAGGGGCCGCGTCTCCGACCTCCTCGAGCCGCTCAAAGGCACGACCTGGATCATCGATATCAACGAGGATGAGCTGAGCCGCGTGCGACAGGATTTCGAGGTCACAGGCGTCTTCCGCTCTGCCACCGGCATGCAAGTCCGGGTACTCGCCAACGCCATGTCCCATCCCAGAGTCCATGCTACCGAGCCGACCCTCGATGATGCATACGTCGCCCTGATGAATCGAGATGCCGCCCAGACAGACACTCCTTGCGAGCGGGACGCAGAGCAAGATGAGCCGGCCTGACCTGCCCCAACTCGTTGCCCTCTTCGCGCAAGAGTGCCGCATCGCCTTCCGCGGCGCTGCTTTCTGGTCGCTCGCCGCCGCCAGCGCCCTGGTTGCTGCTTGGCGCGCCGCCACTCCTGGGGCCACCTCCGCTATCGCGGCCTATCGCGCCGCCGAGGTGATACTGCTCGGCCTCGGCGTTCTCGCCATCTTCCTCGCAGCCGCCTCAGCTGCCCGCGACCGTCGCCAAAGAGCGGCGCAGCTAGTCCTCGCGAAGCCGCAGGGCAGCAGCCCGTCTCTCGTCCTGCTCCGCTTCGCAGCCGTCTGGGTATCCCTCGCGGTCATCAGTGCCATCGCGCTCGCCGCCACCTCCCTCGCTCAGATCGCCGTCTCCGGAACCGCTTGGCATCCCTATCCATATGCTCACGCGCTGGCCCGCACCATCCTGCCAGTCGGCCTCGCTGCTGCCCTCGGCTTCTCCCTCTCCACGATCTTCACCACCTCTCTCGCCTCGGCAGTGGCCGCCATCTACTGGGTCGTCATCCCGCTCACTCGTCCTCATGTCGCCACCGTCTTCGACTTGACCCTCTCCCAACACTGGCCCTTCGCCGCCCTCCTCACCGCCTTGCTCATGCTCCTCACGGCCGCCTTCTACGCTCGCCCGATCCGCGACCGCGGCCCTGCAACCGCCCACCTCGGCTGGGCCGTAGCTCTTCTTCTCCTCGCCACAAGTGTGGCAGCCTACTCTGTCGCCACCAACGGCGCAGATGCGCTGCTCGACCCCGACCCCATCCTCTCCGCCATCGCGGCGCAATCCTGCCTGGCCGATCCGCGCGCCCCTGGCTTCTGGCTTCCAGACGCGCACGGCCGCCTAATCGCCCTGAGCGATCATACCAACCGCCCGATCGTGCTTACGTTCTGGGGACCTGCTGTCGGCGAGTCGGCCCGCTCGCTTATCTTGATCCGTGATCTCGCGGCCGAGTTCCGCTCTTTGGGTCTCGCGCGCATCGCCGTCTGCGTTGACCGAGACCGTGCGGCCATGCAGCCCTTCATCGGCGATGCTGGATCTGACACTGTCATGCTCTGGGATCGCGGCCGCCACTTCGGCGATGGCACCTACGCAGGCGACTCGCCGGCCGCCGTGGCCTACGATGTCGGCGAACTCCCTACAACATTCATCCTCGACCGCGAGCGGCGCGTTACTGGGCGCATCATCGGCGATGCTAGCCCCGATCGCGTGCGCGCCGAGGTGACTCGGGCAATCGGACCATGAGCAACCAGCTTCCCACCCCGCAGGAAAGGTCGTCCGGTCTCTGGGCCTACAATATCCGCATACTCCTCGGCAACAGCTACTGGCTTATCATCACCCCCATAGCTGCCGCGCAGCTCGTTCTCTTCTGGAACATGGCCGTCGTGAGCATGTCCAGCCCCGCGCGCTCCGCCGGGACCGTAGAGCTCGTCGCCCCTATCCTTGCGGCGTTCCTCTGCGCGCACGCTCTCGCCCCTGAGCAGGGCAGCACCGATGAGCTGATATTCGTCCGCCCCGTCTCCATCGAGCGCATCCTAATCCTGCGCGTGCTCGCCATCTTTGCCTTCATCCTCCTCGCCTTGTCCCCCGTCCTCACGCTCTACCAGCTCAGGGTTGACGCCTTTCCCCTCGCCATCACGCTGCTCGCAACTCTCCCCTCCATGCTCTTGCTCTCCATGCTGGCCCTTGGGGTCGCCAGCGCCGTCCGCCAGCCACTCCTCGGCTTCGCCGCCGCCGGCGCCTATTGGACTCTTGACCTCGTCACGCACGGCTACCTCAACCCGATCGTCTCCCTGCATACCTACTCCGGATGGCTCTCAGGTCTTCCATTCTCTGAAGTCTGGGTGGTTAACAAGCTTGTGCTCGTCGGCCTTGCGGGGCTCCTCTACTTCTGGGTCCGTAGCATGCTCGGGAGGCCCGCTGCCCCCCTTCGCTTTCGGGTAGTCGCCGCTCGGTCGGTGCTCGCCGTAGCCATCGTCTTCGTTTACCTCGCCACTGGTGCCGGCTACAAGCTTGCCTACGGCCTTCATCGCGAGAAAGACCTCAGTTCTCGCGCCCATATCTGGTACCAGACCCAATTCGGCTCATACGGGCCCCTCCCAGTTCCTGGCCTCTTCGGCCCCGCCTTTGCCCTCTACCTTGATGCCGCGACCGGGGCCGCTCCCATGAGAGGACAGATCCTCGGCTCGGGTGCAACCCAAGCCGACGTCTCGCGCCTTAGGAGTCTCCAGCAGCGCTACCCCAACAGCATCTGGGCCGATAACGCGCAACTCCTCATTGCGCTCGAGGCTCTGGCGCGGCCCGCCAGCCGGCCCATCGTGCTCATCGCATACGAGGCCGGTAAGAAGGAGCCTTCGAGGCAGGTGATCGGGGATGATCTGGACGCTGCGAGAGTCGAGTTTGAGGCCCTCGTGGATCGCTACCCGAACAGCCCGTTCGCCGCGTTCGCGCTCTCGAAGCTCGCCGGGATCGGCCTGGCGACACTGGACCTGGACTTGACGATCTCTGCCTATGAGCGCCTGGTGCAGCGTTACCCCCAGGCCGCCGAAACTCTGCAGGCAGCAACAGATCTTAGTACTTACTACCTCAACACTGGCGAGCCCGAACATGCTCTGAAAGCGGCTGACCTGGCCGCCAGCCTCTCCCCCTGGGATGTTCAGGCCGAGGCCCTTCTGGTCGCAGCCCGCGCCGCGCAAAGCGCTGGGAAGGCCGACATCGCCCGCGATAGATACACTCGCGCCCGGGCCGCTGCCTCCACGGCCCTCGACCGCGCAATCCGCGGCAATAAAAGCCCAAAACATCTCCCAAAGAGCCAGCTCTTCGAGCGCGCAAACGCTGTGATCGCCACTTCCACGCGCGCGCTCTCAGGGGACATACAGCCCCCAGCCGGTCCGGCCGCGGGAATCTCCCGCGTCACGGGCAGCATCCTTGTCACTGTCAGCGGAGCTACGCCGACGCGCGTCGCCTTGGGCACTGCCCCCGACGCGACGGGCTTCCCTTCACCATTCGTCTCCGGAACCGCCCTCTCTGCCGCCCCCGGCCCGGATGGAAACTTCGCCTTAACCTCGGTGCCTGCTCGACGATACCATGTCTTAGCGATCGCGCTCAGTGTACCGCCTGACAAGCTGACCTGGAGCGCGGTCTTTTCACCGCCCTTCCTGCCCATCGAGGTGCGCGGGCCCTCGGTCGAAATCCCGCCGATCAGCGTGAGCCTCGCTCCCCAGCGTGTCGAGCGCCAGAGCTTCCGGGCCGGCCGCGACGCCACCGTCCGATCCCGTGGTGGAGTTAGCGGTTTGGGCGGCAGACGCAGACGCGGAGGCGGAGGTAGGCGCAGGTAGGCGCTCCTCGTCGGTGAACCGGATTCGCCCCGAGACCTTCTCCTTGAGGATCCGGTTCTCCAGCCGCAGATACTCGTTCTGCCGCGTCAGCTACCGGCACAGCAGCCGGGCTACAGCGGCGATCACAGGCAGGCCCGCCCAGTCCAGTCCTCGTTCGACGGCGTTCTCCATCCTCAGTGCCTCTCAGCCCAGGGGTATGCACGAGCGGAGAGAATGCCACGAGAGAGGCAGCACGAGCATCACGGAAGCCAGATGAGTTTCTGGACAGCGCGAGGTGTCGGCTTCCGCGCGTCCGCGCGCGGCATATCTGGGCACCCCAACTCTCTGATGGCCCTCACCGCTTCCGGCGAGAGAACTGCGGCAGCAGGTCCTTGGACGCTGCGAGCAATTCGTCGAGCATCGCCTCCGACGCCTCTGGGGTGATGGCCATCTCGTCGAGCAACAGGGCCTGCAGCGCGAGGTTCCGGTCTCCCTTTGCGCCGGCGTCGGCAACGAGCTCCTGCCAGGCGATGCGCTTCTGCAGCATGCCCATAAGAGACAGCGGGGCCTCGCCGGCGTGGATGCCCCGCACCCCGCAACTGTCGGTGACACCCTCAACCTCCAACACCGCATGACTGGGAAGGTTGGGAACAGCGCCGCGATTCGGAATGTTGACGATGCGCACCTGCCGTTCGCCCGCGGCGATGGCCTCGATGAGGCTGGCGATTCCTTCGCCCCGGATGACGCTCACCTCGGGCTCCGGGAGCGAATAGGTCTTCAGCCGGGCTGCGAATTTCCTGAGCCCTCGCCTGCGCTGGGCGCCCTGCTCTTCCCGTGAGAGCTTCGGTGTCGGCTTGGCGTGTAGCTCCTGATAGCGGGCGCCGACCTTCTCTGCGTAGCCGTAGGGGATGTCCATGGGATCTCCCGCCTGCGCGAGGTACGGGTAGAACTCCAGCGTGTGCCCGTCCTCTTGGTAGACGAGCCGATAACCGTAGGCGTCGGACAGCGCGGCAGACATGATCTCGCCATGCGGGTGTCGGCGTGCCTTCGCCTTTGCCATGGCTTCTGCATACGCATCCCTGCCGTTCACGTGGATACGAGTGAACCAGTAGTAGTGGTTCGTGCCAATCCAGACCGTCTCGAGTTCCTCCGGCTCCACCGCAAGCAGCTCTGCGAGCTGCATGATGCCGCCCTGCACGCCGTGGCAGATGCCGATCACATTCTGGATGCCGCTGTACTTGATCATCGCGCGGCAGAGGACGGCCATCGGATTGGAGTGGTTGAGCACCACCACATCCGGACAGCGTCTCTCCATCTCCGCACAGATGGAGAGGTAGACGGGGATGCTGCGCAGGCCCATCATCATGCCGGCCGGGCCGCCGGTGTCACCAACGATCTGGTAGATGCCGTGGCGCGCAGGGATGCTCATATCCGCGCGGTGCACCTCGGTGCCGTAAACACCGCCGAGAGAGGGACCGCTTCCCCCAATGGAGGAGATGGCGAAGTCGGCCCCATCGACCGCGTCGGCGAGCTCCTCGCAGGCGCGGACCTTCAGCCGGATGCCGCTCTCTCGCGCGAAGCGACGACCGAGCCTGGCCATTATCCGGGCCTTCTCCGTGTCAATGTCGTACAGCGTCACCTCGCTCCCACGGAGCCCCTCGGTTGCAGCAATGTCACCGAGCGCTCGAGGGAAGTAGTAGCTTCCTGCCCCGAGACAGGCGATCTTCTTGCTGGGCACTTCGCGTCACTCCCTTCAGTCGGGTCGATGCCTTCGCGTTCGGGCTGTGAGCACGGCCGACCTTCCAGAGGAGAAAGAGCGAGGAGCCGCCGAGGCCGCATGCAGCGGTCAGGGTGGTTGCCGAAGCATGTTGGCTATGTCAGGGGTGCAACCGTTCCACCTATCCTGAAGGCCGGTTCGAGGCGCACCCCGATGAAGCGCGGGGGATGCCCCCTTCGCACCAGGGAGCGCTCAGGCCGGTTTCGCCCCCACTTGACCGCTGCAACAGGTCCCACAGAACCGTAACCCATACCAGAGCAGTTGAAAGACGACACCGAGGAAGCACCGGACGTTGCACAGGAGGGTCGAGAGATCATTCATGCCGCCC
>Ga0114922_10006472_pt1 | contig 10748 bp, 11 predicted proteins | sample AartaG_FD_100975 | JGI IMG/M metagenome (GOLD analysis project Ga0114922, IMG submission 100975) | Deep subsurface microbial communities from Aarhus Bay to uncover new lineages of life (NeLLi) - Aarhus_00045 metaG | ecosystem: Environmental > Aquatic > Marine > Oceanic > Sediment | place...
ACGGATTCACACGCCTGTCCGCTGGTAGGAGGAGAGAAAAATTGACTAGCGGAGCTTCGCCCAAGCTGGTTTCTGGCTACTGGCTACTGGTAATTTAAAAAGAATCATTATTCTATTACTCTGAAAAACTTTGTATTTTTAACAAAATTATTGATCGATGTTATGGGGTGTTTGGGATGTGAACTTTAGGCACTTGCGCTTTAGCGCGTTAGGATTTAATCTGAGTTATAAAAATCTTGAAATATGGTAATTGGCAAAACAGATGGTTATTCTGATAGTTACGGTGGTTTTGTATTTACTCTACCTTGTGTATGAGCGACTCGTACTGAACCGTCAAATAAATACCATACCCTTGAGAATCGGTGTCACAGGAACCCGGGGGAAGTCGAGTGTGACTCGATTGTTGGCCTCGGTACTGCGGCAAGACGGTAGATGTGTACTCGCAAAAACGACAGGCTCACAACCAAAAATAATATTACCCGACGGAGAGGAGGTCGATGTTCCGAGGAGGGGTATCCCCTCGATTATCGAACAAAAGAGGATTGTTAAAAAAGCGGTAGATATAAAAGCCGATTGTCTCGTGGTTGAAATCATGAGTATCCATGGGGAGAATCACACCATTGAATCTCAACAGATTCTCCAGCCCAACATCGTTGTCATGACCAATATCCGGTCGGATCACATCGATGCCATGGGCAAAACGGAAGACGAGATCGGTTCCATTCTCTGCCTGGATATCCCTGAAAAGGCTGTCGTGTTTGTTCCTGAAAAGGAATGTCGTCCCTGTGTCCGGCGTGCGGTACAAAATGCAGGCGGAAGCTTAATCAAAGTTCGGGAAAGGATATCTGCGCTTCTCAATCAGATGGATTCCGGATTGTATAGAAAAGAATTCACAGATAATGTGGATCTCGTATACTCTCTCGCGAATCATCTAAACATACGTGAGGAAGTGGTCCTGGATGGAATCCGTAAAGGGAAACAGGATGTCGGAGCATTCAAGATTTGGAAATATCAATCCCAGGATGTTCAGAAAACCGTTTATTTTGTGAATGGATTTGCAGCGAATGATCCTGTGTCGACAACTCAGGTCATAGAAAAAGTCAAAGAGGTTTTGCCTGAAGCGTCGGACAGGCTCATCGGTCTATTGAATCTTCGTCCGGATAGGGGAGATCGGACCCTGCAGTGGATTGACTCGCTGCGAAATCGGTCTTTTGGAACTTTTGAAAGCATATACGTTACCGGAGCACATGCTAAAGTGGTGAAACGGAAATTAAAATCACCGAGGATTTTAAGACAAAAGCTGCCGGAAAAGATTATGAAAACGATATTAAAAGATATTGGTGACCATGCTGTGATATTCGGTTTCGGAAATATGAGAGGGATGGGTTACCTCTTGGTTGACTACTGGAATGAGATAGGTGAGGCCTATGGGGTATGAGATTTCCTTTTTAGGATTGGTCGTATCACTGCTTGTTATTGGTATTACCGGATTCTATCCGGGGGGAATCATTGTTCCGAGTTATCTGGTGCTATTTTTTGACCAGCCATCACGCATCGGGGGGACGTGGTTTGCGGCTTTCCTGACCTTCCTGTGTTATAGATTCGCTTCTCAATTTTTGATTCTCTTTGGAAGAAGACGGTTCGTATTTATGATACTTATCGGAGGAATATGGACTTTCCTGTGGCTTCACATTTTTCCTTTTCTCTTGCCCATTTCCCTCGAGTTCCGCGTGATCGGCTGGGTGATTCCGGGACTGATTGCGAATCATATGGAAAGACAGGGGGTATTGGTGACAACGGCTTTGCTGGTTTCTGTCATCGTCATCGTTTATTTTTTAAGTAGAATGTTGTATGTTCTATTTTAGTTGAAAAAGTATGAAAGTCTTCCCATCAAAACGAACATATCGTAAATACAACCAAAATCAAAGATTAAATCGTACGATTATTGCTTCAGGAATCGTGAGCCTCGTCGCCTATATTTCCCTGCAAATATTTTCTTCAGAGCGAGGATCACCCTATTCGGGAAAAATGATTGAAGCGGCTCGAATCATGGAGAAAGCGGTTTCCATCATTGGAGATTATTGTGTCAGGTCCGGCATCTCAATAGACAAAACCCTCGATCCGAACCAGACGGGTCTAATCGGACCGGAACAGTCCGAAATCGTGACGACCCTCGGACATCTTGAAGCCAAAAGGAGCACGACCAATCCCGATTTTGCAGGATTGATTGTCCATTTGTTGGTACAGGCCGGTGTAAGGGAGGGAGATTCCGTGGCAGTGGGCTGTTCGGCTTCGTTCCCTGGATTGATGGTCGCTTCCCTTGCCGCAGCAAGAGCCATGGACTTGCAACCTATACTCATTATTTCTCTGGGTGCATCCTCGTACGGTGCTACCAATGTCGATTTTCATTTGCTGGATATCACCCAATTATTAATCGAGAAAGGAGTCTTTACAGTCCCGCCTGCCGCCATCACTCTTGGCGGGGAAAGAGATATTGGTAAGGACTACACGCCTGAAATGAGAGATCGTCTAATTCGACAGATCAAATCCAGTCGCATTCCTTTTATTTATGAGCCTGATCTCCGAAAAAATGTAATGGAACGTTTAAAAATCTATAAAATGGATTCATCCGACAGAAAGGTTTCGGCCTTCATTAATACCGGAGGCAGCTATGCCAATATGGGAACGAGTTCCCTCGTTCTGAAAGTAAGATCGGGTTTGAATAGAAGCATAGCACTCCCTTCAAAGTCGGAAAGGGGTGTTCTTTTTGAGATGATTGCACGCAAAATTCCATGTATTCATCTACTTTATATAAAGGGTATGACGATGAAATATGGTCTTCCGTGGGATCCTGTTCCCTTGCCAGGGCCCCGAGATTCAAACTTCACCAATCCCCAGATGAATAATCATTATCCATTTATTGTAATATTTGTTTTTTATTTTGTCGTTTTAATATCAGTAATCCTTTTCTACATGAAAAAAACGTGTAAAATGAAGTAAATCCAAACTCATAAAGATTAAAATACTTGATTAAATTGTTTCAATTGATTACTTTATAAAATATTTTCAACCAATAGTAACCGGATATTTTCATGATTCAGACAAAAGCGAACATTTTAACAATAATCAGAAAAAATCAGGATAAGCTTAGGTCTTTCGGAGTCAAGAAACTCGGTCTTTTTGGTTCTTTTATCCGAGAAGAACAAAATTCAGAGAGTGATCTGGATTTGTTGGTAGAGTTTGAAAAGGGTAAAAAAACCTTTGATAATTTTATTAATCTTTCATTTTTTTTAGAAAATTTAATAAATCGACAGATTGAATTAGTGACAGCTGAATCGCTTAGCCCTTATCTTAAACCTCACATTTTACAAGAGATCGAGTATGTCATTTTCAGCTCTTGAATATCTTAGGCATATTTTTGATGAGACCAAATTCATAATGAACACTGCCAAGCATTTAGGACATCATGAGTTTATTCAAGATGAAATAGAGTAAAAATAGTAATAAAGACTAGCGAAGCTTCGCGGCAAACAGATAAATACTGGTTACTAGTTTCTGGTTTCTGGCTGCTGATCAAATAAAAAGAATCATTATGATTGAATATGAGAAACCAGAAGCCAGAAGCCAGTGACCAGTAATAAGATAAACTTTAACACTATTTATCCTAAGGAAAAAATTCGACTCAAAATTCAAGATTTAATCTTGATAAAAGGTTTAATCACACAAGGAGGACGTCATGAAAGCGCTTTCCAAATCATTAACTATAACGATTCTTTTTTCTTTACTATTATTCTCACTGTTTTCTACAGTGGTCGCCCAGGAAAAAGCGATAAAGGCTGAATTACCGGTCCTGCTGACATCGTGTGGTCAGAGTCCAGGACCGGTGAGGGTGAAGGTGTTTCTAAAACGGCTTAAGTTCGATCATGAATATAACCTCCAGGCAACGGCTGCCGATCTTATCGATAAGAAGAAGGAAGGAAAACCGTTTAAGTCCCTCATCATTGTTACGGGTGCGAGCCTGAAAGGAATGGGGGCCGCGGGTATCTCTGTTGAAGATGAACTGGAAAGGACAAAAGAGTTGATCACGGAAGCGAAGAAGCAGGGAATAACAATAATTGGTGCCCATGTTGAAGGCATGGAGCGACGGGCACAGGGTGCGTCTCCTGGTGATAACTCCGATGAACTTTCCATTGATGCGGTCTGTCCGGAAGCGGCCATTCTTTTTATCCGGAAAGACGGAGACGAGGATGGAAGGTTTACGGCTATTTCAAAAGATAAAAACATTCCAATGCTGACCTTTGTAAAGAATATGGATATACCGAAGGTTTTAAAATCCCTTTACGAAAAATAGGATACTGGTCTATGAGTATGTTTACTTATACCGGGATCATTCTCGGTGTGATGGTCGCTGTGTACATTCTGGCGAAGGTATTTAAACTTTCTACTGAATTATCGATGCTCGCGGCTGCTATCGTAGGAGCTGTCGTTGGGGGATTCGGGATTCCGACCCGACACATCGCCGAGGGCGCCATTACTTACCTGGATATCAATCTGATTTTTATCACTGCAACACTTTTTATGAATATATTAAAGAAATCGGGTGGTGTCGCCTTCGTGGTGCGGCGAATACTCCTGTGGTTTCATAAAAGCAGACCTCTGCTCCTCTTGTTTTTAACGATTCTCCTTCTCGTGCCTGGTGCGTTGACGGGTGCGGGAAGCGTGACGGTGTTAATCACCGGTGGCATGGTGGCAACCGTATTGAGATATATGGGTATTTCTAAACTCAGAATATCGGCTATCGTGTTTATCATTGCAGGTTTGAGTGCTGCGGCCCCACCTGTTAGTTTATGGGCCATGATGACCGCGGCAGGAGTGAATATGCCTTACGTCGGATTCTTCGTCCCCTTACTCGTCCCATGTGTTATTGGCGCGATCCTGACCGTTTTTATCCTTGGGTGGAAAGGATCGAATGTGGACGTTGAGAAGGCTTTTGAGGAACTGCCGGAGCCTCCTGAAAAAATGAACATGTTTAAGGTTTTACTACCGTTTCTCGTTTTTGGCCTTCTCATATTCATCGGCAGGCAATGGCCCCATTCGACTCCGATACTCGGCCTGCCCCTGATGTTTCTCTGTGCGGCCGTAACCTCCTTTCTGCTTTCACCCATTAAAATAAACTTTATTAAAATATCGAGGGCTACAATCGAACAACTGCTTCCTCTCATCGGGACATTGACCTGTGTCGGTGTCCTCGTTCAAATCATGACATTAACAGGTGTCAGAGGACTCTTGGCAGTTACGGTAGTGACCTTACCCGTTGTGTTCGTTTTCGCCAGTCTTTTCTTTCTCATGCCTGTATCTGAAGCGGTTTTAATGTACGGAGCGGCTCCGGTCATTGGCGTCCCTCTGGTCTTGCTTTTCAATACGATGGGATTAAATCCGATAGTCGCCCTTGCCGGAATGAGTGTAATCTGGCCCTTAGGTGATGCATTGCCCCCGACGGCGATCATCGGGAGGTTGACTGTGGAAGTGGTTGGGTATAAAGAGTCTTATGCCAAATTTTTAAAGTCCTGTATTGTCCCTGCAATCATCATCATGATAATCGGCACATTGATGGTCGTATACAGCAGTAAGTTGGATTTTTTAACCGGTTTATAAAAAAGAGGAAATGCGATGAGTATCCTCATGAGTATCATTACAGTGATTTACTATCTTTTAATTGCCTATATTACGGTTATTTTGATAGTGAATCTGATTAAAACCAGGAAATGGAACAAGGAGATTCTTTATGTCATCGTTATTCTGCCTTTCCTGTTACGTTTGTTTCGATTGAAGTGAGGGGAGAATATGGCAGATCATTCTATTCGCAAGATTGTCGTGAGTATATTTGGACTACTCCTTTTTATCTTTTCGGGGATCAGTTTTTATAAAAGCAGACATCTGAAAGAACCGGTCGTTTTGGGTCCCGGTGTGACGGAAGTGAAGAAGCTCAGTGAATATTTTCCCGGTATCAAAGGGTCGATAAACGATTGTAATGTCTATTTTCTTGAAGGTAAAGAAAAGGGTGCCACGCTTTTGGTCATGGGTGGCTCTCATCCGGAGGAACCTGCAGGCAGACTCGCTCCATGGCTGTTTGTGGAAAACGGAGTCATGGAACAGGGCCGGTTGATTCTCGTACTCAGTGCAAACCGGAGTGGTACGACAGTGACAAGAATCGGTGGAGGGTATCCTCCGGACTATACCATATCCACACCATGGGGTGGACAGACATTTAGAATGGGAGACCGCTGGTCAAATCCACTGGACCAGTGGCCCGATCCCGAAGTATACATCCATTATCCGAGTAAACAGAACCTTGCCTATGTGGATATTCGCAATCTGAACAGGACATGGCCCGGGAGACCCAATGGGACGCTGACTGAAAAAACTTGTTACGCATTTATGGAATTGATCAGAAAAGAAAAAGTGGATATTTTTATCGATCTCCATGAAGCGGAATTGCAATACCCCGTGATCAGTACCATCGTCACCCATGAAGACGGGCAGGAGTTGGCCACCTTTGTATCGATGATGCTGACCGATATGGAGGGCTTCAACATGGGCACCGAGTTTTCTCCAAAAAATCTTCACGGGCTGTCCCATCGTGAGGTCGGGGATTATTCCGATGCCATTTCCCTTCTTTTTGAGGCGCCTGAACCCTTCCTCGATGCGACGAGAGGGAAAACGACAAGAGAACAGCTTCTCACGGGCAAGGATGAGTTCGTCGTAAAAGCAGGGAAACACGGTCTTCTTTTTGAAAAAATCGATGAGAACGGATGGCCCATCGATGTCCGGGTCGGCAGGCATACCTCTGCAATCTTGCAGACCATGGAAAGCTGGACAGAAGATCACCCCGAGAGACCCCTTGCCTGTCAGAATGTTCCCCGTTACGCAGAAGTGATTGAAAACGGTATCGGTACTTATTTGCAGGATTTTCGTAAGGTCGATTCGAAACGTGTGATTTTTGAATAACGATAAATACCACGAGGGTTCAAGAATAAAAAGATCATTTGAGAAGTCTTAGGGTGATATTGATCATTTTAGCCCAGGACACATTTTCCGCCTGATGGCGGATTTTTTCATGCTTACTATCGCATAAAAATATTGAAATTGTAGATGATTATTGAAAGAAAGGAGTATTCACACAAATGGATGAAAAAAAATTTGAAAAACATATTCTGTGTATCGGTGCAGGTTATGTAGGCGGTCCAACCATGGCCATGATTGCAGCCAAATGTCCCCAATATTTGGTAACGGTCGTTGACATTAATGCTGAAAAGATAAAAGCATGGGAAACAGATGAATTACCGATCTTCGAACCCGGTCTCCTGGATGTTGTCAAGCAAGCCCGGGGAAGAAATTTGGTTTTCTCTACCGAGATTACTGAAAATATAAAAAAGGCGGACATCATTTTTGTTTCCGTAAACACACCTACCAAAACATTCGGGGAAGGTGCCGGCAAAAGCGCAGATCTACAATACTGGGAAAAAACAGCGAGAGATATTCTTAAAACTGCCGATTCGGATAAAATCATCGTTGAAAAAAGCACCCTTCCGGTTCGAACGGCGAGTGCAATGGAGCGAATTCTGAATTCAAATGATAAAGGCATTCATTTCGAAGTTGTGTCGAACCCGGAGTTTTTAGCCGAAGGAACCGCTATTTCCGATCTGGAAGATCCTGATCGGGTATTGATCGGTTCTCAAGAAACCGAAAGTGGTCTGAAGGCATGTGATGAAATTGTAGAAATTTTTGCAAACTGGGTCCCACGGGACCGAATCATTACGACGAATATCTGGAGTTCAGAACTCTCCAAGCTCGTGGCTAACGCATTCTTGGCTCAGAGGATTTCTTCGATAAACAGTATTTCGGCTCTCTGTGAGAAAACAGAAGCCAGTGTTAAAGAGGTGGCCCATGCCATCGGAACAGACAGTCGCATTGGCAGTCGATTTATTGAGGCGAGTGTCGGTTTCGGTGGTTCCTGTTTTAAAAAAGATATTCTTAATTTGGTCTATATTTCAGAATCTTATGGACTTACGGAAGTCGCAGAATACTGGGAAAATGTCATAAAAATTAATGAGTATCAGGAAAAACGTTTTGTCCAAACGATTAACAAAGCATTATTCAATACGATTGCGAATAAGCAGATTGTCCTCTTTGGTTTCGCGTTTAAGGCGAATACCGGAGATACGCGTGAATCTCCTGCGATCTACGTGACTAAGAAATTGCTGGAGGAGCATGCCCATGTCGTGATCACGGATCCGAAGGCCCTGAAAAATGCAAAGAACGATCTTGCAGGATTTGGACTAAATCTCGAATTCGAGATCGACCCATACAAAGCGGCGAACAACACTCATGCGATTGCAGTGGTTACCGAATGGGATCTCTATAAGACATTGGATTATGAGAGAATATATCGGAATATGATTAAACCCGCTTTTATTTTTGATGGGCGGAATATTCTCGATCATCAGAAATTATACGAGATCGGGTTTAATGTTTATCCCATTGGCAAGACACCCCTCTCCCATATATAGTGTTTAACCTCATTCATTCACTGTACGGCGAAGCTGTAATTGCTAGCGAAACTTAGCCTAATACTGGTTACTGGTTACTGGTTTCTGGTTAAATAAAAAGAAACATTATTCTATTACTCTGAAAAACTTTGTATTTTTAACAAAATTATTGATCGATGTTATGGGGTGTTTGGGATGTGAACTTTAGGCACTTGCGCTTTAGCGCGTTAGGATTTAATATGAGTTATCAGAATCTTGAAATATGGCAATTGGCAGAACAGTTGGTTATCGGCATTCACATACAAGGTAGTGTCAAAAGTTTTATGAAAAAGGAGAGGTAATAAAAATGAAATTAAAATACAATTTTCCAACTGTTTTCATCCTGTTGACGTTGGCCCACTCTGTTTTCGGACAGGGGAAGACGGATTGGGAGGAACTGGATCATTGTACGTCGGTTCTTGTGACAAAGAGTGCTTCTATCGATGGTTCTGTCATGACTACCCACTCCTGTGATGGGAATTATGAGTTTAGAATTCATCTTATGCCGGGGAAGAAACATGAGCCGGGAACGATGCGTCCTGTTTATAAGGGCGGGGGTTTTGGAAGAGAAAATAAACAGGCCCGGTTGGTGGGCGAAATACCGGAAGTGGAACAGACCTTCAGCCGGTATGATGCTGCCTATCCTTTCATGAACGAAAAACAGCTCGCCATTGGGGAGACGACAAATGGGGGAAAAAGTGAGTTGTATAACGATGAAGGATTCTTTGATATTATGGAGCTGGAAAGGGTCGCTCTTGAGAGGGCTTCGACGGCACGGGAAGCGATAAAAATAATGGGCAGCCTGGCAACCGAGTACGGGTATAGTGATTACGGAGAGTGTCTGACAGTGATTGATCCCAACGAAGCGTGGATGTTCGAAATATTTGGTCCTGGACCCTTTGAAAAGGGTGCTGTTTGGGCGGCCCAGAGGATACCGGACGGTCATATTGGAGTCAGTGCAAACCGCAGCCGAATTTCATCCTTGAACCTGAAGGATAAGGACCATTTTATGGCTTCGGAAAATGTCTTTTCCCTTGCCGAGGAAATGGAATGGTGGGATCCCAATAGCGGAGAAGCGTTTAAGTTTAATGAGGCCTATGGACGTCCTCCGAGTTACAACATGATCCGGCGAGAGTGGCGCGTGTTCGAGATACTGGCACCTTCTTTAAAGCGCGATCCCTGGGATATGGATGTGCCTTTTTCTGTCAAACCGGATAAGAAGGTATCGCCCAGGGATCTCATGGGAATTCATCGTGATTATTACCATGGGACCGAATTCGATATGACCAAGGGACTTGCCGCCGGACCCTTTAACAGTCCCAATCGATGGTCGACAAGAACCAGACCACCTGAAGGGACCATCGGTTGGGAGCGTTCCATATCGATATTTCGTTGCAGCTATTGTGTCGTACTCCAGTGCAGAGACTGGCTCCCCGACTGGGTCGGAGGCCTTGTCTGGTTCGCTGAGGATGACCCGAAAACATCGTGTTTTGTTCCTTTTTACTGCGGTATCACCCGGATTCCCAGGGCTTTTGAGATTGGGGGCAGGGATAAGTTCGAAAGAGAATCGGCATTTTGGGCGTTTAATTTTGTGGGCAACTGGGCCGAACTCAAATTTTCCTATATGATTGAGGATATCAGAGAAAAGGTTACGACATTCGAAGATGAGTTCTTCGATCTTCAACCCGTCATCGAGAAAACCGCTGTAGAACTCTATAAGAAGGATCCCAAGCTGGCCCAGGCGTACTTGACCGACTATTCGTGCAGCAAGGCCCAGAGTGTCGTGGATGCATGGTGGACGTTTGGGGAATTTCTCATTGCTAAATACAGTGATGGTTACATCAACTTTCCAAGAACGGGGCGTTCCGTGGGTTATCCCCAGGAGTGGCTCGATAAAGTGGAATTCGGGAAGAGGAAGATCGTGAAGTGAGGGGAGTAATGGAGGTAAACGGTATTCAGTAATCGGTGATCGGTGGAAAAGAAGGTAATCGGTGATCAGTAATCGGTGAAAAAATGGTGAATGGTGAATGGTGAAAAAGAAGGTAATCGGTAATCTGTAATCGGTGATCGGTAAACGGGGTCTGATCCTGAAAAAGGTTGACAAATATTAGTAGTAGTTAATTTTTCTTCTTTCTTTTTTGGTTCTTTTTTCTTTCTTCT
>Ga0114922_10006473_pt1 | contig 10747 bp, 9 predicted proteins | sample AartaG_FD_100975 | JGI IMG/M metagenome (GOLD analysis project Ga0114922, IMG submission 100975) | Deep subsurface microbial communities from Aarhus Bay to uncover new lineages of life (NeLLi) - Aarhus_00045 metaG | ecosystem: Environmental > Aquatic > Marine > Oceanic > Sediment | place: Aarhus...
AGATCGCGAACGAACTGGTTCCGCTCATCCACGAGGATCGCCTTCGGCTTCAGCGGAACGGAGCTGAGTTCGAAGCCCATGATGATGACTTCGTCGCCCCGGTTCACCCGGTGGGCGGCGGCGCCGTTGATCTCGATCGCGCCCGACCCGCGCGGCCCGGCGATCGTATAAGTCTCGATCCGGGCGCCATTCGTGTTGTCGACGATCAGGACCTTCTCACCGGGCCACAATCCGACCCTGTCCATCAGGTCCTCGTCGATAGTGACGCTTCCGACGTAGTTGACGTCGGCTTCCGTCACCGTCGCTTTATGGATCTTCGAACGCAGTACCAACCGCATTCTCACAATCTCCTTCCGAGTCGTATCCGAGCCGCGTCGATCGCGACCGTCGGCGCGCAAAGAAAACCCCCTGCCGCCAAAGAGGTTCCGCGTTCAGCGCGGAGCAATCTGGTCCGGATCATGAATTATGATCTCGGGCTTTCCTTCAAACAGCGTAATCACTCCAGCTAAACATACGTTTTCGTGCTGGTACCTGGTTTCAGGCTCGTCGCCAAACATCAGTCGGACCTCGTACGGGATCACGGCCGTGAACGGCTGGTTGGGGTACGGGCGCACGAGGTTCAGAAAGGTCCTGCGCCCGACGCCGTGAAATTTCGTACTGGCGACACTGTCGCATACGGTGACGATCTGACCTTCGTGCGCGGCCGCCTCGAACGCGGTGATCCTCTCACCATCACCCGGCCGCGCGTTCGCCCCTTCCCGCTTGCCCTGCACGCTCCCGGGGGCCGGCATGCGCAACGGGCCCTCTGCCAGCCGTCCGTCCCACAGGCGTCGATCGGCCCGTGTCGCCTCGCGCTGGGCTGCGTCCAGCCGGTCCTGGTGGCGGAGGTTGGGGGGAAAGCTGCGCGCAGCGGCATACCCCTCCCTGACCAGCCATTCGTTGACCAGGGTGTCGCCCAGCCATACGTAGGCGAGCAGTCGGCCGTACCTGTCACGTTCCTGGACATCGAGTTCGAGCCGAACTGTTCGACCTCCGACCAGTTCGCGGTTCGCCTGTGCGGCCTCCTGCGCCATTTCGAGCACCGCCGGCCTGGGATCGTCCATTTCGGGCGTGTCGATACCGATGTAGCGGATCTTCTCGCTCCGGCCGGAGACGAGCGCCTCGATCGTGTCTCCGTCGTACACCCGGGTCACTGTCGCGTCCTCGGTCTGGCTCGGGCGGAGTGCCATGAACGCCACGGTCAGCAAGAGAAGCGTGGCGACGCCAAAGACCGCCCCGACTCTCCGAATACGCCTGTGCGACGATCCCATGCTTCGGCCCCAATTCAAGGTCTCTTCGCCCCTGGTTCGTGTTTAATCGGACATTCTCATGATAAATACTTGATTACTGTTCTCGGCCGCGGTAGCATAGCGACGTACTTCATATCCCGCGAACCGAAAACAAGGACGAATTCCGATGATTCGACGTCTCGTCCCGCTCCTCGCGATTGCGGTCTTTGCGATGCCCGCCTGGGCCCGGGCCCAGGAATCGGCGGACGCGTGCGTCGCCTGCCATCAGAGCGAAACTCCGCAGATGGTAGTCGACTGGAAGACGAGCCGGCACGCCGAGCTCGGAATCGGGTGCGCCGCGTGTCACGGTTCTCATACCTCCGCGTCCGACGTCGGAGACCTTCACATGCCCACGCCGGACACGTGCGGGACCTGCCACGCGAACAGGCTCGAGCAGTTTTCAGCTGGCAAACACGCCCTCGCGTGGGCAGCCCTGACCGCGATGCCGACGTTCCACGCCATGCCGGTCGCACTGCGCGAGGGAATGAAGGGTTGCGGCGGCTGTCACAAGATCGGTCTCAAGAGCGAAGAGGATTTGGAGACGCTGAAACAGGCCGGATCCGGCTACGGTCGCGCTTCCTGCGACGCGTGCCACACGCGGCATTCGTTCTCTGTGAAGGAGGCCCGGCAGCCCCAGGCCTGCCAGACCTGCCACATGGGCTTCGATCACCCCCAGTGGGAGATGTACTCCTCCTCCAAGCACGGCGTGCGCTACCTGCTCAAGCAGAACGGAACGCTGTCGGAAGAGGTTGCCGCGCCGACCTGCCAGACCTGCCACATGCCCGATGGCGACCACGAGGTGAGGACGGCGTGGGGATTCCTTGCGGTTCGGCTGCCGCTCTCCGAGGACCCGCAGTGGAAGGCCGACCAGGTCACGATTCTGCAGGCGCTCGGCGTGCTCGACCCCGAAGGAAACCCGACCAGTCGGCTCGACGTCGTGAAGGCGGCAGACGTGGCGCGCCTCACGCAGGAGGATTTCGACCACGAACGCAACAAGATGATCGGAATCTGCAGCGATTGTCATTCCGAGAACTTCGCTCGTGGCGAACTGGCGCGTGGCGACGAGATGATTCGCGAAGCGGACCATCTCCTGGCTGGAGCGATTCGCGAGATCGCCGGACTGTACTCCGACGGCGTGCTGCGGCGCCCGGAGGGCTATGCCTACGACTTCCCTGACCTGCTCACATTCCATGATGCTCCTACGGTGATCGAGCAGCGTCTGTTCGAGATGCACCTGAAGCACCGGATGCGTGCATTCCAGGGAGTGTTCCACGCGAACCCCGACTATGCGCTGTGGTATGGGTGGAGCGAGATGAAGCGGGATCTCAGCGAGATCCGAGAGATGGCGGCCAGCATGCGTGAAGCGGACGCGCGCGGAGCCGAGTAACCGGGCGGTGCCGCCGCGGGCCTGGACCCGCGGCGGGTACGTCGTACGGCTGAGGGATCAGGCGGACGGCGTGTCTTCGTCCCACTCGATTTCGTCGTCGATCGCCTGCTCGAGCGCGTCGACGGCGAATTCGAGGACCTCGTCGAGGATCTCGGCGAAGCGCTCCTCTCCAGCTTCAAGCCGTTCGTCGATCTCCGTTCCGAGCGTTTCGATGAGTCCGTCGAGAGCCCCGAAATCCAGCTGACCGAGGGTTTCCTGCACCCCGTCACCATCACGCCGGACGAGTGCCCGGAACAGCATGGCCAGGTCGGCATGACCTTCGTCGTCGAGATTCCGGGCCACCGAGTCGGCCCACAGGGTCAGGTCGGTCTCCTGCGCGCGGTCGAACTTTGTATCGGGCATGATTCCGTCCGGGCGGAGCGTACGGGCTCGGGCCGCGAATCGGCCCTGCCGTCCGTTAACGCTATGGCCACGGGTGGCCCGGGGTCAATCTGCCGGCGATCCGATCATCATGTCCCGGAACAGCGACAGCCGCAGCTCCACCTCCTCCAGGAACTCCGCGACGACTTCCGCTCGCAGAATCTGACGCTCGGCCCGGGCCTCGTCTCGTAGCCGGATCAGTCCGGCGCGAACAGCCTCGAGACACGGTCTGTTCGCCAGCGCCAGCGCTCGCCGGAATAGACATGCACCGTCGCGCTTCCCCGTGAATGGGCTGGTTTCAGTCTCCTGGCGGTGAGCATCGGCCGACAGGTAGCCGGCCAGGTCGAGCAGCAGCGTCACGACGAGTCTGTGCCGGGATGAGAGTCCCGGGAGTAGATCGGAAGCGGGCCAACTCGAGGTATTAATCCCAACCTCCTGAACGGATTCGTCTCCCGCAGCGGGCCAGAGCGGACCTGCCAACCGATCTGAAGACTGCCTGTACACACTCGAGGTCACAGCGCAAGCTCCGGACCACCGACGTTTCAGCGCCCGTGCGACCGATCGACCGGGGCTTGGCTGGCCTCTTCGAGGAGGATGCTGCGGCGCACTTCTGCCCGATCGAGCTTGCCCGCCGATGTTTCCGGAAGTCGCTGCGTCCAGACGATTCTCCGGGGACGCTGGAAAGTTGCAAGTTGTGTTTGCATAATATCTTGCAGATCAGCCACGACTCGATCATCCGGTGTCGGAATCGGACTCTTCCCGTGATCCGGACAGCGGTCCTCGTCAGGTTCGAGTGCCGCTGCGACGATCTCGCCCCACTCGGCGTCCGGGAGCCCGACGACGGCGGCCCGGCGGATACCGGGAACGGACTCCAGCACCCGCTCGACGTCGAAAGGGGACACATTCTCGCCACCCGTGACGATCATTTCGTCGGCCCGACCGCTGATCGAGACGGATCCGTCCGGGTTCACGGTTCCAAGGTCGCCGGTGGAAAACCATCCATCGGCACTCAACGGTGACGACCCCGGCCCTTGTTCAATGTAGCGGGTCAGCAGGGCCGGTCCCTTCACCTCGAGCCGTCCGCCGCGGCGGCGCACGTTCCAGCCCGGGAGTGGAACCGGTGACCGCGGAGACGCTCCGGGAATCGCGGTGGCGACCTGGGAGCAGGTCTCGGTCATGCCCCAGGTTTCGAGCACCGGCAGCGCACGGGCCAGGGCCTCGGACCACAATGCGTCCGGCGCCGGTGCGCCACCCAGCAGGACTGCCCGCACGGCAGGCGGCGCCCGCCAGGCCGAGTCCCGGGCGAGGAGCCGTGACAGCATCGTCGGAACGAAGGAGGCGAGGGTTACTCCTGTCCGTTCGATCACCTCGCTGACGGCCTCGGCGTCGAATCGCTCGAGCAGCACGACCGAACGGCGCGCGACCAGGCACCGGATCAGAATCGACAGGCCTCCCACATGCGCCAGGGGAAGAACGCATAGCCATCGGTCGTCATCCCGCCATCCGAGACGCTGTTCACTCGCCCGGGCCGAGGCGACGAACGCCCCGCGCGACAGCTCCACTGCACGTGGCGCGCCGGTGCTGCCGGAAGTGAACATCACCGCGAGCGGTCGGCCGGAACCGGGGTCCGGAATCGCGCCGCCGCGGTCTGCCGCACCGGGTCCGGGGGCTGCCTCGAGGAGGTCGATTCGGGCCTGCCGCTCCGTTCCACTGATCCGTGGATCAATCGGCGCCACCGGGAGGGATCGTTCGATCGATGCGAGGATTCGCACGATGGTATCGGGAGTGGAAGTCGCCGTGAGGACTCCGGCTCCCGGGTCGAGTCGGCGCTCGACAGCCGCGACTTCAGCCGACAGATCCGACCAGGTCCAGCGCCTTCCGTCCGGCTCGATCAGCGCAATCCGCGCCGGACAATCCTCCGCTGCGGCGTGTACGGACAGCGCACGGTCCACCAGCTGCCGCTCCAGACCCGGTGTCATATCGAACCGTCTGCTCCAGATCGATCGAGCAACGGAGTCGGATCGATACCGTGGCCCGACACGGCTGCAGGCACGAGGCGCGAGTCCCGGAGCTGGGGCACGGAAACGTCGTGCCACGCCTCGAGGCATGAGTGCCGATCAAGTCCGACCGCCGTGGGCTGTTCACCCGTCATCCCGGCGGTCGCTATCGAGATCGCCAGGCCAAGCTCGCAGGCGGCGCCGTGTCCGACCGGGCCTTCGAACGAATGTGTCACCACGCTACGTTTGCCTCCCGCCGCTGCCCGGATGGCCAGTTCCATGCACCGGTCGAGTCCGCCGAGCGGCGACGGTTTGAGCACGATGACAGACACCGCATCTGAATCCACCAGTCGTGCGGCGACGTCCGGGTCATGAAGCGACTCGTCCGCCGCCAGCGGCACCGCGCTCTCCCCGAGCTCCAGCATTGCGGATCCGGGCACGGGCTCCTCGACGTATTCAGGCTCCAGTTCCGCCAGCCGATCGAGATTCCGTCGCGCTTCGGGCAGACTCCACGACCCATTGGCGTCGAGGCGGATCGCGATCGACGGACCGACCGCAGCTCGCACGGCGCGCAGAATATCGAGATCGACATCGAAGCGCGGTCCCGCGCCGAGCTTCGCCTTGATCGTCCGAATCCCCCTCCGCTCCGCGGTGACGGCAGACTGGACGGCGGTGTCCACGTCGGTCAACGGGAAAAGTGTGTTGAGCGGTACGGACCCGTTTGCCGGAATCCCTGCGGCTGGACGTCCCGAAGAAGCGGATTCGACCGGGGATCCATCCCACAGCAGGTCACGGATCGCAATGCCTCCCCGATGGCCCGCGAGATCGAGCACAGCGCTGACGACAGCCGCCCGCGCGGCCGGTGAGTGCTCGAGTTGGAGGTCACCGAAGTCCGCGGGCCAGGAGTTGAACTCCGATTCTATGGTTCTGCCCGCGCCGGCATCGGCGAGCCAGTTCAGGAGCGCGGCCGCGGCATGTCCGGGCGTCTCGGCGGCGTAGCCGGGAAGCGGCGAGGCCTCACCCCAGCCCGACCGGCCATCGGCATCCCGGAGCTCGAGCAACGTTCCAAACCGTCCTCCGATCGACCTTCGGGCCTGCACAGGAGCTTCCCGGCCGGTTCCCGCAGGAAGCAGAAACCGGACGATTCTGGCCCGCAGCGGCTCGCGGCTCACGACAGCCACCCAAGAGAGGTCAAGCGGAGCTCCCGAGCAGCAGACCGGCGGAGTAGAGGACGGACCAGACGAGGAACAGCCGGGCGGTCCCGGCCAGAGTGCGATTCAGGACAACGCCACGCTCGCGACGGAGCGAACGAACGAGTGGCAGGGCGAGAGGAGCACTGAACAGCACCAGCAGAAGTGAAAGCGCGGCCCGATTCGTCAGAACGAGGAGCAGCGGGACCAGGTATGCCAGCGCCAGGAGGACGACGAACTCGGCAACGCCCCACGGACGACCGAACCGAACCGGTAAGGTCCGTTTCCCCGATTCCCGGTCCTGATCGATATCACGCACGTTGTTCACCACCAGGATTGCGGTCGCGAGACAGCCGGCGGCGAATCCCGCGGGCCACGCCGCGGCGGGCACGTACGTCGCCTGCACGAATGCAGTACCGCACACCGCCGCGAACCCGAAGAAGATCATCACGAACAGCTCTCCAAGTCCATTGTAGCCGAGTGGGAAGGGTCCTCCCGTATAGGCGATCGCCGCCGCGATCGCCGCGAGTCCGATCACGATGACCGGCCAGCCCGCCTCGATCGTGAGGTAAATTCCCACCAGGAGGGCGAGTCCGAATACGATCGCCATTCCCGCCCGTACCTGCGACGGCGTGAGCAGCCCGGCCTGCGTGACCCGCAGCGGGCCGGTCCTTCCCTCGCGGTCGGCACCGCGTTCGAAGTCGAATACATCGTTCGCCAGGTTCGAGCCGATCTGCAGCAGCAGGGCCCCGAGCGCAGCCGCCGTGGCCGGCCCGGCCCGAAACCCTCCCGCTACCCACGCCACCGCGGTGCCGACGAGTACAGGGGCGAAGGCGGCCGGAAGCGTCTTCGGCCGCGCTGCGAGGATCCATACCTCGACTGGTCCGGGCGCAGTCACCTGGCTCAGGGGAAGCGGGGAAACTTGCGGAAGTCCGGATCCCGCTTCTCCAGGAAGGCCTGTTTCCCTTCCTGTGCCTCCTCCGTCAGGTAGAACAGCAGCGTCGCGTCACCAGCCAGCTGCTGCAGGCCGGTCTGCCCGTCGCAGTCCGCGTTCATCGCCGCCTTGAGCAATCGGATCGCGGTCGCGCTGTGCTGCACGATCTCGAGACACCACTCGACGGTTTCCGCTTCGAGCCGCTCCAATGGCACGACGGCGTTGACGAGACCCATGTCGAGCGCCTGCTGCGCGTCGTACTGCCGGCACAGAAACCAGATCTCCCGGGCCTTCTTCTGTCCCACGATCCGGGCCAGGTAGGACGAGCCGAAGCCACCGTCGAAGCTCCCCACCTTCGGACCGGTCTGTCCGAACCGGGCATTGTCGGCGGCGATCGTGAGATCGCAGATGACATGCAGCACGTGACCGCCGCCGATCGCGTAACCTGCGACCATCGCGATCACCGGTTTGGGCAGCGTCCGGATCTGACGCTGCAGGTCAAGGACGTTGAGGCGCGGAACCTCATCGCTGCCCGCATATCCGCCTCGCTGCCGGACCGACTGGTCACCGCCCGAGCAGAACGCTTCGCCACCGGCGCCTGTGAGGATCGCCACCCCGATGGAGGCGTCCTGCCGTACGTCCGCGAACGCCCGCTCCATCTCGAACACGGTTTGCGGTCGGAATGCGTTGCGGACCTGGGGTCGGTTGATCGTGACCTTCGCGATCCCCTGTTCACACTTGTGGTACAGGATGTCTTCGAACCCGAAGTCTTCCTGGAGAATCCAGTCCACGGCGCTCATTCTCGTCGAGCCTCCCCGGCGATCCTCTGATCGCCCCCTGAATCGTCTGTAATACGGGGCAGAGTTCAAAACCCCGGCCGAACAGGCTTAGAATCCCTGTTCGGCGACTTCGATCAATTTCCTTACCCAGGCCGCCGAAGACTCCCCATCCACCCGCGCTTCGACGACGGTCGCTCCGGGCCGGTTCACAGCGCCGACGATCGCGTCGGACAGCTCCGGAGCCGTTCCGGCTTCGATCGACGGAATCCCGAATGCGGTTGCTGCGGCAGCGGGCTCGACTGCCGGCGGGGTAAGAAAGAACCGCTCGAACGACTTCGTGGCATCGCCTTGAAGATCCCGGATCGGCAGCAGATCGAACAGGCGGCCGCCACCGTTCCGCAGCACGACGATGACCAGTGGAGCCTCGAGATCTCTGGTCGCCGCCAGTCCCCCGACATCGTGCTGGAAGCTGACATCGCCGAGCAGCAGCACCGTCGGAAAGCCCGATGCCTCCGTGGCTCCGGCTGCTGCAGAGATCCCGCCATCGATTCCGCTCGCTCCGCGCTGTGACAGCACGGCGATCGACCGGCTGCTCGACGGACAGTACAGGTCGACTTCGCGAACCGGGAGGCTGTTACCCAGCACCAAAAGGCCACCGGACGGGACGGCGTCGACCGCGGACCGCACGGCGGCGGGCTCTGGAAATCCATCGGCCGCGTCCAGGAGCCCGTCGAGAGCTTCCCAGATCCTGCTGCACTCGGAGACCGCGCGGCCGGCCCAGTCGGCCTCGGGTCCGATTCCCTCCAGCCGCTCCGCCAGACCGGTAAGGACCAGTGCGGGATCGGCGAGCCACACATCCGAAGCTCGATTGAACGCCTCGGAATAGCCGGAGCGGGAGATGACCACCCGCTCGGGAGCGGAATCAGAACCGAGCCAGCCGGACAGGCCACGGCCGGTCGGGGCGCCACCGATCTGAAGCACGAAGTCCGGCTCGAGTGGCCGGCGGCCGGAGCGGGCGCCGAACAGCGGCTCGAAAGCGTCGCACACGAGGCTTCCGGGGGGGTCGAACCGGAGCTGGCTCGTCGCCTCGGGGAGCAGCACGAACCCGGACAGCTCGAGGAATCGCTCCAGCGCCGAGAATGACACCGGAGACGAAACGGACGTCGGACCCGCCAGCACCACGCCGCGCCGGACCCGCCGGATGCGGGTCGCCAGTTCATCCAGGTCATGCGGATCGGGAGCGAGTCGCAGCGGTCGGGGGCGTGGGAGCCCGCCTGCGAGCCCCCCTTCGACCCGCGAGCGCAGGATTCTCACCTCCGGAGGGTCCGCCGAGTCGACCTGAAGGGGCTTTCGGAACCGCGCGTTCAGATGGACCGGACCCGGGTCCGGAGCGAAGCTGGCCTGGACCGAGCGCGCGACCGTCCTGATCAGACCTTCGCAGGCGCGCGGATCCGCGTCGGGTGTGCCGAGGTCCAGCGACAGCCGTACATGCCGACCGAACAGGTCCGCCTGGTCGATGGTCTGGTTTGCGCCGCGCGCCTGCAGCTCGGGCGGGCGGTCCGCGGTTACGACGATCAACGGCGTACCCGTCAGCGATGCCTCGATCACCGCGGGGAAGTAGTGCGAGCCAGCCGTGCCCGACGTACAGACCAGGAGCGTCGGGACGCCGGTCATCTTCGCCTGACCAAGGGCGACGAATCCGGCGACGCGCTCATCCGCGACGACGCTCGTTTTCAGCCGCCCGGCAGCTTCGCACCGGGCCATCGCGAGCACGAGCGGCGTCGAACGCGAACCCGGGCTCACCACCGCCCGCCGGACGCCACTGGCGCACAGGGCTTCGATCAGCCATTCCGACCATGCCGCCTGCAGGTGTGCGTAGCTCATCCCCGAATCTCTTCCCCTCCGAGCGCCGACGACAGGCGCCCGAATTTGTCCTCGGTCTCGAGGTACTCGGCATCGGGATCCGAGGCCTGCACGATTCCGGCTCCGGCGAACAGGTAGGCGATATCGCCTGCGAGCAGGGCAGAGCGGATTCCAACGGCGATCTCGGCATCTCCCGACGACGAAATCCACCCGACCGGACCGGCGTACCAGCCCCGTTCGACTGGCTCGCGCTCGGACAGAAACCGGAGCGCGACATCGCGGGGAAGTCCTCCGACGGCCGGAGTTGGGTGGAGAGCCCCCATCAAAGTGAACGGATCGACGTCGTCTCCCAGTTCGACCTCGATTTCCGAGCACAGGTGGGCCAGGTCCCTCAGTGCGCGCACAGCCGGCCAGGCTGGAAGAATCCGGCGCGCACTGAACGGCTCGAGGGCGTCCACGATCCCTCGCACGACGAGAGCGTGCTCTTCCAGGTCCTTCCCGCTGCCGAACAGCTGCTCGGCGGCGGCCGTGAGCCCGACAGACCGGTCATCGGAGCGGTCGATACGGCAGGTCCCCGCGAGGGCTTCGGTCCGGAGACTACGGCCCCGTTTCGCCATCAGGAGCTCGGGCGACGCTCCGAGGAATGTCCGACTGCCGCGCCGCAGCCCGAATACGTACTCGCCGGTCCGGCACGACAGGCGCTCCAGCACGGAAACCGGGTCCGCGGCCGCGTCGAACCTGAGCTCATGCCGTCGGCACAGAACGACCTTCTCCAGCCGGGTGCCACGCAACGCGGTTCGCGCCGCGTCGACCATCGTCACCCAGTCCCGCCACGCAAGGATCCCGGAC
>Ga0114922_10006474_pt1 | contig 10746 bp, 8 predicted proteins | sample AartaG_FD_100975 | JGI IMG/M metagenome (GOLD analysis project Ga0114922, IMG submission 100975) | Deep subsurface microbial communities from Aarhus Bay to uncover new lineages of life (NeLLi) - Aarhus_00045 metaG | ecosystem: Environmental > Aquatic > Marine > Oceanic > Sediment | place: Aarhus...
GCCGCGATACTGATGTCCAACACCTACCGGCCGAAAAAGGCCTACACGACAACCTCGGCCGCCGCAGGCGACGACGCCTTCCGCATCCTGGCCGACGACGTGGCCGCCCAGGTCCTCAAGGACATCGGCCGGGCCTGGCACAAGCGGGCGGCCGCCCGGCGAATCCTCACGGTCAAGTTCAGCGAAGTGAATCGAAAACAGGCCAAGGCGATCTGCAGCGTACTGGCCGAGCATCGAGGTGTGGTCGGCGGGACCGAGGGCGCCAAGCTCCGCAACCTCAACCACGGGGTAGCCGACGTCGAGGTGGACTGGAAGTTCGACCTGGACCTGCTGGCCGATACCATCGAGGAGCTCAACATCGACGGCATGTCGTTCGAGATTATCGAGCAGACGGCCAACCGGCTGGACGTAAAGGTCATTCACCAGTGATGAGCGGGGATGCCCGAGAGCAGTGACAGGGCCGAAGAGGGCGACGGGGTTGTCCATGGAATCCGAAAGCCCCGACCAGTAATGGCCGGAGCTTCTGCCCACGCCCCCAGGAACTTTCGGGCGGTGCCCGTGCTGCTGGCCGCGCTGGTCGCCTCCGGGTGCCCGGGCTGCGCGCCGCGGGCGACCCGCTTTTACATCGAGGACCATCGCGACGACGGACCGGCCCGGCGGTACTACGAGCGGTTCGACGAGTGCTATTACTGCCGGGACAGCCAGGGGAACACCGACATCGTGGCCCGGCGCCGGAGCATCAGGGGCGCGTCCGCGGATGAAGCTCTGACACAGGTGCTGCACGTCCACCAGGTTTACGCGGCGGTGCCCGGGCGGACCCAGGTCGAAGAGAGCATGATCAACGCCACGGTCAGCTACCTGATCGTTGGTCCGGAGAGCGGGGCGAGCTTCGAGGGCGGCGGTTTCGTCACTTTCACCGAGAACCGCAAAGGTACCGAGATCACCGGGAAGCTGGAGTCCTCGGCCCTCAGGCCGCAGCGCCGCCTGGGCGGGCACCGGTTGGAAACCGGTGCCACACATGACATCTTCGAGCGGGCTTCGGTGACCGGCCGGTTCCGGGCCCGGCGCGACAAGCGCAGCGTGGTACGCATACTCAACGAGATGAAGCGCCTCTTCGGGCCGCTGCCACGCTATGAGCCCCCGCCGGTCAGCCCCGACCTGCGCTGACCTATGATGCACCAGGCCAAGAGTCGTTCGTATCGCGGGTGTTGATCTCCAACGGAACGTGATGATGCTCCGCGGGGCGCTTCTCGCGCAGGATGCGGTACATACAGAACCCGCCCAGGGCCAACACCAGCCCGATACAGATGGCCATGATGAGCGCCCCCTGCGTAGTCAGCCGGACCTCGGGGGCCTGGGCCTCCGCCAGAAGCAACGCCAACGCCTTCATGCCCCCACCTCCTCAAGGCCCGCTCCCCGCCGTTGGGCCTGTTCGACCGTTCGCCGGATACGGTTGCGACAGGCGATGTCGCTCAGGGCCGTCAGAAAGATCAGGAAGACCACGATCCCGATGAAAACGAAACGGGCGACGTTCGCGTCCGCCGGTCCTGCCGCCCGAGCCTCCTGCGCTTCTTCCTGCGAGGCCAGCAACCACTCCGGCAATGAAGCCGCGTTGATCGGACTGTCCTGGGGCCCGAGGATCTCCGTGGTCCTGGTCTCGAGCTCCTCCTCCGACAAGCCCGCTTCCTCGAAGTGCTTTCCGATGGCGCCGGCGTACGCAGCGCGTTCGTACTTCAATGATCTTTTGGCCGGACTCATGCCGCCGAGATAATCGCCGGCCTGGGTTGCGGTCCAGGCTACCAGAATGACCAGCAGGAACGTTGGGGTGACGTAACGAATCATGACGGGCATGAAACGGGGCACCCGGAAGTCCGCACCGCGGTTCATTTCCTGGACGCCGCGCTCAGCACCTATGACCCAGCCGAACATGATGACCAGCCCGGTGGCGGCCAGGATCATGAGCACGTTGCACCAGAAGTCCGTGTAGTCGATGGCCAGCAAGTCTTTGCTGAAGTACATCGTCAGGGTGGCCCCGACGGCGGTGATCACGCCCAGGATGGTGACGCTGGCCCGCCGCTTGAGCCCGAAGCCGTCTTCGAGAAACGCGACGGCCGGTTGGAGCATGCTCAGCGAGCTGGTCACCGCGGCCAAAAAGAGCAGCCCGAACCACATGGCCCCGAAGAAGTGCCCCAGGGGCATGAAGTGCATGATGGCCGGTACGGTCACGAAGCCGATGCCGAACGTGCCGTAGGCACCGCCGGTGGCGTGTGCTGCACCGAGGAACAGAAACGCCGTCGGCACTACGATCAGTCCGCCCAGGATGACCTCGCAGAACTCGTTGGTGCTTGAGGCACTGAGCGAGGTCAGCACCACGTCGTCGTTCTCGCGTAAATAGCTGGAATAGCAGAGGATCAGGCCGAACCCGACGCTGAGGCTGAAGAAGATCTGCCCGGCCGCCGCCAGCCACACCTGCGGGTTTTTCAGGCTGGCCCAGTCGGGGTTCCACATGAACCCCAACCCGGTGGAGATGTCCGGAAGGGTCAGCACGCGGACCAGGATGATCAGGGCGCAGAGAATCAGCAGCGGCATGGCCCATTTGCAGAACCTTTCGATCCCCCGGGTGACCCCCTGGTAAATGATGAAGAAGTTGACCACGAAGCCGATCAGCACGATCCAGACCATACGCCCGCCCCTGAGGAGGGCACCATGGCTGTTGAGGCCGCAATTCTCCTTGAAGTGGGCGGTCGTCTCTGACACGACCGCCGTTACTACGGCCGTGTCACTGTCTACCCCGCTGATCGCCTTGGCGAACAGGTCAGCAAAGCCGCCCTGGACGAAGTAGATGCAATAGTCCAGGCACCACGCTTCCAGCAGGATGTAGTACATGTAGATCGTCACCGGGATCAGCAGAGCCAGGGCCCCGAGCACTTTGGAGGGACTCCGCTGCCAGATCGCGTACATGATCCCCGGTGCGCTGTTCTGTCCCAACCGTCCGCCGAGCCGGCCTATGGTCCACTCGCACCAGGCGATGGGAATGCCGACCACGAAGAAACTGATGACGTACGGGATCATGAACGCCCCGCCGCCGTTGTTGACCGCCTGGCCGGGAAAGCGCAGGAAGTTGCCCAGCCCGACGGCGCTGCCGGCGACCGCCAGCACCACGCCGATCTTCGAGCCCCAGTTTTCCCTCTGTGGAGACTCCACTTCAGGCCAAGTGCTCATGCGTGATTACCCACCGTGGCCGCTGCTCTAGGGAACAGAGACGAATGCGCCCGCTGCCCGTCCGCGAAGACCCGCCGCCGGACGGGCCGAAAGACGCCCGCCCACGTAGCCCGGAACGCACCTCTGCGAGCGCTGAAAACCCGACTGCGCCGGCGGTTACCGCGCCAATCTCATACGAATCCGATTCTAACCCGCCGATGGCCCTGATGACAACGGTTGCCCCGCCGGGGCGACCCCGCTATGTTCCCGCCGGGTCCTCAGTTGGGAGTGCCGATCGTGAGCTACGATGAGCTGAGCGCTCTGCTGGACAGCGTTACCGATACCGTAGCGACCAACATCTGGTCGCTCCCTCTCTTCCTCCTCCTGCTGGGCTGCGGGCTGATCTTCTCGGTGGTCAGCAAGTTCGTTCAATGGCGGATCCTGACCCACGGTTACTCCTGCATCCGCGGCCATTACGACAAGCCCGGAGACACCGGGCACATCAATCACTTTCAGGCCCTGTGCGCGGCCCTTTCGGCCACTATCGGGCTGGGCAACATCGGCGGCGTGGCCGTCGCGGTCTCGATCGGAGGCCCCGGCGCCGTCTTCTGGATGTGGATCGTCGGGCTGTTCGGCATGGCCCTGAAGTTCATGGAATGCACCCTGGCCGTGATGTTCCGCGACGTCCGCGACGTTCCCGACCCCAGCGCTCCGGCCCTGATGGAAGAGGACGCCGAGACGCGAACGCTCGAGTACGCGGGCCAGACCCCGCCGGAACCAGGTGCCGTCACCAGGGCACGAGGCGAGGTCCGAGGCGGGCCCATGTGGTACATCCAGAAGGGCCTGCTGGAACCGCTGCGCGATCGTGGCCAGCCCGTCTGGGTGGTCTGCAAGGTCCTGGCCGTTCTCTTCGCTGTCTCAACGATCCTCAACTCCTTCGGCAGCGGGAACATGTTCCAGGGTTGGAACATGTCCGACATGCTGGAGAAGAACTTCCACGTACCGAATCTCATCTCCGCCGCCACAGTCTCGTTCCTGGTGGCCCTGGTCATCATCGGCGGGATCAAGCGGATCGGCACCGTGGCCTCCCGATTGGTCCCCTTCATGTGCGTGATCTACGTTCTGTCGGCCGTCTACGTAATCGCCACCCACGCCGGCGAGATCACCTACTACCTGGGGCTGATCGTCCGCTCCGCCTTCACGCCTATGTCCGGGACCGGTGCGTTCGCCGGCGTAGCCGTCAGGGCGGCCTTCGTTCAAGGGTTGCGCCGGGCGTGCTTCTCGAACGAAGCGGGTGAGGGATCGGCCGCCATGGCCCATGCGGCTGCCAGAACCGAGGAGCCTATCCGCGAAGGAGTGGTGGCCGGCATCGGCCCCTTCGTGGACACGCTGATCATCTGCACCATGACCGCACTCGTGCTGCTCATGAGCGGAACGTGGAACCGCGCCCCGGTCGGCACGGTGGCGGCCGTCGACGGCCCCTCGGTCCGCGTCGAGTTCGCCCCCGATCTGCCCGACCGCTTCACCAACCTGTACCTCGACCGGTTGCGTAACCCGGAGCGCTCCGGCAGCGAGTTCTCGATTCACACGGCCCGGGGCGCCGGCGTCGAGTTCCAACAGGTCAAGATCGACATCCCCAAAGGCGTGGTGCCCAACGCCGACACCGAGCAGGTGCTTTGGGAAGATCTGCCGCCGGTGCAACTCGACCTCTCCAAGGTCGAGCCCGAGACGCGCGACCAGGTGGCGGTCGGGCAGCCGGTCCACCTCGACATGGAGGGCGCCGAGCTGACCCGGTTCGCCTTCGACACCAGCCTGATGGGTTTCGGAGCGTGGATCATCACCCTCGGCGTCTGCCTGTTCGGCTTCAGCACCATGATCAGTTGGAGCTACTACGGCGAGAAGGGAGCCGAATACCTGCTCGGACCGCGAGCCATCCTGCCGTACAAGTTCGTCTTCGTGATCTTCGTCTTCCTGGGCATGGTGCTCAAGGAGTTCAAGTGGGTGTACAACTTCTCGGACGCCACCGTCGGACTGATGGTGTTCTGCAACCTGCCGGCGGTCCTCATTCTCTCACCGGTTGTGCTCCGCGCCGCCCGGGACTACTTCCACCGTCTGGACGGCGGTCAGATGCCGCGTTGTACCGACTGATCGGCGGAGCCGGCCCGGCCCCGCGCGGCTTTGCCGGGGCGCAGTAAAGTTGACGCTCCGAGCGGCGCCGACTACCCTCATTGTCAGGGAGTCGGATGCGCCGGGGTGCTGGTTGGTGTCTGTTCGGATCGGCGTCTCCGGTTTGGCCGCAGGGAGTGTTGCTCATCATGTATGCCCGGTTGTGTTGTCGCGGGTTTGTTGTTGTCGTCGTCCTGTTGTGTTCGACATCGGCCTGTCGCCGCCACGACCCACCGCCACTGGTAGCCAAGAACCTGGGCACCCCGGACCGCCCCTTGTTGCCCTTCGATCGGCGCGGGTACGACGCTTCGATTCTCAAGGGCAAGGCCGTCCCGCAGCGCGCCGCCGAACTTGTTGAAGAAGAGCCGGAGACCGCCGAGGTCGGCGAAGGCGAAATCTCGGACGAGGACCGGGAACTGATCGAGGAACTCGTCGAACTAGCCCGTGAGGCGCAGTCCGAGCGACGCTTCGAGGACCTGGTGGAACTGCTCGTCCCCGAGCAGCGGGAAGCGGGTGCCAGAATCTCCGAGCAGGTCAGCAAGCTCCTCGTGGCGTTTGAGGGCCTCGGCAGCGCCATGGACGAAAAGGTTCCCGGCGCGGGAACGGCAATCAGCCAGCAGATCACTGCTCAACTGAGCACACCCCTAACGATCAGCGACTTGCGAATGACCGACTCCGACAAAGCCACTGCTTCCACCAGCATCGGTAAGCGGGTGGACTTCTGGCTGGTCGATGACGAGTGGTACCTGCGCGACCCCGATATTCCCGATGACCCGCAGAAAGTGGAGCAGATGGTCGAGATCTTTAGCTCAACGGTCGAGAAGATCGAAGATCTGACCTCCAAGGTTGAGGAGGGCGATGTCGCCCCCGCTGCCGCAGGGACGCAGATAATGGGCATTGTGGGCGAGATGGCCATGCGGATGTCCAGCGTCGCGCCGGAGGCTGCCGGCGGCGCAGCCACGGCAGAGCCGGCGGAGGAGGCGCCCGACGAGGACGAAGCTGAGAAAGACGAGGAGGGCGAGGAAGAAGAGCCGGCCGATGCCCAACCCCCTGCGTCGTCTCGGGGTAGGCGCCGTGGTCCGCCCGACATCAGCTGACCCTTGGGATGGGGCGGCCGCTTCGCATGTCGAGGGTTGACGTGGGTCTTGCCCGGTCAGCCTGACGGAACGCAGGTCATGTATGACCGACCGCTCCTCGCCCACAGTCTGGCAGAGGTCTACCTCTACCTGATGGTCACGCCTTGCGGGCATTGCCGGCGCGGTCCGCTTCGCGGCGGCGAGGCCCGACCCTTTCAGGACGGCGCAACCACCGGGGTGTCGGTGGAGGCGACCTGCGGGTCGTGCCACAGGGGAAAGGAGCTGCGCTTCGAGCTGCCAGCCGAAGAGCTCGCCGCTGCCAGGACGACGCCGCCTGATTCCGCCGCACGAATCAACAGCGGGACGGAGACCTCCCGGATCATCGATGTGGCCGGCTGGCTGACCCTGTTTCGCGTCATCGCCGACGCCGCAGCCAAGACGAAGGACAAGGTCGAAGCCCGCAAGCTGGCTTACGAAGCGGCCCAGTGCCTGGAAGAAGCGTTGAAGTTCTACGACCGGGAGAACGATCTGCCTCCGGAAACGGCCTTTTACAACGAGACCTCCCGCCGCCTCTATCGGGAACATCCCGAGCGGCTGGCCCGATCCCGCCTGATCGATCTGCGGGCCAAGCTGCCCGCCATCGACGCGATGGAAAAACAGTTGGCCGCCTCCAGGAACAGGAAGCGACGCTGGTGGAGGCGCCGGCGCAAAACGGGCCCGACCGAATGAGCGACGTTCTGCGTCAGTCATGGCGGTGGGTGACCGCCCTCGTAGTGCTGGCTGCGTGCGCGATTCAAGGCCCAGCCACCCGGGCGGGCAGGGGACGACCGCCGGTGCAGCCCCCCGCGGCACAGGACACCGGCCCGTCGCCGCGGCAGGTGGCCGAGACAATTGCTGAGGCCCGCGCCCGACTCCGCACGCTCGTCGGGGGCAACGATCTGATCGAGTCGCTTTACTTGGGCTGGTTCGATCGCCCCTACCGGCGGGCCACGCTGGCCTGCGCCGTCAAGGCGCTGGCGGTTCTGGAACACGAGCACAGGCTGCGGGAGCTGGGCAACGGGGCACTGGACGACGAACGGCTGGCACGGTTGATCGGCTGGCTGCGGTCGGCCCCGCAGCGAGCCTGCCAGCAGGAAAGGCGCCCGGGTTTCAGGCCGCATCGCCTGCGGATCGATTCGGCCGCGTTGACGGCAACGCTCGACGGCCCAGGACCGCCGGATCTGCCGCCGGCGCTCTTCGGCTTCATCGACCGGGCAACGGCGACCAGACACGACGATCAGTACGGCGACTTCGACCTGCTGGCCTGCCTCGGGCTGCGCGTGGTGGGCCTGCCCGGGGCGGCCTCTGTCGCCCAGGCCGACCGGCAAACCCTGCTGCGGCACGCCCAGGCGCTGGGCATCGCCGTGACCGTGGGCGGTCCCCAGGCGTCCGCGTGGCGACTGAATGCAACCACCAATCCCGTCCAGGCGATCGCTATCGCCTCCGGTCGGCTCGCGGATTTCGTTCAGCCGCAGGAACACGCCGGCCGGGCCGATCCACAAGCGCTGTGGGCCATCACCGATCCGCCCGGCGGCGAGTCCTGGCCCGAATCGCTCGCCCGACGAGCCCTCTACCGTGGGGCCACCGGCCGCGAGAGTGCGGTGGTGACCGGCTGGTCGCCGCCTTCCCCGAGCCGAGACCCTGGCGAGCTGGCCGACCAGGTGACGCTGGCTATGTGGGTTCACGCCCTGGACGGCCAGCGCCTCGGTCTGATCGAAGGTTGGCGTGATCTGCGCGACGGGTCAGCCTCGCCATACTCGAGTATCACGGTGGAGCCGGCGGTGGTCGAAGCCGCGGGCAGGACAGCGCTGGACCTGCTGTTCCATCGGGAACGCCTGCGGGCCTTCGATCGTGCCCGGCCCGTGGCCGTGGTTGTCGGGCCCGACTGTCTCCGGCCGGGCGATGGCAACCGCTGGTCGCAGCAGTACGCCGCGCTGTTTGCGGCGTTGGCCGCCCGGCAGATTCGCTTCGATGTGGTTCCACAATCGAGGCTGCACTCCGAGGAGTTCTCACCCGGGCCGTACGCCGTCGTGATGGGACCGCCGGATGAGACCCTCCCACCCCGGGCTCGGCGTGGGACGGCGCGGTTGCAGGCCGGAGGTGCCGCACGCGTTCAGTGGCAGGCGGGCCAAGACGGCGCCCGAGCGGCAGTGGTTGCCATCGAGCGAGCGCTGTCCGCATCCGGCGCCGGACGAGGTCAACCGGTGGTCGTCGGACCCGACGGGAAACGCGCTCTCGATATCCTGGTCTTCCACGGCCGGGGAGGGGAACTGGCTATTGCCAACCAGAGCGCCAAACCGCGCAGCATACGAGTCACCATGCCTGGCGGCGGACGGGCCTCGGCTCTACGCGACGTACTTACCGATGAAAACATTGCCCGCCCGGATCAAGGGATTGAGATTGCAGCCTGGCAAGTTCGCCTGTTCGTCCCGACCACCGGGCAGACCCGCTTGAGTCAGAGCAGGCGGCGCGGTCCATCTGGGTTGCCCGCCGGCGCGGCTCAACCTAGAATCTCGGTTGCGGCGCGGTAATTGGCGCGTATGTGGCGAGAAGCGACGTGGGTAGTATCACGCTCAGCGAGCTTTCGGAGCAACTGGCCGCCGCCGGCGTGCCCAACACGGCTGAGGGCGACGGCCAGGTGGTGGTTCATGCCGTCAACACTCTCGAAGACGCCGGTCCCGGTGAGATCAGCTTCCTGGCCAACCCGCGGTATCGCCACCGTCTCGCTGCGACCAAGGCCTCCGCCGTCCTGGTAGACCTTCAGGCCGAGGTGCCTGCGGGAGTATCAGCCATTCGCAGCCAAGACCCCTACGCCACGCTGTGCCATGCTATTGTCATCGTGCACGGGTACCGCAAGCACCCGCAGTGGGACCTGAGCCAGCGGGCCAACGTCGGCGAGACCGCCAGGATTGGGGCGAGTCTGAACATTGGCCCGGAGGTAACCATTGCGGAGGGGGTGACGATCGGCGATGGGGCCACGATCTACCCGGGGTGCTTTATCGGCCCGGGCTGCGTGCTCGGGGACAAGGTGACGCTGTATCCGAACGTGGTGATCTACGACGGTTCGATCCTGGGCCATCGGGTCACCATCCATGCAGGCACGGTCATCGGCGAGGACGGCCTGGGATATGCCCCGGTCGGCGACAAGTGGGTCAAGATCCCCCAGGTGGGGCAGGTGGCCATCGCCGACGACGTGGAGATCGGGGCCAACTGCACGATCGACCGGGCCACCCTGGGCCGTACGGAGATCGGATCGGGGACCAAGTTCAGCAATCTGATCGCCATCGGGCACGGGACCAAGATCGGGCAGGATTGCCTGCTCGTTGCCCAGGTGGGCGTAGCCGGGTCCACGACGGTGGGCAAGCACGTAACCGTGGCCGGCCAGGCGGGGATCGTCGGACACCTGACCATCGGCGACGGCGCCACGATCGGCGCCCAGGCCGGCGTGAAGAACAACGTCGAGCCGGGCACCACCGTGCTGGGATCGCCGGCGGTGCCCATCAACGACGCCAAGAGGCAGATGCTGACGGCGCAGCGCCTGCCCGAGATGCGCCAGCAGCTAAAGAACCTGGCGGCTGAGGTCCAGGCCTTGCGCGAACTCATGCACAAGAACGCCTCAGAGAACCGGGAGTGAGAAACTCCCTGCCGGGCGGACGCCACAGCGATGTCCCAAGCCCCATCGCCTGTGCAAAAAAGTATCGGGATAATCGCCGGCGCCGGACGGTTCCCATTCCTGGTGGCCCAAGGGGCCAGGCGGGCCGGTTGCCGGGTGGACGTGATCGCGATTCGTGGGTTAGCCGACCCGGCCCTGCGCCAGGTGGCCGACCGGTTCCGCTGGTCCGGGATCGTGCGGCTGGGGCAGTGGATCCGCACACTGCGACGCTGGAACGACCAGCGGGCGATACTGGCCGGCTCGGTGACCAAAAGCGAGATGTACGGCCGGTTCCGCTTGTTGCGCTATTGGCCGGATTGGACGAGCATCAGGCTGTGGTTCTTCACCGTGCCCGACAAGCGCAACGACACCGTCCTGCGGGCGGTGGCCGACGAGTTGGCCAATAACGGCATCACCCTGGAGAACTCCGTGCAATACTGCGCTGAAGACATGGCCCCCGAGGGCGTGCTGACCTCGCGGCAACCCTCAGCCGCCCAGCTCAAGGACCTCGAATTCGGCTGGCGGCTGGCCCGGGAGATCGGCCGGCTGGACATCGGTCAGTCCATAGCCGTCAAGGAGACCGAGGTCATCGCCGTCGAAGCCATCGAGGGA
>Ga0114922_10006475_pt1 | contig 10746 bp, 11 predicted proteins | sample AartaG_FD_100975 | JGI IMG/M metagenome (GOLD analysis project Ga0114922, IMG submission 100975) | Deep subsurface microbial communities from Aarhus Bay to uncover new lineages of life (NeLLi) - Aarhus_00045 metaG | ecosystem: Environmental > Aquatic > Marine > Oceanic > Sediment | place...
AGTCCCATTGTAATTTAACCAAAAATTGCCGCCCAAATAAGGGCCATTAATAATATTTGTTCCAAGAGTCTTTGCAATATTCCAAATATTATTCATGCTTGCATTATCTGCAAAAGGAAGATTCTCAAAATAATTATTATAAATCCCATTGTTGCTGGCATTAGTAAGATTTATGCTGTACGTGTGATTCAACACGCGATTCAGTGTTATATTTATTAAGACCGCAAAATGAAGATGAATTCCCACCCCTGTATTAGAAATGGCAGTATTATTAAATATCATTTCTTCCCGGGTATTATTGAGATAAATACCGTCTCCTGAATTATTATAAATCAAATTATGCATGACAGACAAATTAATTCCCAGACCCGGCCCTCCGCCTGGCGGATTATGTATATGAATACCATGCACACTATTATCATATGCCAGATTATTGGTTACATTAGCATTATCACAATTAAAAAAATCAAACCCGTCATCGGAATTATTAAATGCAGTATTGTTATGAATGATTTCAGTACCAAAAGATGGCATATCTGCAAAACAAAAACCATCTCCAGAATTATTGTACGCTGTACTGTTGATTACTCTCAAGCCTGTTCCAGTAACTGCCATATAAAATCCTGCATCATTATTGTCATAAGCAGTATTGTTTATGAAATCATTATCAAAATCATTAAGTGACCGAAATCCATAGTCCTGGCAATTATATGCAAAGTTATTAAAGATTTTGTTGTGGTCACAACTAAGAAAATCAAAGCAATTATTATTTTTATATGCAATATTGTCACTTATATTATTATAATCTGCGTTAGAAAAAGAAAAACCGTCTCCTGAATTATTATATGCCTGATTACTGCTGATATTATTATAATCAGAGAAAGAACCTATCAAAAAGCCCTGCCCGCTATTATTATAAGCGATATTATTTGTTATATTGCCGTACTCAAAATTAGCCATAACAAACCCGCTGCCAGGATTATTATACGCTGTATTATTCATCAAAGTGTTATAATCATTGTGGCCGGCCTTTGAATAAAAGCCAGATCCGCTCCTTGTCGCGGTATTATCAAACAAGTAATTATAATCATTGTCTCGCTGCAAACGAATCCCATAAGCAGTGTTGTCGTATGCAAAATTTTGAGTCAGGTTATTATGATTAGATGCATACAGCTCAAACCCATCACTATTATTGGCAGTTGTGCAGTTATACACAGTATTATTGTCAGAGTAATTAAGATATATGCCGTCAGTAAAATTAAACACATTGCAATTTTTAATTGTTACATTATCAGAACTATTCAACAAAATACCATAACCTGCGCCAGACCCAGTAATATTAAAACCATTACAATCAAAAACAATATTGCTTGTATTAATTCTTGGACCATTGCCTGCACAATTAAAATTAGCGGCAATCGTGGTGCTCATAGTTATAGTTGCCCCGCAGACCTGCGCATAGACAGAAAAAGCATTCAAAATAACTAAAACTATCAAAACTAGTAATAACTTCTTAATAGTCACTCTAAGTCCCCTTTTTTTATACCCAATATAGTCTAAAAACAGAAAAATAGTATATAAATGTTTCTAAAGAAACTAGCACAATTCTACTACTAATTTAGCCGCCAAAAGAGCAGTAATATTATTGATATCTTTGTCAGGATTCAATTCAACAATATCCACTGCTTTAAGATTCTTTAATTTCTTTAATCTGTGCAAGAAATAAAACAATTCTCTTGAAGTCAATCCTGCAACCTCTGGATATGTAACTCCTGGAGCAAAGGCAGCGTCAACAGCATCAAGGTCTATTGACAGGTATAAAGCATCAAAGTTTTTTGCAGCAGCCATTATAGCATCGCAGACAGTTTCCTTGCCTTCTTCTGAAATAATGCTCATAGGAAAATTCTTTATCTTGTTTTCTTTCAAGAACTTGATTTCATCTGGATCAGAGTTTCTTATGCCTGCTAGAATGACATTCTTTGGTTTTATTACATCATGCTCAATCAAGGCCCTTAAATAATTTTCATGATTAACAGGGTCTGTAGTTGGCATCAAGTCAGGGTGGGCGTCAAAAACAATCATCCCAGGATTCTTGTGATTAGAGGCAAAAGCCTTGAAACAGGAATAAGTCATTGAATGATCCCCGCCTAAAGCAATGAATTCTTTTTGCGGTTTTATCTTGTCAAAAACAGTCTTTTGTGTAGGAGCATCTACTTCATCAAATTCATAAACCGGCAGAACATTTGTTTCACTAAACCAGAAATCCTCTAGATGTTTTACAATTTCATCAGGGCCTTTTTCAACGCCAGTGGTTTTCTTTAACCAGCCTGCACTGACTGGAATCTTGATTATTCTCATAACAAGACAAAAGAATCATCTCTTTTTAAATCTTCTGGGACCGCTATATCTTTCATCTATTTTTAACTCAAACTCAGCCAGGTTGTCTGGGTAGTAAGCCACATAACATTTTGCCAGGCTGAAATCATTCCAAAAATGCCTCTTGAAAAAACCAAGGCCTTGCTTAAGGCCTTTTATCTTTCTTTTTTCTTTTGCTCTGCTGGCACTTATCTTAAACAGATGAAGCACGTCAGCAGACTTGTGCACAAATTCAATGACTGTAAGCGATTTTCCACGCTCCAGTATCTTAACACCAGGATACAGGTCTGATTTTCCAAATTTATTTTTTAAGGATGCCTGAATCTTCTGCTGCACCTCAATAAAAGAACCAGTATAGTTTGAGGTGACATCGTCCTTGAACCAATAAAGATATTGATCAATGGAAGCAACAACATTAAAGCTTGTATCATTTCCTTTGCATTGCTTCAAAATAACATCTCCAAGAAATTTTTTGTCAAATTGTTTGTCTACAAGCACAGTGAGCCCGCCTGTTGATTTCTTCTCCCGGACATCTAAAAAATAAGGCCTGCTTCCCAATTTACTTAATAGAACATGCTTGTTATTCGCTTGTACTTCATCCATTCCCCACTCACCAAATAATATAACATGCCAGTAATATATAAAGCTTACATCTCTTCAGGAGCATCAATACCCAGAAGATATAACTTAACAATATGCCGAAAGCTTTATAAAGGCAAAAATCTATAAATATACCATGATAGTAAATCCTTGCTTGTTGTGGGACTATGAACTAAAAGACGCTGATTTTGAAAGAGGAGACGTCAGGGAATGGTACATTGCAAGAGTCCTTACAAAAGGAAACTGGAATGACATCCAGAATGCAGGTTTGGATAATATAAGAAAATACCTGCCAAAAATAAAGATACCCCCGGACACAAGAGAGTTTTGGGAGTGGTATTTTAACTACGGTGAGAAATATGTCAGTGATAACAAAACCACAGAGAACGCTTATTGCGATAGCGACTGAAGCGCCTTTAATAAAAGAATTCTTTTGGTTAGCAGGAGCCACAGCATTGGCAGAATTCTATCTCCAACATAGAACTTCGCAAGATTTAGATTTCTTTACTGCAGAAAAAGAGGGATTTAAGACTGCGGTGAGAGAATACCAATCAGAAGCATATAAAAAGAGCATCCAGTTACAGTTAGAGATAAAAGGAGGAACCTTTGCGCGTTTTACTGGATCTATTGACGATGAGTTTGTGAAAGTAGAGTTTTGCGTTGATTCACCCTACCGGTTTGAGCCAACAGTGAGTTCAAAATATGGAATACAAGTTGAAAATCCATTGGATATTGCATGCAACAAGCTATCTGCTTTATATGATAGATTTGAAATGAAGGACTTTGTTGATGTTTATTTTATTCACAAAGAAATGTATGTGCTTGATGAATTAATCCCTATTGCTAAGCAAAAGCACGGCGGCATGGAAAATCACATGCTTGCTATTTCCTTTCAAAAAATAAATAAAATATCTGACGACTCTCCACTCTTTCCTAAAATGATTAAACAAGTAGACAAAAAAAACATGCGGGAAACTTTTCTTAGATACGCTGCTCGCTTAATAAAAGAACCTTTTGAAGCAAAACCTTACAAGAAATAATTACATCTCTTCAGGGGCATCAATACCCAGAAGATTCAAGCCATTCTTTAGGACTTGTCTTGTGCAGTCAATCAACAGCAGTCTTGCCTTTGCCAATTCTTTATTTTTCTCTTTCAGGCAGTGGCATGCGTGATAGAACTCATTAAAAGCCCTGCCTAATGTGAGAAGGTATTGTGCTACTATGTGCGGCCTTAGTGATACACAGGCATCTGCATTTTTTGCAGGGAATTCTGATAATGTTTGAATTAATACAATCTCTGAAGGCTTGCCCAGCAATTCATAATTGATTTTTACGTCAGGAACCATCTTCTTTTCTTTAGCTTTTCTTAAAATCGAGCAAGCCCTTGCATGAGTGTACTGCAGATAAGGGCCTGTATCCCCTTCAAAAGAGATGCTCTCTTCTGGCTGGAAAGTCATGTCCTTGATTGCATCAATCTTCAGCAGATAAAACTTTATTGCAGCAAGACCCACCATTGTTCCACGCTCATGAACAGTCTCTTCTTCAAGATCCTTGTGCCTTTTTGCAATCTCTTCTCTGGCCAGGTCCTCCATCTCAAGCATCAAGTCATCTGCATCAACAACAGTTCCCTCTCTTGATTTCATCTTACCCTCTGGCAAGAGAACCATGCCATAAGCAAAATGATAGCAGCCATCTGCCCAGGGATATTTTAATTTTTTCAATAAAGTGAACAAAACATTGAAATGATAATTCTGCTCTGTGGCAACAACGTAAATAGACTTATCAAAATTAAAATCATTGTGCTTTAACTGCGCAAGATACAAATCCTGGGTCACATAAACGCTTGTGCCGTCTGCCCTTATCAAGACTTTTTCCCCTAATCCCTGCCTGCTTAGGTCAACAGCAATAGCACCATCATCTGTCTCATAGAAAATTCCTTTTTCCACTCCATCCATGACAATCTCCTTGCCCTGCTGATAAGTATCACTCTCAAAATACTCTTTATCAAACTTAGGGAGGCCAAAATGCTCATATGTCTCTTTAAATCCATTGAAGGCCCAGGTGTTCATCTTTTTCCACAAGGCTCTTATCTCTTTGTCGCCTGTCTCCCATTTTATCAGCATTTCCTGAGCTTCAGCCTCTAATTTAGTGTCTTCTTTAGCTTTTTGGCAGAACAGGACATAGTAATCGCCGACAAAATGATCTGGCTTTCTCTTTTCTTTTTCAGGGGTCTTTCCTTTTCCCCATTTCTGGTAGGCAAGCATGCTCTTGCAGACATGGATTCCCCGGTCATTATTCAGGTTGACTCTCTTGACCTTACATCCCTGGCTGGCAAGAATATTCGCCATGCTCACACCAAGAGCCATGTTTCTCATGTGACCCAAGTGCAGCGGCTTGTTTGTGTTAGGGGCAGGATATTCAATGACAACAATCTCTTTCTTGCCAATATCTGAATGCCCGTACTTGTCTTTTTTCTTTGCAATCTCCTTGATTGTGTTTTCTGCAAGCTTTGACTTGTTTATGAAGAAATTCAGGTAGGGCCCTGTTGACTTGACTTCCTTGATATACTCGTCTGGCTTAAATGTCTCTGCAAGCTCTTCAGCAATCTCAACAGGATTCTTCTTTTTTTCCTTGGCTAAAGCAAAACAAGCAAAAGCAAAATCACCCAGCTTCGGGTCAGGAGGGACTTCTAGCGATACCTCTTTAAGCTTCAATGCTTTCTTCAACAAATCCTGTATGTATTTCTCGAACATAATAAGGAGAATAAAATAAGTGTTTATAAATGTTTGTGCGGAAGCTGTCCAGACATTATAGATTAACACTGCAAAAATTTAAATATTTAAAAATTTAAAAAAAACAGATATGCAAGAATACATAATAATAACCAGACCTGCTGAAAAAGAAGGTAAACATACTATTACTCTTATGGATGGAAAGATACTTCAGGCAGGACTTAGAAAAGATGTAGAGACGCTTGAGGATTACATCCAAAATCTGGAATGCACCCTTAAATCGATGGAAGTCAATGGTGAAGACAGGTTTAACACACACTATTACTTTGTAGATGGTGCAATAAGATTAAATCATTACTGGAAAGATAGACCGCTGGATATTAGGCCGCTAAAGCCAGAAGCTAACCTGCACGGCTCTGTGAATTATCATGCAAAAGCAGTTGATATTCTGTATCAGTTTGACAAGAAACTAAAAGAAATGTTTCCAGAAGCAGAGTACAAGTTAAAAGTCAAATATCATGCCTGCTGCGTTATGCAGCCAAGGCTTATATTCAAGATGTATAACACAAAACCAATACTGAGGGCATTTCCAGAGTTCAAACTGGCTGACAAGATAGATGAAACAAAATACGACGTAAATGTGATTCCTCCTGAACTAAAGTATGAAGATGATTATACTGACCATTATTATGATTATTACGACTGCCCAAGATGCGACAATAGTCCTTGCTGGGGAAGATACAGGGAAGAAAAACCTGAAGAAGATCCACATGATGAATTCTATGAGCAAAAAACACCAAAAAGAAGCAGGGGAAGTCCAAGGGCGCACTGCTTTGGAACAAGAATAAAAGAATACCCTGCAGAGACTGAGCTTGTTGAGATGGGATACTGGAAACTCTCCACAGAAGAACTGTTCTCAAGAATAGAGAATCCAAGAAAAAGTGATGACCTTACACTATTGATTGATGAAAGAACAAGCAGAATCTTCAGTGGAAAAGTAAAGATACTCCTGACTGACAAGCCGATTGGCTTTAATGAGCTTGGGGACATACTTGTTCCGGACATAGAGGCTGGCAAGAAACTGGCAGAATTGGAAAAAAGAGGATTGATAAAAGGATATCATGCAAAACAAGAAGCGTAGATTATGGCACAATTTTTCTCATTACTATTATTTAGTGATTAAAATAACATCAGATTTATAAAGTAGGAAGATTTATATACAAGACAAACATGATAAATGATATACTAACAGGATGGAACAGGAAAATCCGCGTTACTTTGGATGACAAAGACAAGGTCATAAAATATACAGTACATCTCTACAAAAGAATTAATGAATCCTGGTATGATGAAATAAGATATGATAGCCATGATAACAATAAGGAAACACCTCATCTACACATAAAAACACAGACGCCATTCAAAGCAATCAGGAGAATTGATGATATAACAGATGAACTCAGCAAAATCATTGGAAAAGTCCTGCCAGAGATAAAAAACATTCAAGATGGTAAGAAGAATAATAATTGATGAAAGCCCCGAGGGAAAACTTGAAAGAGACTGCATTATTGATTATGCTGCACTATCTGCAAAGGAAATAATCGATAAAATAAAAAAATATGAAGACAATTATGGCTCCTTTGACAGCTATGCTAAAAAAATCGATTGCGGACATTCTTCTATAGAAGAAATAGACATTCGTGATGATTGGGACATTTTGCTTCAAGAAAGAAGAAAAAAGATATTAACAGGAGACATAAGAATAAGCCTTAACAGCAAGCCGCTTTCCAAAGAGGATCTTGAAAAGATACTGCAGGAAAATACTTATGAGGCAGTACATGCTTTAGAGAAAAGAGATTTAATCAAAGAATACTTCCCCAGATAATCACTTCAAAGCAGATGATTCAATCTTTTTCAATACCTGGTCCACGCCTACAAACAAATTATACTCTGTCAGTCCTGAATTAAACTGCTTGCCTTCGCTAACCAGAGCACCAGTCACTTCAAACTGGCTGTTGCCCACTTTCTTCATCCTGACTGTGAGCTTCTCAATGCCCCCCAACCGGTCAGAGAATTTCCGGGCATAACTGCCTATGACTTTCTTTAGAATAATCATAGAGCCGCCATCAATCTCCTGAAACCCTACAAGCTCGATATTGCCGCCGAGCTGCTGGATATCTTCCATATGCTTTCTCCTCCTTCTTTATTCTTTTGAATTTTTATTGAAATTATCAATACTTTTCAAAAACTTGGATATGCGTGTGTCATAAAAAAAATCCCGGGATGGACGCGTCCATAATTCCTTAACAACCGGCTGGAAATCTTTGCCTTCTATTTTTCTTAGATTCATCATCATGCGTGCAAAAGAGTCGTCCTTATGCGTCAGGCTCAGATAAAATGCGATAACAATCGCCTGGGATGGATTTATCCTGAAAACAACAGCCGAATTATTAGAAGCATAAAGTGACTTTTTCAGGTGCTGCGTCAATTTCTCGCCGTGCATCGCAGCAGGGTATGATATTTCATAAACAGTCATGATGTCAAGCCCAATTTCGCCAGGAGATATTGCTGCATCAAGCCTAATCAATTGCGAGGCAAGAAATCGGTCTGTTATGGTGCGAACAGTAGGCTTGCTAAGGCCTGTTTTTTCAGCTAATGCAGGAATGTTTACCTTTACACAATCACCTATCTTATCCAGAATTTTTTTCTCATTACTGCTCAAACCGTTGTTTTCCATATGACAAATTTGCCCCTGTATTGTTTTGAAAAACCTCTATCATTGGCTGGAAAAATTTAATAATATAAAAACTTTGTGACTTATTTGCTTTTCAAATTGAAAATTTCAGGGTGTTAATTACTCGCAAGTAATACAAAAGCATAACTTTATAAATAAAGCAGGTTTATTCAATAGCATGGGGGGAGAACTAATTAAATGCCAAAGATGCGGAATAGAGATACAGAGTTATTCTCCTATGCGAAAATGGTGTGTTGAGTGCAGGCACATGATTAGTTTAGAGCAGGCAAAATCAAGAAAGCTTGCCAAGAAAAATGCACAGAGCCAATAGCGCGCTGCGTCTCACTTCTTCGACTGCGTTTACCCCAGATTTATTAAATACTAATAATTAATTTGCAGACTACGCAGGCGCTATTGGAGAAGCTTTAAATATATGTGAAACTGACTTTTTCTCATGAGCACAAATATATGCATAAACACACATGGCTGCAGTGCAAACTTTGCAGAGGCAGAGATGATGAAAGGGCTTCTCTCTGAAGCAGATTTCAAGATAGTTGATACTGTTGAAGATGCATTTATTGTCATACTGAACATCTGCACTGTGAAAGGGGATGAAAACGCACTTAAGGAGATAAGAAAGATAAAAGAAGAGCACCCCTACAAAAAAATTATAATTTCAGGATGCATACCAAAACACCTTATTGCACCATTAAGAGAGCTTGTTCCAGAGGCTTCTTTGGTGAATACACACAATATCCGCAAGATAGTCTCTGTTGTTGAAGAGACACTGCACGACAATCCAGTCTCTGTGCTGGCAAGCAATAAAAAACCAAAGATAAATCTTCCTAGAGTGAGGAAGAATCCAGTCATTGGAATAGTGCCGATTGCAACAGGGTGCATCGGGAGGTGTGCTTATTGTTCTGTAAAACTAATAAAAGGCGACTTAATATCATACCCTGTTGAATCAATAATAGAAGAGATAAGAGAGTGTGTAAAAGACAGATGCAAGGAAATATGGATAACTGCACAAGACACAGGATGCTATGGTGTGGATATTGGGACAAATATTGCAGAGTTACTGAAGAAACTAGTTGAGCTGCCAGGAGATTTCAAGATAAGATTAGGGATGGCCAATCCTAAGAGCGTCCTGCAGAACCTGGAGGAACTGATAAAAGTGTTTCAACACGAAAAAATGTTTAAATTTTTACACATTCCTGTGCAGAGCGGAAACAACAAGGTCTTGAAATCAATGAACAGGCCGTATGAAATAGAGGATTTCAAGCACATCATAAAAAGATTCAGGGAGGATATTCCTGAGATAACCACAGCAACAGACATCATAGTCGGATTTCCAGGAGAGAGTGAGGAGCAATTCAGGGATAGCCTGCTTTTAGTTGACCAGGTAAAGCCAAATATTCTCAATATTTCCCGTTTTGTTGCAAGACCTGGAACAAGAGCAGAAAAAAGAGAGAGCCAGATACCTGGAAGAGAGATAAAAGAGAGGTCAAGAACAATAAGCTCGCAATTTGAGTGGACTGCATTCAGCCAGAACAGGAAATGGAGGCACTGGGAAGGAGAAATAATAATAGACGAGCATGGCAAAGAGGGGACATTCATCGGCAGAAATCATGCTTACAAGCCAGTAATTGTTTCAGGTGATTTTGTTTTAGGGCAGACTATAAAAGTCAAGGTAATCGATACAACAAAGTTTTATTTAAGGGCAATAAGGATATAAGGGGATATTTTTGGTAAAAATAAAGGTGGGAAAGAAAGAATATGAGATACTGAAAAATCCAGTACCGCACATACTTGTAGACTCAAAAAAAGAGATGCATGGCTGGAGCAAATCCTACGAGCCAAATCATGCAAGAGAATGCACTGCAGAAAGACTTCTTGTAAATCCATATAATGGGTGCTCAAACTCCTGCTGCTTCTGCTATGCAAATGCGATGGGATATGGATATTTCAGCTTATACTTACAGAAAAAAATCATCACAGTATTCAAGGACTTTGACAAGCAAGTCGCCAAGCAGCTTGACAATATATCAATAGGTTCTTGCGGCTACCTCTCTGCAGCAACAGACCCATTCCAGAAAATCAATGAAAAATACAGGCTAAGCGAGAAAATAATCGCAGAATTCAACAAAAGAAACCTGCCGATAGAAATCATAACAAAATCAAGGATATCCGATGAAGCAATTGAACTGCTCAAGCAGAACAAATATAATTTTGCGCAAGTCACGATATTGACACCCAATGAAAATATCCGGCAGAAAATAATACCTCATGCAGCAGATACAAAGA
>Ga0114922_10006476_pt1 | contig 10745 bp, 3 predicted proteins | sample AartaG_FD_100975 | JGI IMG/M metagenome (GOLD analysis project Ga0114922, IMG submission 100975) | Deep subsurface microbial communities from Aarhus Bay to uncover new lineages of life (NeLLi) - Aarhus_00045 metaG | ecosystem: Environmental > Aquatic > Marine > Oceanic > Sediment | place: Aarhus...
CTTTCAGCAAGGATATTCTTCTGCTCACCGGCGTCGGCCTGGAGATCGTAGAATTCCTCCTCTCCCTTGCTGGTACGGATATAGTTGTAATGCCAATCCGCCAGGCTTTTCAATTCCTGCTTTCGCTCGGGATCGTAGGAGGGATTATACACCTCGCTAACCGTGTAATTCTCACCTTCACCAAAAGCCAGCCCTTCCACTTCATCCGGAACCTTTGCTCCGAGCAGTTTCAGGATGGTGGGCAGAAGGTCTATATGCTGGAAATTATCAGCCATTGGCTGCGCTACATTTTGTAGAGATTCGGGATACCTGATTATGAAAGGTACAAGAAGCTGATTTTCATACAGGGTATCCCCGTGTTTCAAAAAACCGTGCTCGCCGAATGCCTCTCCGTGGTCCGAAGTCAGGATAATTAATGTGTTGTCGAGAAAACCCTCAAGCTGCATTCTCCGAAAGAGGCTCTCGAACTGACTGTCTAAAAATAGCAGCTCGTCTTTATAGAGAGCCTCAAGGCGGCTTATATCATCAGACACTCCCCCCTCACTCATGGCCTTGTTAGCCCTGAGGAAAATCTCTGTGGGATTCATCCCGGATATATCCGGTCCGAATTCGCTGTGGAAAAAACGGTTGAATCCTTTGGGAGGCAGATATGGAAAGTGCGGATCCATGAAATTGGCAAAAAGAAAATAGGGCTTGCCCGATAAAGCGACCTCTTTCAGCCGGGAGAGGATTTCGTTGTTGATTTCATCGGCTCTTCGGTATGGCGGCTCCCAGCGGGAATGTGAAATAACCGGTATTAAAGCAAGAATGCCCGGTTTGCTCGCTCTATCTTTTGACATGCGGTAAAGCAGGTTGTTGAACGTTCCGCGCAGGAGAGAAAGCCTGAGAATCCAGTACCAGGCCCCTGGACGGGCGTCGTAGTAGCCGAAGCCTCGGTGAAGGCCGAACTGTACCCCAAGAGGGCCGTAGTTTGCGCTTATGCATGAAGTGCTGTAGCCGAGCCTGGCAAGCAACTGGGCCAGTGTGGGCAGTTCCCTGCCCAGTGGATATGCAACAGGCGGAGGGTTTTTATCGCCAACAAACGGCCAGTGCGCCCCATGCCTGGCAGGATGGGTGCCGGTGAAAATACAAGCGTGGCTTGGAAGCGTCCACGGCGAGTGAGTGCGCACCAGCTTGTATTCCGTGCTATTCTCCCTGGCAAAGTCGGCCACGAACGGCATTGTCCGATCCGGGCAGCCGAAAAGTTCCATGTAATCGGCCCGGAGAGTATCGAATACGATCAGCAGGATGTTAGGACGCGATTTGTCGGATTTCTCTGCCTGAGTTACAGAGTATTCGAAGACAAACCATCTCGCCCGGCAGGGCATCACAATGAACCAGGCCAGGATGTTAACTATAAGAAGGGCGGGCAATGCCGCACCAAAAACCGCTTTCTGGTCTGCCAGCCATCCTTTTGCCGTAAAATTCAATTTACCGATAGCCAGGATCAGAACAACTCCGGCAAGAAAAGGCGAAACTGATGCCAAGGCAAACAGAAAGGAGCCGTTTTCGGAGATGATCTCAGGGGAAAACAGCAGGTAAGCGCTTGTCCCGCAGGCAAGAAAAGAAACTGTGACTAGCGAGATAACCCGGGCGGCCGGTGTCAGTTGCCTGCCCAGGATAAATCGCATAAAACCCCAGAAGATTATTACACTTGCTGCGAGAACTGGAAGAATATCCTGCCAGGAATAGGATTTAACCCGGAAAACCATTACCAGAATACTGTAAGTTATCATCCCGGCAAAGTATAAAATCAACACCGGGATAAGCCACCCGGGCCTTGCGGAAGGTGAACTTTCACGATCTTTACTTCTGGCCCATGGAAAAAATCGGAGCATCAAGCTGATTGTCTGGAGAATTAAACCGAGTATGATACCGGCGAGGATGTAAATTATACTTTCACTCAAGATAAACTTGGGATCGAGGTTCAGCCCGCTTATTCCCATCATTGTGCACTGGGCCAGGGCATGGGAAATACCCAGCAGTGCGCCTAGTAAAGCGACTGTCAGGGTGGAGTTTTTTTCCATAGAGCCTTTAGATTTAAAGAAATTCATGATCCTGGTTTCCCCTTCATTGGCCTGGTATTGATTCTATTGATTTTTCCAGGAACATTTCTTGCAAAAAGTAATACCAGATCTATTTTTAATCTATTATATAAGCTGCAAATCTCATTCCAGCTTTAATTCTAATCCCTATCAGGAGAAAATCACGCCGTGGCCTGAGATTTTTTCATATAGAAGGAAACAATACACCACTTCTCTTGTATTATATTTAAAGACGCTGCTGAGCTCTCGTTCTGACCAAGATGAAATTGTATTGATATTTACTATTTGTTTTTTACATCGTTACAGGCTGATTAACCGGAATAAATATCGTTGATTCTTCTCAGGAAACAAAGAGGTTTTTCGATTCTCGATCTGTTCTCCCCTATCGGATATAAAATCCTCAAAGCTTCTTTTTCTGCCTGTTTGCCCCAATGTGGAAATTCATTTAACCTTGACTTTATTTTGCCCTTTAGCTACCTTGCTCTGCCGAAAACCCTTACAAAGCCAGCTTATTCAAGCAGGCGTCAATTTTTATGATTCGAGCAGATCTAAATTTTAAAATCGCACCGGCAGGCCTTTGCCTTGCCGCTTTCTTTTTGCTGGGTACATCGCTTTACGCCCAGACCGGAGCCAAGGTGGAGGGCACGGTCAGGGATTCCTCCACCGGGGAACCTTTAGCCGGTGTGCAGGTGACTGTGGAGGGTACGCGGCTCGGCAATGTCAGCACTGACGAGGGTTATTATTTTATTCTCAACGTACCTGTGGGCAGTCGTTCAATCACTTTCAGGCGCACAGGGTACAGGACGAAAACTATCAGCGGTGTGACACTCTCAGCCGGCCACACGGCTACTGTGGACGCGACACTCGAATCCAGTGTGATTGAAATGGCGGGAATTGTCGTGGCCGCGCCTGAGGAACCCCTGGTGCCCCGCGATAACGTGCAGACAGCGCAGAGGTTCGACGCCGGCACGGCCCGCGAAATACCCGCAGAATCCCTGGAGCAGATAATCTCCCTGCAGGCAGGTGTAGTAACCGACCCTTACGGCCAGTTCAATATCCGTGGAAGCAGGCAGGGCCGCCAGGCAGTATATATCGACGGCATGCTGGTTCGCAGTTTCAACGAACGCGCCTACGAGGCAGACAACTCTCCCCTGGCAGTGGCGACCAATGCTATTGAGGAAGTGAGTATTATCACAGGAGGCTTTAGCGCGGAATTCGGTCAGGCCAGCGGAGGAATAATCAATGAGGTTACCCGCGAGGGAGGCGAGAGGCTTTCCGGCTCAGCGCGGCTGATCTCGGACGGTTTCATGCAGCGCAGCCATGACTACGGCTACAACCGCTTTCAGACCAATATCGGCGGGCCGGTGCCGTTGCTGGGGGGTGCATCGTTCTTCCTCTCCAGTGAACTGCTCGGCCGGGCAGACCGCTCCCCCAGAAACGGGGGTTTCCGGGGTGTGGACAACGCATTTATCGATAAGCTCAACCAGGCGCTCAACACGCTCGGCCTTTACGATCCCCACTCCCCTGCCTCAAGGGAGGGCGGTGGAGCGCTGGATACGGACTCTTTCCGCTCCGGAATCCAGTATCTCGACCGCTATTCGTTCAGTACAGTGTGGTTCGAGGATACCGACGGGGATGGGATCGGCGACATGCGCCGCTTTATCCACGGGGATGATTTCGAGGGGCCTGACGGGGTGATAGGCACGGTTGATGACAAGCGCACAGTCAACCACACAGGGGTTTTCACCAACCCCAATCCTGCGCGGCTGCCCGGCAACGGCGACAACCAGATTTCGGTCTCCGGAAAGTTCACCTGGTTCCAGAACGAGAACCTCAAATGGCTCGCCACCTTGCAGACCAGCCGAAAGCAGCGCAGGGCATACATCCACAGCAATATTTTCAACAACCCGCTACGCTCAAACCTCAGCGCGCGAATCACCACTCACAACAGCACTTTCGGTTTCGACTGGATACTCAATCAGTCAGCCCTGCGGAACACGAATGTCAAGCTGCGGGCCAATCTCTATCGCAATTCGTTGATTGTAGGCATACCCACATTGAATTCCCTTGATCACAAAACATGGGGCGGGTTTGGAACCTCCAGGCTTGAAATAATCAATGAGAAGCGCGCTGCACCGGATGACATTTACCGCAATCTGACCAACCGTGGGCTCGAGGGCGAACAGACCGAGCCCTCTGGAACCAGTTCGCAGTCCGAACGCGAGCGGGGTTTATGGCCGGCCGCTGTACCGGGATCGAATATCCCGTTCGCCACCTCGATCACCCAGTTGCCAGAGGGGCGCGGTGGGTATTCGGCACTATTTCTCAACAGCGGCCTGCTCACCCTGCTGGAGAACAGCCGCGAGGATCGGATTTCGCTCAAGGCCGACCTGGAAAGCCAGCTCGGCAGATATTTCAGGATCAAGACCGGTGCGGATTTCAAGCTGTTTCAGATCAATGAGCGCGATTACAGCCAGACCGGCGGGGTGTTCCAGGATTTCTACAATACCAGGCCGTTTGTTGCGGCAGCCTATGTGCAGAATATCGCCGATTTCGGCGACCTGGTACTCGACTATGGCCTTCGCCTGGATTATCTCGACACACGCGCAGATTTTCCCAGGGTGATCGGCGAATACCTCCCAGGAGATCCGACTCACCGGCACGATCCGCAATTTTTTATCAGCCCCAGGCTCAGCGTGGCCCATCCGGTTACCGACCGGTCGCAGATCCGCCTCTCCTACGGCCATTTCTTCCAGGCTCCGAGTTTCAAGGATATCTACAGCCATTCGAACCAGGATTTCAGATTCGATCTTGGCGGCAACACGAACAACATTTTCGGCAACGGCCGGCTGGAGATGAGCCAGACTGTCATGTTCGAGGTCGGTTTCTCCACTATCCTCACCGACAGGATACGGCTCGATTTTGTCGGCTACCACAGCGAGGTCAAGGGTGATATCGCGGTGCGCCAGATAACCCCTGAGCAGCTTCTCGAATTGGGCGGTGTCACTGACCGCACCGCAACCCGCAGCAACGCAATCCTGAGTGTATATACCAACCGCGACAAGATGAGCACCAGGGGACTCGAGGTCACTTTCGCCCGCAGGATGGACGATATCTGGGGGCTGAACGCCTCCTACACGCTCTCTTTCCCCCGCGCAACCAGCAGCGATCCTCAGGAATATATCCTCACTTTCGGCAGACAGACATTTTTCGACCCTGTAACCGGCAGGCGTGGTGTGCAACCTCCGCCGCGCAGGCTCACCCCGATCGACTACGACCGGACACACCAGGTCAACTTACAGCTCCATTTCAGGCTCCCGGAACTGTTCGCGCCGGGCAGCGATCCGGACAAGGTGTTCAGGGACATTTCAGGCTTTGCCACTTTCTCCTTTGCAACTGGCCAGCCATATACCAGGCTGAGCAGAGACGGACATCCGGCTACCAAGAATAACAACGAGCGGGGTCCGTCATATAAAAATGTCAACCTGCGCCTGAACAAACGGCTGCCCTATTTTGGCGACCGGTTCAAGGTTACCCTGTTCACAGAGATATTCAACCTGTTCGATTTTCAAAATTTCAATATCGACCTTATCAACCCTACTACAGGCAGCCCCGGGATAGACGCCTATATCCTGGAGGAGGCTTTCAACGACCGGCCTGATTTCCGCGACCCCAGTGGGGAGAAAATCAACCGTATCAGCCGCCAGGAACAGATCGACAACCTGGTGGGTGATGATGCGGCCAACCTGGTAAAAGTGCAGGATATTAACGGCGACGGTTTTATCAGCAAGAACGAAATAGTCGCTCTCAAACTGGCTAACATGCTGGCCGGCCTCGATAACCCAATGGCATACCTTCGACCGCTAGAGGTTCGCCTGGGTGTTACAGTGGATTTCTAAAACCACAGGTTCACGACAGGATGATCGGAAAAACTTTTTTAAAAATTTCCTCGTTTGCCCTCCTTGTCCCCACTTTCGCTATCCTGGCCTCTGGCGGAGACTCCAATGCCGCGCGCCCGGGCCTGTCGGTGAAAATGAAATCAGGGGCAGGCCCCTCTCTCTCCGCTTTCCAGACAAGGATCACCACCGGGAACCGGATCGAGTTCAACATGTCCAACAGCGGTTACCTGGCTGTGGACCCCAACCGGGGAAGTGTCACTCCAGGCGGTTTCTGGCCCTCCGGCAGTGAGGACGCCTATATTTTTGCTGCTGGGCTGCACGTGATGGGCATCATAGATTCGGACGGCGACGGTATCCCCAGCGACATAGTCGAAACTCAGCTCGTTTTCGACAGCGAGTGGCGCGAGGGCCGCCCGGGCGATGATACCGACGATCCGAAAAGCCGCCTCTATTTCAGCACCAGCCAGAACGACCTTGATGAATGGCCCGAGGAGTTCCTGGTTCTAGACATTAACATGAACAGCCCCACTTTCGGCCAGAAAGTGCCGGATATCAGAAGCCAGCAGGACATTGTCTCCATTTATACCGATGTTGACGGGCCGATTAACACAGCAGCCGGCGCCCTCCGGCTCGGAGTCGAGGTGCGCCAGCACGTGCTGTTTTACAGCTTGCGCAATCTGGAGGACGTGATGTTCGTTATCTGGGATGTTTACAACGCGAGCGATTATATCAGCGATCCGGATATCGTGCCTGGCTACGACATACACGAGGCCTATGTCAATATCAAAAATGATTTCGATATCGGTGAAAACGCTCTGGATGACCGCTGTGCGGTAAGTCCGGTGCGCAATATGTCAATTGCCTTTGATTCCGATTTCAGCGAAAAAGATTTTTCCGCCACACCGGCTTTCCTGGGCACGAGTTTCCTTGAGGGTCCCACGGACAGTGACGGGATCGACAACCCGGATCCCCTTTTCCCTACCGGAAACGGCCTGGTTGATGAGACTTACGGCGATATCCAGGATGCCGGGATCAAGAACCCGCGCACCGGGCTTTTCCTGGAGTTCGACGATGACGTGCTGAATGAAAGCGCCGAGCGGATGAGCCTTTTCACTATCAACACCAACGGAGGCGAACGCCCTGACCCCCAGGACGACGCTGAGGCTTACCGCATCCTTTCCGGCGATCCGAATGAGGTCCGCGTTCCAGCCTATGACCCTTACGCGAACCTGATTGTGGTGGACATTGTCGCCGACCTTCGGCAGAATATCGTCTCAGGCCCTTTCGAGCTGCCCAATATCCCGAATGCCGGGCCAAAACGGGTGGTGGCCGCGTTTTATTTCGCCCGGCCTGCGCACAGTGAGGTGAACCTGAACAATCTGTCCATCCACGGCGAGTTCAAACCGATTATCGATCTCTGGCGCGCTACCAGGGAAGTCTATCGCACCGGTTTTATCGTGCCCTCGCCGCCGCCGACCCCCGGGATGAAACTTATCCCGGGCGACCGCCAGGTGACTATCACCTGGGATGACACACCGGTAGAGGCGGCCGATCCATACGCGCTTACCGACATTGCAGCCCAGCACCCTCCGGTGCCGGATTTTCCAGGCCTTTCCTACCGGGCGAAAGATTTCGAGGGCTTTCGTGTCTATCGCTCGCTGACCGGCAATGCAGAGGACGCCAAGCTGATCGCCCAGTTCGACCTGGACAATGAATTCGAAACTTACAAGATCATCCGTGCAGTGAGAACCGTCCAGGGGCTGGAGGACGTGGTTGAGGAGATCCCCCTGGGCAGCAATACCGGGTTGGCATTCAGTTTCACCGACCGCGGAGACGATATCGGCGGGCTGGTGAACGGCATCCCACTTTTCTATACAGTAACCTCTTACGATTTCAATCCAGTGCTCGTGGGTGATGAATCTCTCGAATCGAGTATCAATTTCCGCCGCCAGAACGCCGAGGGCCGGTTCTTTCAAATGGCGATTCCCAGAAGTCCCTCGACCACGATTATCACCGGCTCCGGCACGTGGAAACAGGTGGACTCTTTCGGTCAGGAAGTCCAGGAGGGAAGCCCTCCGGACTGGGAGCCATTGGCCAATGTCGGTGACGGCACTCTCAGGGGTGCGGTAATAAGATTTACCGAACCGATCCCTCCTGTCACCGGAGCTTTCGCCGCAGAAAAAAGCCAGGTGGTGGTGATCGATCCAGAGAATGTCCCCGAACTCGGCGGATATCTGGTTGTGGATTCGATAAAGCATACAAACAAAGATACGAGAAACCACATCCACTACGTGCATTTCGAGGACCCGAACGGAAAACCGACCACCAGCGGAACTTTCACCATCCCGTACCACGAGATCGAAGGGCTCTACCCGGGGGAGGAGGTCAACGACCAGGAGGAGCCGTTCAATTTCAGCGGGCCTCTGGTTTCCGACGGGCCCCTGTTTAATGGTTCGGCTTATTTCCGCAAGGGAGGGCTGGAGGCGGCCAAGATCGCCCCGCTCAAGGTAAAGCCGTCGGGAAGCAGCGATTTTCTTGAGATCAATGCCTTGAGCGCCTGGAGCTATGAATTTCCGGGTGCCATTCTCTACCAGGGGATTTTTATCGTTGAGCAGCCTTTCGTCGCCCTTCAGTTGAACGGGTTTATCAGCCGGACTCTCAACGTGGCCGGCCAGTTCGCCCCTGGCAGCCTGGTTATCCGCTGGCAGGAGGACGGATCGCTGGAGGTCTGGGACCAGGCTAACAATGTGCCCGTGCGGTTTAACGAGCAGGTTGCCGACGGCTGGGGCTTTTTACCGCTGGACCGATACAGCCATGAGGAAATCTACGAGGATCAGATCGAGCGGCCCAGGGAGGAAAGAACAACCAGCCTTTCGCACGAAGCGGTCTATGTGGCAGATCCGGAAATACCAGCCACCGAGTGGATGGCCCTCTACGTACGGGGAATTGAACTCAGCATTCACGGGATCAGGGTCAGGCCGAAAGCAGGCGATCAATGGGTTCTGGACATGGATTTTCTCAATCTTTTGAATCAGAGCGTGCGCTATACCTCCCCGTTTGCCGGAATGAGAGTGGCGCTTAACCTGAGTCCTGCTGAAAAATCCACTGCTCCGGGCCGGCTCGAGATGATCAAGGTAGTGCCCAATCCGTATATCGCCTCGAGCCTTTTCGACTCCGGACCGAACAAGCGTTCGATCATGTTCACCAACCTGCCCCTGCGGGCAACGATCCGCATCTATACAATCAGCGGCAATCTGGTGAATATTCTCCGGCACGCCCCCGGCAGCGAGGGTTCAATAGGCGGGGTCAGCGACAGGAACAGCGGCCAGTTCTCGTTCGACATGACCACCAGGTTCGGCGACCAGATGGCCAGCGGAATTTACTATTTCCACGTGCGCGATGACGAGACCAGGGATGAATTCCTGGGCAAGTTCAGTATCATTCAATAACCGGGATTCATGGGAATGCTTGCGAGATATAAAATAACCTTGAGCATGATAGCTTTTCTGCTGCTGCATGCAGCAGGACTGCTCAGAGCAGCCGTAGGTTTTTACGGGGGTTCGGCAGCCAACCCGGGAGCGGGACGGGTGGAAGGACTGAGCGGTGTGGGGACCCGGGCGGCGGAATTCCTGACCATCCCGGTGGGGCCGCGCGCGGTGGCCATGGGCGGAGCCTACGCTGCGGCTGCGGATGAAATCACCTCGATCTACTGGAATCCAGCCGGGCTGGGTTTTCTGCAGGAGCGGGAGGTTTTTCTCACCGTGGTGGAGCGCCCGCTGGATATCCGTTACACTTACGGGGCAGTGGCCGTGCCGGTCTGGGAGAACAGGCTGGTGCTGGGGGCTTTCCTCTGTGTGCTCAACAGCGGCGACCAGGAGATTACCACAGAGTTACAGCCAGAGGGAACCGGTGCCTATTATAGCGCCTACAGCCTCAGCGCCGGAGGGGCAGTGGCTTATAATTTCTCCGACCGGTTCAGTGCCGGTCTGGTGGTGAAAAATGTGCACGAGGACATTTTCGGTATCACCCAGGATGCAGTGGCATTCGATATGGGGACAAACTACCATGAAGAGGTGATGGGTATCCCGCTGCGGCTCGCTTTCGCGGTGACAAACCTCGGCACCAATATGAGTTTCGGCGGCGACAAACTCGAGGTGGGAGTACCCCCGGAAGATATCTATCCCGGCGTGGACGTGGGGCGCCTCGAGCGACGGGCCCGCAGGCAGACCACTGCCTACGGTCTGCCTACCAGCTTCCACATTTCAGCCTCGGCATCAGTCCTGAACAAGGGCAGACAGCACCTGCTCACCGCAATCCAGGTGGCTGAAAACAGCAACCAGCCGATCAGCGTGAGCCTGGGCGCGGAGTTTACCCATGTGATAAACTCCAAAAGCTCGGCCTCATTCCGCGCCGGCTGGCGTTTCCAGCAGGATGAGATCGACGTGAGCTCGGATGACCGTCTTCGCGGACTGAGTATCGGCGGGGGATATCTCTACCGGCTTTACAAACTCACCATACGCACGGATTACGCCTACCGCGACCTGGGAATTATCGGCGGAAACCATACCTATTCGCTGTCTTTCAGCTTTTAATTCCCGCCAATTACTTTCTCACCCAATTTCCAGAAAAAGTCATCCATAAAAGAAAAACGGCTGTTACCAAAGGAGTAACAACCGTCCAAATCAGGTACCAAAATAGTTGTGTTTTTAAATCTCGCTAGAAGCTATAGAAAATCCCTGTGCGCAGATTTCTCCTGCCTGAA
>Ga0114922_10006477_pt1 | contig 10744 bp, 10 predicted proteins | sample AartaG_FD_100975 | JGI IMG/M metagenome (GOLD analysis project Ga0114922, IMG submission 100975) | Deep subsurface microbial communities from Aarhus Bay to uncover new lineages of life (NeLLi) - Aarhus_00045 metaG | ecosystem: Environmental > Aquatic > Marine > Oceanic > Sediment | place...
ATTCTGATGACCACCAATTGTATCATCAAACCCAGAGAGAGTTACCAGGACCGGATTTTCACCACCGGTATGGCCGGGTGGCCCGGTGTCCAGCACATCCCCGACCGCACTGACGGCGGGCAGAAGGACTTTGGCCCGGTCATTGCCAAGGCGCTGGAATCGGGCAGCCCGCAGGAACTGGAGCACGGAATCATCCCGATCGGTTTTGCGCACGAGGCTGTGCTGAGCGTGGCCGACAAAGTCGTGGAAGCGGTCAAGAGCGGGGCCATCAAACGCTTCGTCGTGATGGCCGGCTGCGACGGGCGACACAAGACGCGGCAGTACTACACCGAGATGGCCCGCAGCCTGCCCCACGACATGGTCATCCTGACGGCCGGCTGCGCCAAGTACCGCTACAACAAACTGGACCTGGGCGACATCGGCGGCATCCCGCGCATTCTGGACGCCGGGCAGTGCAACGACTCGTATTCGCTGGTGGTGATTGCCCAGAAACTGGCAGAAGCGTTTGGCCTGGACGACATCAACGACCTGCCGATCTCGTATGACATTGGCTGGTACGAGCAAAAGGCGGTCATCGTGCTCCTGGCATTGCTCTCCCTGGGCGTGAAAAACATTCGCCTGGGGCCAACGCTGCCGGCGTTCATCTCGCCCAATGTCTTGAATGTCCTGGTCGAGAACTTTGACATCAAGCCCATCACGACGGTCGAGGAAGACCTGGCTGCCATCGTCTCTGGTGAGTGATTGCGACAGGAGCAAAGAGAAACCAGGTTTCTCAGAAAGAACCTGGTTTATGTCACACACAAGGATTGAACGAGATGCGCATTTTGGCGCTCATCACCGGTGAGTACGGCCAGCGGCACGTGGACAACATCCGCGCCCACGGCCCACCCAGCTGGCAGGTCGAGGTGTAGCAGGTCAAACAGGCAGGTGCGGTACATCGTCCCTGGTCGGCGGAATGAGGAGTGAGTGAGAGGAGGATATATGTTTGAAGACGTCATCTATTTCGATAACGCAGCATCTACCAGGCTGGACGAGCGGGTACTGGAGGCGATGAAGCCTTACTTTTTCGATACCTACGCCGTCGCCACCTCCCAGTTCGGCTATTCGCTGGGCATAGACGCACGCGACGCGCTGGACGACGCCCGGGCGCGGGTCGCCGCTGCGCTGGGAGCCGCGCCGGAGGAGGTCATCTTTACCTCCGGGAGCACCGAGTCCAGCAATCTGGCCCTCAAGGGAGTGGCACTGGCACTGGGGGAGAAGAAGGGCAAACACGTCATCGTCTCCAGAATCGAGGACTTCCCCGTCCTCCACAGCGCCAGGGCACTGGAGAAGCAGGGCTTCCAGGTGACATATCTCGACGTGGACGAGGACGGGCGGCTGGACCTGGACCAACTGCGCGAAGCGATCACACCGGAGACGATCCTGGTCTCGGTGCAGGCGGCCAACCAGGAGATCGGCACGCTGCAAGACGTGGCCGCCATCGGCGCTATCTGCCGCGAGAAGGGCGTGCTTTTCCACACTGACGCCACCCACAGTTTCCCTCGCGTCCCGCTGAACGTGCGGGAGACGCCGGTTGATCTGGTCACGGTGACGGCACACCTGATCCACGGCCCCAGGGGAGTGGGCGGATTGTACGTGCGCAAAGGCACCTCGTTGGTCAAATGGATGGATGGTGGCTTCCAGGAGTCCAACCTGCGGGCCGGGACGGAGAACATCCCCGGCGCGGTCGGCTTCGCCAAAGCAGTCGAGTTGGTGACACCGGAGGGGACGGCGCGGCTGCAAGAGATGCGCGACCGGCTGATCGAGCGGCTGTTGCAGATTCCACACTCGCGCCTCAACGGCCATCCCACGCTGCGGCTGCCCCACAATGCCAATGTATCGTTCCGCTTCGTCGAGGGTGAATCAATCCTGCTGCACCTGGACATGCGGGGTTTCGCCGTCAGCACCGGCTCGGCCTGCTTCAGCCGCTCGTTGGAGGCCAGCCACGTCATATTAGGAATAGGCGGCAACCACGAGCGGGCGCATGGCTCGGTGCGCTTTACCTTTGGCCGCTTTAATCAGGACAGAGATGTGGATGCAGTGGCGGATGCAATATCGGACGTGATTGAAAAGTTACGGGCCATCAGCCCGCTTGGAAAGGAGTAAGTGCAATGCCATTACCATACAGCGAAATCGTGATGGAACATTTTCGTCACCCACGCAACGTAGGGCGCATCGAGGACGCCGACGCCAAGTCAATTGAGGGCAGCCCCGCCTGCGGCGATATGGTGGCCGTCTACCTGAAGGTGGACCCGGAAGAGCTGCGTATCACCGACGTCAAGTTCGAATCCTACGGCTGCGCCTCCAACATCGCCACCGGCTCCATCATCACCGAGATGGCCCAGGGCAAGACGCTGGAGGAGGTCAAGGCGATCACGTGGAAGCAGGCGTCGGAGGCGTTGGGTGGCCTGCCGCCGATCAAGACGCATTGCTCCGTCCTGGCCGTGGACGGGCTGCGGGCGGCGGTTCAGAACTATGAGGAGCGGCACGGGCTGGTCAAGAAGCGTGTGCCGACGACGGTCGAAGTGGTGCGCAAGCGCCTCAAGCGCGTGATGAATCCAGTGGTCGGGCTCGACCTGGTGCGCACCAATCTGGTCGAGGAGATCGAGGTCACCGATGGCACGGTGCGCGTGGTGATTGACTTGCCCCCCGACCATCAATTCGCCGCCAACATCCGCGAGGAGATTATGGAGAAGATCGAACCGTTGTGGGACGTGGACAAGGTGGCAGTGGAGTTTACGGAGTGAGGTGGAACGATGCCCAAGATCAAAGTGGACACCCGGGAGGCACAGTGCCCGGCAGTTGAGGCTAACATCACAGTGAATTGCCGGGGGGAGACCTGCCCCGTGCCGCTGGTGGAGACGCGCAAGGCATTGCGCCAGGCTGCGCCAGGCGACGTGATCGAGGTCGTCGGCACGCACCCGGCGTCGAAAAAAGAGATTCCGATGGCAGTCAAGGCATTAGGGTTAAAGTTGCTGAGCGTAGAGGGAAGCGATACCGACTGGACGATACGTATCCAGAGTTAGGTATATCTCAGTGGACGGTCCGTATCCAAAGACGGAAGGTGATGGGACAGGAATGTGAAAGTGCGAGAGTTCGGGCGTTGATTTCTGGATAGGAGGTGAGTGACAATGGCTAAAGACGTAGTATGCGGCATGGAGGTGGATCCGAAGACCGCCCCCGCCAGGACGGAGTACGAGGGTCAGACCTATTACTTTTGTGCTCCGGGCTGCAAGGTGGCCTTTGTAAAGGATTCGGGGAGATACCTGAAGGCCGAGAATGAACAGGCCCCCAAAGGTTGTCACCATTGCTGCTGTTGAGGATAAATACGAATCTACGAACATACGAACCTGATCCGCATCGTGGGGACTTTCGGGGGAGATAAGGCAATGGCAGATAAGGCGACCATCGTACTGCACAGCGGCGATATGGACAAGATGTACAGCGCGCTGATCATCGGCAACGGGGCGCTGGCGATGGGCATGGAGGTTTCGATCTACTTTACCTTCTGGGGTCTCCAGCGGCTGCAGAGAGGCGGGCTGGAGAAAGGGCCGCTCTCAAAGATGCACCTGCTGGGTCTGGGCAAGTGGATGATCAAGCAGCGCATGAAGAAAGCCAACGTAGCGCCATTGGAGAAACTGATGACCGACTTCAAGGAACTGGGCGGCAAAATCATCGCCTGCGAGATGACGATGGAGATTATGGGTCTGCGCCGTGAGGCTTTGCGCGAGGATTTGATTGACGAGTACGGGGCTGTGGGGACGTACGTCCAGGAAGCGCGCGGATCGACGATCACGCTCTTCATCTGAGATCGGATCGCCCGGATATGACAACGAATTCGGGGATTTATCGAACAGGATTCGTTTCATTCGACTGATTCGCTGTCATATTCAGAGACATGCCCACCAAGACATTCACTGTGGAAGATCAGACCTGCACAGGTTGTGCTGAGAGAGTTCAGGCGACCGCCGGCATTGAGCCCATAGTGGTGACTTCGGTCGCACCCGTGCCGGAACGACTGAAGTCGTTACTACAGTTTGTGCGCTTCGTCTTCTCGGAGCGCGAGACGACACTGACCGCCATTGCGGGGCTGCTGACGTTGCTGGGGCTGGCGCTGGCGCTGACCGGTGCGCCCGGCTGGAGCCGGACGACCCTGTTTGCCGCAGCCATCCTCGTAGGCGGCATCCCGGTGGCGCGCCACGCCTTTCAGGAAGTGTGGCTCTCTCACAGATTGGGCATCAACATGCTGATGGTGATCGCCGTCGTTGGCGCAGCGTTCATCGGCGAGTGGGCCGAGGCAGCGGTTGTAGTCGTGCTCTTCGCGCTGGGCGAGGCGCTGGAGGAGTTCGCCACGGAGCAAGCACGGGGCGCGTTGGAGAGCCTCCTGGATCTGGCCCCACCGATGGCCCTCAAGATGCTGCCCACTGGCGAGACCCAGGAGACTCCGGTGGAGCAACTGGCCATCGCTGACCGCGTGCTGGTGCGCCCCGGCGACCGGGTCAGCGTGGACGGGGTGGTGCGCGCCGGGCAGAGCGCGGTGGACCAGGCTCCCATCACCGGCGAGAGCGTGCCGGTGGAGAAGAAACCGGGCGATGAGGTTTTCGCCGGCACAGTCAACACCTCTGGCGCACTGGAGGTGGAAGTAACCCGCCTGACGGCAGACAACACCCTCAGTCGGATGGTGGCGTTGGTGCGGGAGGCGCAGTCACGCCAGGCGTCGGTGCAGCGCTTCATTGACCGCTTCGCCCGTATCTACACGCCAGTGGTGACCGCAACCGCCGCGCTCGTGGCCATCGTCCCGCCGCTGCTCTTGGGGCAGCCATTCTGGGGAGACCACGGCTGGCTGATGCGGGCTTTGCAGATGCTGGTCATCGCCTGCCCCTGTGCCCTGGTCATCAGCACGCCGGTCAGCCTGGTGAGCGCGATGACCAACGCGGCCTCCCGCGGGGTGCTCATCAAGGGCGGGCGTTACCTGGAGGCGCTGAGCCGGGTCAGGGTCTTTGCCTTCGACAAGACCGGCACCCTGACCGAGGGGCGTCCCGTCATCACCGACGTAGTAGACGTTTGCACCTGCGGGGAGTGCCCCGAGGATTGCGGGCTGCAACACGCGGCGGCGGTCGAGGCGCAGTCATCTCACCCGCTGGCCCGGGCGTTGCTGGCGGAGGCGCAGGCCAGGGGGATAGCGGTGCTAGGTGCCCAGGATGTCACCGTGCTGGGCGGGCGAGGGATGGAGGGTACCGTCAACGGCGCGTCGGTCACGGTCGCCAGCCACGCCCACTTTGACGAGAGTTTTCCGCACCCGGAGAATGTCTGCCGCCTGGCCGACGAACTGACTGCCCAGGGCAAGACGGTGATCCTGGTGCGGCACGACCCTTCGGCTTCGCTCAGGGCAGGCTGTGTGTGCGCGTTGTTCGCTGTAGCAGATGAACCACGCCCCAGCAGCCGCCAGGCCATCGCGGATTTGAAGGCCCAGGGCGGCATCCACACAGTGATGCTAACCGGTGACAACCCGATTGTGGCACAGGCCATCGGCCACCAGGTCGGGGTGGATGAGGTGCGCGCTGATCTCCTGCCGGAGGAAAAGATGGCCGCCATTATTGCATTGGCGGAGGAGTATCAGACCGTGGCAATGGTCGGCGATGGCGTGAACGACGCCCCGGCGCTGGCGCAGGCAGACGTGGGCATCGCCATGGGCGGCGCGGGCTCAGCCCAGGCGATGGAGACGGCCGACGTGGTGCTGATGAGCGATGACCTGGCCCGACTACCATTCGTCGTGTGGCTCAGCCGCAAGACGAAAGGTGTGGTGATGGCCAACATCGTGTTTGCGCTGGTGGTCAAGGTGATCGTATTCGCTCTGGCGGCAACGGGCCTGGCGACGCTGTGGATGGCGATAACGGCCGACGTCGGCGCGTCGGTGGCGGTGATCCTGAACGGTATGCGACTGCGGCGGTAGAACACGGATTACAAGACAGTAACGGATAAGGAGATATGGACGAAAAAAAGCAAACGCTAACCCTGCCCGTGCAGGGCATGACCTGTGCTTCGTGCGTGGCCCACGTGGAACGGGCCTTGAAAGGTGTGGAGGGGGTGGCCGATGCCAACGTCAACCTGGCCACAGAGCAAGCATCGGTCGTCCTTGACCCTAAGCTAGTCCCCCTGGACCGGTTGGTGGACGCCGTGCGCGATACAGGCTACAACGTGTCCACTCAAACCGTCAGCCTGCCCATCGGCGGGATGACCTGCGCCGGTTGTGTGGCTCACGTCGAGGGGGCGCTGGCAAAGACGCCCGGTGTGCTGAACGTCAACGTCAACCTGGCGACCGAGAAGGCCACCGTGGAATACGTCCCCACCGTGACCGGGCTGCCCGATTTCCGCCGCGCCGTGGCCGAGGCGGGCTACGAGGTGCTGCCAACGGCGGAGGAGCGGGCAGAAGAAGAACTCTCTCGCGATGTGCGCAAAATGCAGGACGCCCGCCAGCGGATGCTCCTGGCCTGGGCCTTTACCGGGCCCATCATCCTGTGGATGCTGCCGGAGATGCTGGCGGGAGTGGCCTGGCCCAACCCGACCGTCTTCAAACTGGGGATGCTCCTTCTGGCAGCACCGGTGCTCTTCTGGGTCGGCCAGCGCACCTACGTGGCGGCGTGGAGTTCGACCATCCACGGCGCACCTAACATGGACGCGCTCATCGCGCTGGGCGCCGGGGCCTCCTTCCTCACCGGCATTGCCACCTTCTTCGTGCCCATCCCCACCTATGCTGGGGTGTCGGCTATGATTATGGCCTTTCACCTGACCGGCCGCTACGTGGAGGCGAGCGCCAAGGGACGCGCCTCCCAGGCCATCCGCAAACTGCTGGAACTGGGAGCCAAAACCGCCCGCGTCCTGGTGAACGGTGTGGAGCGGGAGGTACCCATCGAAGCGGTGCAGGTGGGCGACGTGATGGTCGTCCGCCCCGGCGAAAAGATCCCCACCGACGGGGTCGTGGTCGTCGGTGAGAGCGCCGTGGACGAGTCCATGGCCACGGGCGAATCCATGCCGGTCAGCAAGCAGTCCGGCGACGAGGTGATCGGGGCCACGGTCAATCAGGATGGGCTGCTGAGAATACGTGCCACCCGCGTGGGCCAGGATACGTTCCTGGCCCAGATGGTGTGCCTGGTCGAGCAGGCCCAGGGAACCAAAGTGCCCATCCAGTCTTTCGCCGACCGGGTGACGGCCGTCTTTGTGCCCATCGTCGTCGTCGTCGCACTGCTCACCTTCCTGGCCTGGTTCCTGTTCCCCGAGACGCTGCGCCCCATCACCGTGTGGGCCAGTGGTTTCCTGCCCTGGGTGGACCCCAACCTGGGCCGTTTCACGCTGGCGCTGATAAACACCGTCTCGGTGCTGGTCATCGCCTGTCCATGCGCGTTGGGGCTGGCCACGCCCACGGCGCTGATGGTGGGCAGCGGCATTGGCGCCGAGAACGGCATCCTCATCCGCTCCGGTGAGGCCATCCAGGCTATGCAGGACGTGCGGGTGGTGGTCTTTGACAAGACGGGGACGCTCACCAAGGGCCGGCCGGAAGTGACTGACGTGGTCGGAATGACAAATGAGCAAACGACAAATGAACAAATCCTGCTTTGGGCGGCGTCGGTGGAGGTGGGGAGCGAGCACCCGCTGGGCCAGGCGGTGGTGCGCCGGGCGGAGGAGCAAGGGCTGGCGTTGGGTGAGTTGCGCGACTTTGAGGCGTTGCGCGGCAAGGGTGTGCGGGGCGTCGTTGACGGAGAGAGCGTGTTGGTGGGTAGCCGGACATTGCTGGAGGAGCACGGCGTCGCCGTAGCCACGCTGGAAGACGAGATGCGCCGCCTGGAGGAGAAGGGCAAGACGGCGATGCTGGTCGCCGTGGACGGAGAGTTGCTGGGGCTGCTGGCCGTGGCCGACACGCTCAAGGATGACGCCGTGGCCACCGTCCGCGAGTTGAAGGCGCTGGGGCTGGAGACGGTGATGCTCACCGGCGACAACCGGCGCACGGCCGAGGCCATCGCCCGTCAGGTGGGCGTCGTCCGCGTGCTGGCCGAGGTGCTGCCGGAGGCCAAACTGGCCGAGATCCAGCGGTTGCAGGCAAAGACAGATGGATTGGTCGCCATGGTCGGCGACGGCATCAACGACGCCCCGGCGCTGACTCAGGCCGACGTGGGCATCGCCATCGGCAGTGGCACCGATATCGCCATCGAGGCCGCCGCCATCACGCTGGTGCGTGGCGATTTGTCCAGCGTGGTCAGCGCGGTGAAACTCTCCCGCGCCACGTTCAACAAGGTGGTGCAGGGCCTCTTCTGGGCCTTTTTCTACAACGTGGTGATGATCCCGCTGGCAATCCTGGGGATGATGCACCCGGTGCTGGCGGAAATCGCCATGGCCACCAGTTCAGTGACCGTGGTGACCAACGCCAACCTGTTGCGGCGGGTGAATATCCAGCCGGAGATGGGACGAATGGCTGATAGCATGCACCCTCGACAAAATCGTGATACTCTACCAATGATTCTGTCTTAAACACAACCGTTGATAGATAAAGGAGAGATCATGCCTCGTTAATGCGCTGCCACCGATATGGACTCATTGCTTGGTCCGCTCCCCTGGGAGAGGCTGATTTGACATCGGCTCTATCCTGACCATATCTTCATCACCAAGGGCTGTAGCTCGGACAGAACTTGCTCAGCATCGGGACAGTCAGACACAAAGGGTCGTAGCTGTCGGTCCCACTCCTTCCGCGCCACCTGCACCAGCGCCGGGGCGAAGAAACTCACCGGCGAATCGAATGTCACTGCGCGATGAGCGCATTTTTGAGCCACCAGCGAAGGTATTATATCTCGCTGCAAGGTCGATCTGCCCAGGATGTGCCACAGGTCGTAGTAGGGGTAGCGGAACTAAAATGGACAAAACTATAATAGCATCTGGCCCGGACTGGCCCTATTCGGCAGAGGAGGGTCTTGCAGGAGAAGGGAGCGCGGCGGTCGAACCCACAGCCGGGGCAGACGTAGTGGCAGCGACCTGGCTAAGGCCCGGCGTCGGGCCAATCCGGGGGCAGTTCGATCAGGTACATCTCTACTTCGTCGGTGCCGGAGTGGCCCCAGTTGGAGGTGAACAGGATGCGGGTAAAGTCGTGATTCACGGTGGCCTGGGGCTCGGCCCAGTAGTCGTGCTCCATCTCCTGGTTCACCAGAGAGTGGGTGTGCGCCAGGCGCACGACGCGCCCGCCGGCCTTTAGCTCGACGACGAACACCTGATCGTCCATCCAGGTAAAGGCGTCCGGGTAACCGCCGCTGTAGGTGGAGATCAGCGCCCAGCGTGGCGCGGAGCTTTTCAAAGTCCACGCGACCCTGGTCGCCGCCCTCGGTGAAGGCTTCGGGGAAGAGTTCCTTGAGCCGGGCACGTTGTTCTGCGGCGATGTCGGTCGTTTCTTTTGGGATGGGTTCGGCGTGGTTGTGGGTCATAGGTATGACTCCTTGTGATGGGAAGCGGTCTCCAGATGGGATTTTCGCTAACGGATGATCTCATCCGCGAGGCGTGTCTGCAATTGAGCCTTTCTGATCAGAGCCGCTCTCGCTACCTCACGCGCTGCGATTTGCCGCAGGCAAAGCCTGGTCAGGCATGGCTCGTGTTAGGCGCAACTGGATTGTTGATCAGTTGATTTCACCAAATCCAGCAATGAGTGAAGCGCCTCAGAGTAAGCCTCTAACAGCGTTAGCCACGCAGCCTGGTAGTCTTGGATCGGATACTCAAGTCCGAAAAATGCAAATGAACTCATAACTCCGCCAGCGCGATCAGTGTGTATCGGATACATTTTCCGAAGACGATTGAGGTTCTGAAGGGTGTCCATTATTTGGTTTGTATCTCGAGCGGGGAAGTGATGTCTAAGGAATTCGCCCAGCAAATTGAGTGATTTCTTATTTTCACTGGACTGGATTCTGGTCTTGTAATTTGTCTCTATGGACGTCGCAAGTCCCGATAGGGATGCGACGCGGTATGCGAACTCCTCGTGACTGTTGCATGTCCTAGAAAGCTCCGATAGGCTTCTTTCTTGTGGTAGTGTCAGAATACGGCCACCGAATCTCTCTCCAAACAATGCGTTAATATTGTCTCGAAGGTCAATAATCTCTGATGCCAGGTCCTGGTTTGGAGCAGCCCTTTCTGTAAGATCTTCGAGCGCCGCCGGGGATTGGTATTTGGCATCAAAGGACGGTTGAACCATCTCTGGGTCAAAGGGGGGGTGATCCGGAGCGTTGTAGGTGGAAAGCTGAATCTCCTCATAGTTGGTTAGGATGCCATCATATAGCTTGTCCTCGATAAGCTGCCTGGCATACCCAAGCAGAACTCCGTTCACACTTTTGACCTGAGGACCCCACAGGGTCTCAAGTGTTTGCGATATCCCGACAACAACCTTTCCGAGCGCGGTCTGGGCTTCTTCTTCAGGTTTTCCGACTAGGTCAACGTCCACGATCGAGTATTTGAAGACAATTTCTCTCAAGTCTCCACCAACCCATTCTTCACTTGGCAGTATCTTGACTCTCTTGGATGGCATGGGGCTGCTCCTGATGATCGTTGCGCCTAACACTGACTACATGGACGTTTTTCCACCTACATCGCTTATCCGGAAACGACGACTTGCCCAGATTATACCCTGACGAGGGCACTTGCACAAACCAAAGCGCCCGCCGCCCCGCTTCCCCCACCA
>Ga0114922_10006478_pt1 | contig 10743 bp, 10 predicted proteins | sample AartaG_FD_100975 | JGI IMG/M metagenome (GOLD analysis project Ga0114922, IMG submission 100975) | Deep subsurface microbial communities from Aarhus Bay to uncover new lineages of life (NeLLi) - Aarhus_00045 metaG | ecosystem: Environmental > Aquatic > Marine > Oceanic > Sediment | place...
AATATTCTGATCGAACATTCCAGTTTGATGATGCCATATTAAAAAAAACGGGAGTGATCAAAGTCGAAATAGAGAGCATGACTGGGAAACAATCTAAATTGTGACAACACAAGAGCTTCAGATAACAAAATGATGGAGCAGATTCTTAAGGCCAAGGCACCTTGAAGGATCCCATCTCCTGCAAACATTCAAGTTTCAGATAGACAGAGCTTTTAGTAATCGGTGAAAGATGAGAGGAGTAGACTAAATGCGTCTTTCGTGCGAGTGGTGAAATTCTATTCCTCGCAATAGAAATATCCCACATAGACATATTCTGGCTAATTATTTCAGTCTTCTTTCCCTTTTAACTAGGAGTGCTATGTTTTGCAGGGATACCTACTAGATCTCTTTCTTATTCTCACAAGAAATGCAATCCATATTCAGTCTTCAATAGACATCTTAAAGCACTGGTAAGCCGATTCAACCCTATTAAGGACATCTTCGTTCAATATCCAGTCGGCAGCTTTTGCAGTTTCTTTAATCTGACCCTTTCTTCTGGCACCAACAATTACTCCTTCATTTTGAAGTACCCAGCTTACAGCAAGCTGGGCTACAGAATAACCGCCTTCGGCTGCCAATTCTCTCAAAAAATCAATAATATCATATTTATTCCCTGGGAAAAAGCCGGGAGTTTACTTGTTTGATTATTATTTTTCTCTCTGTTTTTCTAATCGTACCTTAGTTGCTGCTAAAAAATGCATTATCAAAGCCGCTCCCATCATGGAGGTAACACCGCCCACATCTAAGTTCGGTGCCACTTCCATTACATCGATGCCGCGGCATAAAGGGTGTTGGCCAATCTGCCAGACCATTTCCAACGACTCGGAGGCCGACAAACCGCCAGGATTGGGAGCGCAGGTTCCTGGTGCTATGCTGAGGTCCAGTCCATCGATATCCACACTGAGATATATGGCGCGCGTATCTTTACTGGCGGTCTCCAATGCCTGGACAATGACGTCATCCACTCCACGACGATGAACCTCTCTGGCTGGGATCACGGTCACTCCTTTTTCCCTACAATAATCCATATAATATCTGGAATTCAGCCAACCATTAATACCGATTTCCACCAGATTCTTTGGTAAAACCGGCCTATCGGGTTCTTCCATAATCCGCCGGAAAGGAGTTCCACTGGAAACTTCACCGTGGTGAGAGTGCCGCACATCGAGGTGCCCATCAATCATAATAACTCCCACGTTTCCTTCTGTATTGTTGATCAGAGATTTAACGTTTGGGTAAGTAACCGAGTGATCGCCGCCAATAATTACGGGGGTAACCCCAAGGCTGAAAATGGCAGTTATCACTTTTTCAATACGCTTGTGAGTCCCTAGAACATCGGTCTGAATCACATCTATATTTCCAAAGTCGGTTACACTCAGGCCGATTGAGAGATCTACATCAATACTTGGATCATAAACATTGGAAAATACCAATGAACTGCGTATGCTTTCCGGGCCAAAACGGCAACCGCGTCGGCCCATCACCGCCGTGTCAAAAGGAATTCCAACAATCCCAATATCGGCGGAATCTGCTTCTTTCCAATCCACCATGATGTCTCGCAATCCTACATCATATTCATCCGGTACCCAGGTAAAAGGCTTCGGAACTTCAATTAGCAGTTTATTTATTTCTTCTGGAAGTTTCATAATACTTGTCTCCTTATCTTGATTTGATTTGTTTATTCATCATTCGCGGAGTATTTCAATACCTACTCGAATCCGGAAAATTGCTTCTTCCAGCACCTTTTCATCGGGAGCTAAGGAAAACCGAAGATAACCTTCACTATTGTTTCCAATGGGATTTTCATGAAACTCCACACCCTTACTGACGTGGTATCTTTATAATTCGAGCTCCACTTGTCCTGTATCTTCTTTCCCTTGCATCTCTTTAGGGAGAGAATCATACACATTGCGATTCATGCAAGGGATAGTGACGTAAATGTTATCATAGGCTGTCGTAAAATAATCCTGAACTTCGTAGAACTTCATGCTGTAGCCAATCCAGATAGGGTTTGACTGTCCCTCGATCAGTTTCATCTGAAGACCGCTGTAGACTTCTCGAAATCCATGGATGTGGGACTACCACCGTATGCTCTAAAATTTTCGATCATGATTTTGGAGCCCTGTACCCTCATCTTGAAATCCTTAATATCGGCCATGGTTCTTACGGGTTTATTCGATGACCAAGTCATCCATCCCTCAGTTGAATAATCGCCGGGGATAACCTGGACAAAAAGCGTAAGCTTTTTGGATCAGAGTTGATCCGATTGTTATGTGTTTCAATATTTATCCTAAATCACTCCGAATTGTTATCTGGTAGCCATCCGAGTGCTTGATGGACCTCTTTACTAAATTTCAATCTAACAGCTTGAAAAATATACAATTTTATGTCACCGGTCATGCACTATTTATTTATTTCGTAGGAAAGACAGCATTGGGAAGAAACATTACTATTTCCGGAACGAATATAAGAAGGGAAAGCAAAAGGATGAAAAGACATATGAATGGTAAGTTGGACCTTGTGATTTTCATCATGTCAACTCCTGAAATAGCACTTACAACAAAGAGAGTTGATCCTACTGGAGGTGTTTGTTGTCCGATAGCACAGCAAAACACCACCAGCATTCCAAAATGTATAAGGTCTATTCCCATATTCAAAACTGATGGGAGTACCAAGGGAACAATTATCAATACCATTGGGTCGCCATGCAAAATACAACCTGCAATTATGAGAACAAATGAAGTTAATATTAGAATTATTGATGGGTTGTTAGATAAATTTAGAAAGATTTCCGCAGCAATCTGAGGAATTTGCTGATGAGTAAGCACCCAGCTTAATGTATAGGAGGTGGCAATAACGATCATAACGACAGAAGTCAGAACGGCCGAATCTACCAACACTCTATACAGGTTTTTAAACGTTATAGATTTATAGAAAAATAATGAGATTAGGATTCCATATACGACACCGACAGCACCTGCCTCTGTGGGTGTAAATACACCAGAGACTATTCCTCCGATGACAATTGCTGGCATTATAAGGCCCCAAAAGGCGCTCATGGCTGTTTTAATAAGTTTGCTTAATAAGAAAGGAGTCCTTATTCCCCAGTTATTCTTTTTGGCCAAGATGAATGCGACGATCATCTGGGAGATACCCACGAGGATTCCCGGAATCATGCCTGCGATGAAAAGGGCTCCTAAGGGTGTATTCGATACGGCTCCGTATACAATCATAGTAATGCTCGGAGGAATAATGATTCCAATACTCGCACTACTAGAGGTCAGGGCGGCAATAAAACTCTTTTCATAACCTTCTTTTTCCATCGCTGGGATGAGAATCGACCCCAGCGCTGCTGTATCCGCAACGGCCGAACCTGATATGCCACCAAAGATCATACTTGCAATGATGTTTACAATCGCCAGCCCCCCTCGTAGATGTCCGACCAGCGCATCGGCGAACCTAATGAGTCGGTGAGCAATTCCGGTGGTGTTCATAAGGAGGCCTACCATGACAAAAAGCGGCATAGCCAGAAGAATCCAACTATCGGGACCATTCGCAACCTGTTGCGATACGATGATCAGATCAATATCGGAAATCAACATATAGGCCGTTGCTGCAATTCCAAGGGCAAATGCAATTGGGATGTGAATTATAAACAAAAAAATGAGGAATAATATAGTAAGCGCTAAACTCATCGGCTATTCACTATCTCTTTGATCGGGATGATATGAAGTGATCATGTGATAAATTCTGGATATAGTTCCGATGAGGAGAAGGAAGGCTGCAATCGGAAGGGCCATATATGAAACTCCGAGAGGAATTTCCAAATAGGGACTCAGATCACTCATAAAAGCATTAGCATATTTGTTACCGTATATGATCAACAAAATGTAGAACGAAATGAGAAATGCATTTCCGATGATGTCAATTTTTTTCTTCCAATGTAATGAAAAGTGATCATAAAAAAGTTGAATGTACATGTGCTTGTCTCGACGCATGGCAATGTATGCGCCAAGAAAAGTCATCCACACCAAACAAAGGCGTGCAATTTCCTCCGTCCAAGCCAGAGGGGACAGAAGCACATATCTAAACACGACACCTGTGAATACAGTGCAGATCGTAACAGCCATCAAAATGGCAAGAACTATCTCGATAAGGGGGTCCAAATGCTTTTCTATCATTTTTTTCCGTTTCACTTGCCCCTGCCCCACCTAATGGTGGGGCAAAGTATGAATCCTTATTGCATTGAGATTATTTCCTCGAGAATGTCTTTCCCGACTTTGTCTGCGAATTGATCCCATACGGGTCTTGCGAGTTCGGCAAAGGGTTCAGGATTGATCTTATTCACTTTCATCCCTTTAGCCTTTGCCTTCTCAAGGATCGTTTTCACTGAATTTTGACTCTCTCTCCTATTCCAATCTCTTGCCTCAATAGCTGATTTTTGAAGTAAATTCTGCATCTTGGGAGACAGAGATTGCCAGAATTTTTCATTTATCAAAAGGTAGGTAGGAGTATACACATGGTTCGATAAACTTATGTATTTTTGAACATCCCATAAGGATAAGGCTTCTACAGTAACAACCGGATTTTCTTGACCATCCACTACCTTTTGTTGCAAGGATGTATATAGCTCCTTGTAAGGAATGGGTGTTGCCGCGGCTCCCATGGCCTTAAATGCGGCCACTCTTAATTTCACTGGCGGTACTCTGATCTTTAGCCCTTTCAAGTCATCGGGATTAACGATAGGTCTTACCCGATTGGTGATCTGCCGAAAACCTAGTTCTCCATAACAGAGGATTCTAACGCCTTTTTCTCTAATCAGCTTTTGGTTTAACTTTTGACCGATTGGCCCATCAAGAACTCTGTAAACCATCTCCGGGCTATTAAACAGAAAGGGGAAATCGACAAAGCTAAATTTGGGTTCCATCTCGATCATATCCGAACCGGTACCTATTGCCTGGATTGTCCCCAACTGTACCTGTTGTTGGTTTTGGCGTTGGGTCCCCAAACTTCCACCAGGAAAGAATCGGATTTCGAGATCTTCCTTGGCTTTTGCCTCTGCAATCTCCTTGAATTTTTTCAATAATAAAGGTGTGAAGTCCGGTAGTGATGTTTCACAAGCAAGAGTTATAATAGTTTTCTGGCCAGCATAGGTAGCTCTTGGCGCGAATAACCCAAGCCCAGAGAAAAAATACAAAATTCCCATGCTCAGAAACATTATGCACAATATTATTGTCTTTCTCATTTCTTTTACCTCCTTGTCTTTTTGGTTTTTGTTTTTTCTTGATAATCCAGCATTCTTCGTCTACACCATCATCACCCCCTTTCAAGCATTTTTGTTCTTATTTCCTGTGTTCCCGCCAGATTCAACTCTCAACTAAAGCCATGAGTCGCATAACGATAGCCTCATTCATAGAAAAGGTTAGATCGAGAGTGTGGAAAGGAGAGCTATCTAGTTTCTGTTAATCTACTTTTGATTCCCACCCTCCAATCATAATAAACTACCACCAAAACCTGGGCTGAAGTTAGACCTTCTTCGTTTCTCTCGGCAAGGGCATAATCCCAGCCTTCGACATGACTACGCTCAGATGGCCCGTTCAGTCTAACCTACATCTAAATTGTTAAGAGCCTCCCGAATCCCTCAATCGATTCAAAAACCCTAGATATGCGGAGACAGCCCCAAAAAGAAGCCTGGATTGCAGACACAACAGGCTTTTTGAGATCTTTCTCCAAAGTATCGATAGTATCTATTGTCCGCAGGTTAGTGCAACTGATGAAGACTCCCTCGGCTTCTGGCGTATCAACAGCCTTGACTAAATCGTAGACAGCCTCCAGACCTACATATCCTATGTCGTGATCCTCTTCCAGTCCCAGTCCCTTTTCAGAGACAACCTTAAATCCATTCGATTCTAGAAAATTTCTGCCTTGTTCATTCACCTCAGAAGTGTAAGGTGTTGCAAAAGCGATTTTCGTCAAATTTAGTGCTTTTAAAGCCTTGATTACTTCCGTTGAAGTTGTTGTTACTGGGATTCCCTTCGAAATCTTTTGCATCCGATTAATAATTTGCAAATCCCATCCATATCCCTTGATAAACGAGGCGCTTGTGCCACCAAAGATAATTACATTAAGAGGGGCGGTGCCTAGCAATTCAGTACATCTCTGCACTTCAGGAGATTCAGCCATCTCGGTGAGCCCTTTAACCGTTACTTTGGGGAGGATGATTCGTGTTGTATGAATAGAGATGCCTTTTGGGGCCATCATGTAGAATTCAGGTTCCATATTAATACTCGACGCCATATAGATTAAGCCTATCCTTGCCCTCCAACCATATAAATCCTGTATCATATTCCCTCCTTGTAAAGGGAGTATTTAGCTCCCCAAACCATTAAATATTGCTTTGCTCTCTAAAAAATATTGTGTTTTTTTGCATAGCACCTCACCATATCTCTTTATAGTCTGCTCCAGATCTTTCTCACCTGCGATCTAATATACCACTATCTCAATATCATCAGGTAATTTCAGTTTCATTCTCTCTTCTACAAGCTGGCTCACATACCATTTATCTTTAGCGTGTATTGGCCATATTGTGCAAATATCCAGTAGATTCCTAAGTGTTCCATACAACATCTCAGTGCATCCTCAATAGAAATAGTCATTCTCTATGACCTGCTTCAGGCAGCAAGTAGATAAATCTTTTTGTTATCTTGGTTAGAACAGTAAGGATTCACTACAGCCTCTTGTAACTTTAGAGACCCTTCGACCTTATTATATAAATCTTAACTATTTTAATTTGGATCAGCCTATATTCTTAATTTAAAAAATCTTTTAGGGTCTTCCGCCCATAATAAGGCACATAATGGCTTTCTGCACATGTAGCCTATTCTCTGCTTCATCAAACACAACTGAGCGCGGTCCATCAACTATTTCGTCCTTCACTTCGTTGCCACGGTCAACGGGACCACAGTGCATATAAATCACCTTTTCCTTGCACAATTTCAGCTTTTCTTCCGTACATATCCAGTCTTTATATTTGGTCGAAAGCTTCCTGGCACCCTCTAAATCAATCTTTGAATTCTTGGGCGGGAGAAAATCGTTGCTCGTCCATGACTTGGGTATAACCACATCTGCTCCTTCAAAGGCCTCATCCATGTTATCAGTTACCTTGTACCCTCTTCCAAATTCATCTGTATTTTCCCTGCACCATGTATTAACCTGCTCGTCAAATTCATACCCCTTCGGGTGCGCCACCGTAACATTCATCCCGAATTTCGTGCAAAGCAGCGCAGCACTTTGCATAACGCCAATAGTCCGGTCCTTATCTGAGTATGCCCAGGTGATAGCCACTTTCTTCCCTTCCAAATTCCCAAGCTTCTCTTTCATGGTAAGTAGATCTGCCATACCCTGACAGGGGTGATACAGATCATCTTCCATATTGATAACTGGTATATCAGCCCATTTAGCATACTCCCTTATGATAGCGTTTCCCTTACCGTGAATCCAACCTGATGGATCTTGGAATATCCTTATAGATATTGCATGACCATAACGGGAAAGTACCCGTGCTGTATCCTTTAAGTCTTCCTTTGTTTCCTTTACCAGTTCCACAGGGTTTTCCATCTCATTAGTCCCAGGCGAGTACATCGAAGAAGGCGATAGGTAGTTAGCATGTCCCCCAAGCTGTGTCATTCCCGTCTCAAAGCTATTCCTCGTCCTCAACGACGGGTTGTAAAAAATAAGATAATTCGTCTTCCCTCTCAAATACTCATGGGAAATTCCACTTGCGAACTTAATCTTCAGGTCTTGACTAAGACTTAAAACAGTTTCGAGTTCTTCCCGAGACCATTCTTGTGTTGTTATCCAATCTTTACCACGCAAAATTGTTCTCGACATTCTTCAGCCTCCTTAGAGTAATTCTTTTATTTTCTGCTTCTTCTCCTTAATATCATAAAAGGGCGGCTAACCATCCGTACCAAACCAAAGCCTCTCCGATACAACCCTTACTGAGTCACTAATTATTACAGCTGCTTATCCACCCTTTTTCATAAGCTTTCACCATTAAAACCAGCCTCTCATTTTTATGGCTTTGCTAATTTTTCGTAACGCATTGATCCAGGCACCGTATCGAATCGATTTCGTATTTACATCCTTTGCAGTTGAAACGGCTTCTTCATAAGCCCTAAGGATCCTTTGTTTCATTCGGGTGTTTACGGTGTCTATCTCCCAGTAATCGTCGGTGAGTCCCTGAGTACGTTCAAACGAACAGACAATGGCACTACCACAGTTGGCTACCACGTCCGGAATGATTTTAACGTCTCGGTCTAAAAGTTGCTTCTCGGCCGATGCGGTAACGGGACCATTGGCTCCTTCAACGATGAGCTTTGCCTTTACCTCTCCGACATTTCCATCGTGAATGACGCTCTGCACAGCAGCAGGAACCAAGATGTCACAATCAACCTTAAAAAATTCCTCGTTTGTGATTGCCTCGGTTTCAGGGAAATTGATTACTGAACCTGTTTTTTCAACATATTCCTTTAGCCGTACTATATCCATCCCATTGTCGTCTTTAATTCCCCCCTCGATATCACTTACGGCAACCACCTTTGCTCCTGCGGAGGAAAGGAGATCCGCCGCAACGCTACCTACCTGACCAAACCCGTGAATAATGACCCTGGAACCTTTAACATCGAAACCCATGTCCTTTACGGCTGCAGATAGCGTGTGGAAGACGCCCCGCCCCGTGGCTTCCATCCCCCCGAGAGAGCCACCCAAGATGGGTGGTTTGTCATTAATGGCGGCCGGCATATGATATCCCGTTATCTGCTCATACTCATCAAGCATCCATGCCATAGTCCTCTCATTTGTCCCAATATCTGCTCCGGGTATATCGGCCCAAGGTCCCTTGGGTTGCAAATTGCGAATAAAGGCTCTACAGAGTTGCTCAAGCTCTTTTTCAGAGAGTTCGCGTGGGTCGGCCTTGATGCCACCCTTTGCTCCACCCCCAGGAATGTTCGCCACTGCATGCTTGATGGTCATAAAGAAAGCCAGCGCTTTAACCTCATTCAAAGTGAGGTCAGGGACGATTCTTGTTCCATCTTTGCAAGTCCCTAAGGCATCATTATAGTGAACCCTATACGCGGTGAAAATCTTAAGATAACCTTTATCCATCTTTATAGGGATATGAAATTCCTGAATCCTCTTTGGTGCTGACAAAATTTTGATAACATTCTCATTTATTCCGCCTACCTCTGCTGCGGCTTTTAGAGTTGCTAATGCGGTCTGAAATACAGTATCCATTTTATATCCTTTGCTTTCGATACCCATCAATTTCTATCGAGATGGCATCTTTTTGGCACTCAGGCGCACATCACAAGATCATCCGGCCCTTTTTTTGATAATTGTAGCCCGGGTGCATGCCTCTCCATTATCTCCATAAAAATCGATGCCTCTTTCACTTTCTCCCGCATGAATTCTTCATGCCATCTTTCTTGTACCCACGGTTTATAGATATCAGCCTGACAAGTCCCTGGCTCAATCTTGAAGTAACAAGGTGAAGCAACTCTCGCTATTTCCGGGGCATCGTAAATTCTAAACATTCCTCCTTCAGCGTCTGTAATGAACATATAAATATCGATAGGAATATTGACTGCCTTTCGCATTGACGCCAAAATCGGGAGCGACACATCAGAGGTAGGATTCGCAGAATTAGCACCCATTTTTTCGATGACTCGAAATCCGGCAGCACTACAGTAGCCACCAAAAGCAGACCATTTAAAAACTGTCTCCTTGGGTATAAAATCCTTTTCCCGCATACGAACTACAATGGAAAGTATTCCCTCGTCCAGCACGAGAAAGCCTCTAAGCCCAGCTTCAATATTCCTCATCATGTCTGCAAGCCAATAAGAAATATTATCAGATCCCCGCAATCTCATACCTACCATTGCACCTTCGTCAAATCCTGATGCTCTTGCACCAACATCCCACGCCTTTCTAGGGCCGATAGTCGTTATTACTTCTATTTTTTCATCTCTCCCCATCTGAGCAATAGCCTTTAACTCTTCGAAATCACATGTTGTTGAACCTCCAACAGTTACCACTGCTCTATGAATAGTAACATTTCTCTTTCTCGCCTCATCAATCATAGCCTCCATGGTTGAAGGACGCTCAACCCCTGATATCTCTATTCTCCAGTTTGCTCCATCGCGAAATGTTTTATTCGAAGTCGGTAAATCGTACCCATCACGCCCGGGGATACCCTCCTCTTCCATAAACTCTCGAATTTTCTTTAAAGTCTCAGACACAATACAACCTCACTTTTCTTTTTTATGCTTGATATATTTCTTCTTTATTAATTACCGACTTGTTAACCCCCAATACTCCTGCCCTTAATAAGGCAAATGTGAGCACCTTCATCAATCAATGAATTTACTTTCCCTTCAACATCTCCATAAGCCTGGGCAACTCCCCTTCTACCATCTTGTAGGTGTGATCATCTTCTGGAAAACGAAGCTTTCGGACGTCTTCCACATAGGCCTCAAAGGCTCTTGTGATTTCCTCTGCCAGATTGGCATACTTCTTCACGAATTTTGGAGTAAATGCCTGGAAGACCCCCAGCACATCGCTTGAGATCATGAGCTGGCCATCAGCGTGGATGCCTGCGCCGATGCTGTAGACAGGAATCGTTAATTCCTCTGTGATGATCTTACA
>Ga0114922_10006479_pt1 | contig 10743 bp, 13 predicted proteins | sample AartaG_FD_100975 | JGI IMG/M metagenome (GOLD analysis project Ga0114922, IMG submission 100975) | Deep subsurface microbial communities from Aarhus Bay to uncover new lineages of life (NeLLi) - Aarhus_00045 metaG | ecosystem: Environmental > Aquatic > Marine > Oceanic > Sediment | place...
ATGTGTACGTTTCTCCGTACGACATCATAGATATATCGCGCTGGATAATAAGGGTATATATTAGCGAATTTGGTGATTTTATTTGACTGTTAATTTTTCCGCTATTATTTGCCCAAAATGAGTGTGTTCTATTGAGGACTTCTTCTAAAGGCAAATCTAAGGAGTAGTATCCAAATTTATGTCCCATATAGACTCCACTCTTTTTTTTTATGAAAATTAGTTGATTGAATATGTAGTATTATTTAAAATCGTCTTTTATTTAAATTTTATAAATCATTAATTCTGGTGGTCTTATTATTATGAATCTACTATCAGAAATAGAACTCTTTAATAATCTATAATGGAGAGCTTTATACGGGTAGTTATGCGTCTAATAATTAGACAAATAATTATAATAGAGATGAATAAAATGTTTAAAAAAATATTGCTAGGCGTTGACAATTCTGAAAATTCGACGAAAGCTGTTGATAAAGTAATCGAGATACAGAAAGAAACTAACTCTGAAGTTGTATTGTTCCACTCGTTTTTGCACCACATTTCAGAAATGAGACCCGCCTTTGGGGTAAGTCATATACCTGACACGTCATTAAGTTATGAGATCCACACCGATATTGTTAAAGAGGGAACTAAACTCTTAGATGATATTAAGAAAAAATTTGAGAGCAAAGGATTAAAAGTCGAAACCAGAAGGATTTTTGACTTTGGACCAGAGTATTACATTGAAGAAAGGGTAAAAGAAGAAGGGTTTGATCTTGTTGTGTTAGGATGTGGAGGGAAACATTCAAAGTTAAGACGTACGTTTGTCGGTACGGTCCCTGAGTATGTTATTAATCACGTGAACGTGGATGTTTTAATCGCTAAATAATTTTTTTTATTTTTCAATTTTTTGTTGTAATCAATTTAGGTATGTCTAAAGAGATGATCATGATGAATAAGAAAAAAAGTATTGAACAGGAAATAAAAATTAAGGGCACCCCTCATGAAATTTATGAAGTGTTTATGGATACAAAAAAACATTCTAAATTAACTGAGAGCAAAGCTAAGGTAAGTCGTAAAATTGGTGGAAGCTTTTCAATATTCGAAGGAGCATTAAGTGGAAAAAATGTCGAATTAATCCAAGATAAGAAGATAGTCCAAACATGGCGTGGTGATGGCGAGAATTGGCCAAAGGGGTATTATTCTACAATTACACTCATCTTTGAACCCGATGATAAGGGAACTTTGATAAAATTTACGCATATAGACATTCCTGAAGCGTCTTATGAATCTGTGAAAGAAGGATGGGAAACTTATTATTGGGAACCGCTTAAAGAAATGCTAGAGAAATAATAATTTTCACAGAAATTTGTCCATGAGGTATTTCTTTGCCTTTATATCAGTTATGCTAAAATCTAAAGTGTCAATGATATGTTGGGCCTGATCAGTTGCGATTTCTCTTGCTTCCTCTTCATTTTTAGCGCCTATTTTGAATTTCCTATATGGAAAAATGTGGAATTTTACCTTAACTTCATAATCTGGCAACCTGATTCCCTCTAATAATTTTAATATTTATCGTAAAGGTTTTACTTTACTTTAAGAAATCTTATGTTATAAAGCTAAATTATCTACCAAACAATTCTTCAAATTTGTGAGCTTAAGAACAAACAATAAAAAATACTATAAATTAGATTTCTTAAGACGGTATTGTTAAAATTTAATAGAAATCAATAGTAGCACTTGTATAGTTCTAAAAAGAAGTTTATAATTAAACGGAGCAAGAATGATGAGTGAAAAAATTAAAGTTAGACTTAAAAAGTTGGAAGATATGCGGGCAGCGTTTTTCTATTCCCTCTCAAATACCCCGGAAGAAGATGCTTGGAATAAAGCAGAATCTTGGGTTAAAGAGAGAGGATTTCTGCAAATTGATTCAAATATTCGGATTTTTGGTAGAAATATTTATCCAACGGAAAACCCTGAGCCACATGGATATGGGATATATATAACAATTCCACCCAATACTAAAGTAGAGAGCGAAGTACCAGTCCGTTTAATACCGGGAGGACTTTATGCAGTGGTTAAATGCAACGGAGTGGAAGAAATGAGTATTATCTGGCCAGGATTATGGAAATGGGTTGAAAATAGCGAACATCAGTATATTGGTGAAACGAAAGGAGAATATGGATATGAATTAGGTTTTGAGGAATATTTAAACTGGTATTCTACTTTAGTTGAGAAAAACACAATTAATATGAAATTTGATCTCATGCTTCAATTAAGAGAAAAATAAAACGTTTCTCTCCTCTTTACAATTCCTTGTATATTGTAAATTTCTTCTTATTACATTCTTGACGATAATCTAAAAGTTTAAATAGATGATTCGCATTCTTATCATTGCGAATTTCTAATAAAACTCGATTAATTTCAATACAAATTAATTTATGGTGAAATTTATGGGTTATTTGTTTTCGACAGTATGGTTTCCTCCCGTTAAGGGAGAGGAAGTTGGAAAGAAGTTTCTTGAAGTTATGAAGAAACATCCTGCAGATAAAAGCATTGGAAAAACGGTATTAGCTGGCGCGTTAATGAGAACCAAATATGGTATTAAAGTTATATCGATTTTCGAAGTAAAGGAAGGAAAACTTGAAGCCGCTTTTGATTGGCTTAATGAAATTTTAGCCGGTTACTCTGAAATTGAGGGCGTGAATTCGACAATACACACAATGGCAACACTAGTAGAATCTATGGCCCTTGTAGGGCTTAAAGTACCCGATTAATTTAACATAAACATTAAACTCTATTTTTTTTTATTTTGGCAATTATAAAGAATACATTTAGAAATTTAGATATGTGTTAATTTTTTCCCTCAATTCATAGGACAAAAAGGAAAAAGTCGTATGTGTCTTACGGAATTTAATTTTACTATTAATCAGCGTGAAAAAAATGAAAAACGGGTTAAAGAATTAGAAAAGATTTAAATATTAAAATTATTATGTCTATATTTGTATTATTTTTTTACAAAAAAGGCGTGTTTAAGAGAAACATTACGGCGGGGCAAGTTTCATAAAGATAATACACTTTCAACAAAGTTGGTTAAAAAAATTAAAGAGTTTTAATTAGGATATCATGCTTGACGCAATTTTTAAAATTATCATTTTCGGTGATGCGGGTAGTGGAAAAACAACACTAACAAAAAGATTTAAAACAGATTTATTCATATCAGATTCTCAGATGACTATCGGAGTTGACTTTGAAACTAAAACTTTTGAGGTTGATGGAAAAACCGTAAAGTTAATGATCTGGGATTTTGGTGGTGAGGAAAGATTTCGATTCATGATGCCTGAATATTTAAATGGTACAATGGGAGGGATATTAATGTACGATATTACACATTATCCTTCTCTTATTCACATTGACGAATGGTTATCCGTTATAAACGGTAAAAAGGAACGATTTCCACTTGTTTTACTTGGTGGTAAAGCGGATTTAGATATAATTAGAGAAATTCCTTTTAAAGAAGGTAAAAAATTTGCTAAAGCAAAGGGTTTTAGCGGTTTCACTGAATGCTCTAGCAAGACGGGTGAAAATGTAGAAGAATCGTTTGAAAAATTAACAAGAATGATGTTAAGTAGATTTTGATTGATGTTGCTTTATGGTATTTTCATTTAAATGAATAGAAAGATCTAAATTCTCTTTTGTTAGCTTTTATAATACATTCTTTTCCATTCGGAGAAATATTTAGAATTGCGCTATCGATTACATCGATTGGGATTCCTTCTTTTGGTAACACTTCATGAAACCAGTCACAAATAGCGCTATAATACGTTTCAACGGCGTCCCCCTCTAATTCAGGTGTGAACGTCTTATTTTTCAAATCTATATTAATTTCTACTTTAGGTGTATAATGTTCAAAAGGATCAAGTAAATAATTACCATTTGAGCTAGAAATGGACGTTCTTACACCATCGTTAACTATAGATTTTAATCTGTTTAGCTTCATATTAATAAAAATAGGATTTTAAAATTATTTAATTTTATATTGGGCTTTTAAGAAATTGGTTATGTAGTCTTTGACTTTATTTCGGTCCGGTAAACTTGCTACCATACCGTATATAGCAGCATCCCCATCTGAAGATGCTTCGGGATGCTCCTTAATATCTTTAACAGCGTCCTTAAGATCGTTCAAGAATGTAGCTACTATACTAGCATGGTGAGGATTAACCATCATGTGTAAAGCGTTTGGAAATTGAATTCGGTCTAAATGCCACCCTTTTTTATCCATTATGTCTCCTAAATTATAGATGTCCACTATGTCAGATGTAAAGGAGAAAACGCTCATTACCGGGTCTCCAATAATATATAGTTCAGGGATTTGATTAATTCCGTCAATTAATTCTTTGGTAGCCTTCATGACGATTTTAGCCAGCTGTAAATAACCATCGTTTCCTAAAGCCTTCATTGAAGCCCATGCTGCAGCAATTGGACCGCCAGGCCGAGTGCCTCTCATAGAAGGAGATATATAAATGCCACCTGACCAGTCCGTATAGACTGAAAATTGATGCTTCCACACTCTTTCTTTGCGATACATTATTGTAGAGGCACCCTTTGCTCCATACCCATACTTGTGGACGTCTGCCGAAATAGAGGTCACTCCCGGGACTGAGAAATCAAAATCAGGAATATTATTTCCAAGTTTCTTTACAAAAGGAAGCATAAAACCTCCAAGACATGCATCAACATGCATTCCAATGCCTCGTTCGCGAGCAATAGATGCGAGTTCGGAGATGGGATCCACTACGCCCCTTGGAAAATCACACGCAGAACCGACCATTAGTATAGTGTTCTCGGTCAGTGCGTTTTCCATAGCTTTTACATCTGCCCGATGAGTTTCTTTATCCACTGGTGCTTTAACTATTTTTACTCCAAAATAATCTGCTGCTTTGTCAAAGGATGGATGTGCTGAACTGGGTACAACCATCTCAGGTTCTTTAATATGGGGGAATTTTTCCCGTGCCCAATCTCTATACGTTTTTACTGCCATTAAAAGACTTTCAGTTCCACCCGAGGTCATACTTCCGCAACACCTATTATCTCCTCCAAACAAGTCTATTGCCATGGAAATTACTTCCGTTTCAAATTGTTTTAAACTGGGAAAAGCCATGGGACTAAGGGCGTTCTTTGAAAAAAACATTGCAGAGGCTTTTTTAAGCATTTCTGTGTGTTTTTCTGAAGCGTGATACACGAGGCTCCATACTTTTCCATCCTTCCACTTTATGTCGTCTTCACGAATTACTTCCATTTTTTTAAGAAGTTCTTCTTCTGAGATTCCATTTTCTGGTAATACTACTTTAGGTCTAGCCATTTTTTCCACTAAAAATTTGATATTTGAATATCTAAATTAATTGTCGCATATTAAATAAACTTGAAATCAGTAATATGAAAAAAGAAGTTAAAAAATAAGACTGCTATACTATTAATGTAATACCTTAGAAGTAGATTTAAGTTTATTTAACCCAGATTGGTAATCGGAGCACATTTTGTAATTAGGAAAGTCACAAACTTCCTTAGCTTTGGGTAGGTGGCACGAACGCGTAAATGGGCACGATAATAACGAGTCTTCCCAAGGTTTGACTTCCGTATTCATTTTATACCTCCTCATTTGGAAAAAGTAACCTTTCTTCTCCGATAGAAAGTTTAATTTGGAGATTATTAAATGTAACTATTATATTCTCTTAATTCCTCAAACCAATGTTAATTTGTATAACGATTTGTTTATACAAAGAGGAGTATCTGTGAAACTCTTAATGTGTTGGTGTTCTTCCTTATTTCCTCATATCAAGAAAACCGCCTGATCTCGCTGAATTTTAAATTATTCGCTCTCTATCTAAATATGAAATCTATAAATTGAAAAGATAATGAGTCTCGTAATTTTACCTTATTAACAGCAGATTAATTTTAATTTCTCTTCATTTATATCTTCCTTAAAATCCCTCTAAATTATCTGTAAATTTACACTCTCTTATTTTTTATTAGTATATTTATCTATTGAAAGACATAGGGATGAGACTGACAGAACAAATTCAAACAAAAAAGACACCACACATCTCGTGCTTATGTCATTTATCCAAAAACCTCTATAATGTAGCAAATTATTATGTAAGGCAAGAATTATTTTATCTAGGAAACTGGTTAAGATACTACGATTTATGGTATATGTTAAAAGATAAAAAAACATATCAAAAACTTCCGTCGCAAACATCTCAGCAGATATTAAGATTAGTTGATAAGAATTGGAAATCATTTTTTAAATCTCTTAAAAATTGGAAGGTACAACCAAGAAAGTATCAAGGACGCCCTAGACCTCCAAAGTATAAGAAAAGAAACGGAGAGTTCACACTAATTTTCACTAATCAACAATGCCGAATCAGGGAGGGCAACTTATATTTTCCTAAAAAAGTCGCCATATCTCCTATAAAAACGCGCATTAAAAACCAATTACATCAGGTAAGGCTCGTTCCTAGAGGATTTTATTATATTGTAGAGATTATATACGAGAAAGAAGTAAAAAATCTAAAAGTAGATAAAAAAAGAATATTAGGGATTGATTTAGGATTAGCAAATATTGTAACTATGGTAAATAATGCAGGACTACAACCTGTAATTATTAAGGGCGGTATTGCGAAGTCCACTAATCAATTTTACAATAAACAAGTTGCAAAATATAATAGAATTAAAGATAAGCAGGGTATCCCGCTTGGAACGAGAAGAATTCAGAAACTTACTCAAAGACGAAATAACAAGATTAACGACCAATTTCATAAAATTTCAAGGAAAATTATTAACCATTGTGTCGTAAATAATTTTGGAACGATTGTTATAGGGTATAATCGCTTCTGGAAACAAAAAGTTAACATGGGGCGGAGAAATAACCAAAAATTCGTTCAACTTCCCTATTTCAAATTGATTTCTCAAATTCAATACAAATCCAAATTAATAGGAATTGATGTTATCTTAGAAAAGGAATCTTATACATCTAAATGCAGTTTTTTAGATAACGAATCGATTCAAAAACACAAATCCTATGCCGGGAAGCGAATTAACAGAGGGCTATTTCGAAGTAAGAAAGGAATTATCATAAATGCCGATGTCAACGCGGGGTATAATATAATTAAGAAAGTAATCCCAAATGCCGTATTGGTTGATGGGATAGAGGGTGTAGGGTTATATCCGTATTCTATTGCTATATTGTAAATATAGAATTCGATAGAATAAAATTTTAATTCCATGAAAGGAAATTAAAAATAACTTTAACAGCATAAGGCTCAAATAAATAAATTACGATTTCCTATTAAAATATTAAAAAGGATTTTAAACAACTTGATTGAGAGATTTTATGCAAACTTTCTCTTAGATTGAGCATAACCATATAGGAAGGACGAATTGTGGCACTAGAAAAAAAAGGTAACATTATTAATGAGGGAAAATTGGAATTTAAAAATCAGACGATTTTTTTCAAATCGTCAGAACACATGTCTGAATTAGAGGACGAATCAATTGATGTAGTAATAACTTCTCCCCCTTATAATCGTGGAAAAACATATTCTTCAGATAACGGTGAAATTCATGATGATAAAATGGATGATGCTGAATATTATTCCTTCTTAACTACCATCTGGTCTGAATGTTATAGAGTAGCAAAAAAAAGTGCATTATTCTTTCTGAATATTGGTGATTCTGCCGGAGATCAAGGGAAATCTGAAAAAGTCGCTAAATCTGCTGAAAACGCATCCTGGAAGCGAATTCAAGATATTATCTGGGTTAAATCGTTTCTTGGGAAAGGACACTACACTCCCTCCGGAGGAAATCGACGGTTAAATAATCTCTGGGAACATATTTTCCTCTTTGCAAAAAATACTAAAGAATACAAGATCGACCCAAAAGCGATTGGTATACCTTACACAGATAAATCCAATATTGGAAGGTATTCTGACACCGATTTAAGAGATCCCGGCAATGTATGGTTAATCCCATATATGAAGACTACAGGAGCATCGATTAAAAAAGGGCACGAGGCTCCATTTCCAATAGGTCTCCCACATAAATGTATTAAAATGGTTCCAGATGCAAAAACAGTATTAGACCCCTTTGGGGGGACCTGTTCAACCTTAGCGGCTTGTCTGAAATTAGGGATAAAGGGGTATGCTTACGAAAAATACCCCCGCGTTGAAGTTATTAAATCGAGAATTCTTGAAGGAAAAAACTTTCACGAAAGTGAAGAAAATCTGATACCTCATTTAGAGCTATCCCTAAATTTAATAAATGATTTGTTATCAGACTCCTCAATAATAATACCTGTAATTAAGTCTAAAGCGGAATTTAATAATTTTCGAATTGTTAATGAAGTCTTAAATAATCTAAATATTGACAATTCGTTTAAGAGAAGCCTTGAAAAAAGGATTACTCATTTTAAGGAGTCCTTAAATAAAAAAAGGGAACAAGAAATTAAGTTTCGTCAAACAAAATTAGATTTTGAGTCATGAGGGTTGGTTGGTTTAATTCTTACTTATCGTATTTATCTTTTAAAATTATTATTTTTTAATACGCTTAATTTTTAATAACCTTATGAGGTTTTCTTTTAATGAAAAATAATCCTAAAGTATAATTTTGTCAAATTTACGAAATAACCATGGCGCACAAAATTATTCCACCTCAAGAAAAGCCTGATGACGAAAAGGGATACTTTGAAATTTTAAGTAAAGCTGTTTTTAATGCGGGATTCTCATATCAAGTGGTGAATACAAAATGGAAGGGTATCAAAGAAGTTTTTAACGAATTCGACCCCGAAATTATCTCGAATTGGACTATAGATGAAATTTCTGATGCGTTAGAATCACCTAAAATTATCCGTAACGGAAAGAAAGTACAAGCAATAATTTCTAATGCTAAAATTTTTCTTGAACTAATAGAAAAGCACAGTTCGTTTGACAATTATTTGAAATCTTTTAGAGATAAACCCTACGGAGAAAAACAGAAAATAATAGCAAAACAGTTTAAGTGGTTAGGACCAACAGGAGCCCATTTTTTCTTATGGTCAATTGGAGAGGACGCACCTCCTTGCGAGGCAATAATAAAATAAATTAAACCTTATTTGAGCAATTCATAGAGTATAATCAAAATTATTAAGAAGAACAAAAATCTATACTGAATGTTAAAATATATCATATATTATTATAATCTAAAACATACTCTTGATTAAGCGAGTTTTATCACAAAATAAGGAATCGACTAATTATGGCGGGATTTACAGCTGAACCAGCAGAATTTAACACAATTGTTACCATGTTAGGGTGTTTATGTGCTACAGTGCAAGCGGCAACCGGCTACTACGCCGGTTTTAGGAAGAAAAAGATAGGTTTATTAAAAACAAACGATATATTGTTTAGATCCCACAGGGCTTTTGGTGGATTTGCTACAACGCTCTTCTTTTTGGGATTATTTGCAGGGATCACGGGGTATATTGGATCTTTAATCTATGCATCACCGCCATTTGAAATAACTAGTTTAAGCTTTAACTTTCACTTTTGGCCTAGTTTTCCCATTGCAGTTATAGTAATACTAAAGACATATCTATCATACTTTAATAAGCGATTAATTTATAAGACATGGAATTGGTTAGGAGTTGCCACTTTTATTGCGTGGTCTTATAATTGGATTACTTCTGCTATTTCTTATTACTTAAGAACAATACCACCCCTTACACAACATCATCCCCCTATTTACTTGCTACCTATTGAATTAATGTGGCTTCAAATAATCATTCCCTTTATTATAGGAGCGATAATTGGTTTAATTATTTTAAGGAAGGCAGGTAAAAAAGAAAGAAAAGTATAGAGTGGAATTTTTACATTATAAGTAAAACTTTTTTATAATTAACTTTTAAGTTATAATGTAAAAACATTAAGAGGTGTTTTAATGCCGAGATTAGTGCATTTTGAAATGAATGTTAAGGATGTTCATAAGGCAATATCTTTTTATGAAGATGTATTTGGTTGGAGGTTTGAAAAATGGGATGGCCCTATGGATTATTGGCTCATTATGACTGGTGACGAAGACAAAACAGGGATTGATGGGGGGTTAGGTTACGCAGAAGAAGGTTTCCCAAAAGTGGTAAACACTATTGATGTAGCTAATATTGACGATATAATCGAGAAAATCGAAAGTAAAGGCGGCGAAATCGTGAGGCCAAAGCACGCAGTGCCTCATGTAGGCTGGTTAGCTTATTTTAAAGATTCTGAGGGTGTTATTTCCGGAATTATGCAGAACGATCCTACTGCCATATAATTTTTTTTTATTTTATACCAAGCCTTTTTTTTTCTAATTCGACCAGTTCTCTTCTCAAAATTTTTCCAGAGCCTGATTTTGGAATTTCATCAACGAATTCAACCTCTCGAATCTTTTTGTAAGCAGAAATCCTTTCGGCAATCCAATCTATAATTTCTAGTTCTGACACTTTTCCTTTGGACTCTGGTTTTAAAATGATGAAAGCTTTCGGAATTTCTCCTACATCTAATTCTTTAGATGGTTTGCCTATAACAGCAGCGTCAAAAACGTGAGGATTCTTAAAGAGCATGTCTTCAAGTTCTGCAGGTGCGATACTCCAACCTTTATATTTAATCATTTCTTTTATCCGATCAAGAAGGTGTTCGTATTCTTCTTCGTCTATGTATGCCATATCGCCCGTTCTTAACCATTTTTCTCCGGTTTTAG
>Ga0114922_10006480_pt1 | contig 10741 bp, 10 predicted proteins | sample AartaG_FD_100975 | JGI IMG/M metagenome (GOLD analysis project Ga0114922, IMG submission 100975) | Deep subsurface microbial communities from Aarhus Bay to uncover new lineages of life (NeLLi) - Aarhus_00045 metaG | ecosystem: Environmental > Aquatic > Marine > Oceanic > Sediment | place...
AACCGTTCCATCTCACGCTTCTGGGGGTTTCCACCAATTGCTTTGGCGATATTTTTAAACATAGATATCCCTTCCCCGAGCGATTATAGCATAGCGTTATTAATAGGAAAAAGGCGTGATTTTTTCACGCCTTTTAACGGCCTAATTATCCAGATTACATATGAATGGCATTGCCGTTCACTGCTTCCGCGGCTTCCATAAGCACCTCACTAAGTGTAGGATGCGTGTGGATATTATGAGCAATCTCTTCAGCCGTCATTTCCATGCGTTGTGCAAGTGTTATTTCAGGTAGAAGTTCCGATACTTCTGGTCCGATTAGATGGGCACCTAATAATTCGCCATATTTCGCGTCCGTAACCAATTTTACAAATCCGTTGCCCTCTGCCAATCCAAGCGCTTTACCATTTGCCTGGAAGGGGAATTTCCCAACCTTGATTTCGTATCCAGCCTCTTTCGCTTCAGTTTCAGTCATGCCAAAGGATGCCACCTGTGGTTGGCAAAAGGTTGCACTCGGAACCATCTGATAATTGATAGGATGTGTATCTTTATTTGCGATCGCATTCGCGCATATGATACCCTGTGTGGAGGCGACATGTGCCAGCAGAAATTTACCGGTAACATCACCAATCGCCCAAATTCCAGGAATATTGGTTGCCAGTCGGTCATCAATATTTATGAATCTTTTTTCATTCAACGAAACCCCAATATCTTCCAATCCAATTCCAGAAGAATTGGGCCGGAAACCGATAGCTACCAATACTTGTTCCGCATCGATTGTGTTCTCTTCTCCATTACTGGAGATCTTGACAGATACGCCATTTGCATTGGTTTCAATCGTTTCTACTTTGTGGCTTGTGAATACTTCAATTCCTCTCTTCTTAAAGGCTTTAGATAATTCTTTGCTTATCTCCTCATCTTCTAACGGAAGCACATCGGGGAGCATTTCAACCAGTGATACTTTTGTGCCGTACGCATTCCAAATCGTGGAAAATTCCGCGCCAATCGCGCCTGCGCCGACGATCACGGCTGACTCAGGCAGATGCTCCTGAAGGATCGCGTCTTGGTAAGATAATATGTGTTTTCCATCTTGTTTCCAGACAGGCGGGATGAATGAGTAAGCGCCTGTGGCGATGACAATGTTCTTTGTATTCAGGACCTCATCATTTCCATCTTCTGGGTGAACAGTGACTTGATTATTTTTTGTGATGTATGCAGTTCCCATATATACGTCGATGTTGTTTTTCTTCATTAAGAAAGAAACACCGCGCGTAAGGCGCTGTGATACTTTTCGGCTTCGCTTAACTGCAGCTGCGTAATCCAGATTTAAGTTATCAAAAGAGATACCAAATTCTTTTGCTCGTTCACGAAGAGTATGCGCCAGTTCTGCGTTTTTGAGCAATGCTTTTGATGGGATGCAACCCACATTCAAACATACACCGCCGAGCCATTGTTTATCAATAATTGCTGTTTTTAGCCCATTCTGAGATGCCCGAATGGCACAAACATACCCACCTGGACCTGCACCGATAACTACAACGTCATAATTTCCCATTAATTTCTCCTAAACTAAAAATATTTATAAATACCTATGTATATATATTGATAATAATACCAAATATTTTCCAGCACGATTCTAATGCGTTGTTAGTAAATATGCAATGCATACATATTGACTTATTCATTCAAGAGGATTAAGATAAATAGTCTTTAATGAATAAGTTGGTTTGTAAAAATAATGGAAGAAACAAAAAAGAATAATAATGAAGATGAATCACCTCAGCAATCGCTAGAGAAGATCCTGCAAGCTGAGGTTCAGGTTGCGGAGAAGATCACAGCTGCCAAAGAACATGCTGAAAAACGCATTGAAGTGGCACAGGAAGAGATCGCGACCATAAAAAAAGATATCATTGAACAAGCAAGAAAGGATCGAGAGGAAACACTAAACAAAGGTATTGCGGTTGCTAAAGAGGATGCCCAAAAAAAGATTGATCAGGCAAAAATTGAAAGTGAAAAATTTGAAAAAACCGGGGGGGAATTTATCAAAGAAGCTGTCCAAGAAATTGAATCGATCATTCTAGGTAAATTTGAAGGTGAGGAAGAATGATAGTTGAAATGTCTCGGGTTGAAATTATCGGACTTAAAAAACACCTTGAACGGCTCATCCCTTTACTGCATACATCCGGGCACCTTCAAATTGATGACATCCGGGAAATACCTGATGTTATGCTCCAGCCATTTACACCTACAGCGAAGATGAAGGAAGAGCGGGAAGAAATTGATCTTCTAATCGCTAATATTAATGGGCTCATTGAATCTTTTTCTGCCTATCACAACGAGACAAATGATACTGATGTGCGGACTAATAATCTCACGTTTTATAGTATCAAGAATAATGTTGCAGATATAACCGCAAAAGTGCAGTACTTTAATATGAGAAAAAAAACTCTACAGGATGAGTTAATCTCTCATTCAAAATATATTGAGATATTGAAAGTGATCTCTCCTTTTATGCCAGAATCTTCAAAGAAATCTGGAAATGCAACCATACGGGCGCTTGTACATTCATCCCAAGCCAGAGCAATGGCTCTCCTTGCAAATCAATTAAAGCTGCTCACGCATGGAAAATTTGAAATGATAACTGTAAAAGTGGGTGAAGAAACAAATGCCGTCATTGGAATTTTTCCATTAGAACTTGTTTCCCAAGTTGAAGGATTGATGAAAAATGAGAAAGTAACCAAGCTTGCTCTTCCTGAAGAATACGCATATCTTTCAACTGATGAAGCTCTTCAGCATATTGAAAAAAAAGTGGAGTTGAACCATAAAGAATTGGATAATATTGATGAAAGTATGGGGCGAATGGCAATTAAGTGGCTTCCCTTATTAAAAATATGGCAGCTGATTTGTAAAGATAAGGTTGATGAAAATGAAGCATTCTTGCAAATTGGAGAGACTGAATTTACTTTTATCATTTTTGGGTGGATCCCAAAAGAAGATATTAGGCTTTTAAAAGAAGTTTTAAGAAAAGAGTTTTCAAAAGATATATCCCTTAATGAGGTCGATGTTCCTAAAGAACTACAAAGCCGCATACCTGTAAAAACAAGGAACCCGGCAGTGGTTAAGCCATATGAACATTTTGTAAAAATGCGCGCAACACCAAGTTACAGTGATATTGATCCCAGTATATTAGTCGCTATATTTATGCCTCTTTTTTTTGGGATGATGGCTGGTGATGTAGGATACGGGATCGTGATGTTATTGATTGCGCTGCTGATTGGCAAGAAAGTAAAAGAAGGCCTAATGGCAGACATTATGAAATTTCTGCGATTGGGAGCGATTTGGACAATCGTGTTTGGTGTTTTATTCGGTGAATATTTTGGTAATTTGGGTGAAAAATTGGGTATTAAACCTTTATGGATAAGCAGATCTGAACCTGACAGCATATTCCCATTACTCACACTGGCAATTGCAGTTGGAGTAGGGCATATCATGTTTGGTTTGCTAATCGGTGCATGGAACGCGCTAATCCATAAAAGCCGAAGCAAAATACTGGAAAGAATTGGGATGTTTGTAGGAATACTGGGATTATTGTTTCTCGTTGGATCCCTTACCAGTTATTTGTCGGGCGGCTTTAAAATACTGGGTTGGATCGTATTCGCGATAGGGTTGATTGCGGTTGCGGTTTCAATGGGGACAACCGGGATCTTTTTGGGACCGATAGAATTCGTGGGTTTACTGGGAAGCATCCTATCCTACCTCAGAATTGCGGCGCTTGGTCTTGCTTCAGTTTATTTAGCAAAAGTAGCCAACGACCTTGGGGGAATGGTTTCTTCAGCTGTAGTAGGAGTGCTGATTGCGGCTCTTATCCATGCGCTTAATATCGTAATGGGTATTCTCAGTCCTACTATTCAGAGTTTGAGACTTCAATACGTAGAATTCTTCCGAAGGTTTTACAAAGGTGGACATTCTCCCTTTATGCCTTTTAAAAAACGTGTAACCAACAAAGTAAAATTATAGAAATTAGTTAAGGAGAAAAACATGGAAAAAGCTATTATTGCGCTTGCGGCAGCTTTATCAATTGGATTAACAGCGATTGCGACATCATTGGCGCAACGGGCAATTGGTTCTGCCGGTGTTGGCGCGCTTGCTGAAAAACCGGAGTTAGTTGGCTCGATCATTATTTTGGTTGCAATTCCAGAAACCATTGTTATTTTAGGTTTTGCTGTTGCGGCAATTATGCTGATGAACTAATGAGCATCGAGATTAGAGCCATTATTGATGGCATTTTTAAAGCGGGCCAACAACAAATTAGCGAAATCGAGAACGAGGCTAATAAAAAAGTAAGCGAAATTCAATTGAGAGCTAAGGCTGAAGCGAATATCCAGAAGGATCGAATACTTAAAGATGGAAAAGCTCGCCTAAATCGAACGAGTGCGATCATTGAACAGCAAGCAGTAATGCAAGTTTTGCAACTACATGCTGGCGCGCGCCATAGACTCATCGAGAAAGCACTTGAAAAAGCTGAAGAGAAGATGGCCACCGTAAGAAATGACGAGAGATATATAAAGATCCTTAAAGTATTGGTACAGGATGCGGTTAATGCTATTAAACCATCCTTGCTTGATGAACAAAGAGTAATACTTCGTTTTGATGAGCGAGATAAAATGATCGCAAGGGATCTTATTAAAGAATTGAACGAACCAGTAATACCAAAATTTGATATCAATTGTCAGGGTGGGTGTATCGCCGAATCTGAAGATGGGCTGGTGAGTACATTAAACACGTTTGAATCACGATTTCAGCATTCGCTGCCATTAATCCAGCAGACACTTTCTATTTTTTTTGAGAAAAAAATATCAACGAACTGAACAATGGCTTTGTATGATTATGGTAATACTCGATTACGGGCAAGAATCTCCAATTTTTTCTCAACGCAGATGTTGGAGTCCTTAGCTGATTTAACAACAATTGACAGCCTGATTACCTCATTATCCAAAACCCATTATAAAAGCTCGATTGAGATTTCCCTTACATACGCCCATGGGTATGGGTGCATTACTGAAACTCTTCGACGCGAATTAGCAGAGGTCCGCCGAACTCTAAATCGGTTTTATGAAAAAGATCTATGGGAAAAGATTAGAATCATTTTCTTACGGGTCGATTTGCTAAATATAAAAACGATAATCAGGGGTGTTTCACATGACGCGAGGATTGATACCATTTTGAATTCATTTTCCCCACTGGGTACGATTCCGGATAGGGTTCTGTCTAGTATCGCTAAATCAAAAAATATTGCAGATGCAATAGATAAAATCGAAATTTATGGGCTTGATTTTGCTAATGAATTACTTGAACAAAAAAGTTCAGAAAGATCGTGTTGTTCCTCGGAAATAGAAAGAACCCTGGAAATCTGGTATTTCAAGAAGATGGGTTCGATCCTTACCGGTCGTGATGGGAATACGCAGCTTTTACGAAAATATAATGCAATTGAAGCGGATATTGTCAACTTAAATATATTGCTTCGGTTTGTAAATGCACCATCATCTCCGGAAATTGAAAATCATCCAATTGATTATTACATCATCAATAGCGGAAATTTTTCACATAATCAAATCTTAAAGTTATCAAAAGAAAGCTCAGTAAAAAATGTAATTACCCAAATGGCATCTTCTGATTATCATGATTATTTACTAGAAGCATTATCCTGTTTTGAGGAGAATGGTTTATTGAGTGAGTTTGAAAACAAAATACGCATTTATGCCCTAAAGTGGTTAGCACTGCTCCCTAAACTGAATCCATTTGGGGTTGGAGTACCTATGGGATATGTGGCAATGAAAAAGAGTGAGATTCGGAATATTCGCTGGATCGCGAAAGGTATCTATTCCGGGTTTGAACCAGAATATATAAAAGAGAACCTTGAGAGAGTTAGATGAAAAAATTGACTGTGGTCACAAAATCGGATCAGGTAAACGGATTTCGTCTGGCAGGTATTAATGCAATTAGCGTAGATGATATTGATGCAGCGCAGCGTTTAATCTCATCCTGGTTAGCAAGTAAAGAAGAAATATTGCTTGCATTGGATGACAGTTTGTTTTCGGAATTGGGCGAAGATCTGATCGACAAGATATATAACTCGAATGATATGCTCCTTGTTACCATCCCAGATGGTCCGGTTTCTGGCGCTGAAGTATCCAGAAAGAAAAGAATTTATAGGATGATACGGCACGCAACCGGAGTGCCAATAAGGTTTAAAGGTGAAGGTAATGGCACAAAATAAAAATCAAACTGGCACAATCAACCGAATAGCCGGCCCTGTTGTTGGGGCAACTGGTTTAGACAATATTCGTTTGCATGATATGGTCTGGGTTGGCGAAGAAAGATTGGTTGGTGAGGTGATTCGATTAAATGCACAACAAGCAACTATTCAGGTTTATGAAGAGACGTCAGGGCTTAGGATGGGAGAACCAATTTACATTACGGGAGAACCTTTAATTGCCCAACTTGGTCCCGGGCTTATGGGGCAGATATTTGATGGGTTGCAGCGTCCGCTTACTACTTTAGCTGCCAAAGAAGGATGTTTTTTAAAGCGTGGTATTAGTGAACCCTCGCTGCCGGTAGATAAGCTTTGGGAATTTTCCCCAACATTAAAAATCGATGATATGGTGAGCCTAGGAACTATCCTGGGTGTAATCCCTGAAACAGCGAGTATTGAACATCGAGTGATGGTTCCTCAGGGAATATCCGGAAAAATAAAAGAAATCAAATCAGGCAAGTTGACAGTTAAGGACTATGTCGCGTTAGTAGAAGCACCTGATGGTAAGACGAAAAAAATATACCTGGTTCACAATTGGCCGGTTCGTGTACCACGGCCATATAATCAGCGGTTGGATTTCAATGAGCCCCTAATAACTGGGAAAAGGGTCATTGATCTCTTCTTCCCTATTCCGAAAGGTAGTTCTTCTATCATACCGGGTGGGTTTGGCACTGGAAAAACAGTTATTCAACAATCCCTTGCACGCTGGTCTGACGTGGATATTGTCGTATATGTGGGTTGTGGAGAACGCGGAAACGAGATGGCGGAAGTGCTCAATGAACTTCCAAAGCTCGAAGATCGGACCTCTGGTGTTCCTTTAATCAATCGTACGGTGTTGATTGCCAATACTTCAAATATGCCTGTAGCAGCCCGAGAGGCAAGTATTTATATGGGAATCACGATAGCAGAATATTATCGTGATATGGGATATGATGTGTTGATGCTGGCTGATTCCACTTCAAGGTGGGGAGAAGCTCTTCGAGAAGTATCCAGCCGTTTGGAAGAAATACCTGGTGAAGAGGGATATCCCGCGTATTTGGCTTCCCGCATAGCTGAGTTTTATGAAAGGTCCGGGCATGTCAGCTGCCTGGGGAGTGGAAGTGCTTCAGATCCCTCCAGCACAAAACGAGATGGTTCTATTTCCTTAGTTGGCGCTGTCTCTCCCCCTGGCGGTGATTTTTCAGATCCAATAACCCAAAGTTCAATGCGCGTCACAGGCGTATTTTGGGCACTGGATTATGAACTTTCACGTCGAAGGCATTTTCCGGCAATCAATTGGACAAAGAGTTTCTCTTTAGTGGATCTATCACAGTGGTATAGCGAACATGTAGCAGACGATTTTCCATATCTTATGAAATCCGCCTTGTCCATATTGGGACGTGAACATGAATTACAGCAGGTTGTCCAACTGATAGGGCAGGACGCACTATCTGAGGTGGAACGGGAAGTTCTGCTAATCGCGCGCATCTTGCGGGAAGATCTCCTTCAACAGTCTGCGATTAAAGCTATTGATTCATTCTGCACTCTCGAGAAGTCCTACTGGATGATGAAAGCGATTTTACATTTCCACGACGCTTCACAGGCTGTAATGCGCGAGGGAGTCGGTCTGGAAGAATTGGAAAATGCCGTTGTACTTCAAAAGATTGCGCGTATGAAAGAACTTCCTTTAAATACAGCTAATGAAAAAATCAAATTTATGATTAATGAGGTTGATACTGAATTCGCAAGAATGAATGAAAAACTTGGGAGAATGAATGCCTGAAAAAAATGAATTTACCCAGTTGTTTACAAAAGAGTATCGTACCGTTACACAAATCCGCGGACCGCTTGTTTTTGTTGAGCGCGTATCAAATGTAGCTTTTGACGAGATGGTGGAAATAGTGGATCCCTCCGGAAATATCCGGGTTGGGCGAGTGCTTGAGGTAGACCAGGATATAGCGATTATTCAATTATTCCTGGGCACAGATGGTCTTGATATTACCAGAACAAAAGCTCGATTTTCTGGTGATGTCATTCGGCTGAGTGTGTCTCTCTCTATGATGGGAAGAATATTGAATGGTTTGGGAGAACCAATTGATGGAGGACCGGCGATAATTCCAGAGCGAAGAGCAGATATTAATGGGATGCCGTTGAATCCTGCGGTGCGAATTGAACCAAGTGAGTTTATCCAAACCGGAATATCTGCGATCGATGGTTTAAATTCTTTGGCACGAGGGCAAAAGCTGCCGATATTTTCAGGCTCCGGTTTGCCAGGCAACGAACTGGCAGCCCAAATAGCATCGCAGGCCAGGGTAATTGGGAAAAAAATTGAAAAGGATGAACCATTTGCGGTTGTTTTTGCTGCAATAGGGATAACACATCGCGAATCTTCTTATTTCATTGAACAATTCCGTTCAAGCGGGGCGTTAGATAGAACAGTAGTGTTTTTAAATCATGCTAATGACCCCACGATCGAAAGAATCATCACACCCCGGGCGGCACTAACAACTGCTGAATATTTAGCGTACCAACAAGGAATGCATGTTCTTGTGATCATGACGGATATTACAAATTATTGTGAAGCCCTGCGTGAATTATCCGTTGCTCGGGAAGAACTACCCGCAAGGCGTGGATATCCGGGATATTTATATTCTGACCTAGCGAGTTTATTTGAACGTGCGGGGCGAATTGAGGGGCATCAGGGATCAGTTACCCAGTTGATCTTACTGACAATGCCGGATGATGATATTACTCATCCTATTCCCGACCTGACTGGCTATATCACAGAAGGACAAATTGTTCTTAATAGATTATTGAACCACAAAGGTATTTCTCCACCGATTGATGTGCTGCCATCTTTATCCAGGATGATGAATGCAGCAATTGGTAAAGGGCATACACGTGAAGATCACCGAAGTGTGGCCGACCAGATCTACGCTTTTTATGCAGAGGGACGCGATTTGGAAAAACTCGTCACGATCATCGGTGAAGGTTCCTTAACTGAGCATGATCGCAAAGTATTGGAATTTTCAAAAAGATTTGAAACCGAATATATTGGGCAGGGAATGGAGAATCGCAGCATTCAGGAAACATTGGATTTTTCTTGGGAACTCTTATCCGCCATGCCTGATAGTTATCTTAAGCGTATCCCTGAAGAATTTATCCGAAAATATAAGAATCGAAGATGACCGATATATCAAATATCTCAACCACACGCAATGAATTATTAATTCACAAACAGCAAATAAAGCTGACTGAAGCTGGCTATGATTTACTGGATAAAAAACGCGTAGCTTTACTGCAGGAGATCTTGCGATTACAAGATGAGGTGGTAGAAATTGCCACAACACTTCAAGGGCTTACTGCTCAATCCCGCCGATCATACGCAAAAGCTGAAGCGTTGGTTGGTGAAACGGGAGTCAGCTCTGCCGCTATGGGGAAAAAGCATGACGTGGAATTAGATTTGGTCGATTCCCAAATAATGGGCGTTGATATTCCCAGAATCAAGCCGCATACCGCATTACGGGAGTTCTATGAAAGGGATATATGTATTGTTGGCACTTCTCCGGTGATAGATGAAGCTGCTGAATCCTATGAAAGAAATATTGAAGGTATCATCAATCTGGCCGATGGGGAAGTTCAGCTTGCAAAATTAATGAAAGAAATCCTCCGAACAACACGCCGTTTGAAAGCACTAGAGCATATCATAATTCCCCGCTTAAGGAAAGAATATGCCTACATACGTATGGCTTTGGGAGAACGTGAACGATCACAGCACTTTTCATTAAAATTAGCGAAGAAACTGATTGAAAAAAAATATGCAAGGAAAAAAGCAAAAATTGCTAAATAAAAATATTTCCATTTTAGTTTATGACCTATCGTGTTAGCGCATCAGCAACTTTCACAATTCGCGCCATGAACTTTACATCATGTACTCGAACAATATCCGCCCCCCGAGCAATCCCCACAGCAATAGAAGCAGCTGTACCTTCTAATCTTTCCTCAACGGGTAAGTCTAAAATAGCACCGAGAAAAGATTTTCGTGATGGTCCGATCAATATTGGATATCCTAACGCTTTGATTTCGCCCAGGCGATTGATCAGCGCCAGGTTTTGTTCCACAGTTTTCCCAAAACCGATCCCCGGGTCAATAATGATGTTCTCCTTGCTGATCCTCGCCCTAATTGCAAAAGAAACGCTATCCCGAAGGTCATTTATTATTTCTTCCATAAAATTGGAATAAACCGAACCCTGATAACTAGCTCCCAGTCGATCGTTGTTTTTAACCGCACTGGGTTTACTGCGGTTATGCATCAATACGACTGGCGCATCGTATTGCGAGACTACTTCCGCTAGATCCGTATCTCTCTTGAATCCCCAAATATCATTGATCCAATCGGCACCATTTTCCAGGCACTGTCTGGCCACTTCGGATTTGTATGTGTCAATGGAA
>Ga0114922_10006481_pt1 | contig 10741 bp, 6 predicted proteins | sample AartaG_FD_100975 | JGI IMG/M metagenome (GOLD analysis project Ga0114922, IMG submission 100975) | Deep subsurface microbial communities from Aarhus Bay to uncover new lineages of life (NeLLi) - Aarhus_00045 metaG | ecosystem: Environmental > Aquatic > Marine > Oceanic > Sediment | place: Aarhus...
CGGACCCTTCTCCAGGCGCTGGAAGCGACCCCCTTACGAGTATTTGGTTTATCCCACTTCTGGGTGCTCGAGAGGATTGGATAGCGCTTTGTCATCCTCTTGCGCTGCAGTTATCCCCGGGGCGAGGAGTGCTCAAACCATGAGACCTATCAAATCTCAGCCCGCCCTAACATGCCCGATTTCCTGGATATCGACGGGCACACCTTCGATCTCCGGCGGGACAAAATCATCAGGCGCCAATTGAGTTCGGGGCACTTTGCGGGTGACCATCACAACCAGAACCACCTCGTCGGTCAGTTCTCCGGCACGCATGCGTAGCCCCACGCCCACACCCTCAACATTTGCTTTATGAAGTAAATCTTCCTCATATTTCTTCTGGACGGCCATTGCCTTTTGGTAAGCTTCAATTGGCTTGGTCTCAAATTCTGAGGGGGTTTTCATAAAGTCACATCCAAACAGTCGAGCACGGATTGAATTGGATTGTGCAGCGAGACTTGATCGGAACCCGCAAATAGCAGACCGACCGCCTGCAAGGACTCCCCGGCTACGAGCAGAGAGCCGGAATCACCCGGCTGCGACATCGCAGTGGTCACAATCTGATTCTCAAAACGCGCCCTTCGATCACCATAGTCTATAGTAACGGTCGCGTTAAGAACCATAATCTGTCCTGTCGTCAACCCTGTCGTCCTTCCGGATTTCCTGACGCGCATACCGAGCATCGCCGGGAGAACACCGCCTATCGCTCCAATCTCCAAGATCTCATCGAGAACTTCCATGTCGTTGAGCGGTTTGGCGATGGCAGCGTCAACTTGATTGGTCGCCTGGGGATCACTCCAGTAGGCTTGCACACGATGCTTGGATCCCAATAATTTCGCCATCATATTACCAAACTTGGCATACGCTTCTGCTGTACCGCAATCGACTGGGCCTTCGTTGAAGCGGATCGGGTAGAAGCGTTCCAGGGTAGCGAAAATATCCGTCTCTTCCCTCCCGCCGTCTACCGCACCTGGCTGCAGGATTGGATCTCCTTGTCCTCCCTGGTTGTTGTTGGCCAAAACGTGATTGTTCGAGAGGATCAAGCGCCTATCAGTCGTTCGGTCGCGGACAACCGCGCCTAACGTCCCGGCGGTAATCTTGTAATGTCCCAGACTTACTCCCCCAAGCGCTGGGCGCCAACGGTCGGTCCGCTCTTGTAGGGCGCGCAGGAATCCGACCTGAATGACGTCCGTGGAAATCCCTTCAACCTCGACCGGCACCAACGCTGATGGATCAAGACCGGCTCGCGGTATCTTCTGACTCACCATCGCAATGACACAAAGATCTCCAAGCTGCTTCCCGTTCCTGGTTTTAAACCCTGTTCCCACGCCAAGCACATTGGGTTTCGCAAGGATGGCTTCCTTGTGACGCTCTATAACTTCAACTACCTGTCTGCGCTCCCACATGCCCTGCCTCCTCGGCTTGATCAAGATGCCTTATATTCCAGTATACGCCGGGAAGTGCACATTCCGTGCCTTTTAACAATTGGGGCTCGTCTATATCGTGTTCTTAATGAAGGTGATGCGGACCCGTTTAGCGGAGATGGATACTTGACTCCCATGGCCAAATATTGGACTGAGCACTTAGAAACAGATTGTCCAAAGCTTTTTGGATAACCCTCTTCATTTAGAAATCGTAGCGACCGACCCGTCGTTTAGCCCGTTTACTATCCGTTTTCAATAGCCATAGAAGCCCGGCAGCGCCGTGTCCCTACATATAAACATGCTCAAGACAGGTTTCGATTCGGGCGCACATATGGGTTCAGCCCAATAAAAAAATCTTTGGGCCCGTCCCTTGGAGACGGCCCCGCGGGTAAGACTAAGACATAGAGGCGGGCAAAGTACCCGCCTCAATCATATCTTTTGCTGAATATGCCGGTTGACAATGGTAGGCACTACATGTGAATCGCGTGACCCTCCGCATGATGAGCGGCTTCCGCCACGACTTCACTCAACGTAGGATGCGCATGGACGTTGCGAGCGATCTCCGCAGGCGTGAGTTCCATCATCTGCGCGAGGGTGAGTTCCGGCAGCAGCTCGGTCACTTCCGGTCCGATCATGTGCGCGCCTAGGATCTCTCCGCATTTAGCATCCGTTACGATCTTGACCCATCCACCATAATCCCCCAAGCCTAAAGCCTTTCCGCTCGCCTGAAACGGAAAACGCCCGATTTTTATCTCATACTTGCGTTCTTCCGCCTGCGCCTCGGTCAGTCCGAATGATGCGATCTGCGGCTGGCAGTACGTTGCCCGCGGCATCATCTCATAATCCAGGGTTGTTGTAGCGACGCCCGCGATATTCTCGGCACAGATGATCCCCATTGCAGAGGCGACATGAGCGAGCATGAGCTTGCCGGTGATGTCGCCGATCGCCCAGATACCCGTGGTGGGCGTTGCCATGCGCTCATCGATCTCAGGAAACCCGCGCTCGTCCAACTCCACTCCAGCAGCCTTAAGATCCAGATCCTTGGTGTTTGGCCTGAAGCCAATTGCCAGAAGGGCCTGTTCGGCTTCAAGAACCTGCTCACCATCCAATCCGGCAACAGTGACCTTCACTTTCGTTTTCAGCCGTTCAATCTTATCGACTCTCGTTCCCACCAGCACTTTTATGCCGCGTTTACTAAATGCTTTCGCTAGCTCCTGGCTTACCTCCTCGTCCTCCAACGGCGCGATCCGCGGCAGCATTTCCACCAGCGTCACATCCACCCCGTACGAACTCCAGATCGTTGCGAACTCTAGCCCGATTGCTCCTGCGCCTATGATCACCACGGATTTCAGCAGATGCTCCTGCAGGATCGCATCTCGGTAGGACAGAACCCGGTCTCCATCTGCTTCCAATCCCGGGATAACCATCGGGGAAGCGCCTGTCGCCAGCACAATATCTTTTGCCGTGAGCGTCGTGCTTTCACCATTCTCATCTTTCACCGTGATTGTTTTAGGTCCGGTGAAAGTGGCACGCCCCATGTGTACATCTACCTGATTCTTTTTCATGAGAAACCCGACGCCTTTTGTCAGCCTCCCGGAGACTTTGCGGCTTCGCTTAACCGCCACTCCATAGTCCAGCTTCAAGCCATCAACTTCGAATCCGAATTCGTTTCCCCGTTCCCGCAGCGTGTGGGCGACTTCGGCGTTCTTCAACAAGGACTTGGAGGGAATGCAGCCGACGTTCAGGCAAACCCCGCCCAGAAACTCTTTCTCAATAATGGCTGTTTTTTTGCCCAACTGGGCGGCTCTGATTGCGCAAACATAACCACCGGGACCGGCGCCGATGACGATGACATCGTATTCCGTCATTGATAAAACCTCCCGCTACATTTGGTCGCTATTTTAACCCATGCCAGCGAAATAGCGCTCAGCCGCTTGGCTCAATCGCGAGGATGCTGATTCAACCGCGGCAAGAGGCGCGCCTCACTTTCTATAGCGCTATCCCGCTTACGGTCCGGATATTTGAAGGACGGGCTACGCTGAGTTCTTCGGCTCTAACAGCGTTTGGGGCAGGAAAACGCGATAACGCTCACTCAGTCGCTCAACTTTGAGGAGATTAAAAAAAACCGGGTACCAGGTACCCGGTGCTAATTGGCTGCTGATAATTTTCAAGCCGCTCGAGCTGAGATGGATTCCTCGATTACTATGGGGACTTGTATCTCGAGATACTGCTCAACATCCTCGAGCGCCTTCTGATAGACGCTCAAGAGTTCCAAGTCTGAGCCCTTGTAACGCCGCAGGCTTTGTCTTGAACACGCTTTACAGCCGCGCATCGCCCGGTATGAATCGGTTTCACAACTCAAACATCTGTCAATGCGGATCATCATTAAACAGAACGCTAAAACTTCAATGTCATCTTCGGGAAGGTTGGAAATGCGCTCTATGAGCGCACACCATTCTTCCCCGCGTGAGTGCCGCAAATTTGAAATCACGTGCGCTGGAAAGAGCAATTCATTGGACGCATACATAGAATCCGCGACTCCTGATGGGGGAATGATGGATACGCCGCTGTTCTTTTCTAATTTTAGATTCGGGGGAATCATCAGGGCAGAGTACTTTAGTACCAAGCAGTTGGCCACCTTCGCGGGTGATCCAATCGACCTCCTCTTCGAGATTATCAGGTTGTTGTATGAGCCACCGCAGATGCGGGAATGCAATTATTCAGGGCAAGACGCTGCGATTGCTTTTCCATTCCCGTGGTAAAAAGCTAGGAAATCAGGCGCCGCCTGCGCCATATAGCTCAGCATCTGTGGGTGTCCGTCCCGAGGGATCATAAACATAGACCCATGTTCCTTCCTCCGCCCAGTTGAAGATCCAATGAGCGTCGAAGGGTGACATGTTTACACAGCCATGGGAGCGGGGATAGCCATAACCATTGTGCCAGTATGACCCATGGATGGCTCGCGACTCATCAAAATATAGGATCCAGGGGACATCCTCGAGGTAGTAATAATCAGAGCGGTCAGCGGTAAACGCCCCCGCCATGGGATCGGCCTCAAGTTTTTCGTAGATCTGGAAAACTCCGGGCTGCGTCCACCAACCATCCAGCCCGGTGGAGATGAGTGTTGCATACACCATTTGCCCTTGTTCATAGACTGTCAATGTCTGCTCGTAGAGGTCAATGGAAATCCAACGATCGGATTCAACCCCCTCAGGGCGATTTCCGTCGGGAATTACTTTCGCTATTCTGCGCTGCTCGATCCACTCATCCGGACCGATTCGATACCACACCCAACCATCTACATCCCGGGATTCCAACACATAGACCATCTGAAATCGCTCGAGCGTGCGACCTGTTTTGGGTTGGTTTATCCCTGGTTCTCGACTTGTCTCTGTCCGGGTGAGCACCCACGCGAAAGTCTGACTTGGTGTTCGTGAGAAAGCCAAACCCTTGTAGGACGGCACCGAGAGGCGCGCCATGCCGTCTCCGCGAACATAGACACCGGGAACGATCATATAAGCAACGGCGTTATCCTGGTCATAGCGTTCGATCCAGGAGAAAAAGACAAAACCGGGTTCAATAACCCGATAGGGGTTCTTCCCTTTTAATGCATCCTGCAAGCTAGTATAGAGAGGCGTTCCATTATCACGTCTTGACTGCACGTAGTAGAAAGGCAGGTCTCCCAGGGATTCATCAAGTCGTACGAGCGGGAGCGGTCGTTGTGGTAGGAGACCGCTGCTTGCGAGGTTGTTGAGTTCCGCTCTCTCACCCTGTGCTCTGCAGCGCTCAGGGAATCTCAATTGGAAGCGGACAGAGCACACCAGGCTATCGGCTTCCACTACACCATCCGGAGACGTTGCCTGTGCCGGCAGCGTACATAGCACTACAAATAGGGCGCTTATAACAATTCCCAGAGTTGCCACGAAACGTGATTTCACCACAGTTGGACACCTTAGATCAAGAATTATATCGACCAAACGCGCAGATGTCACTGATTCTGGCATTGCAGAGTCTATTGCCGGCAAGGGGATATTATAAAAGAAGTGGATCGATGGGATCACCCACCGATCCACTGACTCTCGCATCTTTGCCGGATCTACCTATGCTCCAGAACCTCGGCTGCCACGCGCTCAAGGAAGGAGTCAATCGACAATGCCCCCAGGTCCTCTCCAGAGCGCAGCCGCACGGCAACTTCCTCGGCTTCCGCCTCGCGATCTCCGACGACAAGCATATAGGGTATCTTCTGGAGCTGGGCATCGCGGATTTTGGCATTCATACGCTCACTACGACGATCAATTTCAACTCGCACACCGGCTTCCCTCAATTGACCGGCGACCTTTTCGGAATACTCAACATGCCGGTCCGCGATCGGGATCAGGGTCGCCTGGACCGGCGCCAACCATACAGGGAATGCCCCGGCGAAATGCTCAATCAACACCCCCATAAACCGTTCCATGGATCCGAACAAGGCGCGATGGATCATATAGGGTCGATGTTCCTGGCCATCCTCCCCAATGTAAGCCATATCAAAACGTTCTGGGAGTATGAAGTCGAACTGAATTGTGCTCAGTTGCCATTCCCGGCCGAGGGCGTCGTTCAACTTTAAATCGATCTTCGGTCCGTAGAAGACAGCTTCACCCTCATCGATCTCATAAGGAACCCCAACACGTTCGAGCGAACTGCGGAGCGCCTCCGTAGGTCCTTCCCAATCCTCTGGTCTCCCCGCTGCTTTTTCAGGGTTGCGCGTCGAGAGATACGCCTGAAAATTCTCGAAGCCGAAAGCACGCAGGATATTCAAACTGAAATCGAGAACGCGGTCGATCTCCTCCGGCATCTGGTCCGGTCGGCAGAATAGGTGAGCATCATCCTGTGTGAATCCGCGGACCCTTAGAAGGCCGTGCAGGACGCCGCTCCGTTCGTAGCGATATACTGTGCCCCACTCCGCATAGCGAAGTGGAAGATCGCGATACGAGCGCGTCTGACTCTTGTAGATTTGGACGTGGAAGGGACAGTTCATCGGTTTCAGGTAATACTGCTGCCCTTCGATATCCAGCGGTGCGTACATCCCATCTTGATACCAGTCAAGATGACCGCTCGTCTCCCATAGCTCTGCTTTTCCAATATGGGGTGAGTAAACGAACTCGTACCCTCCCCGTTCATGCTCTTCACGGGCGAAGTCCTCGGCGAGCTTGCGCACCATGCCGCCCTTCGGATGCCACAGGATCAAGCCTGGGCCAACCGCGTCGCTCACGCTGTAGAGGTCGAGGTCCTTACCCAGTCGACGGTGGTCGCGCTTCTTCGCCTCCTCGAGCTTCCACATATACTGCTCAAGCTCGTCCGCTGACTCCCATGCCGTGCCGTAGATGCGCTGCAGCATGGGACGATTCTCATCTCCGCGCCAGTAGGCACCGGCAACATTGAGCAGCTTGACCGCATCAGGGGTAATTTTCTTCGTGCTCTCAACATGCGGTCCGCGGCAGAGGTCCGTGAAGATATCATGCGTGTAGATGGATATCTCTGGTTTCTCTTCAATTGGCTCACCGTATTCGTCCATCCCCCCGGCCTCTAAACCCTCTATGAGCTCAATTTTATAGGGTTGATCAGCAAATCGTTCTTGGGCTTCTTCTGCAGAAAGGACCTCACGCTGGAACTCGAAATCGCCTTCGATGATCTCCTTCATCCTTGTTTCTAAGCTCTCGAGGTCCTCCGGAGTTAGGGGGCGCGGCAGATCGAAGTCGTAGTAAAAGCCATCCTCAATCGGGGGACCAATGGCGATCTTCGCCTCTCCCGGGAACATCTCCATCACGGCCTGCGCCATAATGTGCGCTGTGGAGTGACGAATGCGGTACAGCTCCGATTCCTCATACTGTGCTTTCTTTCCCTTTGCCATTACAAACCTCCTTAACCCTTCTGCATATAAAACAAAAATCCCGCCCTCTGGGGCGGGAGCGGTTGCTCACACGGTTCCACCCAGATTGACCCATGAAGGGTCATCTCTGACAGCCGCTAACGGTGCTGCTCCGTTCACCATACTCGGCCGATGATTGGCTTTTCCGGTTTACGCTCGCGGGTGGTTTTCGCCGGCTCATTTCTGGTGGGGACTCTCAATCCAAGATCCCCATTCCCTGTCAGACCTGATTCCGACTACTCGTCCCGGTCCATGCGTTTAGTCTATTTTGTTGGACTTCATTATAACGGGGCACGATCGATTGTCAACCATAAAGTTTTAGTTCTCCTCCATTGCGAAGGGATGTGGGTGTGAATACTAGATGACTTGCAGCGAACCATCACACAGTGCATCCCCAGATGCGAAATCTTTTTCAATGGACCCGAACTGTTTGATTTATTAAATGGCGATAAAGCGTATTAAGGCGGCGCGGCTACCATATTCGTGAGATTTGGATATAGAATAGGAGAGGGCGTCTTTACGGAAGACGATGACCGGGGGAGGCCAGTCAAGTGACCCGAGTTCCCTTACGCATGGGCATTGATATAGGTTCAACCACGGCCAAAGCTGCAATTCTTGGCCCAAAGAACGATCTTCGATTCTCCACCTACCAGCGCCACAAAGCAAAGATCGATGAAACCTTGCTCAATATACTCGAGGGAGCGCACAAGGTTCTTGGAGACATTCAGGTAGACATACTGGTAACCGGTTCGGCAGGGATGGGGGTTACCGAGCAATATGAGCTCCCCTTTATACAGGAAGTGGTCGCTTCCGCTGAGGTTGTAAACCAACTTTACCCTGAGGTCAGGACTTTGATCGATATCGGGGGCGAAGATGCCAAAATAATTTTTTTCGGAAGCAACGGGATACCGGACATTCGCATGAATGGGTCTTGCGCTGGTGGTACCGGGGCGTTTATTGACGAAATGGCGACGCTTTTGGACATATCGGTATTTGAATTAAATAATCTTGCTGAGCAACATTCGACGATATATCCCATAGCTTCTCGTTGCGGAGTTTTCGCAAAAACCGATGTACAGAACCTGTTGAGCCGTGAAATTCCACGTGAGGATATCGCCGCCTCTGTGTTTCACGCCCTCGTTTACCAAACCCTGGCTACGCTCGCTCGCGGGTACGCGCCAGCCCCGCAATTCATATTTAGTGGGGGTCCGCTCACCTTTCTACCTGCATTAAAAACCGCATTTTTGAAGGTGCTCCAGATAACCGCGGATTGCGTCCTGGATGCGGAGAACACTGAATTGCTCCCTGCGATTGGAGCGGCTCTTGCGGATAAGTCTGACCGGCAAGGGTTTTACCTGACAGAGCTTATTGAACAGTTGAACCAATCGAATCACCAATCTCGACAGGGGCAAAGGAGGCTCGATTCGCTTTTCAAAGATTCAGTCGAGCTGGAAAACTGGGAAGAAAACCGGACAAGGAAAAGGACTCAGCGTGTAGATATCCACCAGGTTCAAGGGAGCGATTGCTTCTTAGGCATTGATTCTGGGTCGACGACAACCAAGCTTGTTCTCATTGACGAGGATGGCCGGGTAATCTTTGATTATTATGCCAATAACAAAGGCAATTCCATCAAAGCGACCCAAATAGGCCTATCCCAATTACAGGGCTTATTTTCCGAGGTGGATCAACCCCCAAGAATCGTTAGAACCATGGTCACTGGCTATGGTGAAGATCTTATCAGGACGGCTTTTGGATTTGATGGGGGCATGGTGGAGACACTTGCCCATTTCCGGGGAGCAAAAGCCTTCGATGCGGATGTGTCTTTTATTCTTGATATTGGTGGGCAGGATATGAAAGCGATCTTCGTCCGCGATGGGCAGATCCAGAATATTGAGATCAATGAAGCGTGCTCCTCCGGGTGTGGGTCTTTTATCGAAGCCTTTGCCAGTTCAATGGAATACGACGTCTCTGAGTTTTCGCGGATGGCCTGCGTCGCGGAGAATCCGTGCGATATGGGTTCACGTTGCACCGTTTTTATGAACTCGAGGGTGAAGCAAGCTTTGCGAGAAGCTGCGAAAGTGGAAGATATCTCTGCAGGATTAGCCTACTCGGTCATTAAGAACGCACTCCATAAAGTCCTCAAGATCACCGATACGTCCATTTTGGGCGATCATATCGTCGTTCAGGGGGGCACATTTCTCAATCCGGCGGTCCACAGAGCAATGGAAAATTTGCTCGGCAAGCCGGTTCTCTACCCCGATATTGCAGAGCTCATGGGCGCCTATGGTGCCTCTCTAACCGCCCGGGATGGTTATAAAAACAATGGGTCTGCTTCAAGTTCCTGCTGGGAGTTTACGAACATCGAGGAGGCTAGCGATTACCAGAAACGGCTTATCCACTGCGGGGGGTGTGAAAACCGGTGCACAGTAACCAAGCTGATATTCCAGAACCAAAATGTCTTTTATACCGGAAATCGCTGTGAACGCATCTATACGAACAGGGGCGAAAAGAAGCGCTCGGGAATCAGTCTACCCGAGTTTAAATACCAACTTCTTTTCGACCGTGAAAACAACCCAAAAGGTGTTCCTCTCCTTACGCTCGGTATTCCCAGGGTGCTCAACATGTTTGAGAATTTTCCCTTCTGGAACACACTTTTCACTGAATGCGGGCTGAAGGTGCACCTCTCAAACCCCTCCAGCAGTGACCTTTATGAAAAAGGTGCCGGGACCGTGATGTCGGAAAATATCTGCTTCCCGGCTAAACTCGTCCACGGTCACATCTTTGATCTCATCGAGGCTGGCGTGGATCGCATCTTCCTGCCAATGGTTTTCTACGAAAATAAAGAGTTTTCTGATGCCGCCAATCATTACAACTGCCCGATAGTCTCTGGCTATGCGGATGTCGTGCGAAGCGCGATTGATCCAGAAGGAAAATATGGCATTCCGTTGGATCAACCCACGATCACTTTCGGCGATGTCGGGCTATTAAGGAAGGCATGCGTCCAATACCTTGTAGGTTTGGGCGTAAAGCGGAGGATAATATACCGAGCGCTTAAGCGCGCCTTTACTGTCCAGAAATTATTTAAGCAGAAAGTTCGCCACTTTGCTTCTCAAATCCTGGACCAGGCGAGAGCGGAAGACCGGTCGGTCATCCTGATGATGGGGCATCCGTATCATTTAGACCCGCACATCAATCATAAGATACCTGACATTCTTACAAGCCTTGGAGTGGACATCATCACAGAGGATGCAGTGCCTGTGGGACCAGATGCATCCCTCAGTAACACTCACTTGTTAACTCAATGGGAATATATAAATAGATACCTCTTCGCCGCTCACTGGGCTGCCGAGCAAGAGGATGTCGAAGTCGTCCA